>Ga0172370_10000293_pt1 | contig 76447 bp, 59 predicted proteins | sample LakKiv5m_FD_114538 | JGI IMG/M metagenome (GOLD analysis project Ga0172370, IMG submission 114538) | Freshwater microbial communities from Kabuno Bay, South-Kivu, Congo - kab_022012_11.5m | ecosystem: Environmental > Aquatic > Freshwater > Lake | place: Democratic Republic of the Congo... | reverse complement strand
TCCTCGATCAGCGGCACGCGCCGGGCGATCTGCTCGAGCACGGCGGCGTCGGCCGGGACGTTGCCCAGTTGGTGCACCCAGATGACCGCGGCCGTCTGCGGGCCGATGGCGGCCAGCACCTCGTCGGCCGCGGGGCCATAGTCGTCGAGCGAGATGTCGACCAGGCGTGGCGTGAGCCCGGCCAGCCACACCACGTTGGCCACGCACGGGAAGGTGAAGGCGGGCACGACCACCTCGGCGTCGGGCGGGGCGTCGAGGGTCAGGAGCGCCACCTGCAAGGCCGACGTGCCGCTGGAGACGGCCGCCACGTGGGCGCCGTCGAGGACCTTGGACAGGGCCTCTTCGAAGGCCGCCACGCCCGTGGCCTGCACGAGCTGCCCCGACGCTAGCACGGCGTGCAGGGCCGCCAGGTCCTCGAGGGCGAGCGCAGGGCGTGCCAGGGCGATGGGCCGCGTCACGGCAGCTGCCTCCGATACCAGTCGATGGTGCGCGCCAGGCCCTCGTCGAGGTCGATCGTGGGCTCGTAACCTAGCAGGGTGCGGGCCTTCTCGATGTTCGGCACGCGCAGCTCGACGTCGGGGAAGGGCCACGGTACGCACTGGATGGCAGACGTGGAGCCCGCCACGCGCACCACGTCGCGCGCCAGGTGGTGGATGGTAACCGTGCTGCGCGGGTTGCCGATGTTGAAGGAGTGGCCCACCGCCTCGGCGCGCTCCAGCGTGAGCAGCACCCCCTCGACGATGTCGTCGATGTAGCACCACGAGCGGATCTGGCTGCCGTCGTTGTGTACGCGGAGGGGCTCGCCGCGCAGCGCGCGCAGGATGAAGTGGTGGATGGCGCCCTCGCCCACCTGGCGCGGCCCGTAGATGTTGAACGGCCGCACGCAGACCGTGGGGAAGCCGTGCTCGGTGAAGTACGTGTGCGCCAGGTGCTCGGTGGCCAGCTTGGACACCGCGTACGTCCAGCGCGCCTCGCCCACGGCGCCCATCTGCGTCACGTCGCCCTCGCCCACGTTGTAGGCGTAGCGGCCGAAGACCTCGCTGGTCGAGAAGTCGATGAAGCGCTTGACGGTGCCGGCGCGCCAGGCCGCGTCGAGCACGTTGGCGGTGCCCAGCAAGCTGACCTGCATGGTGGTCACCGGGTGCTTCATGACCGTGTCGACGCCCGCGATGGCCGCCAGGTGGATGACCGCGTCGGCGCCCTGCACGACGGCGTCGACCGCGGCGCGATCGCACACGTCGCCCTTCACGATGCGCACGTTGGGGTGCGCCGTGAGTCCGGCCTCGCGCGTCAGCGCGTCGCGGTGGAAGTTGTCGAAGATGACCACGCGATTTCGCGGGGCCAGGCGCAGCGCGAGGCTGGTGCCGATGAAGCCGGCGCCCCCCGTCAGGACGATGGTCCACCCGTCAACCACGGTTTCCCCCTGTCGCCGCGTCGGGCTCCTGTCGCCGTGGCAGGATGTCGAACGGCTGGTCCAGTTGCTCGACGGTTGCGTCCCGCTCGAGGTGCAGCGGCACGCGGGGCGCTTCCCAAGGGCCCACCAGGTCGAACAGTGCGGCCGGCGCGTAGGGGAAGCTCGCCTTCCATTGCTCCTCGCGCTCGGCCATGGCGCGCGCGGCCTGGCTCGAGATGAGCGCCGCCACGCGGTCGAGCAGCATGGCCTTCTCGGCGTCGGAGCCGTCGTAGTAGCGCTGCACCGCGTAGAACAGCGCCATGTCCTTTTCGTTGTGCTTCAGGTACAGGTCGGTCACGAAGTTCGGATCGAGGCGCGACCCGGGCAGCGACGCGGCGATCATGAAGTAGTCGATGGCCTTGCGCTGGTGCAGGGCGCGGTCCTCGTCGGACAGGTGCTTGCGCTCGAAGTAGTGGTTGAAGCCGATCTCGAGGTGCAGCTTCCAGTTGTCGGGGAAGACCTTGATGCCGCGCTCGGCCCAGCGGGTGGACTCGTCGATGACCTCGTTGGTGATCATCTGGCGGTACTTCACGACCTTCATGGCCCACTCGTACACGGGGCCGTTGTACGGATCGAGGTCGACCACGCGGTTCAGGTAGGTGTCGAGCCAGGGGAAGGTGCGGTCGGTGAACAGGTGCGTGATGAAGTACGAGACGGTGCGGATGAAGAGCACGTCGGACGCGAAGCCCGGGTGGCCGAGCGAGAGGGCCTCGAGGACGGCGGGCGGCGGCAGGTAGAAGACCTCGGCGTCCTGCAGGCCGAAGCTCAGGGCCTCGATGCGACGGAGCTCGAAGCGATTCACGCGCGTGAAGAGCGCCCCGCCGACGACTACGCTGACCAGCGCGACGAAGGCGACGCGTTTCGCGGAAGAGGCGAACCAGCCTCGGGTGAGGGTTGGGCCGACGACGTTCATCGCGCCGATTGTAGTCGGCACCCCCGGGGCGTCAACGCGAAGCGCGAGGGATCTCGCGTGGAACGTCGAAACGGGTCGCGCGCCGGTCCGTCAGCGACACGCCTGCTTCACGGTCACGCGGGTGGCGACGCACCCCTGGAAGGCGACCCACTTGCAGTCCTGGATCCAGGTGCCTTCGACGCCGCAGGCGGGCGAGGGGCCGTCCCATCCCGTGGCGCCCGAGCACGACGAGCACAGGAAGCCCGAGCACGTGCAGTGGCCCGCCCCTCCCGGCGCTTTCTCCTCGGCGCCGCTGCAGTCGAAGTCGAAGCCGCCGCACGCCGTCGCGGTCGGGGAGTACGCGCCCTGGGTCGGGCGGGCGTTCGCGTCCTTGTCGCAGCAGTCCTGCTGGTCGGTCGTCGTGTACTTCGCCGGGCCGTCGGCCTGGCACAGGCACCTGGAGAGATCCGGGTCGCCGAACGTGTCGTTGTCGCCGTCGTGGAAGTACGTCGTGCACAGCGCGTTGCCCTCGCCCTGGTCGATGGCCCCGTCGCAGTCGTCATCGAGCCCGTTGCACGCCTCGGGCTGGACGGGCCCCGGGACGCACGAGTCGACCACGGCGCCGCCCTGGCAGGTCTTCTGGCCGGTCCGGGCGCAGGCTCCCGTGCCGCACGTGGTCGGTGAGGCGATGTAGTCCTCGTCGGTGGCGCCGTTGCAGTCGTCGTCGACGCCGTCGCAGGTGGCGTCGGAGGCGGCCGGCACGCCGGGCGTACACGTCACGACCGTGGTGCCGCCGACGCAGGTGCGGGTGCCGGTGGCACGGCAGGCTCCCTGGCCGCAGAACTCGATCTGCACGCCGAAGTCCTCGTCGGTGGCGCCGTCGCAGTCGGCGTCGATGCCGTCGCAGATCGGGTCGCCGACGGCCGGCGTGCCGGGCTTGCACGAGTCGGCCTCGTGGCCGCCCACGCAGGTCCGCTGGCCGGTCCGCGCGCAGGCGCCGGTGCCGCACGTGGTGCCCACCGACACGTAGTCGTCGTCGGGCGTGCCGTTGCAGTCGTCGTCGACGCCGTCGCAGTCGGCGTCGGTGGGCGCGGGCGTGCCGGGCGTGCACGAATCGACCTCTTGTCCGGCGACGCACGCGGTCTGCCCGACGGCCGCGCAGGCGCCGGTGCCGCAAGCGGTGGCCGTGGGCACGTAGGCCTCGTCGATCGCCGCGTCGCAGTCGTTGTCCTGGCCGTCGCAGGTCGGGCCCTCGACCGCCTGGTAGGCCGGCACCCAATAGGCGTAGATGGCGTCGTTGCAGGGCTTCCAGGCGCCGTTCACGCAGAAAGCCACGGTCTTCTTCGTGCCCAGGCACACGCCCGCCTGCTTCTCGCAGAACGGCTGGTCGTTCGTGAGCAGCGCCGCGCCGTCGGAGGCGTCGGTCTTGCCGTTGCAGTCGTCGTCGACGCCGTTGCACACCTCGGGGTGGGGCGCACCGGGTGCGCACGAGTCGCTCTCGTGGCCGGCGGCGCACGTGCGTTGACCGGTGGCCGCGCAGGCGCCCGCGCCGCAGGTGGTCGCGGCCGGAATGTAGTCGTCGTCGGCCACGCCGCTGCAGTCGTCGTCGACGCCGTCGCAGTCGTCGTCGGTGGCGGCGGGCGTGCCGGGCGTGCAGGAGTCGACCACGCCCCCGTCCACGCACGTCTTCTGGCCGGCGGCCGCACAGGGCCCCACGCCGCAGGTGGTGGGGGCGGCCACGAAGTCCTCGTCGGTCAGCCCGTCGCAGTCGTCGTCGAGGCCGTTGCACACGACGTCGGAGGCCGTCCCGCTCCCGGGCGTGCACGAGTCGCGCTCGACGCCGCCCTCGCAGGTGCTCGTGCCCGTCGCCTGGCAGGCGCCGACGCCGCACGCCACACCGTGCGGCACGTACCCTTCGTCGGTGGCGCCGTCGCAGTCGTCGTCGACGCCGTTGCACGAGGCGTCGGAGGTTCCGGGCTGGCCGGGGGTGCACGAATCGAGCGGGCTCCCTCCCTGGCAGCCGAGCAGGCCGCTGCGTTGGCAGGCGCCCACGCCGCAGGTGGTGACCGGCGCGACGTAGTCGTCGTCGGCGCTGCCGTCGCAGTCGTCGTCGCGACCGTCGCAGGTGGGGTCGGCGGGCGCCGGCGCGCCGGGAGAGCACGAGTCGGTCTCGAGGCCGCCCACGCAGCGCCTCTGGCCGGCGGCCTGGCAGGCGCCGACGCCGCACGTGGTCGGGCTCGCGGCGTAGTCTTCGTCGGTGGCGCCGTCGCAGTCGTCGTCGACGCCGTTGCAGATCGTGTCGAGCCCGGCGCCGCCGAGGGGCGTGCACGAGTCGTGCTCGACGCCGCCCTGGCAGACGGTGGTCCCCGCGGCCTGGCAGGCGCCCACGCCGCACGTCACGCCGCGGCCCGCGTAGTCGTCGTCGGGGCTGCCGTCGCAGTCGTCGTCGATCGCGTCGCAGGTCGCGTCGTCGAGCGCGGGCACACCGGCCTGGCACGAGTCGGTCTCGACGCCGTCCAGGCAGGCCTTCGCGCCCGTGGACGCGCAGGCGCCCACGCCGCAGGTCGTGGCGACGGGCAGGTAGTCGTCGTCGGGGCTGCCGTCGCAGTCGTCGTCCTGCGCGTTACAGGTAGCGTCGGCGAGCGCCGGCACACCGGCCTGGCACGAGTCGGCCTCGACGCCACCCACGCAGGTCTTCAGGCCCGCGGCCGCGCAGGCGCCCAAGCCGCAGGTGGTGGCGATGGGCAGGTAGTCGTCGTCGGCCACGCCGTCGCAGTCGTCGTCGAGGCCGTTGCAGACGCCGTCGGTGCCCGAGCCGTCGCCCGGGGCGCACGAGTCGTCCTCGACCCCGGCGACGCACGCGGTCGTGCCGTGCGCCAGGCACGCCCCCACGCCGCACTCGACGGGCCGGCTCAGGTAGTCGTCGTCGGTGGCGCCGTCGCAGTCGTCGTCGATCGCGTCACAGGTTGCGTCATCGGCGGCCGGTTGGCCGGGCGCGCACGAGTCGAGGATCGAGCCGTCCACGCAGGTGGTGAGGCCTTCAGCCGCGCACGCGCCCGCCCCGCAGGTGGTGATCGTGGGGGCGACGTCCTCGTCGGTCTGCCCGTCGCAGTCGTCGTCGATCGCGTCACAGGTCGCGTCGTCGGGTTCGGGCTGACCGGGCTCGCACTGGTCGACCAGGTCGCCGGCCACGCACGCCCGCTGGCCGGACGCCGCGCAGGCGCCCACGCCACACGTGAGGGGGACGGCGGCCACGTCCTCGTCGGTGAGACCATCGCAGTCGTCGTCGGTCGCGTCACAGGTCGCGTCATCGGCGGCGGGTGGCAGGGGCAGGCACGTGTCGACCTCGTGGCCATCGGCGCATGTGCGCGGGCCGGACGAGGCGCAGGCCCCGCTGCCACAGGTCGAGGGCCCGGCGGCGAACTCGTCGTCGGCGGTGCCATCGCAGTCGTCGTCGATCGCGTCACAGGTCGCGTCATCGGCGGCGGGGGTCCCGGGGGCGCAGGAGTCGGAGGGCGTCCCGTCGACGCACGTGAGCGTGCCGGTGGCGGCGCAGGGCCCGATGCCGCACGTGGTCGCGGTCGGCGTGGTGTCGTCGTCGGTCACGCCGTCGCAGTCGTTGTCGACGCCGTCGCCGCAGACCTCGTCGGCCGGGGTGGGCGCGTCGCAGGCGGTGAGGCCGGCCTCGGTGCAGGTGCGCCGGCCGAAGCAGGTGCCCCAGGCGGTGGTCACCGTGCACGGCGTCGAGAGCCCGAGCTCGATGGCGTGGGCCGAGCACGCGCAGACGCCGTCATCGGGAAGGCACTGGCGGACGGCCTCGGCGCCGATGGTCGTCGCGTCGGCGCAGTGGGTCCCGGCCGGGCACGCGTCGTCGGCGCCGCACACGCCTCCGCAGAAGTGACCCTGGGTGGCGCCGAAGTCGAGGCAGGCCGCGTCGACGCCCCAGGGCTCCAGGCAATCGGCGGCGGAAGCGCAGGGCGCGCACAACGAGGCGAAGAGAGGGACGCAGAGGAACACCGGGTCGGCACCGCCAGGTAACTGGACGTCGCGGCACGCCCAGTCCGGCGGGCACTCGTCCTCGGATCCGCACGGGCAGCTTCCGGTCCCCGCCAGGGGATCGCAGATCGTGTCCGGCGCGTCGGGCGCCAGATCGTGTACGTCGACGTCGGGCGCCACGTCGGTGGCGACGTCGGGCGCGGCGTCGAGGCCGGCCTGGTCGGCGTCGGCGCCGGGGTCGGCCGAAGGATCCTTGTCGACGACGTCGGCGTCGGAGCGCGCGAGGTCGGCGGCCGCGTCGGGGACGTCGAACCCGGGCCACAGGTCGAGCCCGATGTCGAAGCCGCTGACGCCCGATTCGGTCCCACCGCAGGCCGTGCAGAGGAGCAGCCAAGCCAGCACCGCGCCGCGACCACGCCACGCCGTCGACGTCATGCCCACCCCCTGGGTTCGTCGTAGATAGGGTATCAAGTTTGACCTCACGTGTTGCGCGCAAGCGAGCGATACGCCCCCCACCCGAAGCGCTCGATCAGCCGGGCGGGGACCCCGGCGCAGGTGGGCGCGGCGGCGCAGGCGCGGCAGGGGACCCCGTGCAGGAACTGGTCGGCGCCCTCGGCGGGCAGGCGTGCGCCGTCGGTGGCGCGCAGGCGGACCTCGATCAGCGCGGCCTCGAGCGCGCGCGGTGCCCAGGCGGGCAGCAGGCAGTCGGGCAGGTTGCGGTGCAGGGTGGGGACGCCCAGGGCGTCGGCACGGGCGTGGGCCGTCGCGACCGTGCGGGCCACCTGGTCGGGCGCGGTGAGCACCGTATCGGCGGCCTCCCAGGCGCGCCCGGTGGGCTTGGGGGCCGTCAGCACCAGGGGGATGGGCGCGCCCCGCTGCGCCGACCACGTCGCCACGTGCTCCACGTGCGCGGCGACGTGGGGGAGGGTGGCGTTGGCCAGGACGGTGTAGAGGAACAGGTTCAAGGACGGCCGCGCGACCAGGCGCTGGACGGCCTGCAAGGCCAGGCGGCCCGCATCGGGGTGGCGGCCCAGGGCGCACAGGCGCGCCTCGTCGTGGTCGTCGAGCGAGAGGTGGACGGAGGTGAGCCCGGCTTCTTGCAGGCGCTCGAGCAGGTCGCCGTTCGCGAGCAGCAGGCCGTTGGTCGTGAGCACGACCTCGCTGAAGCCCTGCCCGCGCGCCGCCGCCGTCAGCGCGACCAGGTCGCGGCGCACCGTGGGCTCCCCTCCCACCAGCGCCAGCTTGGCCAGCCCCAGCCCGCGCGCGGCGTCGAGCGTGGTCAGCACCGCGCGCGTGGGCGTGAACGTGGCCTCGGGTCGCTCGAGGCCGCAGTAGACGCACCCCAGGTTGCACACGTTGCCGAGATCGAGGTGCACGCAGGGGGCGTAGCGCGTGGCGAAGTCCAGCACGTGGGGTGCGGCGCGCGAGGCGGCGTCGGGGGCCACGTCGGACACATCGAGCAGAGGCTCCGGGCGCTTGGGCGTCGGCGGCCGGGTCACGGGGCCTCCGGGGGCGTGACGCGGGGGCCGCCGGTCGCGCGCCAGGCGGCCTCGATGGCCGAGCAGAGGGTCTCGGGGTCCAACACCGACGTGTCGAGCGTGAGCGCGGCGCACCCGGCGTAGAGCGGGCGGCGCTCGGCCAGGACCTGTGCAGCCTCGTCGAGGGGTGAGAGCCCGGTGAGGGGCGGTCGGTCGGTGCCCAGCGTGCGCTCGACCAGCAGCTCGGGCGGCGCCCACAGGAACACGGTCGTCACGGCCCGGAGGCGCTCGCGCGTGCCGGCGTCGAGGACGGCGCCACCGCCCGTGGCGACCACGACCCGGTCGTTCGCCAGGGCGTCGCGCGTGGCAATGGCCTCGGCGCTACGGAAGAGCGCTTCCTGGCCGGCCTGGAAAACCGTGACGATGGGCCGCCCCAGGCGCTCTTCGACGACCCGGTCGGTGTCGACGAAGCGCCAGCCGAGGCGCGCGGCGAGCTCCTGCCCCAGCAGGGTCTTCCCGCTGCCGCGCGGGCCGATCAGGGCGATCACGGGGCGCATGCCGGGGCCTCCGGTGGGTGCCGCGACGCGACGTGCGATCGGGCGACCTTGGAGCCATCGTGGATCGCGATCGGGTCGGCCCGCAAGTCGAAGCTGTCACGGACCAGGATCATCCCCGGGGTCCCGGTGGACCGGCCGGACGCGCGGGAGCGCCCATCGCAGCTGCCAGCAGGCCGGTGGGTACCCGGCGGCCGGTCAGCGCGCGCAGTTGGCGTACGCCCTGGGCCCGCCAGAACGTGCCGGCGTCGAGGGTGCGCGCGCCGTCGCGGCGGGCGCGCTCCAGCAGCGGCGTGACGCCGACGGGGGGGAAGGCCAGGTCGAGGACGACGTGCGCTACCAGGGGGCTCGCTCCCGGCCACACGTCGCTGTCGGCCAGCGGCGTGGTGTTCAGCAGCACGTCATGGGCCCACGCGGCGCGTTCGCTCCAGGGGATCATCGTCGCGAGGGCAGCCGCGCGGGCGTCGACGTGGGCGGGATCGCGCACGGCCAGCGCCACGCGGGCGCCGGCGGCGGTCAGGGCGGCGGCGGCGCTCGAGGCCGTGGCGCCGCCGCCGAGCACGAGCACGCGGGCGTTCGCCAGCGCCCTACGCCCCAGCAGGTCGAGGAAGGCCGGGGCGTCGGTGTTCCAGGCCCGCCAGGCCCCGCGACCGCCCGGCGCCAGCGTGTTGGCGACGCCCGTGCGGGCCGTCCACGGGCACCGTCGGCGGGCCGCGGCGGCTGCGTCGCGCTTGAAGGGCATGGTCACCGAGAAGCGCTCCACCCCCAGGCGCCCGCCCACGCGCCGGCCGTCGTCGAAGGTGGTCGCGGGCAGCGCCAGGTAGTGGAAGGGCAGGTCCAGCGCGGCGAACAGCGCGTTGTACGTCACGGGCCCAGGGGAGCGCGCCACGTTCGGGCCGCCGAGCAGCGCCAGGGGCTCGAGTGTCGCGTGCTCCCGCAGGCGCCACCCCGCGAGGTCGGCCAGGCAGGGCTGGTCCGGCGAGGTGCGCGTCGCGTCGTCGGCCGCCACGTAGGTCCAAGCCGACCCGAAGCTGGCGGGGCGCAGCCGCGTCCAGGAGGCCGCCAGGCCCGTGCCGAGCGCTACGTGCAGGGGAGTGGTCCAGGCCAGGTCGAGCAGCGCCTCGAGCGACCGGGCGTCGGGAGTGGGCACCACCAGCTTGACGGCGGAGGCGCCGAGCGCGTCGAGTCGGCGCGCCCACTGGGCCGGCGGGACGCGGTCGTCGACCGCGTGGTGCGAGACCAGCAGGCGCGCGCCGCTGGCGGCCAGGTCGGCGGCCAGGCGCGCGCCCAGGCCACCCTCGGCGGCCTCGAGCTCGACGTCGATCCAGCCCGCGCCGGAGCGGGCCGCGCGGGCCAGCCAGGCGGCTCGCGTGGCCTCGTCGCCCCGCCAGCCCCCACCGGCCCACGCGGGGCGGCAGGTGACGATGGCGCGCGGTCCGAGCGCGCGCACCAGGTCGAGCACGGTGTCGTCGAGGGTCGTGAGCTGGTCGAGCCGCAGCTCGTGGAGCCCGGGCGAGGCGGCCGCACGGGCGGCCAGGGCGGCGGGCGTACGTTCGGCCCCCGTGACGCACACGCGGGGTTCACCGGCCATGCCAGCCTACCCGGCCAGCGTGAGCAGGCCCCAGGCGACGAAGCCCGTCGCGAGGCCGAGCCAGCGCTGCACCGCGCGCAGGCGCCCGGCGCTCAGGGGCGACATGCGGGCGCGGGTCGCGAGCTGGGCCAGCGAGAGGGCTGCCATGGGCGCCGCCACGGCCCCCAGGCTCCAGCGCGGCAGCGCCGTGTTCGGTAGCCCGGCCACGGTCGCGGCGGCCGCAAGCCCGAGCAGGGCCGACAGCACGCCCGTGGCGCCCACGCCGAGTGCCAGGTGGGTGGTGCCCACGCGGGCCTCGCGGTCTTCGTCGGCGTGCTGGATCTCGTGGATGAGCTGGTTCTGCAGCAGCAGGAAGCCGAAGGCGACCAGCAGCCACCACCGCGCGGCGCTGAGGGGGCCGAGGTTCCCGCCCATGAGCCCGAGCGGAACGAAGATGGGCGCGTTGGCCAGCGTGTTCACGAACGGGACGACCTTGAGCCGCGGCCCCCCGGAGTAGGACCACCCGGCCGCGAGCGAGACGACCGCCGCCGCCAGGGGTACGGGACCCGCCTCGAAGGCGGCTGCCAGCGCCACCGCGACGCACGCGACCAGCACCGCGGCCAGGCGACGCGGGCTCCAGGGCCGGAAGGTGCCGACCCCCTCGTCGTTCCAGGAGTTCCAGCCGAAGGCGAAGGCCATGCAGGCGGCGGCGGCCAGGACCCCCGGCAGCGCGGCGCCGAACGCGTGAGACTCGGACGCGCCTCCGACGAGCGGCAACCCGAGGTAGTACCACCAGTCGCGCGGTCGGAGGAAGGCGAGGAGCGCGTCCCAGGTTCCAGGTGTCGCCGTCGTCATGCCCATGTCCGCCGAAGCCGGCCGCACCCTACCAATCCCCCGCGCGCTCTGTCAATCGTCACCACCGGAGCGCGCTTCGAATGGCCCGGGGGTCCAGCGAGAAGATGAAATGGCTCTCCACGTAGGGCGCGATGGTGCAGCCCTCGCAGATGGGGCGGGAGACCAGCCGGGAGGTGCGCTCGGGCGCGTCGGGATCGACGCGCGGCAGGTCGGCATGGAAGGGCAGCATGCAGCACGGGGTCACGCGCCCGTCGGGCAGGATCGTCACGAAGTAGCGCCCGGCGGTGCACGTGCCGGCCAGTGCGCCGGTCCGCCCGTCGAGGACCAGGTCGAGGTAGGCGCGCGAGTTGCCCACGGGTCGCCCGGCGCGCTTCCAGGCCGCCAGGCGCACGAACACGTCGCGGACGGTGGCCTCGTCGGGCAAGTCGCCGAAGGGCGCGCCGCTCCACCCCGCGCGCTGCAGGACGGGCTGGAAGTAGATCGTGACGCCGAGCGCCTCGGCGGCACGCAAGGGCTCGTCGAGGGTCGCGGCGTTGCCGGCGTGCACCGGGCAGATCAGGCCGAGCTTCGGCCCCCCGCGCCGCCGGACCGCCTCGAGGCCCTCCCAGGTGGCCTTCCAGGCGCCCGCTCCGCGTACGGCGTCGTGCCGAGGGGCGTCGCCCTCGATGGTGGTCAGCAGGTAGTCGACGGCCGCGACCTCGTCGACGCGGTCGCGGAGGCGCGCGCCGTTCGTGACCAGGCTGGTGACGAAGCCCTGGCGCACGGCCGCCTGCACGAGCTCGCCGAGGTCGGGGCGCAGCAGGGGCTCGCCGCCCGAGATCCCCAGGCGGACGGTGCCGGCGCGGCCGAGCCCCGCCAGCACACGCTTCCAGGTGGCGGTGTCGAGCTCCCGGCCCGCGTGGCGGGGGAAGTCGCAGTAGGCGCAGTGCTGATCGCAGCGCAGCGTGACGAGCAGGGTCACGCCCGTCCAGGCCGGGCGTCCGGTCACGCGCGCGACGGCGTGGTGCCAGGCGCCCCGAAGCAGCGTGCGGGGTCGCATCGGGCGCGGGCCTCCAAGGCCGACCAGGGGCCAGTGCCGGCGAGGATAGCCACGGGCGAGGTCGGCGACAATGCCGAAGTGGAGATGGCCGTGCCGCTGCGCCGCCGCGTCAGCCGTCGAACTCGACGAAGCGCTCGCCCCGCGCGTACCGACGGCGCAGGTCGGCGTCGAGCTCGCGCAGGCGGGCCACGGCCGTCTCGACGTCGGCGGCGGGCAGGGTCGGCGTGCTCCGAACCCGGAACGTGTCCGGATCGAACGCCAGGCCGTGGGTCTCGTGGTGCGTGTGCAGCGCCGTGCCGGGCAGGACGTACAGGGGCGAGACGGCCAGGCGATCGGCTCCGAGCGCCAACGCGGCGTCGATCCCCTCGAGGAAGCTCGCGAGCGTCTCGCCCGGCAGTCCCAGGATGAAGAACAGGTCGACCTGCCCCAGGTCCTTCAAGAGGGCCACCGCGCGCGCCAGGTCGTCGAGGGTGGTCCTGCGCCCCATGGCGCCGAACGTGGCGGGCGCCAGCGACTGTACTCCGAGCGCGAAGCGCAGCCTTGCGCCCTTCCAGCCCTCGGCGTGGCAGGGCTTCAGCAGTTCGGGGCGGACCTGTAGGGAGTAGGCGTTGCGCGCCCCGGGATCGCCCTCGTGGACGGCGTCCCGGAGCAGCGTCCACGTGGCGTCGTTCAGGTTGGCGGTGCCCGAGCCCAGGTTGACCTCCTCGACCGGGCGCGGCCAGGCGCCGATGGCCGCCAGTTCGCCCGCGACGCGCTCGCGTGACGGCAACGCCAGGCGCGGGGTCGTGATCGTGCGGCTGCAGCCGCAGAAGGCACAGGCGAAGGGGCACCCCCGCGTGAGCTCGACGTGGGGCGCGTCGACCGGCGTCGCGGAACCTTGCAGGTAGGGCGAGACCACCTCGTCGATGCTCACGGGCTCCAGCGCCGGCGGACCCCAGGCGGGCGGGTGCCCGGGCAGGACCAGACCCGGTCCGGGCGAGCTCACGCGGAGCGGTCGGCCGGCGCGGAGCAGCTTGGCCAGCAGGGCGCGCAAGGTGATCTCGCCGTCGCCCACCGCGATCGCGTCGACGGCGTCCCAGCCCGGGAACCAGTCGTCGCGGGTGCGGAGTTGGGCGAACAGCGGCCCACCGAGGACCACCAGCGGCGCGGGCCGGGTCGCGCGCAAGCGACGGGCGACCGCCAGCGTGGGGCCGAGGGACCACGCGTAGCACGAGAACCCGATCACGTCGGGCGCGGCCTCTCGCAGGCAGCGGGCGGCTGCGTCGAGGTCGTCGGAGTCGAGGCGCAGCACCTGCACGTCGACGTGCGGGGCGAGGGCGGGGTCGGCGAGGACCTGGGCCGCCAGGTAGGTGCCCGCGGTGTTGCCGAACGGCGCGGCCTCGCTGGAGACCAGGCAGAGGACCAGGTGCAGGCGCTCGGGCATGGATCGCCCTCAGCGCCGTGCCTTGCCGCTGTCGGCGGGACGCTCCACGGCGGTGGCGTGGCACACGGCCGACGTCCCCGCGGGGCGCTCGGCGACCACGACCGGCATGCGCACGACCGCCAGCGGGCGCTCGGAGGGCTGCACGAGCAGCTCGGCGGGCGGCTCGGCGCCGCCGCTCTCGCGGCACGCGAGCTGGAATCTGCCGTCGCGCAGGATGACGATCTCGCCGGACTCGGGCTCGTAGAACGTGACCAACGCAAAGTCGATGGGCGCCAGCACGCGCGCCGCGTCGACCAGCACGCCGCGCAGATCCTGCTGGCGGCCGAGCGGCCAGCGCGGGCAGGTCTTGGCGTCGCGCTTCACGATGGCCTGGCAGGCCTGCAGGAGCCACGGCGAGCGGACTCGTGCGCAGTCGATCTTGTCGCCGAAGCGTTTCACCTGCCGGGCGGTCATCAGCACGGCCAGGTCGAGCCCGGCCTCGATGGGCACCGCCGCGGCGTCGTCGCCGTCGAGCTTGGGGCACAGCGGCTTCATGTTGGGGTTCTGGGCGCACACCGCGTGGTCGGCGCCCATCACTACCCACTCGCAGGCGACGCGGGCCTCCTTGTCGTCGGGCAGGGCCTCGCGGCACGCGGCCAGCAACGCGGACGCGGCCTCGGACGGCCCCAGGCGTGCCAGCACGTCGAGCGCCGCGCGGCCGGCCGGGGACAGGCTCTCGCCGCCGGTCTTGTCGATGGCGTACGTGCACACGGGGTGCAGGGGCTCCAACTCGGCGATCTGTCGATCGATGGCGGCCACGCGAGCCTGGGTCTGCTGCACGATACCGCTCAGCGCCGAGAGGCGGTCGAAGCGCTCGAGCATCTCGGCGTTGAAGGCTTCGCGTTGGCGCAGGGCCTCGTCGGTGGCCTTGGCCAGCTTGTCGAGTCGCTCCGACAACTCAATCGAGAAGTCGTAGCGCTGCCCCTGTACGATCTGTTCGATGTTCTCCTGGCCGGCGGGTTGCTCGGGTTGCTGGCCCGCGAGGGCGACGAGGAGGAGGGTCGCAGGGAACAGCATGCAGGGGCTCCGTGCAGTGGGCGGCCACGTCCAATGAAGGATATTGGGCGCCGGGGGGTAGAACAAGGCCAAACGTTCCCGTGGAGCCGGGCCCGGACCCGAGGGGCCGCGAGGGCCGCGCCGGGCCGCGGGCGCCTTGACACGTCCCGCGCCCGAAGGCTACCCTGCCACGCGGAGTGGGCTCCAGTGGCGAGGTGAATCGAGGTGTCGAGCCGCACAGTCACGCCATCGTCCGAAGCGGGGGAGCCGCCCCGCTCCGGCGCCATCGCCGGGCTCTCGTCGATGATGCTCGACGCCGATGTGTTCCGCCGACGCCTGCCTCGTACGCTGCAGCATGTCGTCGTCGCGGGGTGGTACGACTTCGTCTCGCGTCGCTTCGGCGACGGTGGCCTCACCTTCCTCGACATCGGCTGGGCGCCCCTCGACGACTCGGCGCCCGCCCTCGAGCTGCTGCCGGCCGACGAGTCCGAGCGCAGCGGCGCGGCGCTCTACCACCGCGTGGCGAGCGCCGTCGATCTGAAGGGCGCTAACGTGCTCGAGGTGGGCTGCGGGCGCGGCGGCGGCGCCTCGTACGTCGCGCGTTACCTGGGGCCGGCGCACGTCACGGCCATCGACATCTCGGGCGAGGCCATCGCCTTCTGCCGGCGGCGCCACCACGTCCCCAACCTGGCGTTCCGCCGGGGGTCCGCGGATCTCACCGGCATCGCCCCGGCCACCTTCGACGCGGTCGTCAACGTCGAGTCCTCGGGGTCGTACCCCTCCATGGAGCACTTCCTGGCCGACGTCCACCGCGTACTGCGCCCAGGCGGCCACTTCCTGTTCGCCGACATGCGCGAGTCCGAGAAGGTGGGCCGTCTGCGACGCCAACTCCGGCGTTCCGGGCTCGAGGTGATCGAAGAAGAGGACCTGAGCCCGAACGTCGTGCGCGCCATCGAGCAGGACGAGCCCCGCAAGCGCGCCGTGTTCGACGCCACCGTCCCCGCCGTCGTGCGGCCGTTCTTCAACGAGTTCGCGGCGGGCACGGGCACCAACTTCACCTACCAGCGGCTGCGGAGCGGCGAGCGCGTCTTCCTGCGCTTCGTGCTCCGGCGGGCCGCCGCCCGCAGGGAGCCCCGATGAAGCGCGCCAAGGTCGTGTTGGTCGTCCCCTCGCGGGTCGACAGCTCGTCGAAGATCCCCCGCTGGTTCCGGATCGTCATCGCCCACTTCACCCCCTTGGGCATGGCCTACCTGGGCGCCGCGCTGCTGAAGAGCGGGATCGACGTCGTCATCCTCGACCAGCTCGCCGAGGAGCTCGACAACGAGGGGCTGACCCGTCGCGTCGCCAGCGAGCGCCCCGATCTCATCGGCATCACGGCCATCACGCCCTCGATGCCCAACGTGCAGGCGCTGGTGGCCTTGTTCCGGCAGGCGTGCCCCGGGGCGAAGGTGGTGCTCGGCAACCTGCACGCCTCGATCTTCGCCGATGACCTGCTGCAGTCCGGCTTGGCCGACATCATCGTGCACGGCGAGGGCGAGGTGACCCTCGTCGAGGTCGCCGAGGCCGTGCGCGACGGCGCCAGCCTCGACGGCGTGCTCGGCACCAGCTTCCGCGCGCCCGACGGCTCGATCGTCCACAACCCCCCGCGGCCGCCCGCCGATCTCGACTCGCTGGCGTTCCCGCGCTGGGATCTCGTGAACCTCGACGCGCCCGCCTACCGCAACATGGCCATGTTCGGCGTGTACGGTCGCCAGGCTTCGATTCAGGCCTCGCGCGGGTGTCCCCACAAGTGCATCTTCTGCTCGCACGACAAGATCGTGGTCAAGCCGCGCTACCGCAGCGTCGAGAGCCTGGTCGATGAGATCGAGGTCGACATGCTCGAGTACGGCATCCACAAGTTCAGCTTCTACGACGCGTACTTCCCGTGGTCCAAGGGCGTGGCGCACCGCTTCTGCGACGAGGTCCGGCGGCGGGGGCTGCACAAGTCGTTGTGGTTCATGAACGAGATGCGGGTCGACGCCGTCGACGACGACATGATCCGCGACCTGAAGGACGTGGGGCTCCGCAGCACGTGCCTGGGCTTCGAGTCGGGCAACCAGCAGGTGCTCGACTCGGTGCGCAAGGGCACGACCCTCGAGCAGGGCGAGAACGCCGCGCGCATCTTCAAGAAGCACGGCGTGCGGCTGTACGGGTTGTTCATGCTGGGCTTCCCCGGCGAGACCGAGGCGCAGTGCCGCGAGACCATCGACTACGCCCTGAAGATCGACCCCGACTTCATGCACCTGGCGCTGGTGATGCCCTACCCGGGCTCGCAGCTCTTCGAGCAGGTGCGCGATCAGACGCACTGGAAGGACTTCGACAAGTTCTCCAGCTGGAACTACTGGAACAACGCGAGCGAAGGCCTCGTGTATACGCCCGAGGGCATGACCGACCGGCAGCTGCTGCGTGTGCAGCAGGAGGGCATGTTCCGCTTCTACATGCAGCCGAAGGTCATCCTGCGTACGCTGGCCCGACGAGACCAGCTGCGTCTCCACCACATGGCCGTGGGCGGGCTGGCGATCATCGAGCACTACCTGCGCGGGCGGCTCGGTGGCGGGCCCGGCCGGGCCGGGTGAGCACGCGGAGCGTGGGGGGCATGACGGATCCGGGCCGAACGATCCTGCGCGTCGCCCTCGTGAGGGCCCGACGGTCCGGCGCCCACGAGTCCGGCCAGGGATCGGGTCCCCCGCTCGGCCTGCTCTCCCTCGCCGCCTACGCGCGTGCCGCGCGCCCCGGGGTCTTCCACTTCGAGGTCCACGACACCTACTTCTTCGCGCCGGGCGAGACCGCGCGTTGGCTCGCCCGCTTCGCGCCCCACGTGGTCGCGCTGTCCGGGCTGACCGTCGACGCCGAGGCCTTGACGCGAGCAGCCGCCTTGGTGCGGGCCACCGTGGGGCCCGATGTGCCCGTCCTGGTGGGCGGCCCGCACGCCTCGGCGTACCCACAGGCCTGCCTGGCGATCCCCGGCGTCACCGCGGTCGTGGCGGGGGAAGGCGAGGTGGCCTTCCTCGACCTGCTCGAACACGCGGCGGGGCAGCGCGCGGCGACCGACGTGCGGGGCGCCTGGCGACGGGACGACGACGGCCTGGCGCTGGCCCCCGCGGCGCTCGCGCCCCTCGACGTGAACGCGCTGCCGACGCCGGCGTACGACCTGGTCGACGTGCACGCCTACGCTTCCATCCCGAACACCGTGGGCACCATCCTGCTGCCGCCGCACCGCTACCTGCCGCTGTTCCTGACGCGTGGCTGCCCCTACCACTGTACGTACTGCCACAACATCTTCGGGCGACGATTCCGCGCGCTGTCGGCCGAGCGCACCGTCGACACCATCCACGACCTGTCCGAGCGCTACGGGGTGACGCACTTCCACTTTTACGACGACGTCTTCAACGCCGACCGCGCGCGCTTCCTGGCGATCTGGCGCGAGCTCGGCCGCCGTCGGCTGGGGCTCAGGTTCTACTTCGCCAACGGGTTGCGGTTCGACACGCTCGATCGCGAGCAGCTCGAGGCCATGAAGGAGGCCGGCGTCGTCTACGTGGCCGCGGCCATCGAGTCGGCTTCCCCGCGCCTGCAGGCCAGCCTGAAGAAGCGCGTGAAGCTCCCGAAGCTGCTCGAGAACGTCGACATCGCCGACGAGCTCGGCCTGTTCACGACCGGGTTCATGATGCTCGGCTTCCCCGACGAGACGCGCGCCGAGATGGAGCTCACGATCCGGACGGCGGCCGAGTCTCGCCTGCACTACGTGTACTTCTCGGTCCTGAACCCCTACGCGGGCACGCCGCTCGGCGCCGACCTGCTGGCGAAGGGCGTCGACGTGTCGGCCGACGAGATGGTCGGGTACTCGTCGCCCGGCAAGAACTTCGCGGGGTTCCCGCCGGACGAGTTCCGCGACCTGCTGCGCTCCGCCTACCGCCGCTTCTGGACGCCCGCGCGTCTCGTGGCTTTCCTGGCGCACCACCCGGACCCGGCCGGCTTCTTCGAGGGCCTCGCCACGCCCGCCAGCCGCGCGAACCTCCTGCGCCGAACGCTCTCGGTGCTGGGGGCCGCCGCCGGCAACGGCCACGCCCCTGGAGCCTGGAGCGCGCCCCGGCCGGCACACCCCGTCGCGCGCTCGGTCGCCCGGTGGGCCGGTGCCGCCGGGGGGGCACTGGCCCGCTCGATGAACCGCGCCATCAGCGGGAGCGCCCATGGACGCTAGCGCCCCCGTCTGGATGGTCCGGCTGCCGCCGGCAGCCGCACCCCAGCTGAACCATCCCCTCGGCTACCTGTACCTCGGCGCCGCCTTGCGTCGGCGGGGATTCTGGAACCTCCGCCTGCTCGATCTGGCGCCCGCGCGGCTGACGGACGACGACGTGGTGGCCGAGGCCGTCCGAGCGCGTCCGGCGGTGGTCTTCCTGACGCTCTGCACCGTCGATCTTCCGGCGGCCGAGCGCCTGGGTGCCCGCCTGGCCGCCGCCTGCCCCGGGGCGGTGTTCGTGGCGGGCGGCTCCCACGTGACGGGCGATCCCGAGGGCACGCTCGCGGCGCTGCCGTTCGTGCGCTTCGCGGTGTCGGGCGAGGGCGAGGCCACCGCCGTCGAGTTGCTCGAACGGCTCGGCGAGGTCGACGGCGACGACTTCGAGGGGGTGGCGGGGCTCGCGTTCCGCCGCCGCGACGGCGAGATCGCGGTGAACCCGCCCAGGGCCGTGCCCGCCGGGCTCGACGACAGCCTGTGGCCGGCCTACGACCTGGTGCACCTGCCTTCGTACTTCCACTACCCGCGCATGGGAGGGTTGTACCGGCACCCCGAGTACATGTCGCTCTTCACGTCGCGAGGGTGTTCCTACGCGTGCGAGTTCTGCCACGAGGTGTTCGGGCGCCGGTTCCGAGCCTATTCGCCCGAGCGGGTGCTCGACGAGATGGAGTACCTGGTCGCCAAGCACGGCATCCGCGAGTTCCAGGTGATCGACGACCTGTTCAACGGCGACCGCGCACGCACGTTGGCCATCTGCGAGGGGATCCGGCGGCGCAACCTGCACATCTCGCTCGCGTTTCCGAACGGCTTGCGCACCGACCGGCTCGACGACGAGGAGATCGACGCGCTGGTGGCGGCGGGTACGTGGCGCGTGTGCGTCTCGCCCGAGACCGCGTCGGCGAGGCTGCAGGAGGAGAGCCGCAAGCACGCCGACCTGGGACGCATCGAGCACGTCATCGACGCCTTCGATCGCCGGAACGTGGTCACCAGCGGCTTCTTCATGCTGGGTTTCCCGACCGAGACCGAGGACGAGCTGGACGCGACCATCGCCTGGGCGCTGCGGTCGCGGCTTCACATCGTGAACTTCTTCCGCGTGATCCCGATGCCCGGCACCCGTCTCCGCGAGCGCGTGTTGGGCTCGGGCCAGGCCCTCGACCAGCCGCTGGCCGCCTACGAGGCCCTCGGTTCCAGCTTCAACCTCTCAGCGGTGCCCCTCGACGTGATCGAGCGCAAGCAACGCGACGCCATCCGCGCCTTCTACAGTGATCCCCGCCGCCTGCTGCGTCTGGCGCGCCTGCTGCCGCTGCGCGCCGGGTTGCTGCCCGCTTACGCCTACGAACTGCTGGTGCGCACGGCGGTCGGTACCTACGGCACGCACCTGGTCACCAAGGCGGCGCGGGCCGACGGCGCGCGCGCGGTGCTCGACTGGCTGCGCATCGTCTCGGCCGGCCCCTCGACCTGAACGGCTCGGCCCCGTCTGGCGTGCGCTGTCGTCAGGGTCGGATCGAGAAGAAGCCGATCTCCATGCGATCTTCGGGGTAGAACAGGTTGGGCGTGAAGGACGGCCAGGGCTTCGTGACGACCCGCGTGAACCCGGGACCGAGCGGTGGCCCGGCCGCCAGCCCCTCGTAGCAGGGGCTCCGGAGCGTGCGCACCAGGGAGGGGTCCGGCTGGGCCTCGACGCTGCCCACGTCGAACATGGCGGTGAACAAACCGGGCAGGGCGGCGGGATCGCCGGTGGTCGTCACCTGCGCCATCGCCGCCCGGAAGGCCGGGTTGCCCTCGGACAGCGAGAGCGCGTGACAGGCGAGCCCGCGGTAGAAGACCACCGCCCCCGTTTCGGGCGGCGGCGCCGCCAAGTAGTCGGCCAGGCTCTTCACGTCGCAGGCGGTCTCGGTTTTCAGCAGGAAGTGCGGGAAGTTCCAGCTGGGTCGCGGGTCGGGGTTGTCGTCGGGGCCGAAGAGATCGGGGCCGAAGGGGGCCACGATCGTGGTGTGGGGGGGCAGGAGGGGGAGCGCCTCCTCGAGGAAGTCGAGCTCCTGGGTCTGGGGGTCGGGCCGCGCCAGCCGCCACGCGCCCACGCCGGCACACGCGACCAGCAGCACCCCTGCCGCCGCGGTCAGCCCGAGGCGCAGCCCCCGGCCTCGGGGCTCCAGCGCCTGCCACGTCGCGCCGGCACCCACGCCGGCCAGCAGGACGGCCAGGAAGAGCACGGGCAGCCGGAACGTGAGCTGCACCCCCGGTCCGAACACGGCCATGGGCGCGCTCAGGATGCTCACGACGAGCAGCCCGAGAGCCGGGGCCACCCACACCGCCGACGTGCGGCGGGCGCACCACAGGCCGATGGCCAGGAGCAGCGGCACGGGCAGGGGCGAGATCGCCCAGTCGACCAGGGGGTGCGGCTCGGCCAGGAAGCGCGATGGCACCATCGCGAGCGCCGAGAGCATGTAGTAGACGAAGTGATTGTGCTCGTGCAGCGCGTTGCGAAGGACCTGGGCCAGCGCGGCCGAGCCCACGGTGACGATGGACGCGACCACGGCGGGCCGGGCCAGCGCACGCCAGCCGCGGCGCTCGACCAGCGCGAGGTACGGCACGAAGACCAGGGGCACCAGCGACTGCCGGCTCCACGCCATCAAGGCCAGCAGCAGCGTACCGATCGCCAGCCGGGTCCCGTCGACGGGTTCGTCGAGGGCTTGGTCGAAGGCCAGCAGGGCCCCGGCGAACAGCAGCACGCTGAGCACGTGGGCGTCTTCGGACGTACCGACGCGCAGGAACGCGGGGTGCACGGCCAGGAAGGCCGCGGTCGCCAGCGCCGCCGCCGGTTGCCGGGTCCAGCGCCGCACGAGCTGCGCGGCCACGGGCACGGTGAGCGCCGAAAACACCGCATTGGACAGCGTGATCGTCGAGACGCTGCGCGCCAGGTGTGACAGTGCCCCCAGCACGAAGAACGAGACCTGACCATACGACTCGCGGTAGGCCGAGACCTCGGGGAAGCCGAAGTAGAGTGACAGGAGCCGGGGGCCGAACAGCTCGGCGTGCATCACGGCGTGGGGGTAGGCCACCCGCAGCGCGAGCGCCAGCACGGTGAGCCCCACCAGCCAGCGGTCGGTGCGGTCGAGGTCAGGCGTTCCCCGCCCCGCGCCCTGCCAGAGCGCCCGGCCGCCGTGGGCGGCCAGCAGGGCGAGCACCGCACCCACCAGCACCCACTGCACGCGCGCGGCGACGGCGGACTCGCCGGTCGGCAGCCCCCGCACGCGGACGACGTAGCCGACCCAGGCCACCGCCGTAGCGGCCACCGCGGCCCAAGCCCATCCGGGCCGTCGCTCGCCCGCACGAGTCGCGCGGGCCAGGCCGTAAGGCAGGGCGAAGCCCACCAAGCCGAGCGCCACCGCGATCAGGTCGACCGGCATGCCGCGTTCTCCCTCCATGCCCGGACTTCGAGCCCGTTGACGAGCTCGTCGGCCACGCGGCGCACCCCCGCGAAGCCCACGAAAGGCCGCGGGAAGATCGCGTGCGTGGTGAACGACGGGTAGCCTGCCTCGAGGAACGCGGCGCCGACGTCGTCGGCAACGCCGCGCAGCTCCTGCGGCCCCAGGATCACGTCGACGCGCCCTCCCGGCACGGCGCGCCCGAGCGCCTCCCGGAACTCCGGCACGCCGAAGTGCTCGATCACCAGCGGGGGCTCCGCCCAGGTCGCCGGTGGCTGGAAGGCCGGGCCCCGGCGCCGGCGCAGCGCGATCAGCGGCACGCGCAGGCCGAGCTCGACGAACGCGCCGTCGAGCGCCGTGGCCCACGGGGCGTCGTGCGCGATCGCCACGCTGCGCCCCGCCAGGCGCGTCGTCCGCAGGCTGTCGACGGTCGGGACCAGCGCGGCGAGCTCGGCCTCGACGAAGGCTCGGGCCGCCTCGCCCCGGCCAAGCGCGTCCCCCAGCGCGGTCAGCCACGTCGCGGAGGCGTCGAGGCCCACCGGCAGCGGCAGCTCGAGAACGCGCGCCCCGGTGCGACGCGCCACGCGGCGGGCGAGGCCGCGGCCGTGGGGCAGCCCGACCAGCGTGCCGGCGCCGAGCACGCGCGCCAGGGAGCGGGTGTCGCCGCCGTCGCAGAGCGCGCCGCCGTACGGTACGCCCAGCGCCTCGATCATCCGCCCGAGCTCCCGCAGGTTGGCGCGGTGGTCCTCCTCGAGCCGGTCGGGGAAGTACCCGACCAGCCCGACGGCGTCGGGTGCGTCGACCTGTGCGGGCGCGAGCACGTCGGCGAGCGTCGCGAGGAAGGCCGCGTAGCCGTCCAGGTAGTCGCCGGCGAGCGAGTCGGCCCGCACGTGACGTACCGGGCATCCGGCGTGCTCCTCCGCCCGCGCCGCCAGCGCGTCGAGATCGTTGCCGGTCAGCTCGACCATGGTGGCCTGTGCGACCAGCACCAGCGCGGGTGACAGCCTGTCGACCACCCTCGCGACGGTGGCCTCGAGGTGGGGCTCGGTGCCGAGGGGCAGGCGGCCGTAGTCGACCTCGGTCTGCACCAGGCGGTGCCGCCCGAGCGGATCGAGCAGCGTGCTGGTCAGGTCGTGGTTCAAGCCCACGCGCTCGGCCTGGAAGTAGCAGCCCTCGGGACAGTCGACCACCAGCGCCACGTCGGGGACCGCGTTCACGCCCAGGTAGAGGCCGTCGCGGAAGGGGGGCACGCTCGGCAGGTGCGAGGGCGTCATGGCAGGGTCCTCCCCGGCGCGAGGTGGCGGATGAAGCGGGCGCGGAAGGGATCGCGCGCCCGCCGGACGAGCTCGCGGAGGGTGCGAAGCGCGCCCGCGAGGCCCAGGTGGAAGTCGCCCGGACCGATCTGCTCGATGCCCAGGAGCTTCGGGCGCGGGTCGTCGACGATCTCGGAGTAGAGCAGCGCCGGCCGGTTCCTGGCCAGATCGCGCCACAGGCTCGCGAGATCGGGCACGACGTGGAACGTGAAGGCCGGCGCGGGGCCCAGCCGGTCGCGCAGCTCGGCCCTGAGATCCAGGGGCGGCCGCCGCTGGGCCACGTCGCGCAGGTGGTCGGGATCGAGGCAGTGCAGGGTGACGCGAAAGCCCATCTCGAGCAACGTAGGGAGGAGGGGCAGCCCGTGCGTGACGGTGGGGTCGGCGGGCAGGTCCGGTTGGGTCGAGAGCGTGACGAAGGCGACCTCGAGCTCCGCGGCCTGCGCGGCCAGGCGGTCCCACTCGACGGCCTGCTCGGCGCCAAGGTTCGGGACGACCTCGGGAGGCGCCTCGGCCGCGGCCAGGGCGACTTCGTGCAGCCAGCGCCGCGTTCCCTCCCGCCCACAGGGCAGGCTCGGCGCCACGACCGGGCGATCCGTCCACGCCGCGAGCGGCTCGAAGGCCCGCGTCACGTAGCGCCAGGGGTTCAGCACGGCCAGGGAGGCGGCCCGGAACCGCCGGGCGTGGGCGCGCTCGAGCCCCGGCCACAGCACGGCGTTGGTGCCGACGCCGACCGCCGCGAGCAGCGCGCTCAGTTCGCGCACGTCGGGGCTGGTCGCGAGCCCGAAGCCCACCAGGTTCACGGACGTGGGCGCCGGCGGGGCAGCCGGATCGGCCTCGTGGCGCAGGATTGACAGCCAGAAGGCCTGGGCCCCGCGGAAGGGGTTGGCCTCCTCCATGCGGCACGAGATGAGCGCGATCGGCGGTCCGCCGTCGTTCGCCCGCGCTTCGACCAGGCCCTCGACGTCGTCCCCGATGACCTGCGGCACGCACGTGTTCATGACCACCAGCAGGCGGTCGGGGTGCGTGTGGCGCAAGCCGTCGATGCCGGCCGCGAGCCGCTCCTCGCCGCCTTTGATCAGGTCGACGTCGTCCAGGGCGGTGGCCGAGACGTGCTCCGGCGTCGAGACGCCGGGCCGGACCTCGAGGCGCGTGGTCCAGAAGCGGCGTACCCTGACGGGGCAATGGGCGCCCATCGCCGCGCACTCGTGCTCGCCATGGATGAGCAGCTCGACGGGCCAGTCGAGCGCCCAGAAGGCTGCGAAGATGTTCAGGTAATCATGCCCGACCTCGCGCACGAAGAACTGCGCGTCGAGGCGGGCGTCGAACATCACGCGGTCGTCGACGAACACGCGCCGGCTGGGGGGTCGCCGGCGGTAGGCGGCGGCCGGCGAGTCGCAGCGGCTGAGCAGGAAGCCGAGGTAGCGCTCCACCTGGCTCTCGGGGTCGGCGCGCTCATCGGGCGAGCGCTCGTCGACGCACAGCGTGGCCCCCAGGTGGTCGGTGCGGATGACCGCGCCGGGTACCGCCGGGTCCAGGTGCAGGCGCAGCACTACCCGTCCGCGGTCGCTCTCGAGCTCGTAGTCGAGGGCGTCGTCGACCAGGTGCTCGCGCACCAGCACGTAGCGTCCGCAGCGCGTGACGCCAGGCACCAGCAGCGGCCCCAGGCGCGAGTGGAACAAGCCCTCGTCGAACGTGTAGGGCTCCGAGGGTTGCTCGTCGCGGAACAGGTCGAGCAGCGGTACGTGGTAGCGCTGGCGGACGAGCTCGAGGCGGCGGGCGACCCAGGTGGCCACGGCCGTCCACGCCGGCGGTTCGGCGGGCGTGGCGGGGACCAGCGCGCCGTATACCGCGGGCAACGCCTCGGGTGGCGCGCTCCGCGTCGCGACCAGACGGAGCGCGATGGGGGTTCCTCCCGCATCCAGCGAGAAGCGCAACGCGCCGTCGGCCTCGAACAGCACCGACGCGCAGCGGACGGTCGGCCCCGTCAGCGCGCCCGCCATCCACCCGGCGAACCGGGCAGGCTGCAGCACGTCGGGCGAAGCCGCGAGGGACGTGGACTTCATGGCAGGCGCCGGAAGGCGCTCCGCAGGAGCTCGTCGAAGCCGACGTCGCCCATGGGGCGCGGCACCGAGCCGCTGACGGCCGACGAGGCCTCGAGCAGGTCGACCAGCCCTCGCAGGGCCCGCGCGGCGCGCGAGTCGGGCGCGTGCTCGACCACGGTGAGGCGCTCGCGCTCGGCGTCGAAGATGGCTTGGTCGCGGGGCACGCAGGTCAGGAGCGAGGTGCCCACGCGCAGGGCGAAGGTGGTCAGCAGCGCCTCTTCGTCTTCGAGCCCGCGCAAGTTGCCCACCAGCCCGCGCAGTCGTACGCCGTTCGCCCGCAGGCGCACCAGGGCGCGGCAGATGTTGTTCGCCGCGTACAAGGACATCACCTCGCCCGACGCGACCACCAGCACCTCGTTCGCGAACCCTTTGCGGATGGGCGTGGCGAAGCCGCCGCACACCACGTCGCCCAGCACGTCGTACAGCACGACGTCGAAGCCGAGGTCGTAGAACCCGAGCTGGTCGAACAGCTCGAACATGCGCGAGATGCCGCGCCCGGCGCAGCCGACGCCCGGCTCGGGGCCGCCCGCTTCGACGCACGTGATGCCGTGGCGGCCTTCGATCAACACGTCGTCGAGGCGCAGGTGTTCGCGCTTCTGCTCGTACTCGCCGAGGACCGTGGGCGCCGGGAAGCGCGACGCGACCTTGTAGCTGGTGTCGTGCTTGGGGTCGCAGCCGACCAGGGCCACGCGGTGCCCGCGTCCGGCGAAGAGCACGGCCAGGGCGCTGACGATGGTGCTCTTGCCGATGCCGCCCTTGCCGTAGACGGCGATCTGACGCGGCGCATCGGGGGCCGCGGGGCGGGGCCTGGGGGTCGGATCGTCGGTCATCGGTCTCGCATCTCCGGTTGCGGTTTCGGGCCGCTGCCCCAGTATCGACGGCGGGCCCGGGCGTTCAAGCGGATAGCGAGCCCGACGGCGTCATCGACGAGGCGGACCGGGCCGGCGCAAGGCACGCAGGCGCTCGGGCTCGATCCGTTCGGCCGAGATGGCCTCCAGCACCTCGCGCGCCAGCCCCCCGGGGCGGCGCGCGGCGGGCTGGTCGGCCTGTCGGGGGACGAAGGGCAGGCGGAGCTCGGTCCGTCGCCCCCGGTCCTCGAGCCACAGCGCGAGCCCGCGAGCGTCGCGGCGACCTCCCAGTCGAACCTCGCGCGCCGGGCCGCTCGCGACCCGCACCGCCGGCACCCGCGCCCTCTCCCAGGTGCCCAGGTCGACGCGGCTGCCGTCCCGCAGGGACACCGTGGGCACGGGCGCCACCGCCAGCGCCTCGCCTGCCGCCACCGCGACCGAGCCCTCCCATCCGAGGCCGGTGAGCGTGCCGTCCCACGCCACGTGGCCCGCGAGCGCTGCTCCCGGGCGAGCCCAGCCAGCCGCGAGGCTCGCCTCGAGCTCTCCGCGCCGCCACTCGAGCAGGACGTCGACGAAGCCGTGGGCCCGATCGAGGCAGACGCGGCGCGCGTACTCGGCCAGCAGTGCCTGCTCCAGCGTGTCGAAGCCGTGCCGCCGCCAGTCGTCGTGGGTCGCGTCGAGGTCGAGGCGCCGGCTCATGGTGCGCGAGAGCTCCGGCACGAGCGTCCCGAGCAGCAGCGAGATCAGGAAGCGCCGCGAGCCCGCGCGGATGTCGGCGAAGTGCTCGGCCGCTGTCGTGCCCGCCTGCACGGCCCGCACGTCGGGGACGTCGACCACCCAGTCGCGCCCCGAGCGCAGCCGGAGGTTGGGCGCGGCCTCGGCGATCCGGACCAGCGCCGGCTCGGGCTCCGTGTGCAGCCGGAAGACGACCGTGGACGTGCGCGCCAGGCGCGACATCCGCTCCAGCCCGTCCAGGAAGGCGACCTCCTGGGCGTCGCGGGGCGGTTCACCGTGGCGGGGCTCCAGGTCGAAGGGGTGGACGACGTTCAGGCACACCTCGCCCGCAAACGCCGCGCGCAGGCCCTCGAGCGCGCGCTCGTCGGGCGTTCCGCAGAAGAACACCAGCGCGTCCATCGCCAGGGGGCGCGCTCGGAACGCTTCGCCGAGAGCTTCGCCGTAGACCCGGAGAAAGCGCGCATCGTTGGCGTAGAGGTTCACGAAGGTGCGCCCCTCGGCCTCGAGCCGGCGCAGGTCGCGCGCCAGGCCGGTCGCGGAGCGCGAGCGCAGCCCCCGGCCCAGCACCGGGCCGGCGTACGAGCCGCAGCAGTGCGAACAGGCCCGCAGGCACCCGCGCACCAGCGGCAGGTACGGGAACCACGTCGACTGCCAGGCGAAGCGATCGAACGCGCCGAGGCGCGCGCCGTGCTCCCGGTACCGCTGGTGGTGCCGGTCGACCAGGCGCGCGAAGGTCGGGAACCAGTCGATGGTCAGCCAGTCGAGCCGGTCGAACGCCGCGCGAGGCAACCGGACGCGGCGAGGGGGCGGCGCCCCGGCGCGCCAGGCATTCGGCAGGTCCAGCGCGCGTTCGCCGCGGAGCGTACGGGCGACCAGCTCGGCGACCGAGACCTCCGTGTCGCCCGTCATCACATAGTCGGCCGAGCCCTCGGCCAGCACCTGTTCGGCGAAGAACGCGCTCGTGATCCCCCCGAGCACCACGGTCAGCCCCGGTCGTAGCCTTCGCAGGTCGGCGACCAGGCCCCGCAGCGCGGCGAGCGGCAGGAACCAGTGTACGTCGAGCAACACGATCTCGGCCCGCTCGACGTGGGCGCGCTCCACCTCCTCGGCGAAGAGCCCGAGGGGCGGTCGTTCCAGGCAGTTGGCCACGGCGATCGCGCCCGCCGGCAGGGTCTCGGGCGATTCGTGGCCGTAGGGATGGACGTACAGGACGCGCGGGTCGAACCTCGGGGGCGGGGCCAGGCCGGCGCGCGGTGTCGTCATGGGCCGTCCACGATGGGGCGGAACTCGTCGGTCCCGTGGACGCGGGCGTAGTCGACGCGGATTCCGCTGCAGAGGGGGCGCGCCGAGCAGGTCGCGCAGCTGGGCAGGAACATGCCGCCCTCGATGGCCGAAGACTCGAGCTGGAAGCGTCGCGCGCCCGGGTTCGCGACCAGCAGCCCCTCGGCGGCGGCGTGGAAGGCACGGTCGCGGTGCTCCGGGGGCAGCGTGCAGCGTGGCGTGTGCAGCGAACGCACGAAGCGCATGTCGCCGGGCGGGCCGAGCTCGGCGGCCGCCACGATGGCCTGGACCAGCTCGGAGATGAGCGGCACCTGGGCCTCCAGGTCGTGCGCGACGGGGTCGGCGCACGAGAACATCCACACGTCGAAGCGGCCGAGCCCTTCGTCGAGGTAGCGGCGCACGATGTCCGGCAGCAGGCGCACGGTGCGCCGGTACGCCAGCACGTCGCCCTCCAGCGCGAGCCCCAGCCGCCGCGCCTCGCGCATGCCCTCGAGCATGAGCGCGTGGCAGCCCGGGGCGCGCGTGAACGCGTCGTGGATCGCCGCGGTGGGGCCCTTCAGCGAGAAGTTCACCTCGGTGACGCCGGCCTCGGCCAGGCGCGCGAGGTAGCCTGGCCGTGCCAGCAGCATGCCGTTGGTCTGCAGCTTGATGCGGTCGTAGCCGAGCCTCCGGGCGGCGGTGACGATGCGCACGAGGTCGGCCCGCAGCGTGGGCTCGCCGCCCCCCAGCCACAGGAAGCGCACGCCGTATTGCTGCCCCAGCGCGAGGTTGGCCACGGCCTCGCGGGTGGTCATGCCGGGGCCCGAGGGCTCGCTCGAGTGGCAGCCCACGCAGCGCGCGTTGCAGGCGTAGTCGAGGCTGAGCTCGAGCCCCTTGGGCGGGCTCGCCGACGGTTCGTGCGACATGCGCAGCAGTATAGCCCGGAAGGGGCCTCGTCGTCACCCCACTCGCACCGTGCGTGCGCCGGGGACGCGAGCCAGCGCGTGTACGAGCTCGTCGGGCAGATCGTACGGCGAGCCGCCGGGGGGCGGCGGGCGGTCCGAGTGCGCGTAGGCGGTGATCCGCACGCCGTCCGCGGCCGTGCACGAGGGCTGGAAGCCGCTGGCCAGGAGCCGAGCGCGCGCGAGTGTGACGTCACGGTCGGGGAAGACCTGCCGCACCCGGACTTGCCGCTCCCGTTCGAGCGTGGCGACCGCGCGCGCCGGGACCAGCAGCACCGAGGCGTCGCGTCGTAGCGTCTCGGCCGCCAGGCGGACGTAGTCGAGCGCCGAGAGGTCGTCGGGGCCGCCCACGTTCAGCCGTGCGCCCTCGAGCCCCGGGGTGCACGCGAGGTGCAGGAGCGCCTCGGCCGCCGTGCCCGCGTAGCCGTCCGTCAGTCGGCCCGTGCCCTCGCCCCGCAGCACGATGAGCCGCCCCTCGAGGAGCGCGTGCACCAGCGCGCCGTCGCGGTAGTGGCGGTCGCCCGGCCCCCACAGCTGGGGCAAGACCGCCCACGAGGCGCGAAGCCCTCGCTCGGCCGCCGCGACCCGCAAGACTTGCCATGCCTGGACCTTGCCCCGGCCGTAGGGGTCGTCGGCCGCCAGGGGGGCGTCTTCGTCTATGGGCATCGGCAGCCGGTGCAGCGCGCCGTACTCGGCGATGCTGCCCGCCGCCACCAGCCGTGTCGCCGAGCCGGCGGGCCAGGCGCGCACCAACGCCTCGGCCTCGGCCGCGTCGAAAAGCGCCAGGTCGATCCACAACTCGGGCTGCGCCGCGAGCAGGTCGGCGAGTACCGCGGGGTCGCGGCGATCGCCCCGGACGAACGTGACCGCGGGGTCGGCAGCCGCTCCCGGCTCACCGCGTCGCGACACCGACGTGACGTGCCAGTCGGCCTCGACCAGCCGTTGCAACACCTGCCGGCCCACCAGCCCGGCCCCGCCCACCACCACCGCCCGGCCGGTAGGCCGGCGCCGGAGGGCGCTCCGGAGCGGCTCGATCCTCGCGGCGGCCCCGGGCGCCGGCACCGGCTGGTAGTCGCCCCAGCCGTGGGTCGCGATCATCCCCGCGTGCACGCCGCTGCACGGGGCCTCCCAGCGGCACCTGAGACAGTCGGAGCGCTTCAGCATGGCGGCGTCGCGCTGCATGGGCAGCGTCTCGCCCGTGGACAGGCGGCGCCGGACGTTCTCGATGCAGGCGTCGGCCGACCAGGCCTCCCAGCCCGGCAGCAGGCAGGAGGGCAGGTTGCGGTGAGCCGCCGCCACGCCCAGGTCGCGGGCGCGCTCCAGCGCTCGCCGTACGGCCAACGCGGCCTCGCGGGGGCGCGGGACCATCTCGGCGCGGTGCTCGAACGCCCGGCCCTGGGGCACCAGGGCCGTGAGCAGCAACGGGAGGGCCCGCCCGGCGCGCGCCGACCAGCCGGCCACGGCCTCCACGTGGGCGGGCAGGTGCGCCAATGTGGGCGTCGCCACCACCGACGCGAGCAGCAGCCAGAGCTGCGGACGGGCCAGCAGGTTCTCGAGGGCGGCCAGCGCGCGACCGCCCGCGGCCGGGTCCGCTGCGAGCGCGCCGATCAGCGCCTCGTCGGCCGCGTGCAGCGAGAACTGCACGGACGTGAGCCCCGCGGCGACCAACGTGTCGAGGTAGGCCGCGTCGGCCAGCCGCTGACCGTTCGTCGTGATGTTGATCTCGGTGAACCCGGCCTGGCGGGCGTGCGCCAGCAGGTCCGGCAGGTCGGGCCGGAACGTGGGCTCGCCCCCGAGCAGCGAGACCTTACGGAGCCCCGCGGCGGCGGCGCGGTCGAGCAGGTCGCGGATCTCGCTCGCGTCGGTCGAGACCACGCGCCGGTAGTCGACGCTGCAGTAGGGACAGCGCAGGTTGCAGCGATTGCCAACGTGGGCATACAGCAGCGGCAGCAACCGCTCGAAGACCGCGCGCACGTGCGGGAGCGGCTCGCCCAGGTCGCAGACCGATCGCAGCACGGTCAGATCCTCGGCCCGCTCGTTCACGTTGGACGCCACCCCGTCGCGCTCCTTCCGACCGTGTCGCGAAGTATACCGCAATTGCCACGATCCGACCGTTCCATTAGAGTAGCGCAGCGCGTGTGCGCGTCTCGAGAGAAGGGGTATGGAAGGTATCATCGCCTGGGCCATCTTCGGCGTCATCGTCCTCGGCATGCTCCTGGTCGACCTGGGCGTGTTCCACCGCAAGGCGCACTCGGTCGGGTTGAAAGAAGCCCTGGCCTGGAGCGTCGTCTGGGTCACCCTGGCGCTGCTGTTCGCCGGTGGGATCTGGCTGTGGCACGGCGCCGACGATGCGCTGCTCTTCGTGACCGCGTGGCTGGTCGAGAAGTCGCTCAGCCTCGACAACATCTTCGTCTTCATGGTCATCTTCGGGTACTTCCGCGTGCACGACCGCTACCAGCACCGGCTGCTCTTCTTCGGGATCCTGGGGTCGCTCGTGATGCGCGCCCTCTTCATCGTGGCCGGCATCGCGGTGATCGAGCGCTTCCACTGGGTCGTGTACGCGCTGGGCGCGTTCCTGGTCTTCACGGGCTTCAAGATGGCGTTCTCGAAGGGCGCCGAGGTCCACCCCGAGCGCAACCCCGTGCTGCGCCTCTTCCGGCGCTTCTTCCCCGTGGCCGCCGACTACCGCGAGGGGCACTTCTTCGTGAAGGAGGCCGCGCGCTGGGTCGCCACGCCGCTCTTCGTCGTGCTGCTGGTGGTCGAGACCACCGACGTCGTCTTCGCCGTCGACTCGGTGCCGGCCGTGTTGGCGCTGACCACCGATCCGTTCCTGGTGTACACGTCGAACGTCTTCGCCATCCTGGGCCTCCGCGCCCTCTACTTCGCGCTCCACGGCACCATGGAGCGCATCCGCTACCTGCACTACGGGCTGTCGGCCATCCTGGCGTTCGTAGGCGCCAAGATGCTGCTGGTCGACCTCTACAAGGTCGAGCCGATGCACTCGTTGGCCGTGATCGGCGGGTTGCTCGTGATCGCCATCCTCGGCTCCGTCCTCATCCCCCAGAAGAAGAACGACTGATCGTCCCTGGATCCTCGCATTGCTTGGCGCGCGTCGCGGCTTGACCTGCCGCCGCCGATCAGTCCATACTCTTCCTATATTGCAACTCGGCGCGAGCGCGCATGCACGTGCTCCTGATGGCTGTGGCCGGACAGCGGTGCGGCATCCCCGTGTCGGAGGTGCGCGAGATCACGCGCGCCGTCCGTCCGACGTCGCTACCGGGGGCACCGCCCGCCATCGAGGGCGTGATCGACCTGCGGGGGCAAATCCTCCCCGTGCTCGACCTGCGCGCGCGCCTCGGCCTGCCCGGGCGACCCGTCGAGCCCTCCGACTTCCTGGTGATCGCCAGCCTTGGAGACCGCCTGGCGGCCCTCCGCACCGACGAGGTGCCGGGGCTCGCCGAGGTCGAGGCCGGCGCGCTCGACGCCCTGCCGAACGTGGTGGCGCGCGGTCGTTCCGTGGCCGGTGCGGCCAAGCTGCCCGACGGTCTCGTGCTCATCCACGACCCCGCGCGGTTCCTGTCCGAGGTCGAAGCGCAGACCCTGGCCGACGCCCTCGAGCGCCATGCCCCGCCCGAGGCCGGCCCATGAGCAGTGCAAGCTGGAGCCACCCGGCCTTCGGTCCCATCGGCGACCTGGTGCGTCGGCGCTCCGGGCTGGCGTTCCTGCTGGAACGGCCCGCCGAGCTCGAAGCCGGCATCCGACGGGCCATGGAGCACGCGCGTATCCACGACCCCGACGAATACCTCGCGCGGCTGCAGGACAGCGACCGGGTGCTCGACGCGCTGCTCGACGAGGTGACGATCGGGGAGACGTACTTCTTCCGCGAGCCCGAGCACTTCCGACAGATCCGCCAGCGCGTGCTGCCGCCCTTGATCCAGGGCGAGGCGGCGACCCGCCCCATCCGCGCCTGGAGCGCGGGATGCGCCACGGGCGAGGAAGCGTGGTCCCTGGCTTTCGTGCTGGCGCAGGAGGGGCTGGCCTCGCGGACGCGCGTGCTCGGCACCGACGTGTCGCGGCGGGCCCTGGCGGCAGCCCAGCGCGGCGTCTATCGGCCCTGGGCGCTCCGGGCCTGCGACCAGAACCAGCGGTTCGCGTTCTTCGCGGCCCGCGGCGCCGACTACGAGGTCCTCCCGCGCTTCCGGGACCTCGCGACGTTCCGCTACCTGAACTTGGCCGTCGATGCCTTCCCGTCGCTGGCCAACGGCACGTGGGGCCTCGATCTCATCCTGTGCCGCAACGTCCTCATCTACTTCGATCGCGAGACCACGCAGCGCGTGCTCTCTCACTTTTACGAGGCGCTTTCCGAGGGGGGGTGGCTGATCCTGGGCTCCTCGGATCCCATGGCGACCGGATTCGCGCCGTTCGAGCCGGTGATCACCGAAGCCGGCGTGTTCTACCGGCGGCGGCCCGAGGTGGCGTACGTTGCGCGCTCTGCCCCGGCGCCGGTCAAGGCCCCCGCGGCCTCGTCGCCGCGAGCCGGTGTGCCCCGCGCGGAGCACCGCCCACCGCCTGCTTCGACCCCGTCGACGCCCCCCGCCGCGCCCGTCGACGAAGCTCGCGCGGCCCTCGCCGTTGGCGACTACGCCCGCTGCCTCGAGCTGACCGCGCGTCACCCGACCGATCGGAACGCCGCGCTCCTGGGCCTGCGGGCGAAGGCCGCCGTCTCCGGCGCGGCGGCGGCGCTGGTCGACGCGTCCGCGCTCGTCGAGCGCTTCCCGCTCGACGCCGAAGGGCACTACGTTCACGCCGCGTTGCTGGCCCAGGCGGGCCTCGACGACGCGGCCGAGGTCGCGCTGAGGCGGGTGCTCTACCTCGATCGTACGCTGGCCGTCGCTCACGTCGTGCTGGCCAGCCTGCTGGCACGGCGCGGCGACGGCGTCGGAGCCCGGCGTGCCTGGGAGAACGCCCGGGTGTCGTGCGCGGCGTTGGCCCCCGAGACACCGTTGCCCCTGGCCGACGGCGAGACGGCCGGAGCGCTGGCCGAGGCCGCCGCCGCGCAGCTCGCCCTGCTCGATCGGTCCGAGGAGGCGACGGTATGACCCAGGCTCCCGGCGGCACCGTCGACCTGCAGTCCGAGGCGGACCGCATCCTCGAGCAGCGGGCTCGAGCGCTCGCGCTCCCGCTGGCCACCGACGAGGGGCTCGCCGCCGGCAAGCTCGAGGTCGTGCGCGTCCTGCTCCGGGGCGTGGTGCACGCCATCGAGACGCGGTTCGCCTGCGAGGTCGTCCCCGTCGGCCACCTCACCCAGGTCCCGGGCGCGTCTCCGCTGCTCCGGGGCGTCATGAACCTGCGCGGCGCGATCGTGCCCGTGTTCGACCTGGCGGCGCTGCTCGGCCTGCCGGGCGGTCCCGCGGCGGGCGCGCGCTCCCTGGCCGTCGTGCTCGGCGAGACGGCCCCCGACCTGGCCGTGCAGGTCGACGACGCCCTCGACGTCGTCACGCTGCCGGCGTCTGCGCTCGCACCAGCGCCCACCGGCCCGTCGTCCGGTGCCGAAACGCTGGTCCTCGGCCTCGCCGCCGACCACACCATCGTCCTCGACGGGGCCGTCCTGCTGGCAGAGCCCCGTCTCTCCGCCGGATCCACCAGGAGGGAATCATGAGCCTCACCATCGGGAAGAAGCTCGCGACCGGCATCGGGATCCTGTTGCTGCTGATCGCAGCGATCGGGCTCCTGGCCATGATCTACGTGCGCGGGGTGCACGGCTCGCTCGGCGAGATCGTCCAGGTGCACCAGCCGGTGATCCGCGCGACCTTGGGCGTCGAGGTGGACGTGGGCGGCCTCGGGTCGGCGCTCTACGGCTACCTTAAGGAGCGCGACCCCCAGCACCTGGATCGCCTGAAGGTGCGAGAGACCGACCTGGAGAAGGGCGTGACGGCGCTGCTCGACCTGCCGTTGAGCGAGGAGGAGCGTCGGCTGGTCGGCGAGCTGAAGGCGCACTGTGACGAGATCACGGGGATCATCGGCCAGGTGCTCGCCGATTTCGAGCAACGCGAGGTCGCCATGGCGCGCCTGACCGGGGCGCAGCGCACGCTCGACGGCCTGATCGACGACCGCATGGAGGCGCCGGTGGCCGACGGGCTCGGCGTCGACGCGGCCAAGCTGCGCGCCGCCATGGAGCTCGAGATCAACGTGAACGGGGTCGGTAAGGCGATCGGCCAGTTCCAGGACACGGCCGACCCGCGCTACGAGCGTGACTTCGAGACCGACGTGACCGACGTACGCGCGGCGCTGGCGGCGTACGAGGCCCTGCTGTCCGAACCGGAGCGCACCGTCGCGCGCGAGTTCTCGGCCGAGTTCGATTCGCTGGCGGCCGACGCGCGCGTCGTCATCGACAAGGAGAAAGCCGTCCGCGCCCAGTTGCGCGCGTTCACCAAGCTGCGTCGCGACTTGCAGTACGGCACGGTCACCGACCTGCGCAAGCTGGCCGAGCGCGCCTACGACGCCGCCAAGCGCGAGGCGGTGCGAACCGTCCAGGCCTCGACCTGGACGCTCTCCCTCGGCATCGTGCTGGCGGCGATCATCGGCCTGGCGGCCGGGTTCGTCGTCTCGCGCAGCGTCACCCGCCCCGTCAACGAGGTGGTGGGGCGGCTGGCGTCGGTCAGCTCCGAGATCGTGGCGGCCACGGCCGAGCAGACCGCGGGCGCCGCCGAGCAGGCCAGCGCGGTGTCGCAGACCGTCTCGAACATCGAAGAGATGCGCCAGACCTCCGAGCAGGCGGCCGAGCGCGCCCAGCAGATGATGGACAAGGCGCGCGAGTCCGAGGCCTCGAGCGAGCGCGGCAACGCGGCCCTGCAGGACGCCGTGACGTCGATGCGCCGGGTCGAGGAGCAGTCGTCGGCCGTGGCCGGCCACATCGTGGCGCTGGCCGAGCGTACGCAGGCCATCGGCGAGATCATCGCGGCCGTCACCGAGATCGCCGAGCAGTCGAACCTCCTGGCCCTGAACGCCGCGATCGAGGCCTCGCGGGCCGGGGAGCACGGCCGGGGCTTCGCCGTCGTGGCCACCGAGATCAAGGCCCTGGCCGAGCGTTCCAAGAAGGGCACGACCCAGGTGCGGCAGATCCTCGGAGACATCCAGAAGGCCACCAACGCGGCCGTCCTGTCGACCGAGGAGTCCTCGCGCAGCGTGAACGCGACCATCGCGGTGGTCAGCCAGGCGGGCGAGGTGCTGAACGCCCTGGCGCACGCCATCGAGGACACGGCCACCATCTCGGCCCAGGCGGCGGCGTCCGCGCGGCAGCAGGCCACCGGCGTCGTGCAGGTCCAGCAGGCCATGGCGGCCATCGACCAGGTGGCCAAGCAGAGCCTGGTGGCGACCCGCCAGGTATCGGCGTCGGCCCATGAGCTGGGTTCCATGAGCGACGTGTTGCGGACGATGGTGGCCTCGCGCAAGGCGCAGCCGACCGTCGACGAGCGCGGGTAGCGAGGGGAGGGCGAGGGCGCGCATGGACCAGGCGCAGCTGCAGGAACGGCTGATGGCGGCCTTCGTGGCCGAGCTCGACGAGCACGTGCGGGCGCTCAACCGCGACGCCCTGGCGCTCGAGCAGCAGCCGACCGGAACCTCGCGCGACGAGCTGCTGCGACGCCTGTTCCGCACCGCCCACACCGTGAAGAGCGCGGCCCGCGCGGTCGGCGCGTCCTCCATCGAAGCGACGACCCATCGCCTCGAAGACCTGCTCGCCGCCACGCGCGACGGCGCCGTGGAGGTCGACGACGCGCTGCTCTCGCTCCTGTTCGACGCAGCCGATGCGCTCGAGGAGTGTCGCGGGCGCCTGGGCGAGGGACAGCCCCTCGACGGCGCGTCGCTGACGGCGCTCCTGTCGCGGGTCGAGGCGCTCGCGCGGGGCGAGCCCCTCCCGGTGGCCCCGCGCCGGCCCCGCCGCACCCCGCCGCCGGATCCGGTAGAACCGTCGGTGGCGTCCCGGCCGCCCGCAGAGGCGGCGGCGCCCACGTCGGCGCCCCGGCCCCCGTCCACGGCTCGTCGTTGCCGCGCCTGCGGGAACGAGCTGACCGACGGGGGAGCCTGCCCCGTCTGCGAGCGCGCCGGCGTCCGCTCCACGCTCGACGGAGGGGTCGTTCGGCTGTCCCCTGCCAAGCTCGACGCGTTGCTCGATCGCTCGGGCGCCTTGTTGACCGCCGTCTACGCCCGTTCCCAGCCCGTGCTCGTGCTCGACGAGGTGTGCGAGCGCATGCGGACCTGGGCGCGCGAGAGCCTCGAGCTCGAGCGTGATCTGCACGAGCTCCTGGGGCCGTCCGCCCCGGACCTGCGCGCACGGATCCACCGCGTCACGACCCGGTGGCGCGACGTCGGGGCCGAGCTCGAGCGGCTGGCGGTTCGCGTGCGCATCCAGCAGCACGAGCTCGAGCTCCTGGCCGAGCCGCTGCTCGACGACGTGCGGCGGGCGCGGATGCTGCCGTTCGCCGAAGCGTGCCAGGGCTTCGACCGCTTGGTGCGCGACCTGGCCCGCCAGGCGCGGAAGGAGGTCGTCCTGAGCATCGACGGTAGCGCCGTCGAGCTCGACCGCGTGGTCATCGAGCAGCTGAAGGACCCCTTGCGGCACCTGGTGCGCAACGCCATCGACCACGGGCTCGAGGAGCCCGCCGAGCGCCGGGCAGCCGGCAAACCCGAAGCCGGTAGCGTGGTCATCGGCGCGACGCTCCATGGGGCGCGGGTCGCCATCGTCGTGCGCGACGACGGGCGGGGGATCGACCGAGCCGCGGTGGCTTCCGAGGCCACGCGTCGCGGGCTCGTGCCCCCCGCCGACGAGGCCGCGCTGGCGGCGCTGCTGTTCCAGGCCGGCTTCAGCACCGCGCGTGTCGTCACCGATGTGTCGGGGCGAGGCGTCGGGCTCGACATCGTGCGGGAGCGCGTCGAGGCCATGCACGGCACCGTCACCATCGAATCCGAGGCCGGCCGCGGATCCACCTTTTCGCTCTCGGTACCCCTGAACCTCTCGGGGTTGCGCGCGATGCTCGTGCGGGTCGGGCGCGGATTGTTCGCGTTCCCTTCTGCGGCGGTGGGCGGGCTGATCGCGGTGCCGCGCGCCGACCTCGTGACGGTCGAGGGGCGCGAGGTCGTGCCGTGGCAGGGTCGGCACGTGCCGCTCGTCCACCTGGGTTCCTTCCTGGGGCAGCGCGCGGACCAGGTCGAGGCGGCCCCCACCGTTCCGGCCGTGATCGTCGTGGTCGGCGAGCGCGCGGTGGCCTGCGTGGTCGACGAGCTCGTCGCCGAGCAGGAGATCACCGTGCGTACCCTGAGCCCGCGCCTCAGCCACCTGCCGGCGCTGGCGGGCGCCACGCTGCTGGCCGATGGCAGCGTCGCCCTGATCCTGAGCGCGACCGCGTTGTTGCGGGCGGCGATGGAGCCGTCGCGCTCCACGTCGCTCGCCGCCGCCCCGACCGCGCGGGAGCCGAAGCGTCCCCACGTCCTGCTGGTCGAGGACTCGCTGACCACGCGAAGCCTCGAGAAGATGATCCTCGAAGCCGCGGGCTACCGCGTCACGCCGACCGTCGACGGCCGCGACGCGCTCGATCGCCTCGACACGCTCGACGTGGACCTGGTGGTGACCGACGTGCAGATGCCGCGCGTCGACGGGTTCGAGCTCACGAAGGCCCTGCGTGGTTCGACCCGCTTCGCCTCGCTGCCGATCGTGCTGGTCACGGGCATGGGCAGCGACGCCGACCGGAAGCGGGGGCTCGAAGCCGGCGCCGACGCGTACCTGGTCAAGAGCGCCTTCGACCAGGCCGAGCTGTTGGCCACGCTCGTGCAGCTCCTCGGAAGGAGGCCGGCGTGATCCGCGTGGTGGTGGCCGACGACTCGCCGACCGTTCGCCAGTTGCTGGTAGCGATCGTGGAGGGTGACAAGGGCCTGCAGGTCGTGGGCACGGCGGCCGACGGCGATGAAGCGGTGCGCCTCGTGCGTACGCTTCGCCCCGACGTCGTGCTCATGGACATCCTGATGCCGCGCCTCGACGGCTTCGAGGCGACCGGCGCGATCATGCGCGAGTGCCCAACCCCCATCGTGCTCATCACCGGCAACGTCGACGTGCGCGAGGCCGACGCCTCGGTCTGTGCGTTGGGGCTGGGGGTCTTGTGGGTGCTGCGCAAGCCGCCGGCGCCGGGGACGCCGGGCTTCGACGGGGCCGCGCGCCAGATCGTCGAGATCCTGAAGGCCATGGCCACGGTACGGGTCGCGCCCCGCGGCTCGCGCGGAGATGCCCCGCCACGCGCGCGCGACCCGGGCTCCGTTCGGGCGCCGCGAAGCCTCCGGGTGCGGTCGGGTCCCGTGGCCATCGCGGCATCTACGGGGGGGCCCGCCGCGCTCGTGCGGATCCTCGAGGAGCTGCCGGCGCGCTTTCCGGCTCCCATCCTGATCGTCCAGCACATCAGCCCGGGGTTCGTGGGCTCCTTCGCCACCACGCTCGACCGCGCGTCTCGCCTGCGCGTGAAGGTGGCCGAGCCCGGTGAGGTCCTGCGCGCCTCCACGGTCTACGTGGCCCCTGACGGCCAGCACCTCGGCATGTCGTCCAAGGGCCTCGTGCAGCTCTCCGCCGCGCCGCCCGTCGAGGGCTTCCGGCCCTCGGGGACGCACCTGTTCCGCTCGGTCGCGGGGGCCCGGGGCGACGGCGTGGTCGCCGTGATCCTGACCGGCATGGGGCACGACGGCGTGGTCGGCCTGCGCGACGTGCGCGGGTCCGGGGGCCTGGTGCTGGCGCAGGACGAGGCGACGTCGGTGGTCTATGGCATGCCCGGGGTGGCGGTGCGTGAGGGTCTGGCCGATCACGTGCTGCCCCTGCCCCGCATCGCGACGGTGTTGAAGGAGGTGGTCGATGGTGGCGATGCCTGGCCCTCGCCGGTCTGAGCCGGCGCGCATCCTGATCGTCGAGGACAGCCCCACGCAGGCCATGCGCCTGCAGGCGGTGCTCGAGGAGCACAACTACAGCGTGCACCACGAGCCGAACGGCGAGGCCGCGCTCTCCGCCCTGCGCGGCGAGCTGCCCGATCTCGTGCTCAGCGACGTGGTCATGCCGGCCATGAACGGCTTCGAGCTCTGTCGACGCATGAAGGAGGACGAGCGCACGCGCCACGTACCGGTCATCCTGCTCACGTCGCTGTCCGACGTGAAGGACGTCATCCACGGGCTGCGCGCGCGTGCCGACTACTTCATCACCAAGCCCTACGACGACGGCTACCTGTTGACGCAGGTCGAGTACCTGCTGGCCCACCCCCCCTCGGCGGCCGAGCGGCGGGTGGCGGCGGGCGGCAGCCTCGAGGTGACGTTCGCCGGCGAGCGCTTCACGGTCACGTCGACCCGCGAGCAGATCCTCAGCCTGCTGCTCTCCACGTACGAGAACGCGGTGCGTCAGAACCGCGAGCTCGTCCAGATCCAGGTGCAGCTCGAGGAGGTCAACGACCAGTTGAAGTCCACGCTCACCGAGCTCGAGCGCTCCAACGGCGAGCTGCAGCAGTTCGCGTACGTGGTCTCGCACGACCTGCAGGCGCCGCTCAGGTCCATCTCGGGCTACGTCGAGATCGTGCAGGACGAGTACGCCGGGCGTCTCGACGACGAGGCGCGCGACATGCTGCGCGGCGCCCTCGACAACGCCCGCCGCATGCGCGACCTCATCCTCGACCTGCTGGCCTACTCCCGTGTCGGCTCCCGCGGCGAGGCGCCCCGCGAGACCGACCTGCAGGTCGTGCTCGACGAGGCGCTGGCCAACCTGCGCGCGAACCTCAAGGAAGCCGACGCGCTCGTCACGGTCGATCCCCTGCCGCGGCTGTTCGTCGATCCGATGCAGTTCGTCCAGTTGTTCCAGAACCTGATCGGCAACGCCGTCAAGTTCCGGCGCGACGAGCCCCCCAGGGTCCACGTGTCGGCCCGCCTCGAGGGCAACCGCTGGCACCTGGCGGTAGCCGACAACGGCATCGGCATGGAGCCCCGGCACATCCCCCAGATCTTCGAGGTGTTCCAGCGCCTGCACCCCCAGGGCAAGTACCCCGGTACGGGCATCGGGCTTTCGATCTGCAAGAAGATCGTCGAGCGCCACCGCGGGACGATCCAGGTGACGTCGGAGGTCGGGAAGGGGACGACGTTCACGATCGTGCTGCCGGCGACACCGGTGCCGACGGCGGGCTTCTGAACCGGTTTACTCGCGGATCTGCTCGGCCAGGTAGACGGGCAGGCCCAGCTGCCCGATCTGGTCCAGTTGCGCCTCGAGCCAGTCGACGTGCTCTTCCTCCTCGGCCAGGATGCCCTCGAGCAGCTCGCGCGTGCCGTTGTCGCCGAGGCGCGCCGCGTCGTTGATGGCCGCGTTGTAGTTCTTCACCGCCCCGACCTCGGCGTCGTGATCGGCTTCGAACTGCTTCTTGACGTCGGGGCCGATGTGCAGGGCGTTCAGCTTGCTCACGACGGGCAGCCCTTCGAGGAAGAGGATGCGCGCGATGAGCTTTTCGGCGTGCTTCATCTCCTGGATGGCGCGCCGCTCGATGCGCTCGTGCAGCCGATCGTAGCCCCAGTTGGCGCACATCTCGGAGTGCACCATGTACTGGTTGATGGCCGTCAGCTCTTCGGCCAGCAGCTCGTTCAGGTGTGCGAGGATGGTGTCGTTGCCCTTCATGGTGTGCCCTCAGGGTTCGTGTTGCCGGAACATACCGTACTTCCCGCTGCCGGGAAGAAGGAAAACGCCGCGATCAGCGGCGGCGGGCCAGCAGCGCGGCGTCGAGGTCCTCGAAGCGGTGCAGCACGCGCACGCCGGTCACCAGGGGCGCCAGGGGGTGCTCGGGGGGCAAGCCCAGCCAGGTCTCGACGCGGGTCGCCAGCGTGCGCAGGCGCTGGGCCAGGCGTGCCAGCTCGGTGGCCGAGGGGGTGAGGACCACCGACAAGAGCACCAGCGAGGCGCCGCTCTCGGCCAGCGCGCTCGCCACCTCGCGCTCGGGCGTCGACGGCCCCAGGTACAGCACGTCGTAGCCGCGCGACGCGGCCAGCATGGCCCCCACCAGCGCGCCCATCTCGTGCAGGTGGCCCTCGGGTGTGGTCACCAGCACGCGCTCGGCGCCGCGGTCGAAGGCCGCGCGTCGCACCAGCGTGCCGAGCACGCCGCGCACGTGGGTCGTGACCAGGTGTTCGTGCGCGACGCCGAGGCGGCCCGCGTGCCAGCGCTCGCCGACCTCGCGGAGCAGCGGCAGCACCACGTTCAGCACCAGCTCGCGCGGACGCATCAGCGCCGCCGCCAGGGCCAGCCGGTCCGCCGCCGCCGAGGCGTCGAAGCGCTGGATGGCGGCCAGGTAGGCGTCGACCAGCCGGTGCTCGGGGCTTCCGGTCGCGCAAGGGTCCGCGTCGGGGATGGACACGCCTTCCGGGCCGGCTTCGAGGGCCAGCAGCGCGGCCTCGTCCAGCCTGGCGATGTCCATGATGGCGTGGCCCTGGTCGACCAGCTCCTTGAGCAGCGCCAGGCGGCGCACGTCGGTGGCCGTGAAGCGCCGGGCATTGCCGTCCGTACGCGTGGGCAGCACGGCTCCATAGCGCCGCTGCCATACGCGCACCACGTCGGGCGAGAGCCCGGTCAGCCGTGCCACCACGCGCATGGGGTACAGTCCGTCGTCGGTCAGGGTGCACGGCTTCATGCTGTCATCCTAGGGTGGCCGCGACGACTTGTCCAGGTGTTGTCCAGGAAACGCCCGAAGGATGGAGCGGAGCGGCGCATACGCCGGCCGTCGTCGACCGGAGCGTGCTACGTATGCTGCGAACGGCATTCGCTCCGCAGGAGGGCCCTACGCTCGGCTGCCCTCGTCGACGACGTGGCCGTGCCCGTCCAGGAGGCCGAGTCCGAGGGCCGGCTGGGCCTGGTGGGCCTGCCCGGCGCCGCGGCCGCCGACGCCGCGCTCACGCGGACGGCGCCCCACGCCGGCGTCTTCGCCGTGGTGGCCATCGGCACGACCGCGGCCGGCTGCGGATCGCGCGAGGTCTCGCCGGTCTGTCGGTGAGGACCGGGTCCGGGGAGGGGGCGGAGCGCTACTTGTCGACGCTGGCGCGGTTGCCGCCGGCGGCGCGGCTGGCCTCGACCAGGCGCGTCACGCGGCCGATCATGGTGCCCACCGAGTCGTTCTTGTGGGCCGACGTTGCTCCCACGCTGACGGTGACGTGCGCCTCTTCGCTATACGCCTGCATCTGGCCCTGCTCGATGACGCGCCGGTAGCGCTCGGCGCTGGCCTGGATGGTGTCGACGCCCACGTTCGTGAGCAGCACCAGGAACTCGCCTTCGTCCCAGCGCCCGACCAGGTCGGAGGAGCGAGCGGCGTTCAGGAGCGAGTTGGCCGCCAGCTTGACCAGCTCGTGCCGGTGTCCGTCTCCGTAGCGACGTGCAAGGCCGTCCCAGTCGTCGATGGCCACCAGGATCGCGCCGAACCCCCAGCCGTAGCGCTCGTGCTCGGCCAGGCGCGACACCAACTGCAACTCGGCGTACAGGCGGCTGGTGGCGCCGGTGGAGTTGTCGATCAGCGCCTGATCGCGCAGGTCCTCGACCTGGCGGCGCAGCACGGTGGTGGCGGAGTCGTCGTGCAGCAGCACGAACGTCGCGCCCTGGCAGCCGTTGGCGGGGGGCACCGTCGCCGCACGGATCGTGACGGGCACCAGGTGGCCGTCGACGTGGCGCACGAACCCTTCGAGGCGGTGGGGAACGCCGTCGGCCAGCGCCGCCGTGATCGGGTTGGCGCTGCCCGCCAGCGGGGCGCCGGCGCGGTCGAAGACCTCGACGCCGTGCGGCGGGACGTCGCCCTGATCGCCGGTCGCGGGCGCGAGGCCCATCAGCGCGACCGCGGCGTCGTTCCAGCGCAGCACCTGGCCGTTGGCGCCGAAGAGCAGCGCCGCGTCGAACAGGTGGTCGATCAGCACGTCCCAGCCGAGGGCCTTTTGCATGGCGGGCTCCGAAGTACGCGGCTCGTGACCTCAACGGAACCATGTTCCGCGGCCGAATGCAACCCCCGGGGAGCGGATCACGGATCGTTTGCATGTCCGGGCGCTTCCTGCTATCGGTTGGGGCGACACGAGCCGATGACGGGGTTCCCATGAAGAGGTTGCTCGCGGGCCTCGGCCTGCTGCTGCTCGGACTTGGGGGGTGCGGGGGCGAGGGACAGGGCGAGCGGGAGCACGAGACCTGCACGCCCGGCGAGACCAAGTCCTGCACGTGCCCCGATGGCACGCCCTCGAGCAAGATCTGCGGCGACCAGGGCGACAGCTACTTCCCCTGCCAGTGCCAGCTCCTCCCCGACGCCGGCGGCGACCTCGGCCTCGACACGAAGGGCGATCTGCCCGCACCCGACGGCAGCCTCGACGCCCCCGGCGACGTCCCGGTCCCCGACGTGCCGCTCGACGTGCCGGTCGACGCGCCGAACGACCTCGGCCCCGACGCCTGCCAGCCGGCGTGCGCCAATCGCCAGTGCGGCCCCGACGGCTGCGGCACCACGTGCGGAACCTGCCCCACCGGCTCGACGTGCGACGCCGACGGACGGTGCCGCTCGGCCGACTGCGGGACCACGCCCGTGACCATCTCGGGCCAACTGGTCACGGCCCTCGGGGCCCTCTCGTTCGATAGCGTCACGGTCTCGGCCGGGCACAAGCAGGACGTCGACCCCTACGAGGACGGTTGCCTGACCGAGCTCGTCATCGACCTGCGGCGCGGTGCCGGCTGCCACCTGCGCCTGCGGGCCGCCGACCTGGTCGACGCCAACGGCGCGCTCGAGATCCGCGAGGCCACCCTGACGGCCGACTCGCAGTGCCCGGGCTTCCCCGACGACAAGGAGGGCGAGTACGTCCTGGCCACGCCGGAACACGCGGGCGACATCGACCCCGGCATCTCGAAGGTGCCCGACGCCAACGCGGCCTCGTCGTGCTTCCCTGCCACCTTGCCCGTCCGGTTGAAGGCCACGCTGTACCGCGCCTCGCCCCCGGCTGATCTGGCCGTGACCTCGAGCACGCTGGTCCTCGGCGGCGACGTCACCTCGGCGGGTTCGACCACCGCGGCGTGCCCCTGCGCCTTCACGTGCGCCGGGCGCGAGTGCGGCGACGACAACTGCGGCCGAAGCTGCGGTGCCTGCGGCTGCGGCGAGACGTGCCAGGCCCACGCCTGCGCCTTCACGGCGTGCGCGGGCAAGGCGTGCGGATCCGATGGCTGCGGGGGCTCCTGCGGGACGTGTACCCAGTGGCCCGGCTCGTACTGCAAGGCCGACGGCAGCTGCGGCTGCCAGAAGCAGTGTGCGGGCAAGGACTGCGGCGCCGACGGCTGCGGGGGCACCTGCGGAACGTGCGGCTGCGGCGAGACCTGCCAGGCCGGCGTGTGCACGTTCGGAGCGTGCAACGGCAAGGAGTGCGGATCCGACGGCTGCGGCGGCTCGTGCGGCGCGTGCGTCTGCGGCGAGACCTGTCAGTCGGGGCAGTGCCTCGACACGGCGTGCGCGGGCAAGCAGTGCGGGTCCGACGGCTGCGGGGGCACCTGCGGAACGTGCGGCTGCGGCAAGACGTGCCAGTCGGGGCAATGCGTGAAGACCGCCTGCGACGGCGTGGCGTGCGGACCCGACGGCTGCGGAGGGTCGTGCGGTACGTGCGATTGCGGCTCCGAGTGCGTCTCCGGGCAGTGCGAGTACACCGCGTGCCTCGGGCGCGAGTGCGGGACCGACGGCTGCGGCAACTCGTGCGGCGACTGCTGGTGGTACGGCTCCGGCTACGAGTGCGGCGCCGACGGGCTGTGCGCGTGTACGCCCGACTGCACCGGGCTGGTCTGCGGCGACGACGGTTGCGGGGGCTCCTGCGGCGAGTGCGCGGGGCAGGACGAGGGCTGCGTCTCGGGTGCGTGCGTCTACCAGGGCGGCTGCTTCGAGCGCGCCACGCCCGGCTGCGAGCACTGCCTGTGCGAGGAGTGCGTGTGCGCCCTCGATCCCTGGTGCTGCGACAACGAGTGGAACTGGTGGTGCGTCGACGAATGCACCGCCGACTGCCAGGGCTGCGGTGCCTGCACGCCGTCGTGTCCCGCCGATCCGACCTACTGCGGGCTGAACGGCTGCAACGAGGCCTGCAAGACGTGCCCTGCGGGCCAGGCGTGCTTCGAGGACCACTGCTGCACGCCCCAATGCGCGGCGAACCAGTGCGGCGACGACGGCTGCGGTGGCGTATGCCCGACCACCTGCACCGCGCCCGAGTACTGCGCCGACTTTGCGGGCGGCGACGGGCTCTGCCACGTGGGCCACGCGGGCGACCCCTGCGACGACGCCGCGCGCTGCGACGACGCCCTGGCCTGCACGAAGGACCTGTGTACGGCGGGCAAGTGCGCGTTCGACACGACGCTGTGCTGCACCAACGACGCCACGTGCGACGACCACGACCCCACGTGCACCACCGACAAATGCGTCGGTGGCACCTGCGTGTTCACGCCCACGTACGCCCCCGGCTGCTGCCAGGCCAACGTGCTGGGCCTCGACTTCGAGACGGCGTTGCCGCCGAAGGTCACGCTCGAGTCCAGCGACGCCGCGGTGAAGTGGCAGGTCGTGAACCAGGTCCGTTACGTGAGCCCCACCCACGCCCTGTACTACGGCAACCCGGCCACCGGCCAGTACGGCGAGGACCTCCTGAGCCACGGCTTCGTGCACGCCTCGGGACTGGTCCTGCCCCCCGCGACCCGCAACACGCTCTCGTTCTCGGTGTGGTTCGACACGGAGGACTCCGACGACTACGACGTGCTGTCGGTGTCGGTCACCGAGGGGGCGAAGGAGTGGGTCGTGTGGCAGAAGCCCGACGCGGTCGAGCTGCAGGTCTGGCTCCCCGTGACGGTCGACCTGTCGGCGTTCGCGGGCCACACCGTGGACCTGCACGTCCTGTTCGACACGGTCGACGAGACCATCAACGACACCGAGGGCGTGTACCTCGATGACCTGAAGGTCCAGAGCAGTTGCCAGCCGCGCGCCTGCACGACCGTCACCGACTGCGACGACGGGCAGCCCGACACCGTCGAGACCTGCGCCGCGGGGACGTGCGCCTACACCCTGCCGTGATCGCGGCTTGAAACCCCCGCTGGTTCCGACTATATCCTGGACGATCTCTCGAGGACGGACGACCTCATGCGAACCCTGCTCGTGACCTTCGCGGTGGCGGCGGCCCTGCTGCTCGCCGCCTGCGGCTCCGACGACGGCAACCAGGGCTCCGGCGGCACCAGCTGCGATCCCGGCGAGACCCGCTCGTGTACGTGCCCCAGCGGCGTGGCATCCACCAAGGTGTGCGGCGAGTCCGGCTCCGGCTACCTGCCCTGCAAGTGCGAGCTGAACGACGCGGTGGGACCCGACCCCGACGCGACCGGCGGCGAGGACACCCCGGGCGCCGACGACACGCCCACGACGCCCGACGGCTGCTCCCCCGCTTGCGGCGCCCGCGCCTGCGGCCCCGACGGCTGTGGTGGCACGTGCGGCTCGTGCACGCCCGGCACGACCTGCTCCCCCCTCGGCACGTGCGAGAGCGCGGCTTGTGGCGGCGGACCCACCACGGTCACGGGCAAGCTGGTCACCGACCTCGGCGCCATCGACTTCACGTCGGTGAACGTCACGCTGACCCACAAACGCGACGTCGACCCCTACGAAGACGGCTGCATCGTCGAGATCGGCCTCGACTTCCAGCGCGGTGACGGCTGCCACTTCCTGGTCAGCGCGGCCGAGCGCGTCGACGAGCAACACCGCCTGGCGGTCACGCAGATGGTGCTGACGGCCGACTCGCAGTGCCCGGGCTTCCCCGACGCCGCCGAGGGCACGTACCACGTGAAGGGTACCCTCATGGTGGGCGACGTGAACCCCGGGGTGGCCAAGGTGCCCGACGCCAACGCCGCCTCGTCGTGCTTCCACGGCACCATGGAGGTGCGCCTGGCCGGGGTCATCGAGCACGAGCAGACCGGCAAGACGCTCACGCTCTTCCAGAGCACGCTCGCGATCACCGGCGACTTCACGTCGCAGGGCTCCATGAACGCCCACTGCCCCTGCCAGTCGATCTGTACCGGCCGCGAGTGCGGCGACGACGGCTGCGGCGGCACCTGTGGCACCTGCGGCTGCGGCGAGTCCTGCGAAACGGGCCAGTGCCGCTTCCTGAACTGCGACGGCAAGCAGTGCGGCGACGACGGCTGCGGCGGCACCTGCGGCTCGTGCAGTGCCCTGGGCGCCAACGCCACCTGCACCGCGACGGGCCAGTGCACCTGCACCAAGAGTTGCTCGGGCAAGCAGTGTGGCAGCGACGGCTGCGGCGGCTCGTGCGGCACGTGCGCCAGTGGCAAGACCTGCAACCAGGGTGGGCAGTGCGTGGCCGGCACGTGCACGCCCGAGTGCGGCGACATCTTCAGCCCCGTGGAGTGCGGCCCTGACGGGTGCGGCGGTTCGTGCGGTACGTGCGCCGCGGGCTCCACGTGCCAGTCGGGCACCTGCGTGGCCGCCGACGAGCCCGGCTGCGTGGCCAAGAGCACCAAGGGCTGCGCCGGCTGCGCCTGCGAGAGCTGCGTGTGCGGGCAGGACAACTACTGCTGCCAGACCAAGTGGGACTCGAGCTGCGTCGACCTGTGCAAGCAGTGCGGGTCGTGCGGCGGCTGCACGCCCTCGTGCACCGACCGGGAGTGCGGCGACGACGGCTGCGGCGGCTCCTGCGGCGCGTGCCCCTCGGGCCAGGTGTGCAGCCTGCTGGGTCAGTGCGGCGAGCCGGCCACCGGCGACTGGGGGGTGACCTGCACCACCGACGCCGAGTGCTCCAACGGGCTGAAGTGCCTGTCGATGATCCCGGGCCTGCCCATCGGGAGCATCTGCACGACGACGTGCGTCGACGGTACCGAGTGCCCCGCCGACTGGATCTGCATGCCGCCCCTCATGGGCGCCGGCGACTCGATCTGCTCGAACCTGAGCGGCTTCCCCACGCCCTGACGCCGGCCCGGCCTGCCCCGAGCGCCAGCGCCAGCAGTGCCATCGGCCAGAACGCTCCGAGCCGCGGGCGGGGTTCGGTCGCCGCGCACGAGCCGCCCCCAACCGGCGCGGGGCCGGTGTCGTCCGCGCTCGCGCTCACCTCTATCGTGTAGCCCGGCGCCTCTGCTCCCGACTCGATGGCCTCGGTCGCGGGCTCGGCCTCGGATGCCGCCAGGTCGGAACCCTCGGTCGCACCGGATGCCTCCGGCGCGTCTGGCTCGAAGGTCGGGTCGGGCGCGGGCTCGGGCGGGGGATCGGCGGGAGGATCGAGGCTCGCGCACACGCCGCCCCCGCACACGCCCTCGGCCTCACACATGGGGCAGGCGCCGCAGACGGCCGGGCAGGTGGCGCCTGCGGCGGGGCAGGCGGCGCAGGGCGCGCAGCGGTGCACCGCCAGGGTGTCGTCGTCGGCCGAGGCAGGATCGTCGGCGGTGTGGCAGAACTGGTCCGCGGGGCAGTCGGTGTCCGACAGGCAGCAGTCGGGCGATACGCTCTGGAAGGTGCAGGTGGGCGTACCGCTCGTGGTGTCGCAGGCCTCGACCGAGCACGGGTTCTGGTCGACGCAGCACGTGGACGCCGGCGCCGCGGGGTTGCACTCGGGGTCGCCCGTCATCGGATCGGCCACGGTCAGCGAGCAGCCCGTAAGGGCCACGTCGACGGTGACGGCGTCGCAGGTACAGGCGGCGACGGGCTGCCAGCCGGCGCCCTGCTTCGTGACCAGGCACGCCGCGAGGCGATGCCGCCCGGGCGCCAGGCCCGACAGCGCCACGGGGCCGACCGACTGCACCACCGCGTACGGCTCGGCGCCGCCGTCGACGAAGAACGCCACCCCCTTGGTCAGGGCGGGGTAGACCGCCTGCACCTGGAAGACCATCTTGACCGAGACCGTAGCACCGCTGGTCGTCACCTGCGCGCACGCGGCGGGCTCGAGGATGTGCACGGCCCCGTCGGGCTCGAGGGCCAACCGGGCGGACGCCGGAGCGGGCCCCGCGGGCTCGCAAGCCGCGAGGCCGGCCAGCGATAGCAGCGCGGCGAGGCCGAGCAGGCGACGGAAACCTCGGGACATCAGAGCCCCCGTACCAGCGTGACCCAACCGCAGCAGCATACCGGAGCCGCGCGTCGGCGGCAAACGCGCCCCACCGGGCCCCCGGCCAGAGGGCGGCTGCCCGCTTCGCGCGGGTCCTGCCGCACGGGCGGCTCGTTCATCCTCGGCGCGGCGCCTGCGGGGGACGAGCCGCCTCTGTGCGTCACCCGCGGTTCCGGGCCGGCGGGCAGCCGCCGGGTGTTCCGGGCGGCGCGGTCGTGACCGGGGCACGGGGCGTCGGCCCGCCCGCCACGGACGAGCGGGTGGCGGCCATCGGGGCGCTCCGCCCGCAGCCTCCGAGGCGAGGAACGGAGCGCTCCTGGCCGACAGGACCCGCAGGTGCGGGCCGACGCCCGGTGGCTGGTCACCGCGTTGACGCACGCGGGCCGGCGGTGCTACCGTCCGACCCCTGGAGGCCCCATGACGAGCTCTGTCAACGACGATCGCCGCGCCCGCCTCCAGGCGCGCGCCGCCACCAGCCGCCTGGCCGGCACCGTGGGCTACCGCGTGCGCTTCGAGGGCGAGCGCGCCTTGCTCGACCTGCCGTACAACGCCTCGCTCGACAACGGCGCCAACGCCATCCACGGCGGCATCCTGTGCGTGCTGATCGACACCGCGGCCTGGTACGCCGTGGCCCTCGAGACCGACGGCTGGCCGGCGACGATCGAGCTGCAGACGCGCTTCCTGGCGCCGGCCGCCCGCACCGACCTGACGGCCTCGGCGCACGTGGTGCGAGCGGGCAAGCGCCTGGCCGTGGCCGACGTCGAGGTCCATACCCCGGACGGCACGCTGATCGCCACGGGCACCGCCACCTTCGCCCTTGGGGCGCGTCCTGCCTCGGACCGCCTGCCCGGCGCCCGCGAGGAGCGCACATGAACCCGCCCGATCCCGCCGTGCTCGCGATGCGACGCGCCGAGTTGGTCCGGCTGTTCGACACGGCGCCCATCAAGCACCTGTTCGGCATGGTCCTGACCTACGACGACCAGGGCTCGGCCGTCTTCGACCTGCCCTACAACCCGGGCCTCGACCACGCCCTGAAGGGCACCCACGGTGGTGCCATCGCCACGCTGCTCGACAACGCGGGCTGGTTCACGGTGGCCCCCTACTTCGACACCTGGATCGCCACGGTCGAGTTCAGCGTGCGCCTTCACCAACCGGTCGCGGCTACGCACCTTCGTTCCATCGGTCGCGTCGTGCGCCTCGGGCAACGCCTGTCGGTGGCCGAGATGGAGGTGCGCACGGACGCCGGCGCCCTGGTCGCGACAGGGTCGGGTACGTTCACGGTTACGGCCGCCTCCCGGGGGTAGCGCCGCGCGCGTTGCCAATCTGTCACGCCCGTCCGCCTTCCCCCGCCCCCGTGTCATTTTGTCCCCCCGAGGGGTCCGCCGGACCGCGAGCCCCCTCGCAACCGCGCCTGCCGCGCGCCCCGCGTGCCTAGGGTGGGCGGTACGCTTCTTGCTTAACTCTCGGCCGGTGCACTCTCGGACGGGGCCATGGAGTACCTGTTCAAGAAATATCTGTGGGTCCTGCATCTGGGGCTCGTGGTCTGCCTGGGCGGCTACCTGGGGGCGTCGATCTCCGACTACGCGGGGCAGCGCTACCTGAAGGTGCCCTTCTTCGCGACCGAGGGCCTCGACGAGCGCATCCACGCGCTGCAGGCCTCCGAGGCCGGCGAGGAAGGCAAGACCGCCCTCACCGTCGACGAGCTGAAGGGCCGCTACGCCTTCAACGTCGACCGCTTCCTCGAGGACGACGCCCCGGCCGAAGAGGCCTCCGGCGAGGAGGAAGGTCCGCTCGACGCCGGTGACAGCGACAAGCTGGCCGAGGCCGACCTGGCGGGCGCCCAGCTGCTCGTGACCATGGTGGCCCGCGACCCCGACGACTCGCTGGCGCTGGTCAAGGACACCGGCGCCATGAAGATGATGCGCGTCGGCATGAAGGTCGCCGATCGGGCCGTGATCCTGGCGGTGAAGCCCAAGTACCTGGTCGTCAAGCTCGACGGCAAGGTGCAGGTCATGAAGCTCGGCGCCGGCAGCGGCGAGGGGGACAAGGGCAAGACCGGCCCCGTGGTGCCCGGCCGCGTCTCGACGCGTCCCGACGAGCCGCCCGCCGACGGGCCCGAATCCGCCGCCCCCAGCACCTACGACAGCTGGGTCAAGCGTACGGCGGCCAACGAGTACCAGATCGACCGCTCGATGCTCATGAACGAGCTGAACGACCTGACCAAGCTGGGGATGCAGGCGCGCGTGGTGCCGAACTACAAGGGCGGTAAATACGAGGGCTTCAAGCTCATCGGCGTGCGGCCCAACAGCCTGTACCGTGCCATCGGCATCCGCAGCGGCGACGTGGTCAAGTCGGTGAACGGGGCCGAGCTGAACAGCCCCAACAAGGCCATCACGCTGTTCGAAGAGCTGAAGAACCAGGCGAAGATCACGGTCGATGTCGAGCGCGGCGGCCGAGCGATGCAGCTGCTCTACCAGGTCAAGTGACTCGTGGAAGTGAGGGTTTCATGAGACGGTGGTACGTCCTGCAGGCGGTGATCCTCCTGCTCGTGGTGGCGGTGCCCGCGAGCGCCCAGCAGCTCCCGGCGCCGGCGCGGGCCACGGTGCCCAAGGCGTTGCAGGAGCGCGATCTGCGTGCCAAGAACGCGGCCGCGAGCCAGAAGGCGCGGCACCCGGACCAGGCCGCGCTCGAGGAGCAGGCGCGTCGCGTGCGCGAGGCCCGTGAGGCCGCCCAGGGTGGGGCTCAGCTCCCCGCCGGCACGCCCGTCCCCTCCGACGGCGCGGCGGGCCGGCCCGACATCGGCGACGCCGTGCCCGTGGCCCCCGGCGGCGCGGCCGTGCTGCCCACGCTCCCCGGCGCGGGCACGCCGACCCCCAAGGCGGCGCCCAAGTTCGACGCGAAGAAGATCGAGAAGGAGATCGAGCGCGCCGAGGTCGAGGAGGCCATCCAGAACAAGACCGTCGAGGACGTGGTCACGTTCAAGACGAACTTCGAGAAGGAAGTGAAGTGCCAGCGCCTGCCGCTGGACATGAAGATCAACCTCGACATGCAGGACGCCCCGCTCGAGGACCTCGTGAAGTTCTTCTCGTGCGTCATGGGCAAGAGCTTCCTGTTCGCCGGCGGCGTGCCCAAGGGCAAGGGCCTCACGGTCATGGCCACCGAGCCCGTCACGGTCTACGAGGCCTGGCAGGCGTTCCTCTCGGCCCTCGAGGCCAACAACTTCACGCTCGTGAAGAGCGGCCCGTTCCTGAAGATCGAAGAGATCCCGAAGTCGAAGTCGAAGAACATCCCGATCCTCAAGGGCGCCAAGGACGTCCCGGACGACGACAGCGTGATGACCGTGCTCATCCCGCTGGACAACATGGACGCCCAGGAGGCCAGCGCCCTGCTCGAGAAGTTCAAGAGCCCCTACGGCGACCTGACCATCTACCAGCCGACCAACACCATCTTCATCACCGACAACGGCACGACCATCCGCCGCATCCTTAAGATCCTGAAGGAGCTCGACGTGCCGGGCGGCAAGGAGCGCATCTGGATCCGCCAGATCGAGTACGCCGAGGCCGGCGAGATCGCCACGAAGATCGAGGAGGTCTTCGGCGACGCCAAGGGTGGCACGGCGGCCAAGGGCGCCCCCCGCGCGGTCAACAAGCCCCGCGCCAGCCAGCCCGGCGGGGCGGCCGGTGCTGCCGCGGCGGCCCAGGGCGCCACCGTGGCCGGCGAGAACACCTCGACCGTCTCGGTCTCGAAGGTCATCGCCGACGAGCGCACCAACCAGCTGATCGTCATGGCGAGCCGCTCCAGCTACCTGCGCATCGACAAGCTGATCCGCAAGCTCGACGTGCCCATCGAGGGCGAGGGCGCCATCCACATCTACTACCTCGAGAACGCCGACTCCGAAGAGGTGTCGAGCACGCTCTCGAGCCTGGTGGGCGGCGGTGGCGGCAGCGGCAAGGGCGGCAGCGGCAAGAAGACCCCCAAGAAGGGCGCGGGTACGGGCGGCGGCAAGGCCGGCGGCGTGGCCAGCCTGCTCGAGGGCGAGGCCGAGATCACGGCCGATAAGGGCACCAACTCGCTGGTCATCCAGTCGTCGCTGAAGGACTTCCTCAGCCTCAAGAAGGTCATCCAGAAGCTCGACATCCGGCGCAAGCAGGTCTACGTCGAGGCCGTGATCATGGAGATCACGACCAGCAAGGACCGCAAGCTGGGCGTCTCGGGCTCGGGCGGCACCACGTTCGACTACAAGGGCGACACGGTGCCCATGCTGTTCGGCCTGGGCGGCCTCGGCATCTCGGGCTTCGACGCCTCGCAGCTCACCAAGGGCGGCATGGCCGTGGGCATGCAGGGCCCGCTGGTCGACGTGTCGACCGGCAACACCGGCACCAGCACCACCAGCAGCACCCTGTCCATCCCCACCTTCGGCTTCCTGCTGCAGGCCATCCAGTCCAACTCCGACGTCAACGTGCTCTCGACGCCGCACATCCTGACCCTCGACAACGAAGAGGCCGAGATCCAGGTCGGCAAGCAGATCCCCTACCGCTCGTCCAGCATGGGCGGTATGGGCAACCTGTCGAGCCTGATGGGCCTGGCCGGCTCGACGGGCCTCCTGGGCGGCTCCGGCAGCCGGTACGGCCAGAACGCCACCAACCAGTACGCCGGCATGATGAACCCCTACTCGTCCATGTTGGGCGGCCTGGGCGGCATGGGCATGGTGCAGCGCATCGACGTCGACCTGTCCCTGAAGATCACGCCGCAGGTCAACGAGTCGAACTTCGTGAAGCTGAAGATCGAGCAGTCGGTCGAGGACGTCGAGTCGCTCGACATCGAGCTCGGGCCGACCACCTCGAAGCGCAAGGTCAACAACGTGGTCGTGGTGCGCGACCAGCAGCCCGTCGTCATCGGCGGCCTGATGCGCGACACGCAGTCCGAGGGCGTCGACAAGATCCCGATCCTCGGCGACATCCCCATCATCGGCATGCTGTTCCGCAAGACCGTGACGCGCGTCGAGAAGAAGAACCTGCTCATGGTCATCACGCCCTACATCATCGACGACCCGAGCGACCTGCAGCGCATCCACGAAGAGAAGAACGAGGAGCTGCGCCGCTTCTCCGAGCAGATGGCCACCGACACGATGACGCCGACCTACACGACCGACTACCGCAAGAAGCACGGCGCCCTCGAGGAGATCAACCAGGTGGTCGGCAAGGCGCGCAAGGAGCGCGAGCAGCAGGAGCGCATGCTGTTCGAGGAGTCCCAGTCCGACACGGTGGGGCCCGCCGAGACGCACGACATCGACTACGACCCCTTCGCGCGCGACGACCAGGGCGAGGCGCCCGAGAACGAGGTGGTCCGCGGCGCGGCGTCGAAGGATCCCGTGGTCATCGAGATGGAGAAGGAGGCGCCCGTGGTCATCCCGCCGCCACCGCCGCCCGCTGACCAGCCCATCGGGGAGATCGTCGAATGAGGACCGGCACCGACGCCATGTTCCCGCAGGCGGCCTCGAGCCGGCTGCTGGGGCAGATCCTGCTCGGCGCGCGCAAGACGTCCGAGAACGTGCTCGCGACGGCGCTCTCGATCCAGGAGGAGAAGGGCGGGCTGCTCGGGCAGATCCTGGTGGGGCTGAAGGGCATCACCGAGGTCGACCTGGCCGAGGCGCTGGCGTCGCAGCTCGGGCTGCCGTTCCTGGCCACCTTCGAGCCCGAAGAGGTCGATCCGCACGTCGTCACGAAGCTGAACATCCAGTACGCGCGCTCGCACCAGGTGCTGCCGCTGCGCGACGGAGCCGATCGGCTGATCGTGGCCATGGTCGATCCCTTCGACCTCGAGGCGCGCGACGACCTGCAGACCCTCTACGGCAAGCCCGTGACGGTGCAGGTGTGCCCGCGCGAAAAGGTGCACGCCGGCATCAACCGCGTCTTCGACCGCCTGCTCGACGCCGAGAAGGTCATGGGCTCGATCGAGGGCGAGAAGGGCCAGGAGGAGGAGGAGGCCGAGGACGAGCTCGGCACCCGCATCGACATCATCGAGGAGAACGACGAGGCGCCCATCATCCGCCTCGTGAACTCCATCATCCGCCAGGCCGTCAAGGAGCTCGCCTCCGACATCCACGTCGAGCCCATGGAGAACTTCCTGTCGGTGCGCTTCCGCAAGGACGGGGTGCTGCGCGAGATGCTGCAGATCCCGAAGAAGCTGCAGGCCGGCGTCACGTCGCGCATCAAGATCATGGGCAACCTCAACATCGCCGAGAAGCGCCTGCCCCAGGACGGCCGCATCCGCAAGCGCATCGCCGGCAACGACGTCGACTTCCGCCTGTCGACCATCCCGACCGCCCACGGCGAGCGCGCGGTGCTCCGCATCCTCGACAAGGCCGCCACCATCCTGCGCCTCGAGGACCTCGGCTTCCTCGACGACAACCTGGTGGCGTTCGAGAAGATGATCCTCAGGCCCCACGGCATCCTGCTGGTCACGGGTCCCACCGGCTCGGGCAAGACCACCACGCTGTACGCGGCCTTGAGCCGCATCAACACGCCCGACAAGAACATCCTGACCATCGAGGACCCGGTCGAGTACCAGCTGCAAGGCATCGGCCAGATGCACGTGAACGCCAAGATCGGCTTCACCTTCGCGAGCGGCCTGCGCGCCACGCTGCGCCAGGACCCCGACGTGGTGCTGGTCGGCGAGATCCGCGACATGGAGACCGCCGAGATCGCCGTGCAGGCCTCGCTGACCGGCCACCTGGTGTTCTCGACCCTGCACACCAACGACGCGGCCTCGGCCTTCACGCGCCTGATCGACATCGGGGTCGAGCCCTTCCTGATCGCCAGCTCGGTCATCGCCGTCATGGCCCAGCGCCTGGTGCGCCGCGTGTGCAAGCACTGCCGCCAGCCCTACGTGCCGAGCGAGTTCGAGCTGGGCGAGCTGCCCCACCTGCGCGAGCTCATGACCGCGGGCGGGCTCGACCATGTGTACCGCGCGAACCCGGTGGGCTGCTCCGAGTGCCGCGGCATCGGGTACCGCGGCCGTACCGGCATCTACGAGCTCTTGTCCGTGACCGACGAGCTGCGCAGCATGGTCGTGCGTCGCCAGGAGGCCAACCTCCTGAAGCGGCTGGCGATCAAGGAGGGCATGCGCCCGCTGCGCGACGACGGCGCGCTGAAGATCGCCCGCGGGGTCACGACCTCCGAGGAGATCCTGCGCGTCACCCAGGAAGACATGGTGTAAAGGACCGCAAGCGATGGCGCTGTTCCAGTACAAGGGCCTGAACGCGAAGGGAAAGACCGTCGACGGCGTGCTCGACGCCGACAGCGCGCGCACCCTCCAGGCCGCCTTGAAGCGCCAGGGCATCTTCCTGACCGAGTACAAGGAGAAGATCTCGGGCGGCGGCGAGAAGGCCGCGGTCAAGGGCCAGGAGGGCACGGCCGCGTCGCGCGAGGTGACCTTCAAGGGCCGCTTCCAGCGCGTCAAGCTGCAGGAGGTCGCCGAGATCACGCGCCAGATGGCGACGCTGATGCGCGCCGGCATCCCGGTGGTCGAGTCCCTGTCGGCCATCAGCGACCAGCTCGAGAACCCGAAGCTGAAGGAGATCCTGACCCAGGTGCGCCAGGACGTGAAGGAGGGCATGAGCCTCTCGCAGGCCATGCTGAAGCACCCCAAGGCGTTCAGCGACCTGTACGCCAACATGGTGCGCGCCGGCGAGTCGAGCGGCGCCCTCGACGTCGTGTTCGAGCGCCTGGCCGACTTCACCGAGAGCTCGGTGCGCCTGAAGAACAAGATCGTGGGCGCGCTGGCCTACCCGGTGATCATGATGTGCGTCGGCGTGGGCATCGTGACGCTCATGATGGTGTTCGTGATCCCGAAGCTGACCGAGATGTTCACCGAGATGGGCGCCGAGCTGCCGGCCCTGACGCGCGGGCTCATCTTCGTGAGCGGCGCGATGCGCAGCTACTGGTGGCTGATCGGCGGCGTGATCTTCGGCCTCGTGACCTGGTTCAAGCGCTGGAAGGCCTCCGAGGCGGGGCAGCTCCGCTTCGACGGCATGATGCTGAAGCTGCCGGTGTTCGGCAAGCTGATCCGCCTGGTGGCGGTGGCGCGCTTCGCCCGCACGCTGGCCACGCTGATGGGCTCGGGCGTGCCGCTCCTGAACGCGCTGTCGATCGTGAAGAACGTCGTGAACAACGCGGTGCTGGCCAAGGTCATCGAGGAGGCGCGCGACGACATCCGCGAGGGCGCCTCGATCGCCGAGCCGCTCGAGAAGAGCGGCGAGTTCCCGCCGATGATGACGCACATGGTGCGCATCGGCGAGCGCACGGGCCAGGTCGAGGGCATGCTGAAGAACACGGCCGACGCCTACGACGCGCAGGTCGAGGCCAAGGTGCAGACGCTGACCAGCGCGCTCGAGCCCCTGATCATCGTGGGCATGGGCGTCATGGTCGCGTTCCTCATGTTCTCGATCCTGATGCCGATGATGCAGATGAACGAGATGATCCAGAAATAGGACGAGGAGGAAGGTCATGGATACGGAGCTTCGGGAACGGGCGGTGCGGGTCCTCGCGCGGCGGCGCGTCACCGGCAACCTGCGCGGCATGACGCTGATCGAGATCATGGTGGTCATCGCCATCATCTCGATCATGGCCGCGGCCATCGGCTACGGCGTCATGAACTACCTGGCGCGCGCCAAGATCGACATCGCCAAGAATCAGCTGCGGGTCGTCGCCAACGCGCTCGACATCTACTCGGTCGAGGAGGACTACCCCGACGGGCTGGCCGCCTTGACGCAGGGCAAGAACCCCCTCCTGAAGGAGAAGCAGCTGAAGGACCCCTGGAAGCAGGACATCATCTACAACTACCCTGCCTCCAAGTCCGACGGCACGTACGACCTGTGCTCCAAGGGCCCCGACCGCAAGGAAGGGACCGAGGACGACATCTGCTACGAGTGACCTCACCCCCCGCCCCTCTCCATGAATGGAGAGGGGGGTGAAGGTCGGAGAGGAGAGGAGAGGGCATGCGGCGCGGGTTCACGTTGATCGAGCTGGTCGCGGTGCTGGCCCTGATGGGCATCCTCGTGACCACCGTCATGCTGAACGTGGGCGCGCTCGAAGTGGCCCGCCTCAAGACCGACGCCTCGCGCCTGGCCGCCGCCGTGCGCTACCTGCACAACCTGGCGGTCATGAACAACGGCTACTACCGGCTGGTCATCGACGTGTCGTCGGGCAAGTACGCGGGCGAAGAGGTGAAGCCCTCCGAGAAGGGCTGCGCCGTGTTCGTGAAGACCGACGCCGACGAGGAGCGCGAGGCCAAGGAGGCGCTGAAGGCCGGCAAGGGCCCCGCGCCCGAAGAGGCCCCGGCTTCCGAGCCCGAGGGTGCCCCGGCCGAGGGCGCCTCGACGGGGCTCGGGGCGGGCGGTGAGGGCTCCGGCGAGCCGCCCCCCGTGGCGACCGACGACGGCGGCAAGAAGCCCGGCGCCAAGGCGGCGATGGGCGGCGAGCGCCCCAAGGAGCAGCTGCGGCGCAAGGCCAACCTGCTGAAGCACCTCGAGCTCGGCAAGGGCATCCACTTCGCCGGGGTGGCCAGCCAGTACCGCAAGGACCTGGTCACCGAAGGCAAGAGCACCATCCTGTTCTTCCCCGACGGCACCATCGAGCGGGCGCTCGTCTACGTCGCCAGCGACGAGGAGACCTGGACCGTCGTGACCGAGCCCGCCATGGGCATCGCCCGTGTCTACCAAGAGAAACGCGACGAGGGCGTGCTCGAGATCGAGCACGATTGAGGCATGCCCATGCGACGCGGCTTCTCCCTGCTCGAGGTGATGGTGGCGCTCATGATCCTGACCATGGCGTTCATGGCCATCAGCGCGCTGCAGACCACCACGATCACGATGAACGCCACCGTGCACCGCTCGACCACGGCCTCGCACCTGCTGCACTGGGCCATGACCGAGCTCGAGATCGAGTACGCCAGGGAGGGCTTCCCGTCGAACAGCCTCGAGGGCCGCGACTGCGACCTGCCCGATGGCTTCAACGACTACAAGTGCTCCTACGATCTGGTCCAGATGGACATCACCCCCGAGCAGGTGAGCGAGCTGTCGATGGCCAGCATGGGCAGCCTGTTCGGCGGCAACATGGAGAACCTGAACGGCATCGGCGACCAGCTGAAGAACGCCGGCAAGAACGGCGCGAGCATGGACCCGAACCTGATGAACATGTTCCTGTTCGCGGCGCCGTTCTTCGGCCCCGAGGCCGAGTACCTCCAGGCGATGTGTCCCATCGACTGGACCATGACCATCACCGGCCTGATGGCCATGCAGATGTTTTTGCCCCAGGTGGTGCAGTTCGCGGCCGACCGTATCCGCAAGCTGAAGGTCACCATCGAGTGGAAGGAGGGCTTCCGCGGACGGCGCACGTTCGTGGCCGAGACCTTCGTCACGAGCCTGCCCGAAGAGATGCTGAAGGCGGCCGAGCAGGCGGACGAGCTGCAGAATCTGCGGGATCAGATCAACCCGCAGCCGCCACCGCCGAACCCGTGAGGAAGGAGAGCATGAGACCGCGCGGCTTCACCATGGTCGAGATGATGATCGCCATCGCGCTCCTCGCGATGATGACCTCCATCATCTACGTCGCCATGCGCCTGAACTTCCGCGCGCGCGAAGAGGCCTACCGCATCCAGGCGGTGTACCACCAGGCCGACGTCTCGCTGAACCGCATGCGCCGCGCGTTGTCCATGGCGTTCCTGTCGAAGCACGTCGACGAGGACAAGTCGCGCGAGACCATGTTCCTCGGGAAGAGCAGCTCGGTGCAGTTCGACACGCTGGCGCACCTGCGCATCGAGAGCTCGGCGCGCGAGTCGGACCAGGCGGTGGTCGAGTTCTTCCTTGGCCACGACAAGGAGACCGGCGAGAAGGCCCTGTACATGCGCGAGAACGCCGTCATCGACGACAGCCCCGACTCGGGCGGCAAGGTGGTCAAGCTGGCCGAGCGCGTGAAGAGCCTGAAGCTCACCTACTACGACAAGCAGGCCGAGGACTGGCAGGGCGACTGGAAGGCCGAGCTCTCGCAGGGCGAGGAGGTCGCGGCCGACCGCAAGGTGCAGGCGTTGAAGAAGTCGGTCGACAAGCTGACGGGCGCCGAGGAGATGGACGAGTTCCGCCTGCCCGACGCGATGCGCATCGAGCTGGTGCTGATGGACGAGGACGACAACGAGTACCCCTTCGCGACGGCGTTGATGCTGCCGATGAAGCGGGCCTTCGACTGGTGAGGAGCCAGGCGTGGCGAAGCTGCGGACGAGGAAGGACCTGAAGCGCGGCGTGGCGCTCGTGATCGTCGTGACGGCGGTCGGCGTGATGTCGGCCTTCGCCACCGAGTTCGCGTACAACACGCGCGTGTACTTCTACATGGCCAACAACGCCCGCGAGCGCGTGCAGGCCTACTACAACGCCCGCGCGGCCACCAACATCGCCACCCAGGTCGTGAACAGCTTCGACATGATCAGCGCGATCGCCGGCGGCATGGGCGGCGGCAAGCTGGCCGGCAACAACATGGAGCTCTGGCGCTTCGCCTGCACCTTCGCCGACGTGTTCGCGAGCGGCAAGCTGAACCTGATGGGCATGGATGTGCTCGATCTGAAGGGCACGGCCGGGCTCGGCACCGAGGGCGGCTCGTTCGGCTGCACCATCGAGCCCGAGGACGGCAAGGTGAACCTGTCGCGCGTGCAGAACCTGCAGGAGAAGCAGGCCATCTACAAGGAGCTCTACGCCGTCTTCCGCAACCACTACCGTGACGCCATGGACGACGAGATCGACAAGGAAGTGGCCGAGACGGTGGGGCGCATCATCGACTGGTCCGACACCGACCAGACCAAGACCGTGCTCGACGCGGCCTCGGCGGCGGTCACCGAGGGCGGCGCCGAGAGCGACGACTACGCCGAGTTCGGCTACGGGACCAAGAACGCCAAGATGGACTCGCTGCCCGAGCTGCACCAGGTCGAGGGCGTCGACGACGACACGTACTGCAAGTTCCAGGACAAGCTGACCATCTACGACACGTTCAAGCTGAACGTGAACACGGCCGACATCGAGATCATCAAGGCCCTGCTGTGCGAGTTCATGGTGGGGCCCACGCGCGACCTGCAGTGCGGCCTCGTGAACCCCGGGCTCATCACGCCCATCGACATCGTGGGCGGCTACATCGAGACCTGCCGCAAGACGAAGATGTCGATGTTCATGCTGCCGTTCGCGTCGGCCGGAGCGTTCACGCGCCTGCTGCAGGCGCTGCCCGATCCGTTGAACAAGGACATCGTCGTGAACACGGCGGCCTTGAACCAGTTCATCGACACCAAGTCGAAGATCGTGCGCATCAAGAGCTGGGGCCGCAGCGGGCGCACCGAGGCGCGCCTGGACGGGGTGTTCGACACGTCGCGACACAACTTCGTGTACTGGAACGAGTATTAACAATGGCGCAGACCACGCTCGGCATCGACCTCGGCAGCTACTCCGTGAAAGCGGTGCTGGTCGAGTCTACCCTGAAGCGCCAGACCGTGAAGGCCTTCCGGGAGATCCACCTGACCGACCGCTCGAAGCCCATCCCCGACGCCGCAGAGCTGGCCGTCGTGGCGCGCACGCTCGCGGAGGATCCCGCGTTCAAGGCCACCACCGTGGTGCTCGGCCTGCCGGGCTTCGCCACGCTGAAGAAGTGGCTCGAGTTTCCCTTCAACGATCGCAAGAAGATCGACGGGACCATCGGCTTCCCGTTCTCCGACCTGGTCCCGGTGTCGTTCCAGGACTACGTGATCGACTACCAGGTGGCCGGCAAGACCGACGCCGGGCAGTGGCGGCTGCTCACGGTGGCCGCCGAGCGCGAGACCTTGCGCCGGATCCTCGAGGCCTTCCGCTCGGCCGGGCTGGACCCGCGCTACGTGGTCCCCGGCGGGCTGTCGTGGCTGAACCTGACCGATCAGCTGTCGCCCGAGGGCTCCGGGGTCACGGCCATCGTCGACGTGGGCTACCACGCCACCGAGGTGCTGGTGCAGGACGAGGGCGTGCCCCGCTCGTACCGCACCGTGCTGGCCGGCACGTCGCGCCTGGCCGACGCCGTGGGAAAGCAGCTGTCGAAGCCGCTGGCCGAGGCCCAGGGCATCGTGGAGAGCGTGGCCGAGGTGGTGGCCGAGGGGCGCGAGGCGGCCGGCGACCTGGGCCAGGTCCAACGTACGCTGCGCGAGCAGGCCGACCTGCTGCTCGGCGAGATCGCGCTGTCGTTGCGTGGCTACCGCATCGAGCGCGGTCATTCGCCGGGGCGCGTGCTGCTCACGGGCGGCTTGGTGCGCCTGGCGGGTATCGAGGAGCGCGCCGAGCTGCAGCTGGGTCTGCCCGTGCAGCGGCTCGACCCCAAGGTCCTGTGGAGCTCGGGCTCGGCGCCCGTCGCGGTCGTGCCCTCGATCGCGCGCGCGCTGGCGTTGGCGCTCACGACCTCGTCGCGTGGAGCGGGCGTCGAGGCCAACCTGCGCAAGGGCGAGTTCGAGTACCGCGGCGCCTACGAGTTCCTGAAGGGGACGCTGGGCGCCCTGGCCACCTTCTTCGTGCTCTTCGTGCTGATCGCGGGCGTGAAGACGTGGTTCGACCACCGCGTGCTGCAGGAGCAGTACGACACCATGGTGGCCGACCTCGGGAAGATCACCGAGAAGTACCTGGGCCAGAGCGTCGACGACTTCGACACGGCCCTGAAGATGCTGCAGAAGGGGAACATCACCGACCTGTCCGAGGTGATCCCCGAAGAGGACATGTACGATCTGCTCGTGCGTCTGACCGACGTGCTGAACCGCATGAACGACAAGCCCGCCGCCGAGCTGCTGCCCGGCATGGCGGTGGTGCCCGGCGGGGCGACCGCCGGTGACGCGGCGGCCAGGAAGACCGGTGACAAGCCCGAGGGCGCGCCCGAGGGCGAGGGCGCCTCGACGGAGCTCGGGGCCGGCGGGCCAGGCGCCGAGGGCGAGGGGGGGCCGTTGGACGAGGACCCCTCGACGGGGCTCGGGGCAGGCGGCGCCGGGGCCGAGGGCAAGCCCGCCGGCGAGGGTGCGGCGGCGGAGGGCGAGGGCGCCGAGAAGGTCTTCGTGGAGATCTACGACATCCAGCTGGATCGCAAGGCCGTGCGCCTGCGCGCCGAGACCAACTCGGTCGACGCCATGGAGGCCTTCCTGACGCAGCTGAAGAAGGTGAGCTGCCTGCACCACGTGCTGCTCGAGAACAGCGACCGCATCAGCTTCAAGCGGCACGCGGGCTGGCGCCGCTTCCAGGTGAGCGCCACCTACGAGTGCAAGACCCGGGACAAGGACAAGGACAAGGCCGAGAAGGCCGGCGAGCCCGCCCGACCCGAGGGCCCCGCGGCGCCGACCGAGGGCCAGCCCGGCACGCCCGCCGGCGCCCCGTCGCCGACCCCGGGCGACGCGGCGAGCCCGTTCGGCGGGCCGTCGGAGCGTGGGCCGGAGGGGCCGGACGGAGCGGTAAGGCCGGTTCCGAGGCCGCGCACCCCGTCCACGATGCCGCCCTCCGAGCCTCCGATGCCTATCATGAACCCGGGGCTGGAGCCCGGCTCCGGGGTCCCCGGCGTCGAGATGGCCCCCAACCCCGCCGCCGACGACCTGCCCGGAGGTGCGCCATGATCCACCGCCTGCGCGCGTATGTTGCCAAGATGTCGCCGCGGGAGCGCTGGCTGGTGCTCGGGCTGGCCGGCGGCACGCTGGTCTCCATCGCGGCCATCTACTTCATCGTCATGCTGACCAGCAGCGCCGAGCTGGAGCAGCTGCTGGCCGACGGGCGCGAGGGCTTCGCCAAGATCGAGCGCGAGCTGCCCTCGTACCTGGCGTTGAAGCAGAAGAACGAGGCGCTGCTCGAGCGCATCCGCAAGAACCCCGTGAAGTCGCTGCGCCTGCCCATCAACGCCATCTCCAAGGCCGTGGTCGCGCTCCCCGACGGGCTCGGCGACGGCGTGGCGCGCCGCATGTCCGACATCATCCGCTTCGCGGGCAAGACGCGCGAGACGCCGCTGGTGAAGGGCGAGAAGAAGGGCAAGAAGAAGAAGGGAAAGGCCGCGGCGGCGGGTCCGAACAAGGATCTCGCGAACCTGTACTGGATCGAGGAGGAGATGGACTTCCCCGGCGTCACCGCCGATGCCGTCTTCGAGTTCCTCGCCAAGATCGCCGAGTCCGAGGACCTGCTCTACGTGAATGCGCTGAACGTCATGCGCAAGTCGAACGACCCGAACGAGGTCCGCATGAGCCTGACGGTGGGCACGATCCAGTACATCGAGCCCACCGAGGAAGAGGAGGAGTGATGCGCAAGGCGCTGCTCATCACAGGGTACTCCCTCGCGTTCCTCGCGGCGCTCGTCATCGGGCTCCTCCTCGGCATCCCCGACGAGCGCATCCGCGTGTACGCCGAGAACCAGATCAACACGCACAGCCCCAACCTGCGCGTGACCATGGAGGAGCTGTCCGTGTCGGGCTTCGGGGGCGTCACGCTCGAGGGGCTCGAGCTGACCCACGCCGTGAAGAAGACCACGCTGGTCATCCCGCAGGTCGACGTCGACGTACACCCCTTCCGCTACCTGACCAGCGGGCACGTGGCGCTCGACCTCGACGCCAGGTTCCCGGCGGGTGAGCTGTCCGGCGCCTCGTACCGCGAGGACGCCGACGGTTGGCAGCTGAAGCTCGGCGACATCGCGCAGGTGGGCGTCGGCCCCCTGATCGGGTTCTTCCGCGCCGCCGACGACAAGGAGCAGCCGCTCGAGAAGCGCTTCCCCCTGGGGCTCCGCGGCGCGTTGTCCGGAGACCTCGAGCTGACCGGGGCCCAGCAGTTGCGCACGCTGCAGGACCTGTTCGACGCCACCGGCACCGTGCACCTGACGCTCGCGAACGCCATGCTCGACCGGCTGATCCTGTCGATCAAGGACCAGTGGAACAACCCGCAGTCGTTCGAGCTTCGCAACCTGCGGCTCGGCACGGTGACGCTCGAGATCGTGGCCGACAGCGCCGCGGCGTTCCCCGACCTGAAGCGCCTGCCCAAGGCGCAGCAGGTGATCGTGTTCAAGAAGATCGAGATCGACGGGCCCGACCTCGAGGTCCTCACCGACGGCACCCCGTACATCAAGGTGCGCAAGGGCAAGTTCGAGCTGTCGGACCTGAACGCCTCGCTGCTCGTCAAGCTCAAGCCCACGCTGTTCACGCGGCCCGGCAGGGGCGCCGACGGCAAGAAGGAGACCCCGAACACCTGGCTGAAGACCGTGCTCGAGATGGACAAGCGCGCCAAGGCCGCCCTCAGCCAGGGCTACTACGGCGTGCGCCTGGCCGGGCTCATCTCGAAGCCCGCGCCGACCCTGTACCGCCCGCTCATCCGGGGCGACCTGAAGGACGCCGTCGACAAGAAGGCCGGCGCGGGCAAGGACGCCGCGGGGAAGGCCCACGACGAGCCCGCCAAGAAGGCCGGCGACGCCCGCAAGGTGCCGCCCGGCGCCCGCCCCGCGGGTCCCGCGACCACCGAGCCCGCGAGCCCCGGCGCCCCGGGAGCCGCCGGTACCATGGTGGGCGAGCCCGTGCGCCCCGGCCGACCCGCGCCGCAGGAGACGCGCCCCTCGGACGCATTGCAGCAGAAGATCGACTTCAAGGGCGCCCCCGTGTTGCCCGTGACGCACGAGCCCTTCAACGGGGCCGTCGTGCCCCCGTCCGAGCCCGCCGAGGAGCCGGCCGTCGAGGAAGCGCCGGCCGCCGACGAAGAGAAGCCCGCCAAGAAGAAGGCCAAGGCCAGCAAGAAGAAGGCCGCCGACGACGAGGAGTCCTCCGGCGAGGAGGGCGGCGAGGAGGGCGGTGAGGAGGGCGGCGAAGGCGGCGGCGAAGGCGGCGAGGAGGGCGGCGAAGAGGGCGGCGACGAGGGCGGCGACGAGGGCCAGGAATAGGGCCTCGTCAGGCCGCCGACGCGCCGGCCTCCTTCTTGTACTTCCAGTGCGCGGCGTCGCCACCCTCGGCGCGCGCGTGCATCTCGGGGGTGCGGATCTGCACCTCGAACCACGGCCCCTCGCCATCCCGCAGCGTGGCGTGCAGGCTGCGATAGCCGTTCGGCTTCGGCCTGGCGATGTAGTCCTTGAAGCTGAGCAGCTGCGACGTGTAGCGCTGCTGCAGCGCCTGCAAGGCGCGGTAGCACGTGTCCTCGGTCGGCGTCACCACGCGCAGCCCGAACACGTCGCGGATCTGCTCGATGGGCACGCCCAGCTTGTGGGCCTTCTTCCACACGCCCGCGGGGTTCTTCACGCGCCAGGTGACGGTCACGACCGGCACGCGGGCGTCGTCCAGCACGCGCCGGATCTCGGCCTCGCGCTCGCGGATCCAGCGCGGGGGCTGGGCCACCAGCGACTCGACCAGCGCCGTGGTGGCGGCGTGCTCGCGGGGGTACAGCAGCCGAAAGGCCACGTCCTCGAGGTGGCGGCGCAGGTCGACGTCGCCCAGGCGCTCGGCCTCGAGCGCGCCGCCGTCCAGCAGGGCGCGGGCCAGGGCGCGGGCCTCGGGGTCCTGGGGCTCCGCCTGCTCCAGTCGCCGCGCCTGCTCGCGCAGCGCGCGCAGCGACAGGGTCTTCCACAGCGGGCGGGGCTTGGGCGCGGTGGCCACGACGTGGGGCTCGGCCAGCACGGGCACGTCGTCGAGGCCGGCCTCGCGCGCCCGGCGCTCGGCCACCACCAGCGCCTCCATGGTGCGCTCCAGCTCGCCCGCCAGCGCGCGCACGCCGCCGGCCACCTGGTGCCATTCGCGCCCGCTCCGGAAGTCGGCCAGCGCGTCGGGGTAGCCGCGCCCGACCTGCTGGATGCCGTTCAGGAGGCGCCGGAGCGGCCGCGCCACCACGAAGTGGCTCACGAGCAGGAGCGACCCGAGGCCGGTCACCGCCAGCAGCCCGAGCGCGGCGGCCCAGGACCACAGGTGGTTCACCACCACCCGCTCGAACTCGGGCTGCGCGCGGTAGATCACCAGCGAAGCGGCCTCGGGGCCCGTCAGCGAGGTCGTGACGGGCCACTGGAAGACGTCGAAGGTCTCGTCGCGCCACGCGATCTCGGGCGGTCCGCTCTCGGCTACGCCCGCGCCGTCGGCCAGGCGCAGCTCGATGCGCACCACGTCGCCCTGGCGGGCGTGGGCCGCCTCGAAGCGCGCGAGCTCGCCGCGCACGTCGGCCAGCGAGTCGGCGCGGGACAACGCCTCGCGCAGCAGCCCGGCGGACGCCTGGAACAGCTCGGCGCGATAGGCGCGCTCCCGTTCCAGGTCGCTCCGGACCACCCCGTAGCTGAGCGGTCCGAGCAGCGCCGCGACCAGGACCGTGGCTCCGAGCCCCAGGTGCCAGGCGATGGGGAGGCTGTGGTGTCTCATCACCCTTGTGAACCCGCGCGCGCCCGCCGGTGTTCCGACGAAACCGACCTTGACCGTCGTCAAACCGGGCGCAGGTCATTATACTGTCCCTAACCGTCACCTCGAGGCAGGCCATGCCCGATACCTCCTTCGTCCAGAAGCTGTCGAAGCTGCACGACCGCGACCAGTTCCTCAGCCTCGCCTGGGAGGGCACCCTCGACGACTACCTGGGGATCGCGGCCAAGGATCCGCGCGTCTTGCGCAGCGCCTACCAGCGCGTACACGACATGATCCTGTCCTACGGGGTCGAGGAGTACCTCGACGCCAAGAAGAAGGTCGTCCACTACCGCTTCTTCGACGACCCCACCGACCACGGCCGCGACGCCGTCTTCGGCCTCGACGTCCCGCTCATGAAGCTCGTGCAGACCATCCACGCCGCGGCCCGCCAGCTCGGCCCCGAGCGGCGCATCCTGCTGCTGCACGGCCCGGTGGGCTCGGCCAAGAGCACCATCGCGCGCCTCTTGAAGAAGGGCCTCGAGCGCTACGTGCGCACCGACGAGGGCGCGCTCTACACCTACTCGTGGAAGGTCGACGGCGAGGTGCAGGCCTGCCCCATGCACGAGGAGCCCCTGCACCTGATCCCGCTCGAGTGGCGGCGCAAGGCGCTCGAAGAGGCCGGCGTCGACGCCGGGGTCAACCGCTACCTGATGCAGCTTGAGCTCTGCCCCTTCTGCCGCTTCCACTTCACCGAAAAGATGACCGCGTACAAGGGCGACTGGGCGCGCGTCATGGACGACGTGGTGGTGCGGCGCCTGGCGTTCTCGGAGCAGGACCGCGTGGGCATCGGCACGTTCCAGCCGAAGGACGAGAAGAACCAGGACTCGACCGAGCTGACGGGCGACATCAACTACCGCAAGATCGCGCTCTTCGGCTCCGACAGCGACCCGCGCGCCTTCAACTTCGACGGCGAGCTGTGCGTGGCCAACCGCGGCGTCATCGAGTTCGTCGAGATCCTGAAGCTCGACGTGGCCTTCCTGTACGACCTGCTGGGGGCCACCCAGGAGCACAAGATCAAGCCGAAGAAGTTCGCCCAGACCGACATCGATCTGGTGATCCTCGGCCACACCAACGAGCCCGAGTACCGCAAGCTGCAGAACAACGAGTACATGGAAGCCCTGCGCGACCGCACCATCAAGGTCGACGTGCCGTACATCACGCGCCTGTCCGACGAGGTGCGCATCTACGACAAGGACTTCAACACCGAGAAGGCGCAGAACGTGCACATCGCGCCGCACACCCTCGAGATCGCGGCCATGTGGGCCATCCTGACGCGCCTCGAGGAGCCCAAGAAGCACAACATGACCCTCATGCAGAAGCTGAAGCTCTACAACGGCAAGCTGATCCCGGGCTTCACCGAGGACAACGTGAAGGAGATCCGCAAGGAGGCCGGCCGCGAGGGCATGGAGGGCATCAGCCCGCGCTACGTGCAGGACAAGATCTCGAACGCGCTGGTGTCCGAGAAGGTGCGCACCACCATCAACCCCTTCGTGGTCATGAACGAGCTCGAGACGGGCCTCCGCCACCACTCGCTCATCTCCAACGAGGACATGCGCAACCGCTACAAGGAGCTGCTCGCGACGGTGCGCCAGGAGTACGAGGACATCGTCAAGAACGAGGTGCAGCAGGCCATCAGCGCCGACGAGAAGAGCATCGAGCGCCTGTGCTCGAACTACGTCGACAACGTGAAGGCCTACACCCAGAAAGAGAAGATCAAGAACCGCTTCACGGGCCAGTACGAGGAGCCCGACGAGCGGCTGATGCGGTCGATCGAAGAGAAGATGGAGATCCCGACGGCCAGGAAGGACGACTTCCGCAAGGAGCTCCTGAACTTCATCGGCGCCCTGGCCATCGACGGCAAGAAGTTCGACTACCGCATGAACGACCGGCTTCGCCGCGCCCTCGAGCTGAAGCTGTTCGAGGACCAGAAGGACACCATCAAGCTGACCAGCCTGGTCAGTGACGTCATCGACCGCGAGACGCAGGAGAAGATCGACATCGTCAAGAACCGGCTGATCAAGAACTTCGGCTACAACGAAGAGTCCGCCACCGACGTGTTGCAGTACGTGGCCAGCATCTTCGCCCGCGGGGACGTGATGCAGGAGTCGTAGACCCATGAAGGCCTTCGAGACCAACGCGACGCTCGATCCCGACGGACGGCTGCACCTGGAGTCACCGCTGGCCAAGGCGCTGCCCCGAAACCTGCGCGTCATCGTGCTGGTCCCCGAGGACGAGGACGACAGCGGCGAGTGGTACAAGGCTGCGGCCACCAACGAGGCCTTCGACTTCCTGGCCGATCCGGCCGAAGACGTCTACACGCTGACCGACGGCAAGGCCTTTCATGACGCGCGGTAAGGTCGTCCTGGTCCCGTTCCCGTTCGACGACCTGTCGTCGACCAAGGTCCGGCCAGCCGTCTGCCTCACCGAGCCCATCGGAGAACACCGCCACGTCGTGCTGGCGTTCGTCACGAGCCGCGTCGCTGACGATCCGCTCGAAACCGACCTGGTGTTGTCCCCTGACAATCCCGACTTCGCCGCGACGGGTCTGCGCATCCCGTCGACCCTACGCCTGCACCGCTTGATGACGGTTGGGCCCTCGTTGCTGGTGCGCGAGTTGGGTCAGGTATCCCCAGCGCTGCAGGTCTCCATCGACGCCCGCCTGCGTCGATTGTTCGGGTTGGCGTAGCCGTTAGCCCGGTACGGAAGTTCAAGGGCGTCGAGGACATGCCCGAGTGGACCTGGTTCGAGCCGGGCGACCCCCGGCCAATGGAGGCCCTGCGCGAGGTGGAGGCCTTTGTCCGGGCCACGGTCGATCCGCGCTTTCCGCCCGGCGTCTGCAAGCACCGCTCGATCGAGGACGCCGAGCGCCTTTGCCAGCAGTGGGCTGACGACAACTTCGCCCGATACCGGGCGCGGTTGGACAAGGTGACCGTAGGGGCGTGACGCGGGAGGCTACGTGCTGGTAGGCTTCGTCCGGTACGTCGCAAAGGGGGATTGATTGACCACGTCGACGCAGTCTTCCGTGTCCGCATCGTCGGGCGCGCGCGCTTGGGCCTGGCTCTTCGCGGTGTACGCAGCCGTCGCGATTGTGTTCTTCGCACGGTCACGGTTCGTGTCGGGAGGGGCCGCGTGGACCGTCGCGGTCGCGTTCCCATTCGTGGCGACGGGTCTCGAGGCATTGACCTCTCTGTTCGTGGCGGGCCTCAGTTTGGCTTTCGGGGCAAGGTCCGGCACTCGTGCGCTCGCGGCGGCTTATGCCCGGGCGCGGTTCTGGCCGTTGGTCGGCTCGGCCGTCCTGCTCGTCCTGGCCAAGGACCACCTGGCGCAGAGCGGGTCGGCGCTCGAGCAGGTCCCGTATCTGATGGCCGTCCTGGCCTTCGCCGCCATCGGGACTTGGGCGCTCGTCCAGTTGGTGAACGCCGTCCGGCGCGTCTACGGGTTCGGATGGGTACGCGCCGCGGCCGTCGTGATCCCGGCGGGCGTGGTCGTTTCCTCGGCCGTCGGCTTGTCCGCCGGTTCCTACAACATCCCCTCGGGTGCGATGTCGCCGAATATATTGATGGGAGACCACGTCATCGCCAACAACTTGGCCTACGGCTTCCACCTCGAGTCCGTCGGGTTGGACAATCGCTGGGCCGACCCCGAGCGCGGCGACGTGGTGATCTTCGGATACCCGGTGCCCGGCCCCGACCAGGGCAAGGATTACGTCAAGCGCGTGGTGGGGTTGCCCGGGGAGCGCGTCCGTCTCGAGGACAACGTGCTCGTCGTGAATGGGACCAAGGTGGTTGTCACGGCGCTCGACAAGGGCGTTTCGTGCAAGGACGGTGTTCCTGACCAGATCCACTGCGACACCCAGGTCGAGCAGTTGGGGCGGCATTCTGTCGTGACTCAGCACCAGGACGCGCCGTCCTGCGCCCTTCGCGGGGCGTGCGACTCGACGTGGCCCGCCAGGACGCGCCCCCGGTGCTTTGGCTCGTCGCCTTGCCTGTACTTCGGCGCAGGCGACGCGAACCCCGAGTGGCCGGATGTACTCCTTCCTGTGGACACCTTCCTCTTGATGGGAGACAACCGCGACAACTCGAGCGATAGTCGCTATTGGGGGCTCGTGTCCCGCGCGGACATCAGGAGCGAAGCGGTGCTCGTCTGGTAGGTAATCGAGCTCATCGGCGAGGCCTCGCGGACCATCGAACTCCGGGGGACAACGGTGACGGTTGGGTTCGGCATCGACGCCGCGGTCTCGGACTGTCGGTTCCAATAAGTCTGGCACCGGGTCTTCCGGAAATTCTGGCACTGCCGGAGAGGCAGACCGGGCGGGCCAAGCGGGGCCAAGCGGGGGCCAAGCGGGACGGTCCTTACATCTTCATGATTCCGGGTGCGCTCCTGACACTTCGCGCGTCGGCGTAGCGCTCGGAAAGTTACCCACGGCGTTGCGAAAGCGTCGTACGCCATTGCCCTGGGAGCCCGATCGGCGAGGCGAACCGGAATCCGTCAGGGTCACATCTTGGGTCCGTCCCCGAGATCGATAAGAAGTTAGGACCGTCCCCGTTAGCGGCTCCCGTTAGCGGCTCAGGGCTGCCGCGTCAGCTGGTCGGCGCAGGTGCCCCAGCCCATGGCGCCGTGCCAGGTCGAGGCCTTGGTGGCGGTCTTTCCGTCGGGTGCCATCTCGATGCGGCCGCTCTCGAAGTAGCCGTCGAGGGCGTCGGCGCTCGGGGGCCTGCCTCCCGCGAACGAGAACGCGCGGCCGCAGACCACGCCGTCGTACGTGGCTCCGCCCTCGTCGGTGTAGCTGGCGTGCCGGTCGTCCTCGGTGATGACCAGGGTGACGGTGCCCTCCTCGGGGGACGAGGTGGCTCCGATCCAGTTGGTGCAGGTGTAGGTGCCGGTCCAGGTGCCCGCCAGGTCGGCCGGCGCCTCGCTGCACGCGGCGGCCAGACGGAAGTCGAGCGCCAGCTCCGACAACGACCAGCGTCCGTCGATGGGGGGCACCACGTCGAGGCAGCCCGTCACGGCGCCGGAGTTGAGGGTGGCGAGGGTCGCCTCCGTGGCGGTCCAGCTCGTCGGCTCCACGTCCCCGCTGGGCTGCAGGCTGTCCGCGTCGAGGGCCGCGTCGGCCGGCCCGTAGGCCTCGCCGGTGGTGCAGACCGAGGCCCGCTCGGCGCCCGTGCCCACGCGCAGGGACACCGCGACGTGCGGCGCGTCGACCGGCACGGCGCTGTCGGGTACGAAGCTGGCGTGCTGGAGCGTCTCGGCCAGGTCGATCGAGCCCTCGGCTACCTGGAACCACGTGGCCACCTCGTCGAGCTCGAGCCGGAAGTCCAGCGGGTTCGACACGCCGCGCTTCACCGGCACGTCGATCAACTCGGGGGGCATGGGGAAGCGCGCGTGGATGAGGTTCGAGGTGACGCGGCCTCCGTCGGTCGTGTCCGCCGGGAGGGTGTCGCCGCAGGTGTCGCCCGCGCACGTGTCGGGCCCGTCGCAGCCGGTTCGCGGCACGGCGTCGCAGAGGCCGTCGGCCGTGCACGCGGCCTCCTCGCACGCGGCCAGCCGCAGGAGGCCCCGGCAATCGGCCGCCCCCTCGCATCCCACCAGGTCCGACGCCAGCAGGCAGAAGGCCACGGGCTGGTTCGACGGCGTCTTCCAGACGCAGACCTCGCCCTCGACGCAGTCGGCCCGCGAGGTGCAGGCGGCGTAGCACTGCTGGTGGAAGCACACGCCCCCGGCGCACTCGGCGTCGCTGCCGCAGCTCTGGCGCGTCTTGTGGCCCGCGCCGCCGCACGCCGTGGTTCCGAGCAGCAATACGATGCCAACCCTGGTGATCCAGCGCATGGCGGCCTCCGACGTCCTCGTGCCTACCCGCGACGACGGCGCCTACCGATCGAGCGTGTAGATCGGCGTGATGTCGACCGGCACGTCGGCGACGCGCCCGAGGGCCTGGCTGACCTCGGCGGGGCGCAGGCCGTAGCGTACGATCAGCTGCCCGGCGCCGTCGTAGTCGCCGAGCGCCTCGAGGCGCAGGGCCTCGACGGCCAGCTTGCGGGCCGCCTGGTCGACGGCCTTGGGGTCGGGGGTGAAGCGCCCCTGCTTCGGGTCGTAGCGCAGGGCGCCCTCGGCGGCCAGGTAGTTGTACACGATGGTCTTGGCCATGGCGTGATCGCCGCCGTAGCGGACCGTGGCGAAGATGGTGGTCACGTAGGCGCAGGCCACGGCGTCGGCGCGAGCCTGGGGCAGCAGGCCCTTGTCGGCCAGGTGGAAGGCGTTGACGAGCGCCAGGGCGTCGGCGCGCACCAGGTCGATGACGTTCTGGCGCTCCTTCAGGCGCGCGGCCAGGGCCAGCACCTCGTTCCCCGGCAGCTCGATCACCGGCGAGCCCACCGAGTACGCCAGGTTCCACATCACGACCAGATCGAGGAAGGCCTCGGCGCTCATTTCGGCGGCGCGCTTCGGGCACAGCAGGCGCTCGGCGATGGGCCGGAACAGGTGATCGAACTTGGCCTTCACCACGTTGCGGAGCACCACGTTCTTCGTGCCCTTCTTGGCGCGGACGCGCTCGTCGTTCGGCAACGTGAACGCCGACACCTGGAAGCGCGCCCGGGCATCGCCCGCCGTGTAGACCACGTCGGCGACGGTCAGGGGTGACGGGGGCACGGGGCGCAGGTGCGTGCGGATCTCGGAGCGCAGCGGCAACGTCCCCACCACGTCGACCACGCCGGCCGGGAACCCCGCGATCGCGCGGCTGGCCTCGTGGTCGCGCACGGCCACGATGGCCTCGAAGGCGGTCTTCACGCCGGCCAGGCCGTCCTCGTACGTTTCGTAGGGGCCGATCACGACCTCGAAGCGGCAATCGCCCGTGTTCATCCACTGCATCTCGCTGGCCGCGTAGTGATCCGAGAGCAGGTCGGCCGCGCGCAGCTCGAGGAACCGGGCGAGCGGCCGGCACGAGGTCAGGCCCGCGGCCTCCTTCAGCTTCTTCGAGGCGTCCTCCAGGGGCTCGCGGAACACCTGGCTGTACGGGTGGGTGCTCAGCCCGTCGCCCTCCCGGCGCACCAGGGTGTACGGCGAGAGCAACGCGTCGCGCTGGTCGGGTCGGTCGGCCAGCACCTGTTCGAGTTGGAGAGGCGACAGGTCCTCGGGGTAGAAGTTCGCGCCCGCGGGCTTCGGGAGGACCCCCACGACGGGTTCGTCGCCCCGGAAGCGGTCCCAGGGCCCGTAGTTCAGCGCGACGAGGCGCGCCAGGGCCTTGGCGCGTGGCGTGGCCGCGGCGTCGAGGCGGGTCACCAGCGCCTTCCCGCCGGGGGAGACCTGGTCCCAGTAGATGGCGTCGATCGCGCGGGCCGCCTCGACGAGCACGGTGAGGAGCTTCACCTCTCCGCCCGACAGCGCCGACGGGTCCGGCCCCAGCTCGGCCGGCGCGTAGCGCTCGAGGCGCGCGTCGACGTCGGCCGCGCTGATGGCGTGAACGCCGACGTCCGAGCCGTTCGAGGGCTCGGCGGCTGCCACCGGCGACGCGGTCGCCAGCAGGCCCACCAGAGAAGGGATCACCGCGCACACGCTGTACCGCATGGCTGCCTCCCCGCTAGGATTTCGACGTAGGTTTACTGTAGCACCGAGCGCGTCCGCGCGAAAGACATGCTTTTCGAGGGCCGCCCCGCTTCGGGTATACTGGCGCGCGGTCCGCCGACCCGAGGAGCCATGACG
>Ga0172370_10000292_pt1 | contig 76507 bp, 57 predicted proteins | sample LakKiv5m_FD_114538 | JGI IMG/M metagenome (GOLD analysis project Ga0172370, IMG submission 114538) | Freshwater microbial communities from Kabuno Bay, South-Kivu, Congo - kab_022012_11.5m | ecosystem: Environmental > Aquatic > Freshwater > Lake | place: Democratic Republic of the Congo... | reverse complement strand
TGAACTGTTGGTTCTCCTTACGAAGTTTTTCGACCTCTTTTCGAAGTTCTTTGTTCTCTTTTTTAAGTCGTTCTATCTCCTGTAATGGATTCACAACAACACTTTTGTTGTTGCAAAGTAACATCAAAAATTAATGAAAACAATAGTAAAATCAACCATCTTATCAATACCTATCAACACGAAACCGTTAATATCGTTGAGATTTCGAAAAAAATCAGAAAAGCAACCTTGAAATTGTTAACAACCCCAGAATTTATAAAAACAGGGGGTGAATAGTTACAAACTTTTAACTGAGTATACAACATGGCCATTAGAAACAAAAGCATACAACCCGGATCCATTCGGCATGATCTGATTATTCCTATTCCAAACTGTTGCCCCATCAGAATAAAATAGCAAATTTCCAACCGAATCTGATACTGATACCGGTGAATTTATTGTTTGCATGGCACTTCCTGAAACAGAAGCAGGAGGAATCACATTGAAATTTAGACCAGCATTATTTCCGAAACGCCATTGATTGAATTCACCCTGAGAAAATAGACAAAATGGCGGTAACATGCAAAATAAAAATAAATGGACATTGATTAAAATCCTTTGCATTTTTACCGCCATTTTGCTTTTGCAGTTATCAGGCAAGACAGGCATAAATCCCTGGTCTCCGATATTCTTTTTTACCAGTAATGGATCTGAGATCCAGGAGCAGTTTAAAGGTCAAAAATCTAACTTCATTTAAACTAAATCATGTATATTTGCAATCAGCCTCCTTTCCGATTGATTGTTGTATGTATTTAGAAGTGCGTCGGCTTTCATGAAGATAGGAGGTGTTTTTTTTAATATAGATCAGTGTGATTCAGTTTCGCAAATTAGTAAAAATTTTGATAAAAGTCAATTGCGGATAAATAACCTCCGGCCCGGCCCGGACCGTTGTAAAATGATAGCAATTGGTCTCACTCTATCGATGAAGGCACGTGCCAGATATGTGGGCTCAATTGAAGATCATGACATACTGCGTTAAAAATCGAATCAATGATAATTTCTATATGTATGTAGTTTTTATGTATTTTTGAAAATGCAAACGCTTGTAAAATGGTTTCCCGGCAAGAATTAGATCTGTTAGTATCAAGGATCGTTGAAATCTATCAACCCGAGAAGGTCATTCTGTTTGGTTCTTATGCAAATGGGAATGCTCATGAGGGAAGCGACCTGGATCTTTTACTGATCAAGAAGACAAACGAAAATCCCGTAAACCGGGCAGCTGGTATACGTAAGGCACTGAGAGATTTTTTACTTCCAATGGATATCCTTGTTTATACACCTTCAGAGATTGAAAAGGACAAAACGCGAAAGTTTACCTTCATTTATGAGGTTTTAAAGTCAGGAAAGGTTCTGTATGCCAACAAATGAAATTGTGCAATCCTGGCTTCTTAAGGCGGGTCATGACCTGGAAACTGCAAAAATTGTTTCCACACATCTGCCCGAATTTGATGATGTGATTGCTTTTCATTGTCAGCAAACAATTGAGAAATCTCTTAAAGCTTATCTCGTGTTCCTTGATATCGAATTTAAACCCGTCCATGATCTTGGATACCTGTTAAACCTCATTATAACAAAAGTGGATACTTTTGATGTTTACTATGAAGATGTTGATCAGATTTCAAGATACGCTGTGCAAATCAGATACCCCGACACGATCATAAGGTTGACAAAATCTCAGGTTAAGAAGGCTATCGAAGTTGCTGACCTGATTTTCAGGACAGTCAATGAAAAATCTTCCTGATTTATAATATAACTCAAGTTTCGGGGTTGATCATATTGAAAGAACGCTGTATCGACATAGTCGGATTTTGTCTGGATTAACATATTAGATCCAGCCCCGAACGGGGCGGAATATAATAACGATGGGTGCAGCCCATCGAAGAGGAACACGAATGTGGTTAATAGCCCTGCAAGGGCGTAATCAGTATTGAGGTCTAATCCCTCTAAGTGGATGAAACAAAGTTATTCCGCCCTTTCAGGGCTTTATGCTTTTTCGATTATCATACACACAGGGCTTCACCCTGTGTTAACAACTTCCGCCCTTTCAGGGCTAAAGGAAGTTTCCACTGGCAGTTTGATCAGATTACATTTTCAAATCCGAAACTTGAGTAATATAATCCCGTTTTGAAATAACTTACGCACTTAAAAATAGTGAGTTAATCCTTTAAACACCTCACCGCGAACCCATTCGCCCTTGCCGCTTCATACCTGGAAACACTCAGGTTAAAATCATTCATTCTTTCATTCACCCTGCGAGAACATCCTGAAAGGGACCAGGATAATAAGAAAAGAAAAAATAAGGACCTTTAACCTCATTTCATTTGAGAATATTCAAAATATTCAAGTAATTTGGTTACCTGTTAAAAAAAGTCAGACAGGCAACCAAAGATAAGGAAATATACGGTATCGCGATCTTTAACATAAGGAGAAATCGAAATGGAAATCAAAGAAACGCTTTCATTCCTGAGAAAAATTGAGCTATTCAGAAACCTGAATGATGAAGAGTTCAATGACCTGGCGAAAAGTGTCAGGGAAAAAATGTACAATACCGGAGATTTCGTATTCCGGGAAAATGGCCCGCGTGAAAATATTTTCATCATTTATGAAGGAGAGATCGAGCTTTTTAAAACCAACCCGTTCGGAACAGAGTTCAGGTTATTAATATTCGGGAAGGGTGACTTTTTAGGTGAAGGTTCATGGGCTCATGATTCCCCTCACTCAACATCGGCAAGGGCAATTCAACCATCCACGCTACTTTACGTTGACAGCGGGTTTTTCAATAAAAGCGCCGACACGACGCTGAAGATCTTCTCAAATGTTGCTAGGATCATGTCGCGAAGGATGCGCAACATTAATTCCCGCATGATAAATCCGGCTGCACAGTATGAATCGGGAAAGACCCGGCGCGAACATGACCTCCTGGGGGAACGTGAAGTTCCTTTTGAATTCTACTATGGAATACAGACCCTCAGGGCCATCGAGAACTTTAATATTTCAGGAATGAACCTGAGCCTGTTCCCCCCGCTTATTGAAGCATTAGCCATGGTGAAGGAGGCTGCTGCCGAGGCGAACTTCGAGCTAAGGTTATTGGATGAAAAGGTGAAAGATGCCATCGTGTTAGCTTGCCGGGAGCTAATCCATGGAAAAAATCACAATCACTTCGTGGTTGATATGATCCAGGGCGGAGCAGGAACTTCGACCAATATGAATGCCAATGAGGTAATTGCAAACCGTGCACTGGAAATCATGGGTCATGAAAAAGGCAATTATCAGTATTGTCATCCGAACAATCATGTAAACCTCTCCCAGTCGACCAATGATGCCTACCCTACCTCGGTTAAGATCGCGTTGATCAATTCCAATAAAAAACTTGTTCTGGTCCTGGAAACGCTTATCGAGTCTTTCAGAAACAAGGCAAAAGAGTTTTCCCGGATCATTAAGATGGGAAGAACCCAACTTCAGGATGCTGTTCCAATGACGCTGGGGCAGGAATTTGAAGCGTATGCAGTTACTTTGGGTGAAGAAACAGAAAGATTGACCCAGAACGCGAGCCTGTTCCTCGAGGTGAATATGGGAGCAACGGCCATCGGAACGGGTATCAATTCAGAACCCGGATATTCCGGGCTGGTTGTCAAGCATTTAAAAAGAGTTTCAGGGCTTGATATCGTTCTTGCATCCAACCTGGTGGAAGCCACCCAGGACACGGGATCTTTCGTGATGTATTCGTCTGCAGTGAAGCGGTTAGCCGTTAAGCTGTCGAAAATATGCAACGATTTGAGGTTGCTTTCGTCGGGACCCCGGACAGGTCTTCACGAAATCAACCTGCCACCGATGCAACCGGGATCTTCCATCATGCCAGGCAAGGTCAATCCCGTTATCCCGGAAGTTATGAACCAGATCGCGTTCAAAGTGATCGGAAACGACCTGACGGTTACGATGGCTGCCGAAGCTGGTCAACTCGAACTGAATGTATTTGAGCCGGTCATCGTGCAAAGTATTTTCGAATCGATCGAGATGCTCAAGAATGGAATGTACACATTAAAATACCGCTGCATCGACGGGATCACGGTAAATGAGGAGCACTGCAGGCAAATGGTTCATAACAGCATCGGACTGGTTACGGCGTTGAATCCTTTCATCGGATATGAAAATTCAAGTCAGGTTGCCAAAGAGGCGCTGGAAAATAACAGAAGTGTGTATGACCTGGTCCTGGAAAAAGGATTGCTGACCAAAGAAAAACTTGATCAGATCCTGGAACCTGAGAATATGATCAAACCGGGAAAGATGAAACCAGGATGAACGTCTTCTGATTTTGAAAAAAAATGTTGAGAGTCAGGTTCCGTCTACCGTTTGAGGTTCATCGGGCCGGCAAAGGTACCGGTGACCGGTTTTACCATCATGGGGATCTTTGCCGCAGAACATGGTCCAATGGTGGCATTGAACACATTTCCATCCAGCACCTGGAACCCCGGATTAAGCATAATAATGTCCCCTGCTTTATAGGTTACATCTGTTCCGATTCCGCCGGTGATCGACCTCGATGATTCTATGTCGGCCGTCGCTTCATAATACTGAAAACCGGTATAATTCGGATTTCCCGGGTCGTTACCTGGTGTAAGAATATAAAGGGCAGGGCAGGAAGTATATAGCTGTGATCTCCACAATCCCCTGCCGAACGTTGCCGCGGTAATCAACCCTGATATTTTATTTATTTCAAGGTCACTTACGGGTACAGTTGGTAACCCGTTTTGAAAAGGGATCCAGTCGGACAGGTTCAGGTTCTTATAAAAAACACCGATATCTGTACCTGCATAAAGGGCCGCGGCCGGGGCATTGTTGGTAAACTCATAGGCGATGCAATTGGCCGGAACATTTGGTAATGAACCGGAAATATTGGTCCAGTTGGCGCCACCATCGGGAGAATAATAGACTTTCTGACCTGCCGTGTAGCCGCCGAGTGTAATATAGACTTCCAGTGAATAGTTAGGATTTACTGCAATGGATGATATCCAGATGCCCGGAAGGCCGGCGGAGACATTGGTCCAGTTGTTCCCGGCGTTTTCGGTTCTCCAGATGCTGGTCCCCCCTGCCGCGTAAAGCCTGCCGGGATTGGCGATCCCGATGGCCAGTGCATTTTGACCCTTTGGACTGCCTGTAAGGAGCATGGTCCAGGTTGAACCGCTGTTGGTACTTTTCATGATCGTGTCATATCCTGCATAAATGGTTGACGTCGTGGTATGATCCATGACCAGAGGGGTGACCCAGGGACCACCCACATTGGCAGGCCTGATGTTTGTTGAGGTATTTCCTCCATCGGTGGATCTGACCAAACCTCCCTGCTGGCTTTCATAATACATGATATTTGTGTTGGTCGGATCGATCATGCAATCCATGCCATCGCCGCCAAGTATGCTCTGCAGGTATGTACCCCAGGTCCATTTGTAAGAACCATTGTCCTGCGTACCACCAATGAGAAGCGAGGCGTTTCCATCGACTCCCGCGATCCTGTACCATTCCGTGTTCGAGAGGTTGGATGTCAGATCGATCCAGTTATCCCCGAAATCCGTTGACCTGAATACGCCACCATCGCTGCAGCAGTAAAGCCAGCCGTTAAGCGGATTAATTGCCAGGTCGTGGATATCCGCGTGGGTATAACCGATCCCCTGTGCGCCGGTAAAATCATCCCATTTGGAGATAATTGAAAAGTTTATGCCCTCGTTGGCCGATCGCCAACAATTGATACCTCCTGTGACAAGTGAGCTGTAATCAGAGATTGAAACGGCCATTGCGAGGTCATAGTCAGTCTGGTGGTCGTCATCCTGGCCATCCGTCGCCCGGCCCAGGATGTTCGGCACGTCGGTTTTTAACGAAAAACTAGCGCCGCTGTTCGTCGAACAGTAAACTCCGGTGAAGAGACCGGCACTGATAGCCGGGCCGGTCAGCAAATACACATAGGAAGGGTTGGCTGGTGTTACACCGATGGCCATTCTTGAGGTGACCAGGGCAGATACAGAAATTTGCGTCCAGTTATCACCTGTATCCGTGGACCTGAATACTTTGTTATTAGAAGTTGCATACATAATGGACGGATCGCCGGGTTTAAATTCAATGTCGTAAAAACCGTATGTGTATACAGGATGAGTCCAGGAGGCGCCACCGTTGATTGTTTTCCATATCCCGTTAGAACCAGCAATAAAAAGGATATTGCTGTTGGCCGGGTGCATTTGGAGTTTATAGCCGCGAATGCTATCCATCAGTCCCCAGGTCAATCCTGTGCTCAGCCAGGTTAACCCGCCGTTCACTGTTTTAAATACACCAATCGATTTGGTATTAAAGCCATCACCATCACCGGAAAGAATAAACATTACATCGGTGTTGTTGTAATCGACTGCAATGCCTGAAACCCCGATCACCGGCATGCCGTCGGTGAGTGGGGTCCAGTTCGCACCTCCGTTCGTGGTCTTCCACAATCCGCCGGCAGGAGTTCCCACCCAGAAGGTATTTTCATCGGTCGGGTGAAAAGCGATGACATTTACCCTGCCGATACCGGGATTCCAGGCGGACCCGTTGGGCGAACCACTGATACCCATGGAAGACCAGCCACCGTTTGTGACCATTGATGCATCCCCGGTCTTATTGCTCATTTCGTCCTGGTATTGATAATATGCTTCCCAGTTCCGGGCGGCTACATTGGTGATCTTTCCATCTGAGGTCAGGCGGCTCTGCATGAACCATTCCCATCTTTTAAATTGCCTGTACCCCGTTGCCCTGCCTTTATCCTTACCGGCATAATATTTCTCAACATTGTTCCTGATGGTATTAAAATCGTTGGTTCCCGGATTCGTCCAACGTTTATATGGATTATCAACCTGAGCAAACGTCGCACAGGAAAATAACAGCAATTGGCAAAACAGCGTTGTTCTGATAATATTTTTCATTGTCGCCCTGGTTACATTATTTCGTAATTGCCTTGACCTGATTTTTAAACAGGGAGTTTTCACGTTCAAGGTTTTCAAGTTTTTTATTCAACTGAATTACATAGAGCGACAACTCCTCGATTTTCTGAAGCAGTCTGGCATCCATTTCACCCAGGCTGATGCCGTTTTTATCAACCTCTGCGGCATCGGGAATATCAGGCAGATGCTGATTGATTGAGATGTATTGTTCAAGTTTGTGCAATGGCATGAGGTGATAATCTTTGGCAAATACAAAATCGGACCAGCCTGTATTGACGCGGATCTCTTTGGCACGGATGGTGCCGTTCACGCAAAGCGGGTAGGTGGGATTTGTCGTACCGATCCCGACATAACCGTTGACTGTGAGCCTCTGGTTAGCCGGGTTTGCATCGAAGACTCCATATATCAGCGCTTGCGACCTGGCATCTGCCTGGTTTGCATGTTGCACATTGTCGATATACAGCCGGTTACTTTCCGTTTCGTAATAACCAGCCTGATAACCAATGGCTACGTTCGAACTTCCGGTGGAATTGTTCCACAACGCGCCGGTTCCGAGGGCAGTATTGTCGTTACCAGTAGTGTTTTTATAGAGGGCCTGTGACCCTTCTGCACTGTTGCGGTATCCTGAAGTGTTATAATAGAGGGCCTTTGATCCGCCGGCAGTATTTTGCCAGCCTGTGGAGTTTAACGACAAGGATTCTTCACCGAATCCGGAATTGTTGTAACCGGTCGAATTGAATTGCAATGCCTGGAATCCCAGGGCGGTGTTAAAGTCTCCCATCGTATTCAAATAAAGTGCATAAGCTCCATTGGCTGTATTAAAGTCCCCCCCGTCATTCGTATACATGGCCTGTGCGCCTATGGCCGTATTATATGTACCGTTGATGTTGCCGCGCAACGCACTCGTGCCCGTGGCTGTGTTTTGCACGCCTGAAGTATTCAACAGGAGGGCGCTTTCCCCAATCGCCGTATTTGCCTGGCCATTGATATTTGACATCAATGTGTTATAGCCAATCGCTGTATTGTACCATCCTTCAGTATTGGCCAACATGGCTTTGGATCCCACGGCAGTGTTGTAAGCGCCCCACGTGTTGCTGTACAATGCCGAATCGCCTATTGCCACCATGTTGGCTCGCTCGCTATTCGTGAACAAAGCGGCAGCCCCGACAGCCACGTTCGACCAGCCGGTTGTATTACCGTATGAAGCCATGTATCCGTACGCTACATTGAAATTACCAACACTGTTTAAATATAAGGCCATCTGTCCAACCGCAGAATTGTTGTGACCGGTTGTGTTGGCAAGCAAAGCGTAATAACCATGCGCAGTATTTCCGAATCCGGTGGTGTTGTTCAACAGTGACTGCGCACCGTCGGCTGTATTAAAATTACCAGTGGTATTGGAGTATAAAGCCATGTTCCCATTGGCCGTATTGTAATATCCCATGGTATTAAAATAGAGGGCCTGGTTGCCGCATGCCAGGTTATGATGGCCGTACGTGTTGGAAAACAGGGCTTTAGAACCTAATGCAGTATTAAACCTGCCCGAGGAGAGGCCTGTAAGCCCGACATTGTTAAACAGCGCGCTATCCCCTATCGCAACTAAATTTCCACGGATGGTATTGTTGTATAATGCACCATTGCCAATGGCAATGTTACATGTACCCGTTGTATTTGAATAAAGTGCATTTAATCCCAGTGCAGTATTGAACGATTCGATTTTTCCTGCCGGAAGGTTATTGATCCTAAAATATAGCGGTACGTTATCGGTGGTTCCAAGAAAGTTGGTCCCTGCTGATGTCCCGCTATTGCCCGTGATACCCCATCCGCTACCGGTTCCGACCATTATCCAGAACGGTGCCTCCGCTGTTCCGGAATTGAAATAAAATCCCGCGGTGTTGTCGGTCTGGAACAGGATCAACCCGGCTGCCGGGCTGTCGATGGCATTTCGTTGTGCCAGCGTCATGCGTGGGATGAGCATTCCTTTGGTGGATGATTTCACATCCAGCATGGCTGATGCGTCGGGCGCTGAACCATCGGTAGTGACGGCGACCTGGGCATAAAGTTGAAAACTGATTAGCAAAAATGCTCCTGTTAACATATTCAGGAAGAGTTGTTTTTTCATACTGGTATATTCAATGAACAATTAAACATTGCTAAAGTATTGAAACCTTAGAATTAGTGATAACTCCTGAACAGGAATAAAACCTGGTAAAATTGGAAAAATACCGTGTTAAAAACTGATATAAAAGAGGATGGTGATTGATTATAACCCGGCTAAAACCGATTTGGAGGTAGATGTATGTTCAAATGTTCGCACATAATAGAACAGCCACTCACAAAAACACATGTAAGTGGCTGATTTTCAAGTGACCCCGGAGGGATTCAAACCCCCAACCTTCTGATCCGTAGTCAGATGCTCTATTCAGTTGAGCTACGGGGCCTTAAGCAATGAGCAATGAACAATGAGCAATGAACAATATTGTTTAAACCTATCCTGATCCCTTATTGCTCATTCTTCATTCTTCATTCTTCATTCTTCATTGTTCATGGGGGTGCAAAGGTAATATTTTTTTGAAAATAAATGATACCTTTGCGATTTTGACCTGTGAAGGTAAAATCCGGATTGGTAAAACCATATGAAACGATGATCAGCGTTGGAATACAGAAACTTACTCCCGACGATTTCTACAAAATTCTTTTCCTTGATGAAAAGATAGAACTCGACCCTGCTGCTGTAGTAAAAGTGAAAGCAAATTATCAATTCCTGAAGGAGTTTGCCAAAGGAAAGATAATCTACGGGATCAATACCGGCCTCGGGCCGATGGCGCAATATAAGATCAACGGCAACAATGAACTTCAACTGCAATATAACCTGATCCGCAGCCATTGTGCCGGATGTGGTACTCCCCTCCCTGAAATCTATGCCAAAGCCACCCTGCTGGCCAGACTGAACACCTTTATGCAGGCCAAATCGGGGATCCATATCGAAGTGGTCACGCTGTTAAAGGAACTGATCAACCGCAAAATCAATCCGCATATACCCGAACATGGCGGAGTGGGCGCCAGTGGCGACCTGGTGCAATTAGCCCACCTGGCATTGAACCTGATCGGTGAGGGCGAGATCTGGTATCATGGCAGGTTGAAATCCGCGAAAGCTGTTTTTCAAAAAGAAAAACTGACGCCGGTAAAAATGCACATCCGTGAAGGATTGTCGCTGATCAATGGCACATCTGCCATGACCGGCATTGGAATTGTCAACCTTGTCCATGCAAAAAACCTGCTTGACTGGGCCGTGCTTGCATCTTCCATGATCAACGAGATCGTGGAGTCGTACGATGATCATTTCTCGGATGGGCTTAATAAGGTAAAGACACATGACGGACAAAACCAGGTAGCCCGGATGATGCGTTCGATCCTGAAGGACAGTCACCTGATCCTCCGGCGTGCCGACCATTTGTATAACGGGAAGACTGAACAGGTTGAGGTATTTACACACAAGGTACAGGAGTACTACTCCCTTCGATGTGTTCCTCAGATACTCGGGCCCATCCTTGATACCATCCTGTATGCCGAAAAGGTGCTGATCAATGAGGTCAATTCTGCCAACGACAATCCCATCATCGACAGCGATGCCAAAAACGTGTTTCATGGCGGAAACTTCCATGGCGACTACGTGGCCCTGGAGATGGACAAACTGAAGATTGCAGTGACCAAACTTTCGATGCTTGCCGAACGTCAGCTCAATTACCTGATGAACGACAAACTGAACCAACGGCTACCGCCGTTTGTCAACCTGGGTAAGCTCGGTTTTAACCTTGGCATGCAGGGAATGCAGTTCACAGCGGTATCCACGGTTGCTGAAAATCAAACGCTTTGTTTTCCGATGTCCGTCCACAGCATCACCTGCAACAACGACAACCAGGATGTGGTGAGCATGGGAACCAATGCAGCCATGATGACCAAACGGGTGATCGATCATACGTATATCGTCATGGCAATCCACATGATCGCCATCCTGCAGGCCATTGACTTCATGAAGTTCAAGCCGAAATTATCGCTTTATTCGCGTCAGAAATTCGAAGAGTTGCGGAAGATCGTGCCGGTGTTCACCGAAGACTCGACAAAGTATAAGGAGATCAGGCAGATTGCTAATTATATCGTTGAAAATAAACTGAAGTTTTAAATGAAAGAATAAATAACATTGACGATTGGACGATTTACGATTTACGAATTTATTGACGATTAAACGATTTACGATTAGTGCTGCTCAATCGTAAATCGTCAATCAAACAATTCAATCAGCAATCGTAAATCGTCAATCAAACAATTCAATCTGCAATCGTAAATCGTCAATCAAACAATTCAATCTGCAATCGTAAATCGTCAATCAAACAATTCAATCTGCAATCGTAAATCGTCCAATCGTAAATTATTCATAAAAGGCAAGTATATACATTAATATTGGACATTGATGAAAATCGCACTGGTTACCGGAGGATCCCGGGGGATCGGAAGAGCAGTTTGCGTCAGACTGGCGGAGATGGGTTTTTTCGTACTGATCAACTATCACACCAATCCCCAGGAAGCAGAGGTCACCCTGCAACTGGTACGGGAAAAAGGCAGTGATGGCGAACTCCTTAAATTTAATGTTGCCTTGCAGGAGGAGGTTGAGGGAACACTCGGGCAATGGATGGCCGCTCATGAAGGGGCTTATATACAGGTACTTGTGAATAATGCCGGGATCCGCAGGGATGCACTGGTGATGTGGATGAAAAATGAGGAGTGGCACGATGTCCTGAATACGAATCTCAACAGTTTCCTGTATGTAACAAGGTTCCTGATCAAGGATATGCTACTTAATAAAATGGGAAGGATCGTCAACGTGGTCTCCCTTTCGGGGTTGAAGGGGCTGCCGGGCCAGGCAAATTATTCAGCAGCCAAAGCCGGGGTGATCGGCGCCACCAAAGCATTGGCACAGGAGATTGCCAAGAAGAACGTGACCGTCAATGCCGTTGCCCCGGGATTCATCAAAACCGACATGACAAAAGATCTGGATGAAGCACAGCTTAAGACCATGATCCCCATGGGACGGTTCGGAAAGCCCGAAGAAGTCGCGGCAATTGTTGGGTTTTTAGCATCGGATGAAGCGTCGTACATCACGGGAGCGGTGATCAATGTAAATGGCGGGCTATACACATGACCAGGGTTGTCATCACCGGTATGGGTATTTACTCTGTCATCGGAAAGAACCTCGCGGAGGTTGAAGATTCCCTGCGTCAGGGCCGGTCGGGAATTATCTTTGATCCGGCCAGGAAGGCAATGGGATTCCGTTCAGCCCTCACCGGGATGGTCGAACGACCGCACTTGAAGGGGGTGCTCGACCGCAGGTTGAGGATCGGGTTACCTGTCCAGGGTGAATATGCTTATATTTCAACCCTGGAAGCCCTTGGACAAGCGGGTATCAGCCAATCTTACCTGGATGCCCATGAAGTAGGCATACTTTTCGGCAATGACAGTTCGGCCGTGCCCGTCGTGGAATCCGTGGATATCCTGCGACAGAAAAAAGACACGATGATGATCGGGTCCGGCTATATCTTCCAGTCAATGAATTCTACCGTTTCGATGAACCTTTCGGTCATTTTCAGGCTGAAGGGAGTCAATTTCACGCTAAGCGGTGCATGTGCAAGCGGCTCACACGCCATCGGCATCGGCTACCTGCTGATCAAACAGGGTTTGCAGGATATGATCATCTGCGGCGGTGCACAGGAGATCAATCCCGAATCGACCGCCAGTTTTGATGCGCTCAACGCCTTTTCGGTCAGGGAATCAGAGCCTGCCAGGGCGTCCCGGCCATTCGACCGCGACCGCGACGGACTGGTACCCAGCGGGGGAGCTGCCACGGTGATCATTGAAAGCTATGAATCGGCTATGAAACGCGGAGCAACAATTTACGGAGAGGTTATCGGATACGGATTCTCCTCAAACGGAGAACATATTTCCATGCCCAACGTGGAAGGTCCCGTGCGTGCCATGGAAAAAGCAATTCTTGACGCGGGCATCAGGTCAAATGCGGTAGATTACATCAATGCTCACGCTACTTCCACCCCGGCAGGCGACCGCAATGAGGCAAGTTCGATCGACATGGTGTTTGGCTCGTCAAAACCCCTTGTCAGCAGCACCAAATCGATGACGGGTCACGAAATGTGGATGGGGGGCGCCAGTGAAGTGGTCTATTCATGCCTTATGATGAATCATGGGTTCGTTGCACCGAACATCAATCTGGAACACCCCGACGATGTTTCGGCAAAGCTTAACATTGTTAGGGAAACTACCCAACATGAAATCAACACATTCCTGTCAAATTCATTCGGTTTTGGAGGAACAAATTCATCCCTCATCGTCCGGAAAGTATAATCCCGTTTCTGAGAAAAAATCATTAAATTTGCATCGGTTAACGAGAGACTATGATGCAAAATGACGAGATAATCAGGAAAATAAACCAGCTCCTGATCGATGAAATTGAAATAGAGGAAACCCAGATATACCCTGCCGCCGATCTGAAAAAAGACCTTGGGATCGACAGTCTTGACTTTGTTGATCTGTTTGTGATCGTTGAAAATAATTTCGGCTTCAAAATGAAGGCAGAGGAAATGGCTGATGTAAAATCACTGCAGGATTTTTATACCTATATCATTAAACGGATCAATCCAAACTAATAGCAGATGTCATCATGGGAAGGTAAAACCCGGGGAGGGGTTCTGGGATATAAAATTTTTGTCTGGACCCTGAAGCACCTGGGATTGCACTTCGCCTATTTCCTCCTCTCATTCGTTGTCGTTTATTTTGTTGCCACCTCCGGAAAAGCCTTCTTGGCCATTTTTCATTTTTACCACCAGATGATGAAGTATAACCGCGTCAGCTCATTTTTCAGTATCTACCGCAATTATTATATGTTCGGAAAGATATTATTAGATAAAATCGCGATGTTGGCGGGATTTCAGCAGAAATTCACCTTCGATTTCGAGGGGGAAGAGTACCTCCGCCAGATGCAGGATGGCGGGTTGCTTGTCAGCGCGCATGTGGGGAATTGGGAAATAGCGGGACAATTACTGAACAGGCTGGAAAAACGGATCAACATCATCCTGTTCGATGCCGAACATCAGCGGATCAAGGGTTACCTGTCGGATGTGATGGCTAACCGGAATGTGAATTTCATCGTGATCCGTGATGATTTTTCGCATTTGCTCGAGATCAAACAGGCGCTTTCGAACAAGGAGATCATTGCCATGCACGGCGATCGCTATATTGAAGGGAATAAGACGATCATCCTTGATTTCATGGGAAAACCAGCAGCATTTCCGATCGGGCCGGTAAACATGGCTGCCAAATTCAGGGTGCCGGTCTCATTTGTGTTTGCCGTGAAGGAATCAAGCAGCCATTACCATTTTTATGCCACACCGCTGCATGTGGTTCAATTCATGACCAACCTGAAACAGAGAGAAGAAAATTTCCGCAAGGCTCTGGAAATTTATACAGGAAAACTGGAAGAAATACTGCGCCGGTATCCGCTTCAGTGGTTTAACTATTACGACTTCTGGAATCTTCCGGAAAGTAGTCTGTCTGAAACAAAGATCTGATCATGCCGGGGAAAAAGCTACTTTTTGTTTCAGCCAACAGGTATTCCAACCCTTACCCGGTTTACCCGTTGGGTATCTCCTACCTGGTTACTTACCTGACCGAACGACTTCCTGATTACAACATCAGGGTATTCGATTTCAACCTCGGCACACCCGGGACATTCAGGGAAACCCTTCGGGAGTTTCGACCGGATTATATCGGGCTCTCCCTGCGGAACGTTGATGATGTGAATTTTTACAGTCAGGAGAGTTTCATCAACGGGTACCGGGCGATTGTCGATCTGGTGCGGGAATCGTCAGATTCCGTTCTGATCATCGGTGGTTGTGCCTTTTCCATTTATCCCCGGGAATTATTTTCACTCTTCAATCCCGACTATGGCATCCAGGGTGAAGGTGAAGAAAGCCTGTACGGGTTTTTATTGAGCCTCGACCGGGGCAAACCGGATCTGTCCATCGATGGACTTGTTTACCGTGACGCCGGTTTTATCCGCATCAATGGCCGCAGCCAATTTATCAAGACTCCCGACCTGAATTTCAACACAGGGCTGCTGGAGTTTTACTGGGATAAGGCCGGTATGGTCAACGTGCAGACAAAGCGCGGGTGTCCGTACAATTGCATTTACTGCACTTATCCCCTCATCGAAGGTCATAATGTAAGAACGCTTGATCCGGACAAGATCGTGGAGACCTTACGTCAACTCTATGAAAAGCATAAAGTCGATTACGTTTTTTTCACCGATTCGGTGTTCAACATCAGCAACCATTTCAATGTAGAACTAGCGAAGAAGATGATCGGTTCGAAACTCCCGATGCAATGGGGCGCCTATTTTTCACCTCACAATTTGTCCCGGGAAAATTTGAAGTTATTTGCCGATGCCGGGCTAAGACACATCGAATTCGGAACCGAATCGTTGTCAAACACCACGCTGAAAAACTATGGTAAACATTTTGACGTGGATGAGGTGGTACGGGTATCCGATTATTGTAACCAGGCTGGAATATATTTCTGTCACTTCATGATCATAGGCGGTTACGGTGAAACGGAAGCAACCATCAACGAAAGTTTTGAAAATTCCAGACGTATTGAAAATACAGTGTTCTTTCCCTTCATCGGCATGCGTATTTATCCCGGGACGGTCTTACATAAAATAGCGCTTGAAAAAGGGATCGTTCATGCGGCCGACGACCTGCTGGAACCGGTATATTACATTGCCCCCGGAATTAACTATGATACGCTGAAGGAACGTGCAGAGAAAACCGGACGCAGATGGGTCTTCCCCGATGAGGATGTGGCAACCGCTATGAACCGGCTTCGAAACCGGAAACGCAAAGGATCTTTATGGCATCACCTGAAGAAATAAATATACCGCAAAAACCGCCCATGGTGATGGTTGACAGGTTGGTGGAGCATAGCGATCAGGCTACCGTGACGACTTTCCTGATTCGGGACGATAATATCTTTTGCGAAAATGGCGAGTTCCGTGAGCCCGGCCTGATCGAGAACATGGCACAAACCGCCGCTGCCGGAACAGGGGCTAAACCCGGTAATTCAGGCGCCAAAGCGCCTTTTGGCGTGATCGGAGGCCTCAGGAACCTGAAAATTGACGGGTTTCCAAAGGTCGGACAGGAGATCACCACCAGGGTGACCGTTTTACACGAAGTGTTTGAAGCCAGCATCGTACAGGGGGAGATATTTCTGGAGGGAAGGCTGATCGCAGGATGTGAGTTAAAAATATTTTTATTCAAATAAAATCTATACTTTCGCATCAGTCAAGGTTAATTGTTGTTCCAAATACTGAAATCCTATGGAAGAAAATTCAAATCCGGTTTATACGGATCAGCGTTATGGCCAGTCACGTGAGTTGCTCTATACTTACGATAAAGATGGTCAGTTCCACAGAAATGTCGGCTATCATGGTGAACCCGACCGGGTGATCCTCCAGCAGGCATGGGATCATTTCGGTGAACGTATCGAAGATGCCAGACAAAAGGTGTTAGCCGGAAAGGCTAGTCCGATCGCTTATTATATGGAAAAACTCCTGGCCGATCCACTCAACCTTTCCATGATGGTAGGTATGTCGTTATGGAGAGTTAAATGGCACTTAAGGCCCGCTGTTTTTAAACGGTTAAATGAAAAAACCCTGAACAAATATGCAGAAGTTTTCAATATCAGTGTGGAACAACTCAAAAAGGTTGAATAATAATTAAGCAAACTCCCATGGAAACAAAAACAATGATCGATTACACGCACCGTCAGGCAGGCCATTGCGAAAGCGGAGCCACTTCAAATTTACTGCGGTTCTACAACCAGGAGATTTCAGAACCCATGGCGTTTGGAATCGGAAACGGATTGTATTTCAGCTATATACCGTTCCTGAAGGTTCAATTTGCACCCATGATATCATTCAGGAACCTTCCGAATACTGTTTTCCACCGTTCCATGAAATACCTGGGGATCGATGCAACAGTCATTAAAAAGTTCAAAGATCCGAAGGAGGCCATGCTGGCCCTTGACCGGAATCTCGAAAAAGGGATCCCGACCGGGATGCAGGTCGGCGTATTCAACCTCACCTTTTTTCCACCCGAATACCGCATGCATTATAACATGCATAACATGGTATGCTTCGGGAAAGAAGGAAATCTTTATCATATCAGTGATACAGTGATGGAAACTGCACATGTGCTCACCTACGAAGACCTCCTGCGTGTACGTTATGCAAAAGGAGTTTTCGCCCCGGAAGGGAAGATGTACTGGATCAACAGTGTAAACAAGGAACTTGATATCAGAACAGCAGTTTCGATGGGGATCAAAAAGACCGTTTACGAAATGATCAAGGTGCCTTTTCCGTTGATCGGCGTGAAAGGACTCAGATGGATGGGCAGGGACCTGAAGAAGTGGCCAAAAAAGCATGGTCCTGAAAAAGCCTCATTTTACCTGGGACAGGTTCTTCGGATGGCAGAAGACTTCGGTACCGGAGGAGCCGGATTCCGGTTTATTTACGGTGACTTCCTTAAAGAAACAGGTGAAATGTTCAACCATTCAGAACTCCTCGAAACCTCCCGGATGATGGGCAAGACAGCCAATCGCTGGAGGGAATTTACGTACATCGGCGCCCGTAATTGTAAAAACCGGTCTAAACCCGAGGAAGATTACAGCATGCTTGGCGACATGATGATCGAAATCGCCGGGATGGAGGAACAGGTATATAAGAAACTCGACAAAATCAAACTATAAATGTCTGAAAGGCCGATCATCGAAATCAGTGATCTGACAAAATTTTACAAAGGGAATGACGAGCCGGCCATCAACCAGATTTCGCTGAATATTTACCGGAACGAAATCTTCGGGCTCTTAGGACCCAACGGGGCAGGAAAAACAACCACGATCTCCATACTTTGCGGCCTTTTCCTCCCTACACAGGGAGAGGTGTCCATCGATGGAATGGAATTAAGGGTGAATCTCGATAAGATCAAGCAAATAATAGGAGTAGTTCCCCAGGATCTGGCCCTCTACCCTACCCTTACCGCCCTGGAAAATCTTACATTTTTCGGAAATATGTATGGCCTGAGAGGCAAGGAGTTGCATGACCGGATCTTTGATTACCTGAATGTGTTCGGACTTGAAAAAGCAGCAAGGAAAAAGATCTCCGGCTATTCCGGCGGAATGAAACGGCGGGTCAACCTGATAGCCGGCCTCCTTCACCGGCCTAAAATACTTTTTCTCGACGAACCTACTGTTGGCATTGATGTTCAGTCGCGTATGGTCATTCTTGAATACCTGAAGGAGATAAACAAAACCGGAACGACCATTATCTACACGTCACATTATATGGAAGAGGCGGAAAACCTTTGTTCCCGTGTGGCCATCATCGATCATGGCAAAATTATCTCAATCGGAAACCCGTTGGAATTGTTGAGTGAACATCCTGAGTTCAAGAACCTTGAAACCATTTTTATCCATTTAACCGGGAAAGGATTAAGGGATTGAACCGGCTGAGTTGTTTTGTTTTTTCTTAAGGCACTATCATGTTATTCAAATACGTTTCTGCATTCAAAAAGGAATGGTTAATCCTGATCCGCGATATTTCAGGCCTGATCCTGCTCTTTTTAATGCCCATGGTCATGGTGATCATCCTGGCCCTTGTCCAGGAATTCGGATGGAATTCCATGTCCACCGAACCCCAGGTACCTGTTCTGTATGTTGACCTTGATCATGATTCACTGGGAGTACAGATGGAAAAAGGATTCAACAGTTCCAGGATATTTAACCTGGTCAGTTCAATAGATGATGTTCCCCTGACACAGGAAAAAGCGCGCCAGCTGGTGTTTGATGGCAAATACCAGATCGCCGTCATTATTCCGGAGCACACTACCGAACGCATCCGTAAAAAAATTCAGCTCATGGTCGCAAAGACATTGTCGTCGCTGACCATGCCGGCTCAGAATTTCCTGAATGATATTAAAAACGCAGACTCCATTCAGGTGACTTTATATTTCGATCCTGAAGTAAGGAACTCTTTCAAAAACGCTTTTCTAAGTTCCATGAAGGAGAATAATTCCCGGATCGAATCAAAAATGATCTTCAGCTCTTTCAGTAATGAACTCCGAAAGCAGTTTCCCCAATTTGAACTTCCTGATGCCGTATATAGCAAGTCGCTGACTTTTTCGGAAGTCTACCCTTCGGGCGAGGAACATGAGCTGATCCCTACCTCTACGCAGCACAATGTCCCGTCATGGACCATTTTTGCCATGTTCTTTATTGTAATCCCGCTTACCAGTTCCATCATCAAGGAGCGCGAGGACGGAAGCATGACGCGGTTGCTCACGATGCCGGTTTCCTATCTGAATATTTTTATGGCCAAGATCGGTGTATATCTTATCGTGTGTTTCGTTCAGTTCATCCTGATGGTTTTAGCCGGGATGTTTTTGCTGCCGCTGTTCGGCATTGCCGCACTTGATCCGGGCCGACAGTACTTCCTGCTTGGTGTTATGGCAATTGCATCCAGTCTTGCCGCCCTGGGATATGGCATTATGGTTGGTACCCTTGCGAAGACCCACCAGCAGGCCGCGGCGTTTGGTTCGGTCTCGGTCGTAATACTTGCCGCGCTCGGTGGCTTGTGGGTTCCAACCTACCTGATGCCGCCAATCATGAAGCATGTGGCAACTTTTTCTCCGTTAAACTGGGCACATGCGGGTTTCCTCGATGTCTTTCTGCGCGGAAGCGATTTCATGGCAGTTTCTCATGAGTTGATAAAACTGTTCATTTTCTTTCTATGTACTGTTGCCATCGCAATAACGTACCGGAAGATTACACCACCTTTCGGAGCATGATATGATAGAACTAATTGATCGTAAGGAGATAATTGTCCGGTTCAGCGAGGTTGATTCCATGAGGATCGTATGGCATGGTAATTATCTTAAGTATATGGAGGATGGAAGAGAATCCTTCGGACTGAAGTACAGCCTTGGTTACCTTGATGTGTACAAGCACAACGTGATGATCCCTGTGGTAAAAGTCAGCTGTGACTATAAGCGGGCACTGGAATATGGCGACACCGCCATTGTGGAAACAAGGTTCATTCCCGCCGAAGCAGCAAAAATTGTGTTTGAATATTCCATTTACAGGAAAAGGGATCATGAATTGGCTGCCAATGGAACCTCGATCCAGGTTTTCCTCACCCCACAGGGCGAACTATTACTTACAGCCCCGGAATTTTTTACCGGATGGAAACAAAAATGGGGCGTTTAATGTATGATGGCATGAAACCGGTTTACCTGCTGAACGATAACATCATCACTTCTCTTGGGTTATCCACGGATGAGAACACCGGGAGCCTGAAAAATGGCACAATAGGGATTCGAACGGTAACCGATCCTGAGCTATACCCCGACCCGGTTCCGGTTTCACTCGTTGATACCGACCGACTCAATGCCCGGTTTTCCATGATTTTGAAAGCCCATCAAAAAACAACGCCTGAGGATTTATTTACCCGACTTGAGAAATTTTTCATCGTTTCGATACATGATGCTTTGAAAAACACCGGAGTTGAACCGGGAAATTCAAGGACTTTGCTGGTCATCTCGACCACCAAAGGAAACATCAATCTCCTGGAAAACCGGTACAGAACGGTATTCAGCCACAAGCGGCTCTATCTATGGGAATTAGGCAGGATCGTACAGCAGTTCTTTGGATTTGTCCATACACCCCTGATCATCTCGAATGCCTGTGTTTCAGGCATTGTTGCCATCATGACGGCTGCAAGGTTTCTGCAATCAGGGGCTTATGACCATGCCGTGGTATCAGGGGGTGATATTATTTCCGAATTCGTCATTTCAGGTTTTAAATCATTTCAGGCCATCAGTCCCGATCCCTGCAAACCTTTCGACCGGAACCGTATAGGATTATCGCTTGGAGAAGGTTGCGGGACCATGGTACTTTCTACCATGACAGGTTTCGCAGGAAAACCATTGATCCGCATTACAGGAGCTGCAACCAGCAACGACGCCAATCACATATCGGGTCCTTCCCGGACGGGTGAAGAGCTGAGCTGGGCCATCAACCACGCAATGAAACAAGCATTGGTCACCTCACGGGATATCGGTTACATTTCTGCACACGGTACCGCAACGCCTTTCAACGATGAAATGGAGTCGAAAGCCCTTGGGCTCAGCGGACTTTCAAATGTTCCGGTCAACAGTTTCAAAGGATACTGGGGACATACTCTGGGTGCGGCAGGTATCGTTGAATCCGTGGCCGCAATTTCATCGGTCAGGAACAATTTTCTGTACCGTTCCGCCGGATTTGAAATACCGGATGAAACCGGGACATTGAATGTGATTGACACAAACCAATCAGTGGAAGTTAATTTATGTCTTAAGACCGCATCCGGCTTTGGCGGATGTAATGCAGCCATTCTTTATCAGAAAGACTAATCATGGACCTTACGATCACTTCCTGCAGCCACATCTATGATAATAAGGTCATCGTGAATGACCGGATCATATTTTATCAGGAAAATATTATTAAATTTGCAGACTTTGCAAAGACCGTCTACAAGCAGGAACAGATCGTTTATCCCAAGTTTTACAAGATGGATGCCCTCAGTAAACTTGGGTTCCTGGCAGTAGAATTGGTTTTAAAGGAGAGAAAATTGGAAGGATACCACCCTGAAGCGGTGGGTGTGGTTTTGTCGAACTCAAGTTCAAGCCTTGATACAGACATTGCCCATAACGATACGATCAAAGACCGTTCAGGATATTTCCCAAGCCCTTCTGTCTTTGTTTACACCCTCCCCAACATCGTGATCGGGGAGATTTGTATTAGGCATCGTATCAAAGGAGAGAGTGCTTTTTTGATCTCTGAAGCATTTAATGGCAGATTACTTTGCGATTATGTGGAGGAGTTATTTAACAATAACAGGGTGGAAGCCTGTTTGTGCGGTTGGGTTGAGGTAATGGGTGACAATTGCCACGCCATGGTCATGCTGGTTGAAAAAAATAATCCGCCAATGGATGGGATTTCCGGCCTCAGACCGATGCTCTTTAATGTGGAGAACATGAATTTTATTATGAAACGTAACTGAACTGATATTATGGATGATTTGATTTTGAAGTTAAAAAAAGAGGTAATTGAGCAACTTAACCTGGAAGATACTACCCCGGATGACATCAATCCGGATTCCCCGTTATTTGGCGAAGGACTTGGACTGGATTCCATAGATGCACTTGAACTGATCGTATTGCTTGAGAAGAACTACGGGATCAAGATCGAAGATCCCAAGGACGGCAAGAAAATCTTTTTCTCTATCCGTTCCATGGCTGAATACATCACGGAACATAAAAAATAATTCCCGATGCCCAGGCGGATCTTCATTACCGGATACGGTATCATTTCCTGCATCGGCATCAATATTGAGGAGACTTTAACCTCCTTACTTCAGTCAAAACCCGGAACGGGACGGATTTGCCAGATCGATACGTTGCTCAGGGAGGAATTGCTTGTTGGTGAGGTATTAAAGACACAGGACGAACTCTTTGCACTCGCCGGGATCACGCCTGCCACGGGTTATTCACGAAACAGTCTTTTGGGGATCATAGCTGCACGCGAAGCGTTTGACCATGGAAACCTGGGCGCTCACAGGGAACTGAGAACCGGTTTTATCTCAGCAACCACGGTCGGCGGCATGGATCAGTGTGAGCGCTACTACCATGATTTCCTGACCAATGATACCCAAAATGCCTACATCGATTCATACGATTGTGCAGACAGTACCGAGAAAATTGCCTCATTGCTGGGAATTTACGACTACGTGACCACCATAAGCACGGCCTGTTCTTCCGCTGCAAATGCCATCATGCTGGGTGCCAGGATGATACGCAGTGGCCGGCTGGAACGTGTATTGGCGGGCGGCTGTGAGTCACTCACAAAATTTCATCTTAACGGATTCAATTCCCTGAAGATTCTCTGTAAAGATCCATGCAAGCCTTTCGATCAGCATCGGTCAGGGATCAATCTCGGTGAAGGCGCTGCCTACCTGGTGCTTGAATCAGAAGAGAGTCTTGCAATAACCGGGAATTCACCGCTGTGCGAACTGATTGGCTGGGGAAACGCATGTGAAGCATTTCATCAAACAGCCTCTTCTCCTGATGGCATTGGCGCTTACCTTGCCATGAAATCAGCCGTCGAAATGAGCGGGATCTTACCGGAACAAATCGATTATGTGAATGCACATGGTACAGGAACTGATAACAATGACCTTTCCGAAGGACGTGCTCTCGAAAAAATATTCGGCAACCGGGTTCCCCTTGTAAGTTCAACAAAACCCTTTACAGGCCATACCACCAGTGCAGCCGGTTCTGTGGAGGCCATCCTTTCGATTCTTTGCCTTCAGCATCAGGTTATCTGGCCAAACCTTAATTTTACCCAACGGATTGAAGAACTTGGTTTCTCCCCGGTCACTAAATTGTTGAAGAATGTTCCGGTGAATGTGATCATGTCGAATTCTTTCGGGTTTGGTGGGAATGATACGTCTTTGATCTTTAAGAAAGTTAAAGCCGACAATGAAGGAATGAAGGAATGAATTAATGGAATGCAGGAATGCAGGAATGCAGGAATGCAGGAATGCAGGAATGCAGGAATGCAAGGAATGCAGGGAATGCAGGGAATGCAGGCTATAAAGGAAGTTCGGGGATGTTGTGATTTATGAATGTATGTACATGTTTCTATACCAAAAAACCATATTGTTATGACTGTTCATGAAAAGTGTTTCCTGAGAATTTCATTTTATTTATTAGCCCTGACAATTTTCCAGAAGTCATTTGGCCAGGAGAACTATTTACCGGGGTATATTATCCCTCAGCATGGTGATACCATCCACGGATTTATCGATTATCGGAATTGGGAAAGGAATCCCAATGTGATTTCTTTTAAAAAGGAATTGAGTGTAAACAAAAAAATTTACTCACCATTGACCATCAAAACATTTGGAGTTCTTGATGAAACCTATGAAAGTGCAATAGTAGAAACAGAGACAAGCCCTGTTGACACTAAAGAGTTAAATTATGAAAAGGAATTAACGTATAAGCTTGATACAACCTTTCTGCAGGCAATTATAAAAGGTGTTAAAAGCTTGTATTTCTACAAAAACAAACTTGGAAAAGAACAATTCTATATCATGCAGGATTCGGCATATAAATTATTGATTTTTAAACGGTATCTGAAAGATATTGAGGGCAAGGCGGTTATTGCAGAAAATAAAAGATTTATTGGCCAACTGTTGCTTTACCTTGCCGACTGTTCAACAATTCAAAATAAAATAAACAGAGCCGAATACAGGAAAAACAGTCTTGAGAATCTATTTCTTCACTACTATGAATGCACCCATACGAACGTTTCATTTCATAAGCAAACTGAAAAAACAAAAACTGAATTTGGTTTATTGGCCGGAGCATCATTGACTACTCTGAAATTTGGAGGTGATTTTATTTATCTTGTCAATACAGATTATCCACAATCGGCAAGTTTTTCAGGAGGAGTGTTTTTTGATGTAATTCTTTCAAGGAACCAGAAGAAATGGTCAATATGTAACGAGGTGATCATTAACTCCTATCAAACAAATGGTCGTTTTTATAATTATGAGAATGCTGATAAACAAACGACCGTGTATACAACATTTGGATATACTTACCTGAAAATGAATAACATGTTGCGTTTCAAATATCCCATTGGCAGAGTTTACATTTATTTCAACGGAGGCATTACGAATGGGTATGCAATAAGTGAAAAAAACTATGCAAGAACAGAAACAACGTTGTTTGACCAGGTTAGTGTTGAAGAAAGCAAAGCAATAAATGAAACTAAAAGATATGAATTGGGATATGTCATAGGCATTGGTACTAAATATAAAAAGTACTCATTTGAAGCCAGGTTTGAGAGGGGAAATGGTATGTCGGTTTATATGCGGTTAAAATCATCAACCTACAGGTTTTATGGTCTATTTGCATACAGATTTTAATTTATCAATCAATTTATAAATCAATCAGTGGCGTTCATCAATGGTATCGGATTAATTTCACCGCAAAAGACTGTCGAAAGTACAGAATTTCTGCCGGAGGTAATGGAATATACCGCTGATTACCTGAAATGTATCGAACCGGTCTACAGGACGTATATTGATCCGATCCAGTCGAGGCGGATGAGCAGGCTCATCAAAATGGGGATCGCGTCGGCAAAGATCTGCCTGGCTGATGCAGGATGCGCGATGCCCGATGCCATCATCACCGGAACAGGGTTGGGAAGTGTGGAGGATACGGAGAAAATACTTGGAGATCTCACCAAAGAAGAAAAGTTCCTCAATCCGACGCCATTCATTCAATCAACATACAATACCATCAGTTCGCAGGTGGCTATTCAGCTTAAATGCCACAACTACAATTCGACCTATGTTCATCGTACTTTCTCGTTCGAAAGCGGGTTGATCGACGGGCTCATGCAGATAGAAGAATGTACTGCAGCGAATGTACTGGCTGGCGCCATCGATGAGATGACCATGAATCACCTGCAAATCACACGGCGTATCGGACAATGGAAACTGTTGCCTGTGAACAACTTGAGATTGCTGGAGAGTAAAACTCCCGGAGCCATGGCTGGTGAAGGCGCTGCATTTTTTTTGGTGGGAGCTGAAAAACAAGGATCCACCTATGCAGCGTTAAAGGATGTTGCAACCTGTATCAATCTCAATGGTTCATTCAGTCCGGAATTATTCGTACCGGTATTTCTTGGAAAAAATGGACTTTCATTTCGGGATATTGACCTGGTGATCCTTGGTATAAATGGCGATAGTAACTATGATCCGGTTTATACTCACTTCGCCGATCATTTTTTTCCCGGGAAGCCGCAGGCATGGTACAAACACCTTTGCGGAGAGTACCATACCGCCACCGGATTCGGATTATTCATTGCAGCCAATATCCTGAAACGACAGGTTTATCCGGAGATCCTGCGGTTCAATCATATAATTCCTGAAAAGTTAAAAAACATCCTGATATACAACAACTTCAGGAATGTGAACCATTCATTTTTACTGGTGCAGGGGACTGAAGTTTAAATACCCCCTGCCCTTCCCTGCATTTAACCTCAGCCAACCCTCACCGGTAAACTTCTACCCACCCCCTGCCCCTCCCTGCCTGCAGGGAGGGGTGTGGGGGCATAGCAGAATTTCACGAATTCTTAATCATTCAAAATTGAAATAATATCTTTGAAACAACATTGAAACACATTAAAAGTCAGCCATCTGCTCCTCCCCTCCCTGCGGGCAGGGAGGGGCAGGGGGTGGGTAGATTCAGCTAAACCGCAGGGGGAAAGTAGATTCAGATGAACAACAGGCGGTGGATTGATTTTCCATTCGGTTTTTCTGTTACTTTTGCACCCTGAACCATTAAGGAACGAATGTCGAAACGGGTCTATATTACCGGGATTGGAATCATCTGTGCCATAGGGAACAATGTAACGGAAACCCTACGGTCGCTGCTGACTGAAAAGTCAGGGATCGGGGACATTACCCTTTTCAATACCATACACAAAGGCATCATTCCGGTTGCCGAAGTTAAAATGACAACCGGATCGTTGCTGGAGGCAACTAACAATAAAGGCAGGAAAAACCTGACCCGTACTGCATTGTTAGGAATGATAGCCGCCAGGGAAGCAGTTGAATCAGCGGGAATTCATGATATCGGTGCATACAAAACAGGGTTGATCAATGCCACAACGGTCGGTGGTATGGACCGCAGTGAAGATTTTTATGCATCGTTTCTTTCGGATCCCGGGAAGGGGCGTTTGATCGATATTGTGAACCACGACTGTGGCGACAGCACGGAACGTGTTGCTTCTTATCTGGGAATAAGAGATTTTGTCACCACCATCAGCACAGCCTGCTCATCTTCCGTCAATGCCATTATGTTCGGTTCTAACCTTATCAAAACAGGACAACTTGACCGGGCCGTGGTCGGCGGAAACGATTCTCTGACAAAATTTACCCTCAACGGGTTCAATACTCTTATGATACTCGATAAAACCGGATGCCACCCGTTTGATGAAAACCGGGCCGGGTTGACGCTGGGTGAAGGAGCAGCATTCCTGGTACTTGAATCTGAAGATGTCGTCAAAAAGGAATGTAAGGCCATACTGGCAGAAGTTTCCGGATATGGGAATGCCAATGACGCCTTTCATCAAACCGCATCGTCGCCGGAGGGAACAGGGGCGTTTATGGCCATGTCAAAGGCTTTGACCATGAGCAGGGTCAGAACGGATGAAATTGATTACATCAATGTCCATGGCACTGGTACCCAGAATAATGACCTCTCCGAAGGCTTGGCCATTGAACGGTTATTTGGAGATAAGGTCCCCTTATTCAGTTCCACCAAAGGATATACCGGCCACACTCTTGGCGCATCCGGTGCAGTTGAAGCGGTAATCTCGGTCCTGACTATTCAGAATCAGGTGATCTTTCCTTGCCTGAATTTTTTCAAACCTATGAAAGAACTTCATATTCAGCCTGTTCAGGATGTGACGAAAAACATTAAAATCAGGAACATCCTTTCCAATTCTTTTGGTTTTGGGGGAAACAATTCGGCAGTGGTTATTACAGTGAACAGTGAATAGTGAACAATGAACGATATTCCGATATACATTAATGGGTTGGGAATTGTTTCACCGCAAAAAACTGCGGATGACAACAGGTTTTTAGAAGAACCGCTCTCCTGTTTAACCAATCATCTCAGATGTATCGAACCTGTTTACAAGGATTTCATACCGTCTGATATGATCCGCAGAATGGGCCGGATCATCAAAATGAGCATAGCTGCCTCAAAATTTTGCCTTTCGGATGCCGCCAAAAATTCCAGGGAAAGCATAACAACCGGTATAGTTCCTGAAGCGATCATCACTGGTACCGGCCTTGGATGTATTGAAGATACCGAGAAGTTCCTTACCTCCATGATCAGAGATAACGAGGAGTTCCTCACTCCCACTTCGTTCATACAAAGTACACACAACACGGTTGCAGGGCAGATTGCCTTGTTGCTTAAATGCCATGGTTACAATTTTACATTTGTCCATCGCGGAATTTCATTTGAAAGTGCGATGATCGATGCATTGACACAAATTCAGGCGGGTGAATTATCCAATGCCCTCGTCGGCGGTTCGGATGAACTTACTGCCAACTCTTTTGCCATTACTACCCGGCTGGGCTTCTGGAAACAAAAACCGGTCCAATCCCTTGATATACTTGATGATAAGCAACGCGGAACCATCGCGGGCGAAGGCGCCTCCTTTCTTTTCCTGACAAATGAAAAGCATGAGCATACCTATGCCCGTCTTACCGGAGTTACTGCCTTCTTACGGCCTTTATCGCATTCAGAACTAAGGGACAAACTTCATAAATTCCTTGCAACTTTTGGATTGATACCAAACGATATAAGTCTTGTCATCCTCGGATTGAACGGAGACCAGCGAAACGACCAGGTTTATAAGAACCTTCTCGAAACTGATTTTCAAAATACCTTGCCAGCCTGTTTCAAACATTTATGCGGGGAATATCATACGGCTTCTTCATTTGCCACCTGGCTTGCCGCAAGGGTGATCAGAGAACAGTCGGTCCCCGCGGTTGTCCGGTTCGGTCTCAGACAACCTCCAGCCAAACTGGACCATGTGCTCATTTACAATCATTTCCGGGATAATAACCATGCCTTCATCTTGCTGAATCGTCCATAAATGATCCCATTCCGCCGCTACACGCTGTTTTTTTTCATTATCCTTTTGGGCCTGAACCTTTGGATTATTTTTGACGGTCGATCATCACCGGGGTCGATATATAACCATGCCGACCTGATATATGGTTTGCTGTTCACGGTTTATGCCGTGATCTCATTCGTTTTGGCTTTTCTGCCCTGCACTAATTTTCATCACCCGGTGATCTGCCGCGGAAAAAAGGATTCAGGATCCGTTTCACTTACTTTCGATGATGGCCCTGATCCGGTTAAGACCCCTGCGATCCTTGAAATTCTAAGAAAATATGATGTAAAAGCTACTTTTTTTTGTATCGGCCGGAAACTGACCGGGAATGAGATTATTCTTAAGCAGATGAATGATGAAGGCCACCTGGTGGGGAACCATTCAATGACTCATTCCGTATGGTCCGGTTTTTTTTCATCCGGCAGGATCAGGAGTGAATTACTGGCAACAGATCAACTGATTAAAAACATTACAGGCAAAACACCACTATTTTTCCGTCCGCCGTTCGGAGTACTGAATCCAATGATCCACAGCGCTCTGAAGAACATGCACTGGGCAACGATTTGCTGGAGCGTCCGTTCACTGGATACCCGGAACACTGATCCCCAAAAAATCAAAACCAGGATCATCAGGCATCTGCATCCCGGAGCGATCATTCTGTTGCACGATCACACACCATTTTCCGGGAATAACCTCGATGAACTTCTTGCCGCGATACGGAATGCAGGATACGCGATCGTGCCGTTAGATAAACTGCTAAAATTACCTGCTTATGCTTCATAGATCCACTGGAATTTTGTGGCCGGTTTTATCTGTTCTTTTTTTGGTTTCCGTGATACCTTTCCCGGGATTATCCCAGTACACGCCAATGGATGTAACATCTGTCGGGTCGTTTAAAAGCCATGTTAAGGAAGTGGCATTACAGACAAGGACTATTTCCTGCGATTTTATGCAGGAGAAAGAACTTGGTATGATCGCTGAAAAGATAACATCCAGGGGAAAATTCTACCTGAAAAAAGAGAAGATGCTCCGCTGGGAATACCTGGAACCGTTTTCTTATGTCATTGTTATCAGGAACGATCAGATATCCATCAGCGATGAGGGCAGGGTAAGCCAGTTCAACATACAGTCGAACAAGGTCTTCCTCGAGATCAACCGTGTCATTCTTGGAAGCATCCAGGGAACGTTGCTTACCGATGAACAGAATTTCAGCGCCACGTTTTTCGAAAATTCAACATCTTTGATCGTAAAACTTAAAACGCTGACCCCTAAACTGAAAGAGACCCTTTCGGAAATTGTGATCTGGTTCGACCGGAAGGATTATACGGTGAACCGCCTTGAAATGAATGAATCCGGAGGGGATTGCACCCGGATCAATTTCACCGCAAAGAAACTCAACCAGCCTGTTTCAGATGAAAAATTCGTGGTTCGTTAATATCCTTTTGGTTTTGACCGCAGGGGGTTGTGTATCTATAAAACCATTGCATCTGAACCGTGAGACGATGGAGATCCCCCGTCCCGCGTCCAATGTCGTACGATATTCTTTACCCGTGAACAGCCATCTCTTCAAAGCTTCACTCGACATAAAGAAGCACCATCTCACCGGGCTTTTGGTCATAAAGAGGATGGAGACCCCACCCCCGGCCCCTCCCCAAACAGGGAGGGGAGAAACCCTACCCCCGGCCCCTCCCCAAACAGGGAGGGGAGAAACCCTACCCCCGGCCCCTCCCCAAACAGGGAGGGGAGAAACCCTACCCCCGGCCCCTCCCCAAACAGGGAGGGGAGAAACCCCACCCCCGGCCCCTCCCCAAACAGGGAGGGGAGAAACCCCACCCCCGGCCCCTCCCCAAACAGGGAGGGGAGAAACCCCACCCCAAATCGGGAGATTAGACACTACCGGGATATACAGGATTGTTTTTATGAATGAGGTCGGAATAACTTTTTTTGACCTGGAGATAATGACCGGCAGTTTTAAAGTGGTCTCCTGTTTCGGATCATTGGATAAGAAAGCGTTGTTGAAGATATTTGAAACCGACTTCAGGATGCTGATCTGTGATCATCCATTGAATGCGGAAAAAAAATACCGGCAGGAAGGAACAACAAACAAGGTTCTGTCAGGAAGTACCGGAAAGTATAAAACCTGGCAAACTTTTTCTCCGGCGGGTGATACGCTGCTTGCAATTTCTGCACAATCGACCATTACCGATCCGGTGTTCATTTCCTTTAGTAAATATAAAGACGGCCTACCACTGGCAATCACAATCGAAAATCCGGTTATCGGAATGAAATTATCTTTACGGAAACTGACTCAATAGTATTTCAGGATTTTATTTCCTAAGTTTGCCGCAAAATTACTAAAACCAAACCCATATGAAAAAATCGCTCTCCATTCTGATCATTGTATTCTTTTTTACTTCAGGTACTCTGATGTCGCAAAAACAGTTATATTTCGGCCTTGCGGGTACCGGCCTCAGTTCTGTCATCACCAACCAGAATAATTATGGGCTGGACTTTGAAATGGACTATAAGGTGACCTTTGGCGGTTCTGGCAATGTCAACATCGGATTCGACTTTAATCAGCACGCGGGACTCAAACTGGAGATCGGATTTGCCAAATTGGGACAGAGATACGAGGATATTCACGATGATACAGTGTATACAAGAAATGTGAAACTTAACTACCTTCAAATCCCGTTGATGTTCAAATACAGGACCGGTGGTGAAGTGGCAAGGTTTTATGTGATGGCCGGTCCCCAGTTCAATTTATTGCTTTCGGCTTCACAGGAATATTTAAAAAATGAGGTGTTTTTCAACGATACTGTTCCGGGCAACTGGACCAAGCCTGAACTGATCGGAGAAGAGACAATAACCGACCGGTACAATTCACTGGATATCATGGCCCGGATTGATCTGGGTGTAGATATAAACGTTGCTTCAAACCTGTTCCTGAATGTCGGATTGACTATGGCTTATGGTCTTATGGATATCAATGCAACCGACTGGCAGATCAAGGATCATACCGGCAACTACAATCCATCGCATAATGTGTATGGCGGGATAAATTTTGGAATCAATTATGTTTTACCTCTCGGGAGTAAAAAATGATGTGATTCGCAAAGCAATCCGCAACTAATTTAAACGAACCAGGAACTCCGGTCTTTATAATCGTCAACAATCACGGGTACCTCGGTCATGTTAAATGAACCCAGGAGTCCGGCAATTTCATGCCTGATTTCAACGATGGCATTATCGATCAGGTCCTGCCTGAAGCTTTTTGCAGTCAGTGCGATGACCATATCCATCGATACGATCCTCGTGACGACCTTACCCAATTCCACTAGTTTCCGTTGTGGCAACTGAGTGATCAGATTCCACTGCAGCAGGTCCTGCAGTTCTTTTGCCGCATGTTCGGTATGCCTGTAATACCTGAGAAAACGGAAAAGGTTATGTTCGCCGGCTTTTTTCATTCGTTTCACCAGTCCTTCAGCAACCTGTGCATACAACATATCGTTGGAGCCTTCAAAAATCTGGAATGGCCGGCTGTCGATGATCCCACGGCCACCGATGTGGCTGAAACGGTACGCTTTGGCACCAGCCAGTTGAACAAGTGATTGGGCTGCTTCATGCATCAGGTCAGTTACATAACTTTTCATGGAATTGGCGACCATGCCGCTGGCAGAAAGGTCATGTTCCAGGCCGGCTTTGAGGCTGCTATAGGCACACATGGCCGAACTGATGGTGAATGATGCCTGGAGCCGTGCAAGACGCTGCTGAACCTGATCGTATCCGATCAGATGCTGCCCTCCGGCCCATCGTTGCCTGCAATGGTCAAAGGCCTCATCCATCATCCTCTGAATAAAACCAAGCGCCATTCCCGGAAAATGAAGACGACTGCGATGCAGCAAATCAAGAAGGAGCTTGATACCTGATGTTTTGGTAACAAGCCGTTGAGAAGTTGGCACATATACATCGATCTGGTTGCGCCCGTATGGGATCTCGTGCAACCCAAGATTGTCAAACATTTCTTTTACGACGATCTCTTGTCCGGGCATGGTAGTATCGCATATAAAGAAATCGATATCGCGCTTGAGTTCACCGTTTTCTGCCATTTCCCGTGCCGTCAGAAGCCAGTAATCGGCTGCACCGGTCAGCCCTGCCCAGTGTTTTGTTCCGCGGATGTGAAAATGGTCCCCCTGACTCTTATACATCGTCTGCATGTTGAGGGCATCGGTCCCGAAATCAGGCTCCGTGATCATCAATCCTCCCATGTTCCTTTCATTCATGAACCTGGAGAAGATTGGCCCTTTGATCTTTTCATTTGCATATTTTGAAACGGGTTGGATAAATAATCCCGAATTGATCCCAAGCGTCAGTGAAAGTGGCAGAGATTCGTACGAAGCAGCTGCAAGCATGGCCAGGATTTCATCAATACGGCCTCCTCTCCCGCCGTATTCAACCGGGATACAAACTGAAAGCGGGTTAAGCTCCATGATATTCTGAATTACCCCTTCAGGAATACCGCGAGGCATATTTAACCGGTCAGTCTCGCCGGGATTTCTAAAAACCTTCTGCATCCGGATCGTCAATTCAGCGATAAACTCTCTGAAAGTTCCCTGATCCTGTATTCCATCGGCATGATCGATTTTATCTGCCGACGGTCTCTTAATTTTGGTTAACATCTGGTACCCGGTTACTTATTATCGTAAGCTATTTGCAATTGACCATCGGATTTTCATCAAAAAAGTTAAATTTTGCAAATGACTGACTATTTATACCTGAACTAAATTACAAAATTAATAAAGTTCTTTGAGTGAAACACATGAGGGATACCTAAAGTCAATTCAATCCGGATCAGGGCTTTTATTTCCTGATTTAATTTTTACCGGATGACAACTTCCGGGGTCTAAAAAAAGTAATTTGAACAAATTTTTATATATTTTTACCCAATTAAAAAATTGCTGCTGCCCAACGGGAAAAACGTCCGTTATTTACTAGTACACAAACAAACAGGAGGATTACATGTCTTTGAGGAAGCTTTTTCTGATCCTTTTCGGGATTAAAATTATCCTTATTTTCGGCCTTGGTATGATGACGTTTTACCTGTTCCTTAATCAGAAAGCGCTTACCAAAAGTCGTGACAGTCAGTTTCATTCCTGGTTATTGGCGGATGAACTGCGGCAAAGTTCGGATGATCTTACGAGGATGGCCAGAACTTACGTGGCTACCGGAAATCAGGAGTATGAGCGTCAGTACTATGCTGTATTGGATATCAGGAACGGGAAAATGCCCCGGCCGGTAAGTTACAGCATGATCTACTGGGATTTGGTTATGTCACCTGACCAGAAACCATGTTTGGACATACCGGCCGTGTCTCTCGATGAATTAATGATTCGTGAAGGATTCACACGTGCAGAGTTTGATAAATTGAATGAAGCCAAGCATAATTCTGATGACCTTGTCAGGGTAGAAAGAATAGCGATGAATGCGGTTAAAGGCCTGTTTGCTGACAGCAGCGGTAATTTCACTATAAAGAAAAAACCTGACCGCGAGTTGGCGATCCGGTTGATGAATGATGCGGACTATCACAGGACCAAATCCCGTATTATGCGGCCCATCAATGATTTCTATATCTTGTTCGAACAACGCACCTCCACTGACATTTTATCCATTGAACAGCATTCTGAAAATTTAATTTTGGGTATCATTGTACTGATCAGCGTTGTAGCAGGAATCCTACTACTTTCGTTGATCATGATCATTCACCAGATCCAAAAACGGGAGCAGAGGGAAACTGAATTGGGGGAAAGTGAAGAGAAATACCGGACCTTGATTGAAACTATGACGGATGGCGTTTACCGAAGTACGCATGAGGGAAAATTTCTGGAAGTTAATCCGGCTCTGGTAAAGATCCTGGGATATGACAGCAAGGAGGAGCTCCTGGCAATCGACATCAAATCACAATTATATTTTTCAGAAGAGGATCGTGAAAGCGCAGATCTGGAAGAAATGCAGGAAGAAATGGCCGTATTTCGTCTGCGGAAAAAAGATGGATCGGAAATCTGGGTCGAAGATCATGGCAGGCATGTTCTTGATTACGAGGGCAATATCCTCTTTCACGAGGGAGTGTTACGTGATGTAACGGATCGCCTGTACATCGAAAACGAAATCCGCAAACTAAATGAGTCCCTTGAAGAACGCGTTGCCGAACGGACAAAACAACTCGAGACCACCAATAAAGAACTTGCATTTCATCTCGAAGAAATAGAACAGTTCACCTACATCGCATCACATGACCTTCAAGAACCGCTGCGGACACTTACCAACTTCACCCAGCTTATTAAAGAAGAGTATTCCGGAAAACTGGATGATGACGGCAACAAGTATATTGAGTTTATCTCGAAATCGGCGGATCGGATGAGAGCGCTTGTAACGGATATTCTCGAGTATTCATTATTGGGGAAAGAAAGTGTTCTGACAATAGTCGACACCAATAAGATCGTTGGTGAAGTCCTTTCAGATCTGGCTGATTCCATAAAAGAAAGTAATGCAGAAATAACGGTTAAGGAACTTCCCGTCGTGAGTGGTTACACAACAGAACTACGGCTTTTGTTCCAGAACCTGATCGTTAATGCAATTAAATTCCAGAAAAAGAAGGTTCCTCCCAAAATTATAATTTCGGCTGAGAGCCAGCCAAAAGAATGGATCTTTTCAGTTGAAGATAATGGTATTGGCATCAATCAAAAAAATAACGAAAAGATTTTCGTCTTCTTCAAACGTATGCATAACCGGAATGATTATGAAGGCACGGGAATCGGACTTTCACATTGCTAGAAAATAGCGGAATTGCATGGTGGCAGACTTTGGGTTGAATCAGTTGAAGGAAAAGGGTCTACTTTTAAATTTACAGTCCCGGTCTGATGAGGTATTGCTTTCTCAACAAATCAAAGCATTTATGAATCAAGTATTATGTAACAAGGAATAAAGATGAAGTTAAAACAAGCAATCGACACTTCAAATCCTGATTCAGTCTTTGACATTAATTTCAGCGATTTATATGACCTTGGCGAGATCCAGACCTTACAGGATCTGTTTTCGGACGCAACGGGTGTTGCATCCATTATTACGCACCCCGACGGAACTCCCATCACCAATCCCAGTAATTTCTGCCGGTTATGCAAGGATATCATAAGGAAAACTGAAAAAGGACTACTGAACTGCTATCATTCCGATGCAGTTCTGGGCAAATACAATCCCTCTGGCCCGGTTGTCAGACCCTGTCTAAGCGGAGCACTCTGGGATGCCGGGGCAAGTATCACCGTTGGCGGGAGGCATATTGCCAACTGGTTGATCGGACAGGTCCGGAATGAGGATTCAGATGAACAGCGCATCATGAATTATGCCGAAGAAATCGGCGCCAATAGGGAAGAGTTTATAGCTGCCTATCAGGAAGTTCCGGTCATGTCTGTTCAACAATTCAACAAAGTATCGAAAATGCTTTTTGCATATGCCAATGAACTTTCAGAAAAAGCATATAAGAATTTACAACTCAAAATGCAGATTGCCGAGCAAGAGAAAGCCAGGGCACTCCTGCGGGAAAGTGAAGAACGGTTCCAATTATTATTTACCAAAGCTCCGCTTGGTTATCAATCACTTGATGCTGAGGGAAAATTTATTGAAGTGAATCAGGCATGGCTCGACACGCTTGGCTATCGCCGGGAGGAGGTGATCGGCAAATGGTTTGGCGATTTTTTATCGCCTGAGTATACGGATGCCTTCCGGGAACGATTTCCAATGTTTAAAGAGGCTGGTAAAATCCATTCAGAGTTTAAAATGGTTCACAAAAGTGGTGATTTCCGGTTTATTGCATTCGAAGGCCGTATTGCATACAATCCCGATGGGAATTTTAAACAAACACATTGTATTCTGGTTGATATAACCGAGCGTAAACAGTTTGAAGAGGCGCTACGCGAAAGCGAAGAACAATACCGTACCATCGTTGATACCGCGCACGACATTATCTGGATGGTGGATACGTCGGGGAATTTTACCTTTATCAACAAAAGAGCTGAAGAAATAACCGGACACAGAAGTTCAGATTGGATTGGGAAAAGTTTTGTCCCGTTGGTCTTTCCCGAAGATTTGCCGAAAGTACAGGAGGTGTTTATGAAAGTCCTCCAGGGTGAGCAACAGAGTTATGACGTGAGAATATTTGGAAGCAAAAGGGAAATTTTTATTCTTTCAGTGAGCTCAGTTCCGATTTATCATGACAATATATTAAGCAGCTCGGTCAGTTTTGGGCGTGACATTACCGAACATAAGGAGACTGAAGAATTGCTTGTAAAACTCAAAAAAGCTGTTGGCACATCGGGAGAGGCAATATTTATTACAGATCAGGCAGGGGTATTGAGATATATAAATCCAGCATTCACTTTTTTATATGGCTACACATCCGAAGAGGTCGTTGGTAAAGTAACTCCGAGGATTTTAAAAAGTCCATGCATGAAACCGGAAGACTATGAGATATTTTGGAAAACGATTCTGAACAAGCAGGAAGTAAGGGGAGAAATCATTAATAAAACAAAAGATGGAAAGGTAATCAATATCGAAAGTTCCGCCAGTCCTATCCTGGATGATTTGAATAATATTATCGGATTTCTTGGTATCCAGCGCGACATTACCGGGCGGAAGCTGGCAGAAAAGGAGATCCTCCTGCTGAATGAAGAATTAGATCTGCGCGTCAAACAACGCACTGCAGAACTTGAAGCAGCCAACAGGGAACTTGAGACTTTTTCATATTCCGTTTCACATGACCTGAAAGCACCATTGAGACATATCAACGGGTTTATCGGTCTATTCCTCGAAAATAAATCGACTGAACTCACCGTGGAGGAACATGGTTACCTCAAAAAAATTACAGATTCCGCAAATGAAATGGGACAACTGATCGAGGCTTTACTTTCGTTCTCCAGGTTAAACATGGCGGAATTGCGAAAATCCACAATTCATTCATCCGTTATGGTTCAACAGGTGATCAAATTTTTCGAACCGGAAATAAAAGACAGAAATATTGCCATAAATATAGCACCTCTTACCGATGTACAGGGCGACGCAGATCTTATTCAACAGGTATGGACGAACCTGATTTCAAATGCAATTAAATATACAGGAAAGAAATCTGAATCGGTCATTGAAATTGGTTGCAGGACGGCTGTGAATGCGATCACTTTTTTTGTTAAAGATAACGGAGCCGGTTTTGAAATGAAATATGCCGATAAATTGTTCGGCGTATTCCAAAGGCTGCATAAAGCCAGGGATTTTGAAGGAGTCGGCATCGGTCTGGCCAATGTGAAACGGATCGTTACGCGACATGGAGGGTACTGCCATGCTGAAGGTGAGCCGGAAAAAGGAGCAACATTTTACTTTACGCTTCCCGGTTAGCCGTAGTATAATCTATTGTTAGTTCGTTACAAATCACATTAATTGTGTATGTTTGTAATATATTGGAGGGAGCCATGAAATTTTTCCTGACCCTGTTCTTACTTTTTCTCACTTGTCTGTTTTCCCGAATCGCTTCACTCGAAGCACAGAACTTTGGCCGTCTCGATCAGACCAATGGCTTGTCACAAAGTTATATTTTCGCAATTTTACAGGATCATACCGGGTTTATGTGGTTTGGCACGGGCGATGGGCTTAACCGTTTTGATGGTTACACTTTCAAGGTTTTTTACCATGAACCGACAGATGTTTCGTCCATCAGTAATAACCAGATCAAGGCATTGGCGCTTGCACCGGACAGTTGTATCTGGGTAGGCACTGATAACGGACTGAACCGGTACGATCCGGTTACCAATAAATTCAAACGTTATAATATTCATTCACGTGCGTCGACGATGTCGGTAAATAATTGCCTGCTGGTCGATCGAGAAGGATTGGTCTGGTTCTCAAATCACGACGATCCATATTTGATTTGTTTCAATCCAAAATCCGGAAAATCTGAATTTTTCTCCTTTGATATTGTTCCGGATTCAAAGGCAGTGAACCGAGGAGTGGAGGTCAATATTCCGAAACCTTATGCCACATCTATGATCCTGAGTGACCAGGGCACAATGTGGATTGGTACCTCCGGGGGAGATCTTCTTCAATTTGACAAGAACAAAAAAACTTTTATCAAAATGATCCCCGTTGTCACTAACGATTTCATCCTTTCAATCGTTCAACCGGATAGCACACGACTGTATGTTGCTTCAGGGACAAAGGGGTGCTTTGCCGTCGATTTGAAAAGAGGAACTTCAACATCTTTGTTCGACCTGCAGGAGCCCTCTCTGGCCAGTATGCTTACCGGACTTTATATATTGCTACTGGATGATAAAAAAGATCTTATCATCGGAACAAAAAGCAAGGGACTATTTAAATTCGATGCTGAAAAAAAAGTAATCAGGCAGGAATTTTTTCCTTCACCGGCAGATAACCGGATCATTCCAAAAGGAGTCTGTTCGCTTTATTTCGACAGTAGCGGAGTTCTCTGGTGCGGTACCAATGGTTACGGAATATATTATTTGTCGCCCTACCTGGACAAATTCAAAACAACGGATCAGACATTAAGGTTCAAAAAATCACATTTCCATGCCAGGAACATAGAAGTTCATGCCAATTTATCACCGGTCGGCTCCACAACCTCTTTAAGTTTTCAAAGTATCAGAGGTATTTATGCAAATGATAAGATGATCCTGGTGGGCGGTTATAATGGTCTCGATAAGATCGATCGCAAAACAGGGTCCATTACAAATGTCGCGATGGAAATTGTTCCATTTGTCATTAAACCTGATCCGGACGAACCGGACAAATTCGTCTGGATCGGGACCGAAAGTTCAGGACATACATTATTTAAAATGAATCTTCAGACCAACCAACTGGTAAGACAACCTTTGGAAAGTGACTATATATTTTCGATTTATCCCGATAAAAATCAAATCCTGTGGATCGGAACCATTAACCAACTCATCAGATATAATACACATAGTGGTGTTGCTGACCGCTTTAAACACGATCCATTCAATACAAAGAGTTTACAGGCAGGAGCCGTCAAAACCATTATCCGGGATCATCGCGGGATATTATGGATTGGTACCACCCTGGGAGGTGCTTCGTGGTACGATGAAAATAACCATTGTTTTCACAGGTTTCAGCATCAGGAAAACAACAGCAACAGTTTGAGTAATAATATGGTTTTGTGCCTGCATGCCGATTCGGCCAACAGGCTTTGGATTGCAACGGGAGGCGGAGGAGTCAATATGTTAGACCAGGACCGGAAAAAGATCATCCATTTTACGACCCGTAATGGTTTACCGAATAATTTCATTTATGCCATTCTTGAAGATGACCAGCATATGCTCTGGTTCAGTACCAATCAGGGAATTTTCAAATTCAATCCAGTGACTTACGCGGTGAAATGCTATTCTGCTACCGATGGTTTACAAGGCAATGAATTCAATACGGGTTCATATTTTAAGGATCGTGGCGGTGAACTTTTTTTTGGTGGTACAAACGGTTTTTCCAGTTTCAAACCTGAAGATGTAGTTGATAATCCATACCAGCCAATGATCATCCTGACATCTGTTAAAGAGGTTAATGAATTACTTTCATACGATCTCCCTTACCATGAACTTAAAGAACTCACATTTCCGTACCATAACAGGGTGATTACCTTAAGTTTTTCTGCCCTTAGTTTTGTAAAATCGTTTCAGAATGAATATGCTTACAGGCTTTCAGGTGTAGATGATGAATGGATCAACCTTGGTAAAAAACGGGAGATCTCTTTTCATGCATTAAAACCGGGACACTATCGACTCGAGATAAAAGCATCGAACAACGATGGGGTGTGGAGCAAATCGCCCCTTGTACTGGCAATCATCATAACTCCGCCTTTCTGGAATACCTGGTGGTTTTACCTTATATCTGTGATGTTGGTTATTGGAACCATATTAATGTATATCCGCTACAGGACGTTTTCAATAAAAAGGTTCAACCGGTCTCTTACTTTGCAGATTGGTGAACGTACTCAGGAAATATTCAGGCAAAAAAAAGAAATTGAGGAGCAAAAGGAGAGCCTTGAGGTAATTAACTCCGAACTCCAGGTTGCAAAGGAAAATGCCGAAATTGCAAACCGGGCGAAGAGTGAGTTCCTTGCCAATATGAGCCATGAGATCAGAACTCCTTTAAACGCCGTTATCGGTTTCAGCGAGATCCTCAGGAGTGAGGTGAAGGAGCAAAAACAGAAAAATTACCTGGACGCGATCAAAATCGCGGGAACCAGCCTCCTCCTGCTGATAACCGATCTCCTTGATCTGTCCAAGATCGAATCAGGTAAATTTGAGATCCAGGATCAAAAGGTCAACCTGGCAAAAACCCTGGAGGAGATCAGTACCATATTCAAACAAAAAGTCGAAGGAAAAAATCTGGAATTCCTTATTGACATAGAACATGATTTTCCTGAGAATGTAATGATCGACGAGATCAGGGTCCGGCAGATACTTCTCAATCTTGCCGGAAATTCCGTGAAATTTACTGAAAAAGGATATATCCGGTTAAAATTGAAAAAAGTACCCGCCCAATGTGGCGATCCAAACAGGATCAATATCATGTTATCTGTTGAGGACACAGGGATCGGCATTCCGGAAAGTGAACAGGAAACCATTTTTCAATCATTTCGTCAGAAGTCTGGGCAAAGTAACCGGGAATATGGGGGGACAGGCCTTGGACTGGCTATCAGCAAAAAGCTGGTGGAAATGATGAAGGGAAAGGTCCATCTGAAAAGCAGCCCCGGACTGGGAAGCGTTTTTACCCTGGAGTTCTTTAATATCTTAATTGCCGCGCCGGACACGGCATTTGAGGAACAGGCCACGTTTGATTTCAATCTTTTCAAATTCTCCCCCGGAAGGGTACTTGTTGCTGACGAGGATGAATCAACCCGTCTCCTGCTCAAAGATTGTTTATCAAAAGTCGGCATAATACCAACCATTACGGAAACTGTAACGGAAGCCCTGACAAAAATCAGGGAAACCATCCCCGATCTGATCATCATGGACCTCATGATCCCGGAAACGAAAGGATTCGGTTTTATTAAAGAGATAAAGGAAAATCCAAACACTGCTTCCATTCCGATCATGGTGGTTACGGCAGCTACCATGATAAGTTCGGCGATGGCGGTTCCTTTTGATGTGATCCTGTTCAAACCGCTGGTTTTCAGGTCACTTATGCTGGAATTGTCCCGGTTTATCCCAAATATTGCACTCAAACTCAATGGATCGTCACTTGTTGCCAGCGACGAAAGGGAGCATACTCCTGGCATCGACCCTGAACTGGCTTCATATGTCAGGATCAGGGTAACACCACTTTTTGATCAGCTCGACAGGGCATTGATCATTGAGAATGTGCAGAGGATCGCTGCTGTTTTACTTTCGGCCGGAAAGAAATTTCAGTCTGAAATTCTTATCGGTAAAGGTGAAGAACTTGAAAGGAACGTTGCCGGGTTTGATGTGGTAAAAATAAAAGAGAATTTAAAAATGATTTCTGAAATGATCCGTACTGATAAAGGAGAATAAATGGAGATCCCGGGTAAAAATCTGGTTTTAATTGTTGATGACAATCCTCAGAATATCCAGTTGCTGGCAACAATTGTTAGCAGTTGCGGTTATACCCCGGGCATTGCCATGAGTGGCAAACAGGTTTTTGATTTCCTCGGGGAGAACCTGCCATCTATTATTCTTCTTGACATTATGATGCCTGAAATGGATGGTTATGAAGTTTGCCGGATTTTAAAAAAGAATGCTGAATATTGTGATATACCGGTTATCTTTGTTACTGCAAAAAATGAGAAAGAAGAGGTTGTAAAAGGATTCGAAGCCGGAGCTGTGGATTATATTACAAAGCCATTCAATACGAAAGAACTGACCATGCGTCTTAGAACACATATCGATCTGAAACAGAGTCATGACGCCTTGTTCTTTCTTAATAATGAAATCAGGAAACTGAATGAAACGCTGGAACAACGGGTTGACGAACGTACCCGACAACTCGAAGCCACCAACAGGGAACTTGCGTTTCACCTTAAAGAAATTGAACAGTTTACTTTCATTGCGTCCCATGATCTTCAGGAACCTTTACTTACTCTGAACAATTATACCAGGCTTGTCAGGGATGAATATGCCGGTAAGCTTGATGAAGACGGTAATAAATACATTGAGTTTATTTCCGGTTCGGCTGACCGGATGAGTACGCTGGTAAAGGGATTGCTCGACTACGCCTTATTGGGGAAAGAGAGTGTTCCGGTCATGGTCGATTGCAATAAAATAGTCAGGGAACTTCAGTCAGAACTGGCAGATGCAATTACAACAAGTAATGCAGGAATTACCATGCAGGATTTGCCATGGATCAAGGGTTATGAAGCAGAACTTAAAATTTTATTCAGAAACCTTCTTACAAACGCGATTAAATTCCGGAATAAAGAGAACAAGCCTGAAATTACAATTTCATCCGAAAATCAGGAAAAAGAATGGATCTTTAAGATCGGTGACAATGGAATAGGGATAGATGAAAAGGATAGGGAGAAGATCTTCGTCATTTTCAAACAGATGTTTAACCGGAATGAATATGAAGGGACTGGAATCGGTCTGGCACATTCTAAAAAAATAGTAGAAATGCATGGTGGACGGATCTGGGTTGAATCCAATCCCGGGAAAGGCAGTATTTTTGTATTTACAATCCCAAAAATGTAAACACATATGAGCAATAAACTTAATTGTGTGTTACTTGTGGATGATAATGATTCCGACAATTTTCTCCATAAAAGGGTGTTGCTGAAAGCAGGTATTGCAGATCATATTGAAATCGCGATGAATGGAAAGGAAGCCTTTGAGTTCCTTATTAAAAACCAGAATGGCAGAGAGCCGGAAAATGCAGTTTCTTATCCTGAATTGGTACTCCTTGATATCAATATGCCGGTGATGGATGGATGGGAATTACTTGAAGAATATCAAAAAGCAGGGGAAATTAAAAATCAGAAAACAGTCTTCATTATACTCACAACTTCGTTAAATCCCACCGACAAATCAAGAGCAGAAAGGATGCTGGGAAGTGCATGTTTTCATTTTAAACCCCTGACTTTGGAAATGATAAATGAGATTATGCAAAAACACTTTCCTTAATGACTCACTTTGATATTTTCGACCGGCTCTGGGCAGATTACTCCAGGCTGAATCCATCGACCAAAATAGTTCATGATCTTTTCACAACCGAAGGTGAGACGGTCATCAACGATCACATTGCCTTTCGTACCTTCAGGCATCCTTCCATCGGGGTGGATAAACTTTCACAGGTATTCCTGAAAAACGGTTATGTGTGCAGAGGCGAATACCATTTCGAATTAAAAAAACTGTTTGCCCGACATTATGAACATATCACCGACCGGGAAGCTCCCCGCGTATTCATCAGCGAATTGCTCACAGAGGAATTCAGTCCGTTCCTGCAGGAAACAATCAGGGATTGGATCTTCCGGATCCCGGCTGCTCTGTATGATTCGGATGAACTGATCTTTGCAGGCAATGTTTCGGGCATCCCGTCATTCGCCGTGTATGAAAAATTGCGTACCGAGTCAGAATATGCAGCCTGGTTGTATGTGAACGGATTCTGTGCAAACCATTTTACAATAAGCGTGAATCGTTTGAAAAAATTTGATACCATTCAAAAAGTCAATGCATTCCTGAAATCGAATGGCTTTGTACTGAATGATGCCGGAGGTGAGATACAGGGAACTCCTGAAGAGTTGCTCGAGCAATCAAGTATCCGTGCAGGGATGGTGACATTCAGATTCCTCGAAGGAGAAAAAGAAATTCCGGGATGTTATTATGAATTCGCGAAACGATATCCCGACAGCAATGGGAATCTTTATGGAGGTTTTATAGCCAAATCGGCCGACAGGATTTTCGAATCCACGAATTTCTATAAAAAGTGAGGAATCTTGTCAGGCCGGCTGCCGGTATTATTCTCCTTCTGTTAACGGTTTCCTGTAAAAATGGAGGTTCTGGGCAGGAAGGTGTGAAGTTTCCTCTGCCCGAATCCGGGGTACTACACGAAAAGGTCGCCTGTAAAGGTCAGCCCGGGAAATCTTACGCGTTGTTTATTCCTGGAAATACCTCCCTACCCGACCCGCTCCAATCAGGGAAAGAAGAAATTCATAAGCGGGTGTACCCGGTCATGATCGTATTTGACCCCCATGGGAATGGAGTATTTCCGCTCACTCTTTACAAAGATCTTGCTGAAAAATACGGATTTATCCTGTTTGGGTCAAATGATTCAAAAAACGGACTCCCTGCAGAAGAGATCAAAAGCATCATCGATGCATTGATGAATGAAGTGCATATAGCGTATCCGGTGGATACGAACCGTATTTACCTCCTTGGATTTTCGGGAGGTGCGCGTGTAGCTGCAATGGCCGCCATGTACCAGGTGCAGGTGAAAGGAGTGATTGGGTGTGGCGCCGGATTGGGTGGCACGGAACAACCCATCCGTTATAAATTTGACTATTTTGGTATCGCAGGCACAGCAGATTTCAATATGAGTGAAATGCTGCAATTGGAAGAACCGTTATCCCGGGCAGGTTTTCGCCATTTTATCATGACTTTCCCGGGGGTACATGCCTGGCCGTCTACAGAAGTGATGGAAGATGCTTTCCGGTGGATAACGCTGAATTCGATGAAAGACGGTTTATTGAAAAAGGAAGATCGGTTCATTTCCGGGGTAAAAACGGTGTTAGGCGACCGCATAAATGCAGCAACAAACAACCATATGCTCATCACCGCGGATGATGAATGCCGGAAAGCAATATCCTTTCTGGAAGGTTTGGTATCCGTGGATAGTATAAAGAGTGAACTCCAGGCACTCGAAAAGCTGCATGAATACCAATCACAGGTTGCTTATCGGAAAAAAATCATGAAAATGGAGGAGGAAGAGAAGCAGGAACTGATGCAGGCCTTACAGGCGGAGAACCTGACCTGGTGGAAGGTGAAAATTACGAATTATGAATTACGAATTACGAATGATATAGGGAGGGACAAAAAAACGGATCCTGAAGATACTTTGAAGAACAGGAGACTGATGGCATTTCTGAGTCTTTACTGTTATATGAACGCCAATGCAGCCATTGCCCGGCAGAATGTAAATGCAGCAGTTAAGATCATCGCGATTTATGAGATGGCCGATAAAGGTAACCCGGAACCCAATTATATGCGTGCCACTCTGTTTGCCCGCCAGTCGGAGAGTGAAGGAGCATTTGCACAGCTTAAAATAGCGATCGACAAAGGTTTTAATGATAAACACCGGCTGAATAGTCAGCAGGAATTCAGCTCCATGAAAAGTGCACCGGAATGGTCCGACCTGCTGAAAAAAATACAATGATGGATATTGAACATTTTCATCGTAAAATAGAAGATCTGCGCCGTGAATTCAAAGGCGAGATTTTTACGGATAATGCCCAGCGCCTCCTTTATGCCACGGATGCTTCAGCCTACCGCGAGGTCCCGGCAGGTGTGGCGCGACCTAAAGACAACAGCGACCTGCGGAAACTTATCAGCTTTGCCAATGAAACAAAATGCCCGTTGATCCCGCGTGCCGCGGGAACTTCCCTGGCAGGCCAGGTTGTCGGATCAGGCCTTGTGGTGGATATATCCCGCCACATGACTCAGATCCTGGAGATCAATACCTCTGAGCACTGGGTTCGAGTACAACCCGGTGTCATCCTGGATGAACTGAATAAAGTTGTTGAAAAACACGGGCTTTTCTTTGGTCCTGAAACCAGTACGTCGAGCCGTTGCATGATGGGTGGAATGGTTGGAAACAACTCCTGCGGGGCACATTCTATCATTTATGGCAGTACGCGTGACCATTTGATCTCTGTAAAAGGATTCCTGAGCGATGGCTCTGAGGCAGAATTCAAAGAGTTAACTTTGGAAGAGTTCATGACAAAACGTTCAGGAAATGAACTTGAAAATAAAATATACCGGCAAATCCATGAGATATTGGCCAACCCTGTCAACCAGGAAAATATCCGCGGGGAATTCCCCGATCCGGCCATTCACCGCAGGAATACCGGCTACGCACTGGACCTGCTGTTAAACACCGAACCCTTTACCCGTTCACCCGGTTACCCTTTCAACTTCTCCACCCTCATCGCCGGCTCCGAAGGTACCCTGATGTTCATGACCGAGCTCAAACTGAACCTCGTTCCTTTACCGCCAAAAGAAAAAGCCCTGATATGCGTACACTGTCATACCATCGCCGAATCGCTGAATGCCAATCTGATCGCGCTGAAATATGAGCCCGGGAGTGTGGAACTGATGGACAAGGCGATCATGGATTGCACGCGCGACAACATCACGCAACGTCAAAACCGGTTTTTCATTGAAGGAGATCCCGGTGCCGTTCTGATCATCGAATTCGCGAGGAACACGAGAGAGGAGATCCTGGAAATCTGCCACCGGCTTGAGGCAGAAATGCGTTCTGAAAGTTTGGGTTATCATTTTCCGATCGTCTTTCCTCCGGATCTGAAAAAAGTATGGGACCTTCGCAAGGCAGGACTGGGTGTGCTTTCCAACTATCCGGGCGACCGGAAACCGGTTCCGGTCACCGAAGACACGGCTGTCAGTCCGGCCATTCTTCCTCAATACATTGAGGAATTCAATAAGATACTAAAACTCCTGGGACTCGACTGCGTTTATCACGCGCATGTTGGTTCAGGAGAACTGCATCTCAGGCCGGTGCTGAATCTCAAGAATCCTGCAGATGTTGAACTTTTTCACACCGTAGCATTGGCAACGGCGAAATTAGTCAAGAAATTCAACGGGTCCTTATCCGGGGAACATGGTGATGGCCGGTTGCGGGGTGAATTTATCCCGCTGATGATCGGCGAGGCGAATTATCAATTGTTGAAGGATATCAAGAACGTGTGGGATCCCAACCATATTTTCAATCCCCATAAAATCGTAGATACCCCGAAGATGAATACCAGCCTGAGGTTTGATCCAGTCAAACCTGTGCGCGAGATCCCAACGGAATTTGATTTTTCAGGAAGTAATGGAATTCTCCGGGCGGCGGAGCAGTGCAACGGTTCCGGCGACTGCCGCAATACAGTTGTTACGGGCAGGTACATGTGCCCGTCGTATATGGCCTTGAAAGATGAAAATACTACAACCCGGGCACGTGCGAATATCCTTAGGGAGTTCCTTACCAATTCAACCGGACCGAATCCGTTTGATCACAAAGAGATCTACGAAGTAATGGATCTTTGCCTGTCATGCAAGGCATGTAAGTCGGAATGCCCGTCAAACGTGGATATCGCCAAACTTAAAGCCGAATTTCTTCAGCACTGGTATGATGCAAACGGAATTCCGCTTCGCTCCTGGTTCATCGCGCATATCACCCGGATAAATCAGCTTGGAAGCTTCACCCCTGCCCTTTTCAATTTTTTCCAGAAAAACAGTTTCATTTCAAAGATCACAAAAAAAGTCCTTGGATTTGCGCCAGAACGCAAAATCCCGCTGCTTTATTCAACTACCCTCCGGGCATGGGCAGCAAAACAAAGCAGGGATACGGACCTGGAGGGTATCGTGTTCCTTTTTGCTGATGAATTCACCAATTTCAACGACGTGGAAATTGGTATCAAGGCCATCAAACTGCTGAACCTGTTCGGTTACCGTGTCATTATCCCCGATCATGAAGAAAGCGGGCGGACATATCTTTCGAAAGGACTCATAAGGCAGGCAAAAAAACTGGCCAATGAAAATGTCAGGAAACTCAAGGATATCGTCACCGTGGAAACCCCGCTGATCGGCATTGAACCTTCTGCCATTCTTACATTCCGCGATGAATATCCCGATCTGGTTGATGGTACATTGAAAGTGGATGCAGTAAATCTGGCGAAGAATGCGTTGATGTTTGATGAGTTTTTGTTGCAATGTCCCGGATCCCGGATCCCGCATCCCGCATCCCGTATCCCGGATCTTTTCACCACCCGCCCCCGCCTCATCAAACTCCATGGTCATTGTCATCAGAAGGCGCTTGCTTCGGTCGAATCTACAATTAAGATGCTTTCGATCCCGGCAAATTACCAGGTGGAAGCGATAAAATCGGGTTGCTGCGGCATGGCAGGCTCATTTGGTTATGAGAAAGAGCATTATGAAGTATCCATGAAAGTCGGGGAACTGGTATTATTTCCTGAGGTGCGGAAAGCCGCGCAGGAGGTGATCATTTCCGCACCCGGCACATCTTGTCGCCACCAGATCATGGATGGCACCGGACGGAAGGCGTTACATCCGGTCGAAGTATTGTATGAGGCAATATTAGCAAACGAAAGCCCGAAGTAATGAACTCGCCAGATCTGCCCCTGGAAAGCCGGCGGTGAAATATGAGATTATAGCAGCTTTTTTTCGTATCTTTGGAGCGTATGGTTTTTTCATATTTGTTAGGGAATGTTTACATGCAGAACATCAAACTTACGTGGATTTATCAGTTGTATAATTCTGATATTTCCTCTAATTCTGAAGGCTCAACTCACGGTGATCCAGGGCGCTGCCATGAACATGACTCCCCAGCAACTGGTTCAGAACTACCTGGTCGGAGCCGGGATCACCGTAAGCAATGTTACCTTTAATGGCATTTCCACCACCATTACATCAAACCAGGTAGGAACATTCGCCACAGCCGGTGTTGCTACCACGCAACTAGGCCTGGAAGGGGGTATCCTGATGACTTCAGGGGGAGCAAACATCGCGATCGGGCCGAACAACGCGGGGGATGCCGGCATCCAGGTCGGTGGCCCGGGCGATCCCGATCTGAACATCCTGTCGAATGCCAGCACATACGATAAAGCTGTAATAGAGTTTGACTTTATTCCCCAGTTTGACACGGTACGGTTTCGTTATGTTTTCGGATCCGAGGAGTTCTTAGAATATTGCAATCAGTTTAACGATTCCTTTGGTTTTTTCCTGAGCGGACCGGGGATCACCGGCACTTTTTCGAACAATAGTGTTAATATCGCCCGGATGCCCGGTTCTGTCAATAATTATGTGACCATTAATAATATCTGCGCGAACACACTCTCCAGGTGGACAAATCCTCCGGGTGGGATTTATTATCAATATGACGCCCTGACGTACGTTTATGATGCATGGTATGTTGTTCAGCCGTGTACCACTTATCATATCAAACTTGCTATCGGTGATGCTGTTGACAAGAAATATGATTCAGGGGTATTTCTCGAACAAAACAGCTTCAGCAGCCCGGGTATCAATATGATCAACAACAGCAGCATCCCTGAACTAGGAAACACGGCCATTGAAGGGTGTAACGACGTCGCGGTTAATTTCAGGCTGATGGTCTCCCTGAACTATCCCTATACAGTTCATTATACCATTGGTGGAACAGCTGTTAATGGTGTTGACTACACCCATATTGACGATTTTGTAACATTCCCTCCAAACGAAGACAGTGTGAACGTCGTAATCCATCCCATCCCGGATGCCTTACCTGAAGGTGAGAAGACAGTGATCCTTACCCTGAACCAGATTTCGTGCGACGGGACCATCAAAAGGGATACGGTCTATATTGATGATTATACCCCGATGACCATTGCTCCCAACCCGGATACGGTCATGTGTTACGGTGGCAGCATCGAACTGAAAGCCAATACCACCGGCGGCATCATGCCGCTCACCTACCTGTGGAATATTCCGGGAAACGACAGTACCGTTATCATCACACCACCGGTTGGCAGCACTTTGTATACTGTTAAAGTTACTGATATTTGCACCTATTCGGTATTTGACACGGCACATGTGATGGTGCATCCTGTTCCCGTAGCCAATGCAGGTTCCAATGTCACCATCGCCAATGGTACCAGCACTACCCTGCATGGTACAGCCAGCGGTGGCTACGGGTCATACAGCTATGCATGGACTTCAAATCCACCAGGATTCACGTCGTCACTCGCGGAACCATCAACCGGAAATATAAGCAATACGACCATATATATTTTAAGGGTCACCGATCTCACCGGAGGATGTGAGAGTTTGCCATCACAGGTCATCGTAACTGTACAGGGCGGCCCACTTTCAATAAACCCCGTTGCCGAACCCGACGCTGTTTGCCTGGGAGATACGGCACAACTTTATGCCTTATCAGGCGGAGGCTCCGGAATTTATACCTACTCCTGGAGTGCAACACCGGCTGGTTTCACATCGACCCTGGCCAATCCAATAGTAACTCCTTCTGAATCGACGACTTACACCCTTGTGGTCAACGATGGTTTTAACCAGATCACAGGCAGTACCCATGTGGTGGTTTACCCGCTTCCATTGATCTACCTGGGTCCTGTTGATTCCACGGTTTGCATTTATGATACCATAACGCTTGATGCCGGCAATGCGGGTTCGACGTACAAATGGTCTACCGGATCAACAAACCGTTATCTGACTGCCTCAACCACAGGTATCGGATATGATGTACAGACATACTCAGTCGAAGTTACGAATCAAAATGGATGCAGCAATTCCGCCACCATCAACATCATTTTCACCTTCGATGATTGTGTCGGAATTGAAGAACATCCGGTGAATTCGAATTTTTCCGTTTATCCAAACCCTGCCCATGGAACTTTTCGTTTGGTTATCAGGAATATCAGTAAGGTGGTAAATGTTAAACTGCTGAATATGATTGGTAAAGAGGTATTGACAGGTCATATCTACCGTACTGAAAATCCGGCAATGGAAAAGGAATTTGATATTTCGACCCTTGCTCCCGGAATTTATATTTTATTGGTCACCGGTGAGAAATTCGCCGGTTCAGTGAAGCTGGTCATTCAATAAATTCCTAAGTTTCCATATTCTTTATTGCCTTACGTCCAACTCCTTTTCTGATTTTACCTCACCCTCAACCCCTCTCCCCAGGGAGAGGGGGTAACGTTTAGCAGGAAAGTGCTATTTCCCCCTATCCGGGCGGAGAGGGGGTCAGGGGGGTGAGGTATCCTTGCGGAGCAAGGGTCAGGGGGGTGAGGTATCTAAAAATCCGGTTTTGTTTATTTATTCAACACATGTTTATATTTTAAACACTCCGGATAAACGACTAATTAGCAAATCTTTAAATGAATAAATAAAAAACAGTGTTGAATATATCAACACTTTCATTGTTTAATTTGTAAACAACTGTTCAGCTATTAAATTGATATACAGTGATTTATATTCAAATTAATTCTTTGGCACCATAATTGAATTGCTTAATTCAACACAATTGTAAATGGGCAAAAATCATGAAAACAAAGATCTTTTTATTCATCGGAGCGTTAATATTGAGTTACACCTTTAGCATCGGCATAGCTGCTGCAGGTGAGACCGAATCTACTCAGGCTGGTTCAATTAATATTGTTACCTCCCCTGATTTATATTATCTGACCACGAAGTGGGCAAATGAATACCACAGGATCAATCCGAAGGTTCAGTTCAGTGTTATAAAGTCGGCAGACAACGACCTCGCCGGAATGCTGAACAAAAGTGGCGGGATTGGTTTTATTTCCGGTGATTCGTTTACTGCACTAAACAATGTATCGACCTGGGCCATAACCGTCGGACGAGATGTGATCGTGCCTGTTATGAATGTAAGAAACCCTTGTCTGGACGAGATCCTCAGGAAAGGCATTACTTCAGGAGGATTAGTCCGGATCCTTGAAAATACGGGTATACCAACCTGGGGCATGCTCCTGAATAACGGACAAAATTTCCCACTCCATATTTATTTAACCAATGATCCATCGATAAAAGCCGGGATCGGGAACTTTCTGCATATTGACAAGATCAGGATGGAAAGCATGGGAACCACCGACAGACAGGAAATGATTGCCATGATGTGCAAGGACCAAAACGCACTTGGTTTTTGCAAACTGACGGATCTCGGTGATTTGAATAAGCAGCATATGAATGAGACCATCAGAATTGTGCCCATCGACAAAAACGGGAACGGGAAAATTGATTTCATGGAAGACATTTATGAGAATCTTCAGGAGTTTTCACGGGGTGTCTGGATTGGTAAATATCCGAAAGCATTATCCGGTAGTATCTACTGTGTGGCTTCTGTAAAACCAACAAATGGGACTGAAATGGCTTTCCTTCAGTGGTTACTGACGGATGGACAGCAATATCTGAACATGAATGGATTCAGTGATCTCGTATACAATGAAAGGCAAACGCAATTGGATAAAATGAAAAACAATACCATAAATGTGACCGCTGCAGAGAAAGATCCTTATGCAAATCTCAAGGTGATCGGACTGGTTTTGGCTGCATTGGCTGTTCTGGGATTCACATTGGATTTGATTTCAAGAAAATTCAGAAAGAAAAATAGGGAAGGACAGGATGCCACGGTCCCCTATCCGACTGTTTTTGATGAAGAATCAGTGGTTGTCCCAAAAGGTCTTTATTTTGACAAGACACATACATGGGCTTTTATGGAGCCTGACGGAACAGTGAAAATTGGCATCGATGATTTCCTTCAGCACATCACAGGACCGCTCACGCATATTGAAATGAAGAAGACCGGAGAAAAGATAAAAAAGGGTGACCACCTGCTCACCATGATCCAGAAAGGGAAGCAATTGAATATTTATGCCCCCTTATCGGGGACTGTTACTGCCCAGAATAAAACCCTGATCGGCAATTCTTTCGCACTTAATACGGCTCACTATACGGATAGATGGATCTGCAAGATCGAACCGGTTAACTGGTTACGTGAGGTCCAGTTTTTAACAATGGCAGAAAAATACAAAATCTGGCTCAAGGATGAGTTTATCAGATTAAAGGATTTTTTTACTGTGGCAATAAAGACCAATTCGCCTGAATATGCAAATGTAACCCTCCAGGACGGCGGAGCCTTGAAGGATAGCATTCTGGCCGATCTCGGACCAGAGGTATGGGAAGATTTTCAAACAAAATTTATTGATAATACGAGATAATCACACCCCGGATTCCCATCAATACAGGGAGTTCAGCCCGGGAATGAGATCCATCAATATATTTATTCATCAATCTAAAAAACAACATTATGGGTATAAACCGACGAAGTTTTTTTAAACTGCTGGGTGTTACCGGAATGACAATTGCTGTTGGAAAGGATGCATTTGCCGCTTCCGCAGGCAGGAACGATGTGGAATTCTACGGAATATTATATGACGGCACCCGGTGCAAGGGTTGTCGTGGTTGCGAGTACGATTGCGCTGAAGCACATGGATTTCCGGAACCAAAACCCTCGAAAGAGATCCCGGCGATACGCAAAACGGATGAAACATGCAATACCGTGGTGAACACGTACAAAACCACAAAAGGAGAAGTTTTTATCAAACGGCAGTGCATGCATTGCAATGAACCGGCTTGTGTTGCGGCCTGTCTGACACAAGCCATGCATAAGACTAAAATGGGCCCGGTGACCTGGGACGGGAATAAGTGCATGGGATGCCGCTATTGCATGGTCTCGTGTCCATTTGATAGTCCCAAATTTGAATATCACAGTGCAAACCCGAAAATTCAAAAATGCGATATGTGTTTCGATCGGCTTAAAGCCGGTGAAAGCCCTGCCTGTGCTTTCAATTGCCCCAATGAAGCATTGTTATACGGCAAACGCCGTGACCTGATCAAAGAAGCTCACAGGCGGATTTCTGAGAAACCCGGAGTGTACGTTGATCAGATCTATGGTGAACATGCCGCAGGTGGAACAGGATGGTTGTACCTCTCACCGGTCCCATTTGAAGAATTGGACATGAACAATACCCTGCAACAATCCTCTTATCCTTCGTTGACAAAAGGATTCCTCTACAGCGTTCCTTCAGTATTTGTGCTGGTTCCGGCACTCTTACTGGGAATTCACCAGTCTACAAAAAACAACCATCTAAACAAGGAGAAAGAAGATGAATAACAGCTATCAGATTGCATCAGACCACGATGGAAAATCCATCTGGACATTCCTCGTAAGCGAGTTGAAACCAAAAGGGAAACTCCTTACCCCGTTTAACATCATCTCCATTCCGATCATGATTTTAGGATTGGCGTTGATCGTCATCCGGTTCTGGAAGGGGATCGGATCTATTACAAACCTTACCCAGGAAATACCCTGGGGATTATGGATAGGCTTTGATGTCGTTACAGGTGTAGCCTTTGCCGGAGGTGCCTATGTTCTCACTTTCATGGTATATATTCTGAATTTGCGGAAGTATCATTCGATTGTCAGGGTAACCGTCCTGAACGGATTCCTCGCCTATGTGTTTTACGCCGGAGCCCTGCTCCTTGATCTGGGACGTCCCTGGAATGTGGTCAATCCGATTATCGGAAACAGTTTTGGAACCAGTTCAGTGCTATTTCTGGTGGCATGGCACTTCCTGTTGTACATGGTTGCGGAGTTGATCGAATTTTCACCGGCTGTGGCGGAATGGCTTGGCGCCCGCAGAGCACGGAAGATCCTTTCGGGCATGACCATTGCTGCCGTTGTTTTCGGTATCACGCTCTCAACACTCCATCAGTCGGGGCTGGGTGCACTGTTCCTGATGGCCAAAGATAAGATCCACCCGCTCTGGTACTCGGAATTCATCCCCATCATGTTTTTTGTATCCAGCATATTCGCAGGACTATCCATGGTCATTTTTGAAGGATCGATAAGCCATAAGGTATTCTTTAAACAGATCAGCGAAAAAAATCACCAGGCACAGAAAGGGATTATCAGGGGATTATCAAAAATCTGCACAGGCGCCATGTTTGCTTACTTTTTTCTGCAATTGCTGGTCTTTATCCACGGACAACACTGGGACCTGCTAAACACCCCGATGGGATACTGGTATCTCCTCGAGATGATTGGTTTCGTGCTTTTGCCGATGATCCTGTTTTTTATCAGTTACCGGACCAATAATATAAACCTGATCAAAATTGCAGCCGTTATGACCATGCTTGGTGTTATTTTAAACCGGCTTAATGTTACTGTCATCGGTTTCAGATGGGATATGGCCATCCGGTATGTTCCGTCATGGATGGAATTTGTAGTGACGCTGGCTGTGATTTTTACAGAAATATGGGTATTCAGATGGATTATCAACCGGATGCCGGTTTTACGTGACTCCCCATCCTGGGTGAATGAAAATAAATAAAATATTTACTAAAAAACAATTTTATGGAAGGATTTAGTTATTATGATATTTTTGCGACAAAAGGCATGGAATATCTGGTCATCGTCCTTTTTCTGACCATGTTGATCCCATTCTGGGTTATCCTGAACAAACAGGCAAAAATAACCGGACAAATTCAAAAAGCATTGGGGATACTTTCAGCAAGGATCCTACGAATACCCCAAGGGCTGTTTTACAGCAGAAACCATACCTGGATGTTCATGGAAAAAGACGGAGGCGCCAAAGTGGGACTCGATGACCTTTTACTGCATATAACCGGAGAGGTGAAGGTTTGTCACCTTAAAAACCCGGGTGAAATGATCAGTAAAGGAGATTTACTGACCGAAATTGACCAAAATGGAAAACTGCTTCAGGTATTTTCACCTGTCTCAGGAGAAATTCTGGAAACAAACACCAGGTTGTATGAGGATCCCGGAACAATGAATGATGATCCCTACGGCAACGGGTGGATTTATTCCATCAAGCCTTCGGACTGGGTGGCGGAAGCAAAGTCATGCTATTTTGCAGAAGAGGCAGCGAATTGGTCGGCAAAGGAACTGGAACGGTTCAAGGATTTTCTTGCAGTGACCATGAAAAATTACGCCCCTGAAACGTCCATGGTTATATTGCAGGATGGTGGTGAATTATGCGATCATTCACTGTCGGTATTACCCGATCAGATATGGAAGGATTTCCAAAAAGAATTCCTGAGCCTTTACCGGTTGTGATCCCCGCGACCTGAACGGTGAAAAGCAAAAGAATAAAAAAACTGGTACAGGTCCTCCGGTTTTTTTGTATTTTGCAATAAAATATGACATGTTGGACATCACAGGCTGATTTATATGCCAAAACAGGTGCTGCCATGCTTTTCATGAGAAAATATAAAAACAACGCCGGAACCCGGATTTTTAAAAAGTACGTTAAATTCAGGTCCTCGATTTATGGCCGGGTAGTGTTGATCATCACACTGTTATCCGTCTTTTTGTTTGTATCATTCAGCATAATTTTCAGGTCGGTAAACGAGCAGTATTTAAATACGGTCATCCGCCAGAATGGAACCAATATGGGTTCAATCGTAAAGGGAGCATTATACCATTCGATGCTCGAGAATGATAAAAGTTCACTTCAGTATACCCTTGATGTCATCAATACATTACCGGGCATTGATGAAGTGAACATGTACGACAGCTGGGACAAACTCGTTTATTCAACCATTCCGTCCGATACAAACAACAGCCATGGTAATCCGAATTGTATCAGTTGCCATGCCGATATTAAATCAATGTTCCCCGGAAATGGTCAGTCGTATCAAATCATCGATGTCGCAAGCGACTGTAAGATGAATCAAAAGGATAACCAAAGCAGGCATCTTTTGATCAGGTCGCCGATCCTGAATGAAAAATCCTGTTATCTCAGTTCCTGTCACGCGCATAAATCAACCGATGTATTGCTGGGTTCGCTTGTTATCAAAATTCCTTTGGGTGACCTCGATGATGCTTTGTCAAGATCTTCCACCGAATTTTTCCTGCTTGCTATTTTTACAACCCTTTTGCTCGTCTCATTTTTAATTTACTTCACCAGGAAAAGAATTAAAGATCCGCTGAATGCACTGATAAAGGTGAGCATAGCCGTTGCCAACGGGGACAAAAGTACACGGGTTGAAATTAAACCCAATCAACTGGACGATATGAGAATGGTTTCCCAGGCCTTCAATGATATGCTTGATAACCTGCATACAGCAACGAATGAGTTGGAGAACTGGTCTCAGCAACTGGAGTACAAAGTTCAGAAGAAATCGGAAGAACTGGGAGCAGCCCAGAATGAATTGATGCATGTTGAACGGTTGGCTTCGCTTGGAAAATTATCTTCATCCGTTGCACATGAAATAAATAATCCCTTATCGGGGATTTTAATCTATACAAAACTTCTGTATAAGCAATTAAGCAATCCCGAATTGTACGCCTCCAAAAGAGACTCCATGCTCAAACACCTGAAACTGATTGAGAATGAGACAAAACGATGCGGTGATATTGTAAAAGGTTTACTGGATTTTTCACGGAAAGATCAGGATGATTTCGAACCAAGACATCTGCATGAAATATTGCAGGAAACTTATGAATTAATGACGCACCCTATTAAAATCGCGAACATAAGCTTTGTTTCAGATTTTTTAGCAAAATCCGATCTGATCTATTGCAGCCCCAACCAGATCAAGCAGGCTTGTGTAGCAATGCTCGTAAATGCCTCGGAAGCAGTACTTGAAAATGGAGAAATCCAGATCAGGACAAAAAACCCTGATGAGGATACGATCAATTTTGAAATATCTGACAACGGGTTGGGGATTGCCGCTGAGGATGTACCTCACATTTTCGAACCATTTTTCTCGACTAAACAGGATGCCAGCGGTATTGGATTGGGATTAGCAATTGTTCACGGGATTGTACAAAACCATAAGGGCAAAATACTTGTCAGATCCGAACTAGGACATGGAACTACCCTATCAATCACTTTGCCGTTAATTAAAAATTAAAAGAGGATATATCATGGCGAAAAAGATCTCAATACTAATTGTCGACGATGAAGAATCTGTCAGAGAATCATTGTTCAGCTGGTTCATCGAAGACGGGTACCGTGTTGAATGCGCCGAAAACGCTAAAAAAGCACTGACAATCCTGGAATCCGACCAATTTGATATTATCCTGGCCGATATTAAAATGCCCGGAATGGACGGGCTGGAAATGCTCAGAAGAATAAAGGCTCACAAACAGGATTCGATTGTCATCGTCATGACGGCGTTTGCAACAGTAGATACCGCGGTAAAAGCGCTTAAGGACGGTGCATTCGATTATATCACCAAACCATTCGATCCCGATGATCTGACCCATTTGATAAGGAACGCGACAAAACAGATCTCCTTAACAGAGGAAAATGAGACCTTAAAGTCAAAGGTCGTCTCCCTCGAGAATGTCGAAGACCTGATCGGGAACAGTGATTCCATGAAACATGTGCTCAGGGAGATTGAAAGCGTGGCACAGACCAACTCCTCGGTCATCATAACCGGTGAAAGCGGGACCGGTAAAGAGTTGGTCGCAAGGGCCATCCATGCAAATTCTCCGCGTAAATTCTTTCCTTTCGTCAGTGTCCATTGCGGTGCATTGACTGAAAGTCTGCTTGAAAGCGAATTGTTCGGTCACGAAAAGGGAGCTTTTACAGGTGCCATGTATAATCGCAAAGGCCGGTTTGAAATGGCCGACAACGGATCGATATTCCTGGATGAAATTGCAACAATTTCCAACAAAATGCAGGTGGAACTTCTTCGGGTACTTGAATCAAAAACATTCATCCGGGTAGGTGGTAATAAAGAAATTACTTCCGATTTCAGGGTGATATGCGCCACAAATAAGGACTTGAAGAATATGGTTGAAAAAGGAATGTTCAGGGAGGACCTGTTTTACAGGTTGAATGTTGTAAACATTCATATACCTCCGTTGAGGGAACGAAAAGCTGACATTCCATTACTGGTGGATTACTTCATCAAAAAATATTGCATTTCGATGAATAAACCCCCAATCGCAATAGATTCGGGCGCTTTGAAGCGTTTGCAGGAGTTTAACTTTCCTGGCAACATCCGGGAACTTGAAAACATGATCGAACGGGCCATCGTTGTCGGTGATGGCAGAAAAATAAGCCTGAAAGACCTTCCGTTGGAAAAATCCATCGTTAGCAACTCTGCCGAAAGTCTGGATGATTTCGAAAAAGCATTTATCCTTCAGATACTCAATAATTACAGTTGGAATATTTCCCGTACAGCAAAAGCGCTGAAAGTGGACAGGGTGACACTTTACAACAAAATCAGGAAGTATGATTTAAAACAGGCAGATCAACAATAATGCATAATGAATCTGCAAACCATCACCTTAATTTCCTTCGGGTACTTCGAGAAAGATTTTCTTGAACAGATTGTCGAATCAGTTCAACATGAATTCAACTGTTCCCTGAATCTTAAGGATGGTCACATTGATCTGAGCGAATTTTACGACCCGGGACGAAGACAATACAACGGGAATAGCCTGTTGAAACAGGTTGATGCATTGGCCCCACCCGAATCAGATAAAACGATCGGGTTATTCAATGTCGACCTGTTTATTCCTATTCTGACATTTATTTTCGGCCAGGCGTTTCTGCGCGGACGTAGCGGCATCACTTCGATGTACCGCCTGAATAATACAAGCTATGGAATGGAGATGGATGTCAGGTTATTGCTGGATCGGTTTATCAAGGAGATCATTCATGAATTGGGGCATACTTTCGGACTGATACACTGCCACAATGCAACCTGTGTCATGAGGTCAAGCACCTATGTTGAAGACATAGATCAGAAACGACAACATTTTTGTGTTAAATGCCTCGATGAACTGGGATTGAAATAAAGAAAGCAACCTGTTGCTGACCTGTTGTTCCTGGAAAATTTTCAACAGGAATTAATATCAGGCCCGTAACAAGTTGCTTTCAGACAGGGATACTACCTTGTAGTGCTTATTGTTTGATTATCTTTGTCATTCCCGTTTCAATGCCGGTTATCACACGGATCAGGTAAATACCCTTTTGTCTGCCGGAAAGATCAAACACCTGTCGTTTGACTCCCGACATTTCCTTTTTGAGGATCTTTTCACCGAGTATCCCGTAAATTTCCACTGAAACCCTGGATGATTCCTCAACTCCGTTAAGTTCAAGAGTGAATGTACCGGTTGTCGGGTTGGGATAAACCTTGAAGAATGGTTTATCAGCCCCCGGCTGGTTCCCGGTTGATTCAAAGGTCATGTTCGCCTGGGCCGGCGGTAAACCTGTGCTGCAACAATAGGTTCCACTCGTGGTAATACTTGCATGAACGTTTGATCCGGCAATCCCTCTGGTTCCCGGAAGGAGTTTGATGTGTTGTCCGGCAATCATCTGTACCGAGGCGCCGCTTTCCACAATGAAGGTCGATCCGCCACCTCCGGTGGTTATGCTCATGGTTGCATTGTAACAGTAGCTTTGCCCGCTGGGAATGGTGATGTTGTTCAGCGGCAGAACTTCAACCAAAGGATTCACCTGCGTAACAATTACAGGTATGCTTGAATATGCATGGAAAACCCCGTCGAATGCCTCAACATAATAAGTGGTGTTCCCGGCAGGATAATCAACCGGATTCTGCTCGAATGATGAAAAGCCTGCAGGTATGGAAGACCAGGAGAACGCAACCCCTTCGGCACTCCCGACATCAGCATGAAGTTGCACTGCTTCCCCGCTGCAAATGGTGCCCGGATCCGCGCTGGCTGTTACATATAATCCAATGATATCAGTTAGCGCCGACAGTCCATTTTGAGTAAACAAACCATCGTGGCTCGGATAGGTAAAATCGTACAACACATCAACCGGGTTCGCATCGCCCTTTATTATGGAACATAATTTCCAATAAATAGGTTCACCGATCACAAAACCATCCTTCTCCGGAGTGCCAGGATCATCACCATATACGATCATGATCTGATCGCTTGTCCCGTTAAATTCTGATAGTCCTCCGCAAACCCTCATTCCACTGGCATCGAGGTAGAATGCACCAAGCACATCCCCGGGATAAAGATTTGGAAGATCATGAGGAATAGTGATATAATGCTTGACCGGAGTTGGTACATGCCACCAGTTAGGACATGCATGAACCTGGTAATCTTCAACTTCCCCATTCATGGCAACGCCAAAATAGGCCAATCCGCCAATGGTGTTGAATCTGAACCTCATGTAGGTTTTTCCCTGTTGCGCAGTCGCGGGAATAAGGAAAGTAAGGTTGTTGACTCCTGCGGCCAATGGCTGGTTGGTAAATATTTGTTCCCCGGCATCAGCCCAGTCACCATCTTTATTAAAATCCATCCAGGCATTCAGGAAACCGGTGAACGACGCGCTTACCTGGATGGTCGCCGGTAATCCGACGTACATTTTTCCGACAAACACGACTCCATCCTCATCATCAGTGAACGCAAGATCATCACCGGTCGATGGTGTATTGGGCTGACCATTGGTTTCGGAGTCAATCAATGAACCAAGTCGAATATTTAAGTACTTGAAATGACGCGCTCCATTGCTTGCAAGCAAGGTCGGATAGTTGTAACCAACCGGTGGCATGTCGGGAGCATCGCCAAAGTCAAGCTCATCGCCTTCTGAACATTCATCGATAAATACAGGATAATCCTCCACTTCGCCATTGTTCACCAATCCATTGAAATTGATCGGTGTCTGGGTAGTACGGAAGCGGAACCGGGCATATGATTGCCCCATCGTCGAACCTGGAGGTACTATAAATGACAGGAAATTAGGCCCGGCCGATATGGCAAGCGTGGTATAAATATGTTCACCGGCATCTGCCCAGTCACCATCAACATTAAAGTCGACCCAGCCATCCAGGAAACCCGTCACCGAAGCCTGCACAACGATGTTGATGGTCGAACCGATTTCAATGACTGCCGGAATGGTAACACCATCTTCATCATCTCCAAGGGAGGCGTAAACACAGTCATTATCGTCACAATCAGCGCCGACACTGGGTTGGCCGTCAGGTTCCGGATCGACTTTTGCACCAAGGTAAACGCCTGCAATAATGTTATGTCGGGCGCCATTGCTTACCAATAATGTAGGATAGTCCAGAATATTTGACGGGACATCAGGTGCGTCGCCAAAATCGATCCCGATAATTGAATCACAGTGGATCACAGTCAGGCAAAAGACACCTGCAGTATCAACGCATCCAAAATGATTGACAACAACAACCGATATCTGATGATTTCCCAAAACACCAGTTGAAAAGAAAAGGTTTGGACCTGTTCCGACAGGAGAACCGTAATTGCCGTTGTCATACCAGGTAATACTTGAATAGGCACTCGCGTAAGTGTCCCAGGGTGGTAGTGCATTCAGCGGCAATGGAATGTAAAGGTGCAAGGTATCGGTGTGACAAATGGTATCGCATCCACGCGGGAATAAGCTCAAATCAGGTTTCGGGAAGATCATCGCCGCCAGTGCAGTAGCCGAACACCCTGTTATTTTATTGGTGATGGTCAAACTGTATGTACCTGCAACTGATACTGTTATTGAAGTAGTGGTCTGTCCATTGCTCCACTGATATTGATAAAGTGATGGATTTACCGGTGGGGTTAATGTGGTCAATGTATAGGGTGTACCTTCACAACCGCTTAGGAAATTCATACTCAGATCCGGTGTTTCGTAAAATGTCACACAAAGGGTATCCCAGTTTTCGCAACCAGTTACTGTATCAGTCACCTTTACAATAAAACTGCTCGTATAAGGTAAACTGCATGGTAAAGTAAGGCTGACAAGAGTAATAAAACTGCCATTGCTGTTATTTGGGCTGAAGGTAGCTCCGGCCGGAATACTGGACCATGAATACGAATAGTTCATATTGTAGAAAGCTGAGAGCTGGAATGATACCGGACTGCATGGGACTGCACAAACTGTTCCTTCACCGGTAATTCTTGCAGTGGGCAATGCTTTCTCATAGATGAAAATATGATTGGAGGTATCTGTACATCCAAAACTATTGGAGACTTCCACCCAGTAATCACCATATTGATATACATTATATGCGTTGTTCGTCGCTCCGCTTATTAACGTGCCATCCTTAAACCATTGATAGGAACTCATTCCTGAACATGCGGAAAGAGTTACGAAATTGCCCGGACAATACATCGTATCCGATGCGGTTATGATACATGCCGGCGATGGATTCACCGTGACGGTATGGGTTTTTACGGCTGTGCAGGGTCCAAGTGTGGCAGTAAGTGTCACCGTATATACTCCTGGCAAAACATAAGTATGCTGAGTCGGATCCTGGAACGATGTGGAATTGGGATCACCAAAGTCCCATGCATACTGGAATCCGGGCCCTGTGGGAATTACCGTGAATGTGACCGGTTGACCCTGGCATGCCGGGTTGGGATTGATGGAAAAATCAACCGAACAAACCACCGGGTTCGGCGGCCCGCCACCACCCACTGGACAGGTTCCGATCAGGATATACATGCTTTTGGTCACACTGCAGAAACCGTTGGAAGCGGTTACCGAAAAATAATAAATGCCCGCACCTGTGAAATAGGCATTGGGCACCGGACAGTTATTACTGTTAGGACCAAAATTCCCAAAGGGGCCGGTCCACTGGTACGAAAACCCAGATGTAGTGCTCAGTATCAGGTTATTAGGCATTGCAGGCAAGCAGTATTCGATCGGACCGTTTGCAGTGATATCCGCGATTACCGGTGGATTTACGATCGTGACATTGGTTGAAACGAAACCACTGCAATTGGTCGCGGTAACGGTCGCAGTGGTACCTGGTCCATGCCAGCGGATATTGACCGTATTTGTTCCCTGACCGGAAATAATTGAACCCCGGTTGGATGGAACGACAGTCCATTGTACAGGAACAGGTCCGGTTACTGAAAAACTCGTAACTGCATCGACACAGACTGACGTGGGAGGTACAGGGTTAAAAACAGGCGGACCATATGGATTCACAACCAGTGTTTGCGGCAATGATGAACAGAACACGCCCGGGCTGATCTCTATTTGCTGAACGACACTGACGGTCCATGGACCTGTGCCGGTCAACATGATGATGGCCGTATTCTGGTCAGTTCCGAACTGTGTCTGAACGTTACCCGTACCTGCAGCGACAGACCAGGAAAACGGACTCCCGGAAGTGTTGGATGTTATACTGTAAGTTAAATTTGTATTGGGACAAACCAGTGTCGGTCCGACTATCGGGCCCAGAATTGGCACGGCTATGACCTTGACAATTTTGATGGCATTCAGATTGCAAAAAACACCGGCTACAGTCGGGGTCGCTGTAATAATATAGGTGCCCGGTGTGGTCCATGTAATTGCCTTTGATATTCCGGATCCAGGCGGTACGAATGCACCAGCCGGGGTAACGACCCAGTTTGCCGTGGCACTGGCAAAATAATTTTCAGTCGAACCCTGGCAAACGACTTCAGGTCCGGATATTGAGAACACAGGCAGGACATTCACAACAAAAACACTGCTCCCGCTGCATCCTGCCAATGGATTGTTATAATTGCATTGGATCTGGAAAGTCCCTGCCATGTTGAATGTCATGTTCACATTGGCAACATTCCTGTCGTCATCATTGAAAGAATAAGATCCCGGAGGTGCAGTAGTGGTCCAGTTATAATAGGTACCAGGCATGGAAGGCAGGAAGAAACTGCCCGATGATCCGACACAGATCGGATTAGGTCCGCTGATTGGAAGATTTGGGTACAAAACAGGGACCTGCAAAGTTGTGGTTCCCGGACAAGGTGCTGCAGCACACCCAGGAACTGAAAGCGAGACTGTGGTTGGAACGGTATAAACTGTATTCCATTTTACTTTTATGCAATTTGTACCGGATCCTGAAATGATGGTGCCCCCGGCGACAGTCCAGTTATATGTTCCGCAAACCAACGGAGTACAAAATGACGAAGTATCACCAGGACAAACAGTCCCGTAACAACAGGTCGTTTCAATGCTTGGGCCTGCACCACTCAGCACCTGGATTACCACGACGGCAGTATCCGAACAACCGCATGGTGTCCTGATCTCACCGGCTTGCTTGGGGGGTCCCATGTCGGTGGCAGTCAGGACAACGGTATAGAAGCCGGGAGTTGAATAACTATGATCCGGTGGGTTGGCAAGTGTGGACGTCGTACCATCTCCAAAATCCCATAAATAACCACCGCCTCCCGTGGAGGTGTTTGTAAAATGCACCAGTCCTCCGGTACATACAGGATTTGGAACGGCGGTGAAATTAGCCTGAGGACCATCGATAAGGCAGATTTGCTGTGTGATAGAATCATGACAGCCTCCCCCATCAATCACAACGGTAATATATCCCGTTGTTCCGGTCCCCCATAAAATAGTGAGCGGGTTGCCTGTAGCGTTCGCGGGTGTTCCACCAACCACGGTCCAGGTATAGGTATAAGGCGCTGTATTCGGATACACGGAATAGGTATGATTAGTTAATTTGCAAGCAGCCATGGCATGACCTTGCCCCCCGGGAACAGAAGTACCGCATACAAAGTCGGATGCACATATCTCAACGGCATCTTTTAAAGAAAAATCGGGGCAACAAACAGGTTGAGCTTTCGATTCTAATGAAATTAACGATGTCAGCAAAACAAGGACCTGAACAAAAGTCCGAAAGTTAGTTCCTGATCCGAAAAGAACGCGGAAACGTTTCACGTTTCCGGAAATCGTACGACGATACTTCATATTATTCCTCCTGATGGTTTTAACCACTTTCGCGGTAGTAAAAAAAATATTGCTCCTGCCGGGTAAATTAATTCTTGACCAAGAATCCGTGTATCCTTAATATTTGTCTGAAAATTAAGGTCACACGAATCCAATCAGCGCACAAATATATTTTAATTTAGTCTAAATACAATATATATTTAACATTATTTAACTATATACATGAAATTTTCATTGCTATTTTACAATCTGACCAATTTGACTGTTTCAGCATGATTACCGCTGATGACATGAATAAAATACACACCGGCCTTCAAACCGGTCAGTGACACTTCCTGTCTCCGTTCACCATTCAGATGATTAACCGCCACCCGAAGTCCATTCATATCAATTATTTCCAAAGTCAGAATTCCGGTCGGATCATTCACAGTAAGTTCAACGATGACCGACTCGTATGCCGGGTTCGGATACACTCGCACATATGGGGTTGACCCTATCTCAGGTACAGCCTCCGATTCGTTACCCAGGGCTACTGGGCTTGTCATTGGGATTTGCGGAGGATCGGAACAGTATTGCCCGTCGATTGTTATATATCCGTGAAGCGTTCCTCCGGCATACACAGTTGTGCCTTCATAGAATAAGATGGAATGACCGGCGATCATTGTTACATTGCCGCCAGGGAGTATCGTGAACGGAGAACCTCCTCCTACATATATTGTTTGAGTGGCATCATAACAGTCGGTTTCATTCTCACCGACGATCACATTCTGTAATTCAAGAAATGGCAATGCCGCAGGACCGTCAGCATACAAAACGGTTGTTCCGTTATCATCGGGGAGCCAACTGCTGCCGCCGTCTAAACTCAGATCAGTAAAGACATCAAAGAAACTGTCGATCTGGAATCCTCCGGGAACCATTCTCATTCTCATTGACCCGGTGGATGAATCAGCAGGCAAAGGACTCTCCCTAATGATCAGACCATTCGGGAGTGATCCTCCCTGGAGGGATAGCTGAATCATCTCAGTCTGGAAATATTGTATTCCGGCTGAATCCAGGCCATGGTGCACCCGCATGAACATCTGGCATTGTGCATTGAATTGTTGGAATGTCAGACCCGAATCAATTGACATTTCCAGGGATGCCAAACTGAATACTGAGAAAAATATTGAGCTATGCAGCGGGGGCGGTGGATTATTGTTGTTATATCCTCCAAGGTCAAGATTCATGATATGGTACTTTCCATTGTCGTAGGTCATGCGGGCGTCCGTAACAATTTTATGGCTGGTTCCCCCGGGTAAATTATTGGATGATTGTTTGCTTTTGACCACAGGGCATTCCACCAAATACATGATGTCGCCGCTTTGGCCGCTTGCATTCGCCAGGGCGCCACCCCATTTTTTGGTATTCTTGTCATAGGTAGCATTTTCATCAACCGTACCTCCATTCTGGTTTTGATCCTTGTCATGCGTGATCACCAGCGAAAACTTGCCATTTCCATGATCCGTAATTCCGGTAACTGCCACACAATGGCCTTTGCCACCTTGTCCGATCCAACTTACCATCAGTTCAACATCCTGACCATTTTTTATTTCTTTGGCAACATCCGCGATCCGGGAGCCGGAGAATTTTCGTGTGGTTATCGGTAGTTTTTTCCTCTTGCAATAATTTTTCTTATTAGGGTAAATCGTACTTCTTACTGTTCCATTGCCAGGCGTGGTACCAAAAGCTGTTCCAAGCGAATTGATCGAAATATCAGCTGCATTCATGCCAAGTCCGTTTTTGGTGTTGAGCCATTGCAGGGAATTGGAAACTCCTGCAGGCACGCAGTAATTTGGAGGGCTTTCCTGGTTCGGAAAATTCTGATGAAGCTTGGGTGCAGGATCCAGCGCTTGTCCCCCCTTCTGTTTCCCGGCAGGTCCGGGACCGCCTCCACCCGGAGGACCACCCGCAAAGCCGGAATTGATCCTTACCATATCCGGAGTAACCATAGAAGTAGTAACTGTAGCCGGTCTTCCGAATATCGTTGGTGTCAGGGTCAGTCCATAGGTAAGGCTGCCTACCGGAATCCCCGGAATGCCGATATCAAACCAGAATCGCTGGCTTTGCATCAGCCCGAACCCCCTCGTGGTCATAACAGGCATATTCTCGATCACCCAGGCGGTATCAATGGTAAGGTTTAAATACATAATATTCTCAAAACCAACAAATTCAAGATCAACTACCCCCCATTCAGAATTGAGAGTGACCGTTCCGTCAAAGGCGAAATCCAACTGATGTAACTGGATTGATGGGGGTTCAAACATTTCAAAAACACAATCTGCGCCCGTATCATCATCGCCGAATTCCACAAAAGTATCGGTTGGCTGTCCCCGGAAACTCAGTCCCCATACTCCTGGACTTACCTCTGCCACCATCACATCCAACAGTCCGTTCGCCATCAGTTGCACACGTGCATCATTTAAAATATTGAAGGGCGATTCGCCGAAGTACGTTTGTACAGTAGCAACATAGGTTGAGGTGCCAATATAAATTTTCCCGGGGTTTACTCCATCATACGACATACCGCTCGCTGAAGAAGCACAGGTGTATATCGGTGCGGTAGCCCCCCAGAACCAATCCCACCATCCTGGCTGAAGACTTTCCTCAATCTTATCCTTCTCGCCGGTGGCATCGGGACCAAATTTGAAAAATACCCGTTGACCGGGATGCACTGAATTTAATACTTCTACTTCGTCACCAGTGGCAGTGGCAGTGAAAACGCCAGCACATGAAGCGTTGATCCTTGCCGCAATTAATGTTGCCTTCTGAGCAGCGGTGGATCCGGCCGGAATATTCACCTGGATCCCTTCGCATTTATCTGTAAAAGATTTCAAGGAAATGGTAAATATTCCTCCGGCTGTTGGCGGCTGACATGTGAATTTTGATCCCGTAGCATTGCTGCCCAGGAATAACAGTATAACCAAAGCTATTATACTGTATTTGATTGGTTTCAATAGCTGCTGGTAAAAACGTTTTAGAACAAGTTCCCAAATTCTTGTAAAAATATATTTCATAAAAATCCTCCCAAGTTTAGTTAGAATGTGAATTATGACATTTGTTTTGTGCTAACCTTACAGTATTATTTCGTTACTATTTTATAATATATTTGAAGTTAATAAGAACCAATTCAGCTAAGATAATTAACCATTTAAGTATTTGATCACTACATCTCCTGAATCGGGTCAAATATAGAACATTAATTTTCATTTATTCAATCTGCTTAAATTTTCATGGTGATTGAAATGCGGAAATATTTCCTTAAAAAACCGGAAATATATCCTTTGAAATCCGGAAAAAACTTTCCAAGTTTGCCGGGCACTGGAGAATTCCCGGGAAAAAAATCAATTACATCGATGGATTGAACGACTGCCCTGGTTTTATCTTGTTTATTTATTATTATCTTTGAACAAACCAATTATTACCGTAACTGAAAGCCAGGCAACCACATGGAAAACAACTGTCAAAACCCGGAACGACATTGCATAGGGTGCGAATTTAAATCACCGTTATTTTGCTTTTTGACAGATGAAGAGCTTAATCGGGTTGAAAAATGCAAGATCACAGTTTGTTTTAAAAAAGGGGAAACGATAAAGAAACAAGGAACATTTATGTCGCATGTGATTTCAGTGAACTCCGGCCTTGCAAAACTTTACCTGGAGGGTATTGAGCAACGTAATGCAATAATCCGGATTGTAAAACCAACAAATTTCATAGGAGGACCGGGTATTTATCTTGATCAACGCCACCATTTCACCGTTACGGCCCTGACGGACACAACGGTCTGTTTCATCGAAGTATCAGTCTTTAAAGACATCATCGAAAAAAACAAAACTTTTGCCCTTGAATTCATGAAAGACTTCAGTAAGAACATCCTTTCGGTTTATAACAGGTTATTATTTCTGACCCAAAAGCAAATGGCCGGCAGGATGGCTGATACACTGATCTATCTAAGCGAGGAAATCTTCGAATCCCCAAAATTCACTATGTACATTTCCAGGCAGGATATCTCGGAATTATCAGGAATGTCGAAAGATAGTGCCGTAAAGATCTTACGTGAATTTCAAAATGACAGGACGATAAATCTTACCGAAAATGAAATGGAACTCCTTGATCTTGAAAAGTTACACAGGATAAGTCGTATCGGTTAATAGTTTTTTTGCTATTTCGCTATTTAAACAACACCCCATTCGGAGCCACACCTACCGTATATTGTTTAATCAAAACTCCCAGGGGAGAATACCTGCGTAGAATTCCAGGTGAGACGAAATCGGTGGCGTCAAGTGCAAATATTTCACCATTCCCGGGATTTGTATTGAACCCATAGAAATACTTGCTGCCATCAACCAACGGAATCGTGGGTGTAACAGAGGCAGAGATGTCCATCGCAAAGATGCCCGCGTAACCAAATCCGCCTCCAAAATAAATTGTTGACCTATCTTTACTGATATCAATATGTTGAGGGTGCTGGGTTGATGAAATGATGTATTCCCCGGTTATTTGAAAGGAGGTGCCTGATAATTTCACCAATTTTGACGGGGTTTCAAGAACAATGTTGAATAAGCTGTCATATTGAATGTATCCGTAACATAGTACCCAGATATTGTTGTTTTTATCTGTGACCATTTCCTTTGGATTGTCCCCTACAATAATTGTATTAACCACGACATCTGTGGCCGGGTCGATCACGGAAATGGTAGAATCATGGTCAAATCCGCCGCCATTACATACAAGGATGCTACCGTTAGCGACGATGGCATGTTCGGGACCCGTTCCCACATCAATTGTTTTGAGTATTGTATTTGTGTTTAGGTCCACCACTTTTACTACTCCGTTCGTACCCCATTGTGTAATATAACCTTTGCTATTAAAGGAGGTCATATATCTGGGTAAACTGAATCCGGTGATGAATCCTGCTTCATTAAAATTATCAGCCCAGGCGATGGCCACTGTATCAGAAAGATTTAACATCATATACACTTTTTTGTCATATGCATACAATGATTGGAGTAACTGCCCGAGAGGATGGTTATTTACATTGAAATAGATCGAATTTCTGACACTGTCACCGGCAAAATCATAAAAACTGACCGATGCATTCGATAGTCCGAAAGTTCCTTCATTCGTAATAAAAGCGCCGTTCGTATAAGGCCCGGTCGGGATGTAAACTGTATCGTCATCTTTTTTACATGCGGTTGTCAACACGACAATAAGCATTACCCATACAAACGGATTCAATCTTTTGTTCATGATTTTTTTAGTTTAGATATCTGACTTTTCTCCCGAAAGTTCTGAACATGCCCAATGGCATGTCTTGTGGCTCGGGGCAAAAGTAAAAAATAAATCGGAAACCTGTCAAATATTTACAACAATTCCCTCCTCGGCGGGGTAGGTTTCTGGAAAGGCCAACCGGGCTTCCTCAATCAATGGTCCGATATCCTCATACCTGGCTGAAAAGTGGCCGATCAGCAATTTCTTTACCCTGGCTTTTACGGCGATCATGGCGGCTTCCACGGTTGTCGAATGGAATTTTTCTGATGCAACCGCGGCCATATCCTGCATAAAAGTAGCCTCGTGATAAAGAAGACCTACTTCCTGAATGAAGGGGATGATCTTCTCGGAATATCCTGTGTCGCTGCAATAGGCATAGGAGCGTGCTTCGGGAATCCTGCGGTGCGGTTTTTTCTCATGGAAAACGAATCCGCATGTTGGCACACTATGATGCAATGGGAAACTGTGAACAGAAATCCGTTCCTCGTCCAGGATCAGATCGAACTGGTTCATATTCAACGGATGAAAATGGAACGGATACCTCAGGGTGGTCTGCGATACCTCTAGCTGCAGGTTGATGATTTCAGAAAGCATGGCAGGTGCATGTATATGTAGCTCTTCCGTGCGGCCAAGGAGGTGCATCGAATTCAGGAGCCCGATCAGTCCAAAAAAATGATCACCATGCAAATGGCTGATAAACACATGCTTGATCCGTTGAAATGAAAGGTGGTATTTCCTAAGTTGAAATTGGGTTCCTTCGCCGCAATCAATCAAAAAGAAGCGCTCATTTGCATTGAGCAAATGAGCGCTAAGGTTTCTGTTGTTAGCCGGGATGGCAGCATTGCTGCCCAGCACCGTCAACGAGAAGGTCATGTGTTAATCTTCAGCTTTGGGTTCTTCACTGGCAGGTTCAACATCCGGCTTCACCTCCTCCTTGATGGACTTAGCGCCACGCGCAAGGTTTTCGGCCTTAACCATATCAGCTTTAAGGTTAGCAAGTGCGCCGATATCACCCAGGGTAGTTTTCTCCAGATTGTCCTTTAGCTTTTTAACGGCCTTTTTCGTATCACTTTCCTTTTTTAAACCAGTTTTGGCCTCCTTGTTTTTCTCAGCATGCATGGCATCCTGATGTATTTTACTATGACTGAGAATGATCTTCTTGTTTTCTTTCGAAAATTCGATCACCTTGAAATCCATAGCTTCTTCTTCCCTGGCCATACTGTTATCCTCCTTGCCAAGGTGGCGCAGCGGCGCAAAACCTTCCACACCATACGGCAGCGCGATGATGGCTCCCTTGTCGTTCAGGGTGACAATAGTACCCAGATGCACTGAACCAACAGCAAAAACATTTTCGAACACATCCCAGGGATTTTCTTCCAGTTGTTTATGTCCGAGGCTTAAACGGCGGTTTTCAACATCTACATCAAGTACCATTACCTCGATACTTTCACCAATTTTAGTGAATTCGGCAGGATGCTTGATCTTTTTTGACCAGCTAAGGTCAGAAATGTGGATCAATCCGTCAACACCTTCCTCCAGTTCAACAAAGATACCGAAGTTGGTAAAATTCCTGACAGTAGCGGAATGTTTTGACTTGAGGGGATATTTTTCCCTGATGTTGGTCCAGGGGTCAGGAATGAGTTGTTTGATCCCCATCGACATCTTACGCTCTTCACGGTCGAGGGTAAGGATCACCGCCTCTACCTCCTGTCCGACTTTCAGGAAATCATGGGCTGTACGCAGGTGTTGTGACCATGACATTTCAGAAACGTGAATGAGACCCTCAACACCTGTGGTTATTTCGACAAATGCACCATAATCGGCAATGACAACCACTTTACCCTTTACTTTATCTCCAATTTTTAGTTCCTGATCCAATGAATCCCATGGATGAGGTGTCAATTGCTTGAGACCGAGTGCAATGCGCTTTTTATTTTCATCAAAATCAAGGATCACCACCTTGATTTTCTGATCAAGTTTTACGATCTCTTCAGGATGGTTGATACGACCCCAACTGAGGTCGGTGATGTGAACCAGTCCATCGACACCGCCAAGGTCAACAAATACGCCATAACTGGTGATGTTCTTAACGGTTCCTTCCAGTATCTGTCCCTTTTCAAGTTTTTTAATGATCTCCGCTTTCTGAGCTTCAAGCTCGTCTTCGATCAGGGCCTTGTGCGATACGACTACATTCTTGTATTCGTGATTGATCTTCACAACTTTGAATTCCATTACTTTGTCAACAAACACATCGTAATCGCGAATCGGCTTTACATCAATCTGTGACCCTGGAAGGAATGCTTCGATTCCGAAAATATCCACAATCAGACCGCCTTTTGTACGTGATTTCACATAACCCTTGATGATCTCCTGTTTCTCATAGGCATCGTTGATGCGTTCCCAGGATTTCAGGATGCGGGCTTTTTTATGCGATAAGAGTAATTGACCGCTTGTATCTTCCTGATTTTCAATGTACACTTCAATTTTGTCACCTATCTTCAATTCAGGATTGTAGCGGAATTCGTTTATCTGGATCACACCATCGCTTTTGAAGCCAATATTGACAATGACTTCGCGGTTGGTCATCGTGACCACTGTACCTTCGATCACTTCATGATCCTGGATGGCCTTCAAGGTCTGATCATAGGCATCTTCCAGTTTGGTACGCTCTTCGTTTGAATAAATTTCATGTTTTTTTCCGATCGCATCCCAATCGAAGTCAGCCGGGGCAACAGCCGCTGTATGAGCTTTTCGGGATGGCTTAACCGGGGTCTCAGCAACAGGTTCTTCAATGGTTTCCGTTACAGATCTGGCCGTGATTTCCTGTTCAGGTTCAGCAAATACTTCAGCCTCGGGTTCTGTAACATCCGTAGCTTCTGGTTCTACCGGGGCTTCTGTGACTGGTTCCGTAACATTTTCAGCTACTGGCTCGTTAATTTCCTCAGGCATTTTCTCCGTCGTTACGGGAGATTCAGTTTCTGCATTTTCATTTTTTTCAACAATGGGATCAGTATTCTGTTCCATGTTCTCATTGGTTTCTTCAGGAGTCATTCATTTCGCTTTGTGGCAGCGCAATTGCGCCGGCCGGGTTTAACATAAGGTTAACTGACAGGGAATTACATAAAGAACGACATCCGGTTCTCACCCTTTGAAAATGGAGTGCAAAGATAGGAAGAAATATTTAAGGGACAAGCATGTGGAGCATAATTTCATTTTGGTGGTATGACCCTGACGGGGTGCCTATTAGATAAAATGCCTATTTTTGCATACCGTAACGTACGGGATGACAATAATCCTCTGATATAAAACTGATCAATGAAATACAATATCTATAATATTCCTTCAATGGTTTTCTTTGTTTTTTTATTATTCACCATCCTGTGTTCCTGTAAGAAAAAAGATGAAACCCCTGAACAGGTAAAACAATGGCTTCTGACGATAAATTTCAAAGATGATTTTATCAATCCGAAACTCGGGGCGATTGTCTTCATTTCTGATTTAAATGGCAATCCATTGGCAGACACAATGATAGCAGGAAATTCCCGGCTTGTAATGCATACGGATAAAACGATCACTCCGCCATTCCAGGTAACCCTGGTCAAATGGGAGCCGGATATGCATAACTTCCTGGTAACCATGAACACATATCTGAATGTTGTCCCTTCTGAATGGACAGTCATTGGACAACGGCTGGTGTCTACAGGGGATGCCGTTGTTAACCTTCTGAATTTACCTGACTATTCCGGCCCCATACTCTTTTCCAATTCGGGATACTCAAACCTGACTTTTACAACCTCCGGGAACATACATCCTGTTTATAAGTCACCGGACGATCTGTACATCAGGTTAAATACAGGTTCAGGCCCTGTGTTTACCTGGAAAAATGGCATAGTTGCCGGCGGAGTTTATGATGTCGACCTCACCTCCATGACCGCTGCATCAACGCATGCCATTTCGTTTCCTGTCAAGGCACAGGATTTCAAGGTTATAATTTCCGGTTATCAGGATACCAGCGTCGTGAATAGTCTCCAAATCGTAACGGATGAACAGATTGGAAACGGCTCCTATGCAGACTCGGTCATTGTATGCTATCCTCCTTCAGTATTCAGCAGCTTCCATTCACAGATTGAAATGATCGAATCCTGGACTTCAACTTCAACCTATTTTTATTCAAAGTTTGGCGTGATCCCTGATCAATTTGTCAAAACTGATGCCGCCATCACCGATATCCAGGTCAACAGCAGCTCTGTAACCTTTAAAAGCAGTGGAAATTTCACAGTCACCGCTGCAAAGTGGAGTTTTCAGGATATTGATAACCTGGCGTTTGATTGGACGGTGTTTGGACCCGATACCCTGACAACCATATCGTTACCTTCATTGCCACCATCCATGACAAACATGTTCCCCACTCTTACGCCCGATTCCCTTCGTTTGCATGGATTCGAACTCATCCATTACCCTTCTGTCAATACCTATCCCGATTACCTGGAAAGGGTTTTCAATCCTGAATATTATGGCAGAAAAGAAAAATATGAGGCAGCTTCGGTGAAAATAAGGGTTGATTAAAGGTTCCTTACGGAATCGTTGGCTCTGACATCGTTTGGCAGGCGATTATTTCATAACTTCGCAAAGTAAACCACCACCACCAGAGGTGGTGGCTTTAAGAAAAACAACCCTCTAAAAGAGGGTAAAATCGGAACGGTCACCTTCCATCTTGCGTTCTTCTTCTTCTTGAAATTTCACATATCGT
>Ga0172370_10000291_pt1 | contig 76545 bp, 65 predicted proteins | sample LakKiv5m_FD_114538 | JGI IMG/M metagenome (GOLD analysis project Ga0172370, IMG submission 114538) | Freshwater microbial communities from Kabuno Bay, South-Kivu, Congo - kab_022012_11.5m | ecosystem: Environmental > Aquatic > Freshwater > Lake | place: Democratic Republic of the Congo... | reverse complement strand
TTAAACAATAGCTTTTGGGTGACAAAATCTCCTTATACACCTGTTTTACTTAGTATTGACCCTGATTCAGTGGAACAGGGTGTTTCTTTTAAAGGATTGATTTTGGCATCAAACACAAAATTTAAATCTGCCACTTTTTCAGCTATCAGGTTAACAAGAGGGCCTACACAAATAAATTATGATAGTTTCATTGTAATTAATGATACAGCTCTTTATGCCTATTTTACAATTGCTATGACAGCAACAGTTGGACAATATAACCTGATTGTAAATGATAATTTTGATGGGAACATGACTAAGATACAAGCTTTTACTATTATTGTTTCATCAAAGGCACCAAAAATCTTTTCAATTGATCCTGATAGTGCTATTCAGGGCAGCAATGTAAGCATAACCATATTAGGAACTAACACTCATTTTGATTCAGGTTTAAATTTGAATGTCTCATTATTCCGTGCTCCAAATACAACCATAAATCCATCAACCATAAACCGAATAAACGACACCGCAATGATTGCAGATTTTGCTATTACAACTACCATGGCTGCCGGATTGTGGGATGTCAGGGTAAACAATTCGATTGATGGTAACCTTACGCTGGCCCAATCATTTACTGTTGTTGTAAATCCAAATCCTCCAAGGATTTTGAAAGTTGACCCTGATACTTTTTTTCAGGGCAAAAACTATATTTTAAAAATCACAGCTACCAAAACTAAATTTACCAGTGGCAGCAAACCCAATGTTCGACTCAGTATAGGAATGAATAACCTTAATCCCGATTCTGTGGTTGTTTTAAACGATACAATACTTCATGCATATTATACAATTGCTTTGACAGCCAATTTGGGGCTGTATAACCTGACAGTCAGTGGTGGTGTGGATGGCAATTTAGCATTAGCCAACGCTGTTACAATTCTTATAAGTCCTACCGCCCCACAAATTTCAAAAGTAAATCCTGCCAAAGCTTATCAGGGCGATAAGGTAGCCATTTATGTTTATGGTAAAAATGTAACATTTACAAATGGTACCAATCAGCAAGTCAGGTTAAACCGTGGTGGAGGAGGCCCAGGTGCGAATATAACACCTGATTCAACAAAAGTCGTTCATGATTCACTGGCAATAGGATATTTTAGCATTGCTACTACAGCACAGGCCGGATTATATAATGTTCAGATATTGAATACAGTACATGGTACACTTTCGCTGCCCCAGTCATTTGAAATAATGCTGCCACCTTCAGCACCACAAATTAAAAATCTTACACCTTCAAGAGGAACAATCGGAACCACTGTTCCAGTAATAATATATTGTGCAAATACTACATTAACCAAGTCAACAGGTCTTGCTTTTGCTATTTTCCGTCAGGGAGGCGGTGGTACTATTAACGGAACAAATATTGTAATTGTTAATGATAGTACTGTAACAGCTGATCTTGCTATCCCCGGTACTGCTGTTATTGGATTGTATAATGCCCGGATGCAGAACACCCCTCATGGAACATTAACCCTTATTAATGGTTTTGAAGTAGTTTCCTACCCTGTAAAACCTAAAATTGTGTCAGTGGACCCCGATAGTGCCTATTATGGCCAAAATAACCTTGTCATGAATATTATTTGTTCATCAACGATGTTTACAAAAGCTAAATCTATAAAAATTGAAATCATCAGTCCTTCTATTGCTTTACTTGCCTATGACTCCATAAAAGTTGTTCATGACTCATCTTTGAATGTATTCCTGTCAATTCCTAAAAATGCTGAATTGGGAGAATACGACATCATTATAACTACTGATGCGGATGGTTCGTTTTCATTGTTAAAGGGATTTTCAGTAGTTCACAATGTTTCAGCTGGTGAAATCAATGTATCAGAAATTCGTTGTTACCCCAATCCTGCAAACGAGGAGTTGTTTATTACATCTAATACAAATATTAGTTCTGTTGAATTAATAGATATTACTGGTAAGGTCCTTCTGAGAAAAATCGGATTAAATACCAATCAATGTAAACTAACATTGACAGCTTACAATAAAGGTGTTTATTTTGTCAGAATTGTTAATGAAGACCAATTAACTGTCAGTAGAATTATTAAAAATTAAATAATAATATTTTTAATAAGGGGTGAAGCTTACATTTGTTTCACCCCTTTTTTTTATTAATGACCTTTAAGGCTTCCTGATAACTTAAACCTGAGAGTTTATTTTTATAAGTTTCTGTAAACTGAAGAACAAAGTCAGGGTTGAATTTAGAGTACTGCCGTAATGCCCAGCCAATAGCTTTGCGAATAAAAAATTCTTTGGATGGGGATAGTTCAGTTATTGCCCTGATAAGCAAGCGGGTATCTGTTTTTTCCCCATATTTCAGTTGAAACAATAAAACAGTTCGTTGAAGCCAAATATTGTCGGAAGCTAACCATTCAGATGTTTTTTTATTAATATTTGATGGATATTTTTTAAAATATGTCCCGACAAGTGTTGCTGCAATAAAATCTACTGTATCCCACCACGATTTTTTTACAATCATAAACTCATAAAGATCAATACTCTCCTCATTTATATTTTTATGGAGTTTTTTCAACAATTCCATTCCAAAATAATGGTATTCTCGTTGAGGTTTTTTCCACAATTCAGCAATTATTTCGTTTAGTTTAAGAAGTTCAGGCATACCATGGTTTGCAATATAATGATTGAAAAAACTACCTCTTATGCTGGACGGAACACCATAAAATTCAAAGAGATTTTTCATGTATCTCTCCATTTGTAATGCATTTTCAGTATTCGAATTTTCTAAAAGGTAATCTTTCAACGGTATCAGATAATTATTTTTCATTTCTTTTTATTAGTAATGATACAAAAAAATAACTTTTAAATACTAAAAAATAGTATGAATTCAAATCTCAAATAAATTACTGATAATACCATCTGAATAAAACATTCCTTTCTCGCTCAATCTGAAATGATTGTTATTGGAGATAAGCAAACCATCACTTTCAAGCTTAATTATTTGATTCTTTATAAAATTGAAATGCTTTTCTGATGTCAATGCTTTTAATTTTGATAATTCAATTCCTCTACTTGTTCTTAATGATGTCATGATGTATTCATTCAGCAAATCTTTTTCACTCAGCTTCTCTAATTCAAAATACAACTCATCATGATTAATTTTATTAATGTAATCTGAGTTTACTATTGTATTCCACTGTCGGCTAATTTGATTATAAGAATGAGCTGATGGACCAATTCCTAAATATTTACTACCATTCCAGTAGTTAGAATTGTGAACAGCCTGATAGCCTGATTTGCAAAAGTTGGATATTTCGTAGTGTTCAAACGAATTTTTCTTTGCAAATTGACAAAGTTCCATGTATTGTAAATTTAATTCATTATCGTTTGGCATTGTTGCTTTTTTATTTTTTACTTGCCAGTGATAAATTGTTTTTGGTTCCAGAGTTAATGCATAAGCTGAAAAATGTGGAATTCCTATTTTACATATTAGATTTAAGTTTTCACTCCAGTAATTACTGTTAGGAATGCCATAAATTAAATCAATGCTGTAATTATCAAATCCTGTGTTTTTAACCATTTCGATACATTGATATGCTTGTCCTTCAGAGTGTTTTCTGCCTAAAGTTTGTAAATCTTCTGCAAAAAAAGATTGAACACCGATGCTAAGCCTGTTAATTCCAATACTTTTTAAACCTGTTAAATAGCTTATTGCCAAATCTTCAGGATTTGCTTCCAGTGTAATTTCTGCATGATGGGCAACATCTGTCAAAGACCTGATATGATTTAAAAAACTTTCAATTTCTTCAACATTAAGGATGGAGGGTGTACCACCACCAAAGTAAATACTATCAACTTTTTCTGCATTCAGATAATCAATTCTAAAAATAAGTTCCTTATGCATAGCATTTAACAACTCATTTTTAAATTTTAATGATGTAGAAAAATGAAAATTGCAATAAGCACATGCTGAACGACAAAATGGAATATGCAGGTAAATACCAGCCATAATCTTAAATAGTTGTATTTTTGAACTTCCGAATTTAATTTAATGAGGCACAAAAAGAAAAATTTTTCCAAACAACTTTTTTATTCATTGTCCGTTAATGTGAACATGCTTAGACTTATTTTTATTTTAGTAATATTTTTTGTCAGTAATATAGTTTTTGCTCAGATCGGTGGAAGGGCTGTCTATAGCTTCCTTGATCTGAATTATTCGGCACGCAATGCTGCTTTAGGAATGAATATGATTCCTGTTTTTGACAATGATATCAATAATGCATTGGCAAATCCCTCATTTATCAATGAAAACTCACACAAACAATTGGGATTTACTGCTACGAATTATCTTTCTGATATTTCCTATGGTTCAGCTGTTTATGGTCATAATTTTAATTCCAAATTTTATTCTCTGGCTGCAATCAGGTATATCAATTATGGAGATTTTATCCGTTCAGATGAGTATGGAAATAAGATTGGTGAATTTAAAGCCGGAGAATATGCCCTCAATATGTCTGTTGCCCGAAAATTGACCAATCATATCAGAACAGGAGCCTGTTTGAAGTTTATTTATTCTACGTATGATAAATATAACTCGTCTGCACTGGGTCTTGATTATGCCATTTCTTATATCAATGATAAAAAATTATTTACTTCAACATTAATAATTAGAAACTTAGGTCTTCAATTGTATTCCTTTACAGGTAACAATCCTGAACCATTACCTTTAGATATACAGATCGGATTTTCAAAAAAACCCGAACACATGCCTCTGCGATTTATCGTTTTGGCACATCATTTAAATATTCCAAATTTTGCATACATTGACCCAGACAAAAAATACAATACTGACCTGAACGGCAATCCTGTTGTAGTTAAGGTACCACTGACAGAAAAAATATTCAGACATTTTGATGTGGGTGGAGAGTTTGTGCTTTCAGAAAATTTTAATATACGTTTAGGGTATAGCCATCAACACCGAAAAGAATTACAATTAACAACACGACCAGGGCTGGCAGGTTATAGTTGGGGTTTTGGTTTAAAAATAAGTAAGTTTCAAATTAGTTATGGAAACACAATTTACCATTTGGCAGGAGGTAGCAATACGTTTAGTATTGCCGTGAATCTGTCTGATTTTACGCATAAAGACAAAGGAATAAAAGTGAAAGAAAAGGATAATTAAAACTTTGTCCAATTTTTGTTAGAAAGTTTTACATTTGCGGAAAAAACAAATTGGCCTATTTATGTATTGGACACTGGAATTAGCTGGATTTTTAATTGATGCACCATGGCCTGCAACAAAGGATGAGCTTATTGATTATACGATCCGAACAGGTGCACCTTTGGAATTAATTGAAAACTTACAGGAGTTAGAAGATGATGGCGATCCCTATGAAGGGATTGAAGAAATCTGGCCTGATTACCCTACTCATGATGAGTTCTTCTTTAATGAAGACGAATATTAATTTGATTTTCAAAAAAAAATAGTTATCAAATGTTAAAACTTGTGCTCATACGCCATGGTGAAAGTGTATGGAATATGGAAAACCGTTTTACCGGTTGGAAAGATGTTGATTTAAGCGAAAAAGGTGTTACAGAAGCTAAAAGAGCTGGTATGGTGCTTAAAGAATATAATTATAGTTTTGACAAAGCATATACCTCTGTATTAAAACGTGCCATTCGTACACTTTGGATTGTTTTGGACCAATTGGATATGATGTGGATTCCTATCGAAAATTCATGGCGATTAAATGAAAGACATTATGGTGCATTACAGGGATTGAATAAAATTGAAATGGTCAATTTGCATGGTGAAGAACAGGTTCATAAATGGCGAAGAGGTTTTGACATTCAACCACCAGCACAAGACCCTTCTGATGAACGTTATGTTGGTAATGATATCCGCTATAAAGATTTGGAGGAAAAAGATATTCCATTAACAGAAAGTTTGAAGGATACCATTGCACGTTTGATGCCTTTATGGGAAAATCAAATTAAAAATGACCTGAAAAATGGTAAAAAACTACTTATTGCTGCTCATGGTAATAGCCTCAGGGCTATTGTTAAAACTCTGGATAAACTTAGCGATGATGAGATAATGGAATTAAATATTCCTACAGGTATTCCACTGGTTTATGAACTGGATGACCAACTCAGTCCAATTACTCATTATTACTTAGGAAACCAGGAGGAAATAGCAAAAGCTATTTCGGCTGTGGCAGGGCAAACAAAGAAAAAATAATTATTTTTTTGTTGCAATTGCAAACCGTTCTTTTGAGAGGATATCGGTGCAAATGACAATATCTTTCAAACCTTTTTCTGAAAGCAGCATTTTTATTTCATTTCCAAATCTTTCATTGATTTCCAAATAATATTTACCATTTGTTTTCAATTTGGAATAAGTATTATCAACAATTTTTCTATAAAAAATCAATGGATCTTTATCAGGTACAAATAATGCAGTGCCTGGCTCGTATTTAAGTACATTGTCTTTCATTAATGCTTTCTCAGAACAGGTTACATAGGGAGGATTACTTATAATATAGTCGTAGAAATTATCGGGAATGATATTATTTTGATTTTTAAGTACATCAGATTGAATGAAGATAATTTCTGTTTTGTTTTTTATTGCATTTTCTAATGATAATTTTAATGCTCTTTTATACTTGTCAATCGCATAAACAAGTGAATTAGGTATATATTTTTTTAAGCTTATTGCAATACATCCTGAACCACATCCAACGTCTAGTATATAAGGAGAATTAAGATTGTTATCTTTTATTAACCTGTCAACAAGTTCTTCTGTTTCTGGTCGTGGAATCAATACCGAGCGATTGATTTTAAGCTTCAAGCCATAAAAATCACAAATTCCTGTTACGTACTGAACCGGCATATCATTCATCAGCTTATTAAGTGCATGTTCTGCCATGCTAAGTTGATTTTTTGATAATTGTTTTGTCTTATTTATAAAAATATCAGTCTTTGAAATTTTAAGTAAGTCTTGAAAAATGATAAAACTTATAGCTTCTGCTTCTTTTTTCGGGTATTTCACCGAAAGCTTATTAAAAATATATGTAAATTCGCTTATCATTTTATTTGCTGCAAAAATAACTTATTAAGCAATACAATATATTGGAAGATGCTTTATTCATGAAAAGATGCCTGGAAAATGCAATAGGTGGTTTCCCGAATGCATTTCCAAATCCTTTGGTTGGAGCAGTTTTAGTCTTTAATCATAAAGTTATCTCTGAAGGATACCACCGACAATATGGAGGTGCTCATGCTGAAGTAAATGCATTAGTAAACATTACTGATCAAACAATACTTAGTAATAGCACATTGTATGTAAACCTTGAACCATGCTCACATTTTGGCAAAACACCACCCTGTGCAGATATGATCATTGAAAAGGGGATAAAAAAAGTTGTTGTTGCAGCACATGATCCAAATCCAATGGTTGCCGGACAGGGCATTGCAAAATTAAAAGCATCAGGCATTCAAGTGATAACAGGCGTTTTGGAACAGGAAGCCATTGAATTAAATAAAAGATTTTATGTTTTTTACACAAAAAATCGTCCTTATATCATCATCAAATTCGCACAGACAGCTGATGGATATATAGCTAATAATGATTTCACTTCAAAGTGGATTAGCAATGAATATTCACGTTTGATGGTACATAAATGGCGTTCAGATGAATCGGCTGTTTTAGTTGGAACCAATACAGCTTTTTATGATAATCCTGAATTGAACAACCGATTATTTGCAGGCAGACAACCAATACGGTTTATAATTGACAGGAATTGTAAAATTCCGCTTCATTACAATTTATTTAAAGGTGCCCAAAAAACAACTATTTTCAATGAAAAAAAAGATTTACAGACTGACACTTATAACTACATTCGCCTGAACTTTAGTGAAGATATTACTTTTCAGATTTGTGAACATTTATTTAACGAAAATTTGCAATCGGTAATTATTGAAGGAGGAAGTTATACCATAAATAAGTTTGTTGAAAACAATTTGTGGGACGAGGCACGTGTATTTACTTCAAATTCAGTGTTTTTGAATGGGATTAAAGCACCTGAAATTACTGCTAAAAACGTGAAGGAAACTTTTATTTTTTCCGATAAACTAACTATTTATAAGAACCTGATATGACTTATTTTACTTCTAAAACTATCTTGATAACGGGTGCAACTTCCGGAATAGGTGAAGCTTTAGCCTTAAATCTTGCTAAACAAAATTGTCATCTGATTATCAGTGGTAGAAATAAAGAACGACTGAAATCTTTAGAGAAGGAAATTAATGATTCAGGAAGCAAATGTTTTATGTGCGAGCTTGATTTGAGTAATCCTCAAAGCATTGAAGCTTTTGTTGAAAAAATAAAAACACAATTTAATAGCATAGATATATTAATCAATAACGGAGGCATTAGTCAACGCTCTCTTGCAGAAAACACAAATGAGCAGGTTTTAAGAAACATTTTGGAAACCAATTTTTTCGGAACAGTAAAACTAACAATTGCCTTATTACCATTAATGAAGAACAAGGGAGGTAATATTGCAGTTACAAGCAGTCTGGCAGGAAAAGTTGGTACACGTCTTCGTTCTTCGTACTCAGCGTCCAAACATGCCTTACATGGTTATTTTGATTCTTTACGATGCGAACTCATTGATTATAACATTAAAGTTACACTGGTTTGTCCTGGGTACATTCATACTAATATTTCGATTAATGCCCTGACAGAAAAAGGTGAAAAACATGGTAAAATGGATAAAGGGCAGGAAAAGGGTATGAGTGCGGAAAAATGTGCGCAAAAATATCTTAAATCTGTTTCGAAAGGAAAAAATGAAGTGTATATTGGAGGAATTGAGTTAATAGTTATCTTCCTGAAGCGTTTTATGCCTTTTTTATTTTACAGGCTTATTACAAGGATTAAAGAATAATGCTATTTTTACACTTCTGAAAATAATTATATAAAAGAAAGCAATAATAGAATTATGCATATAAGTGGAATTCAACAAGTGGGTATTGGTGTAAAAAATGTTTCTGATGCATGGAGTTGGTACAGAAAATATTTTGGAGTCACGGTTAAATTGTTTGACGAAAAAGCAGTTGCAGGTTTAATGTTGCCTTATACAGGCAATCAGCCACAGGAGCGACATGCCATTCTTGCCCTTAATATGCAGGGTGGTGGTGGCTTTGAAATCTGGCAGTACACCAAACGTGAGCCTCGAAAAGCTGACTTTAACCTGCTTCTTGGCGATCTGGGAATTTTTTCTGTAAAAATTAAAACTTTTAGAATATCAGAATCTTATAATAAATTCAAACAAGACAATCAATTACTTAGGTCAGAGTTAATAAAAGACCCAATCAATAAAGATTTTCATTATTATGTTGAAGATTCATATAAAAATATTTTTGAATTGGTTGACCGCCCGTCATTGTTTATGCTGACAAAGATGGCAACGGGAGGTGTTTATGGTGCTAATATTGGTGTTTCTGATATGAACAAATCGTTGAAATTTTATTCAAAAATTTTAGGTTACAATAAAATAGTTTATGACATTGTTGGTAATTTTGATGATTTAAAGGGTTTACCTGGAGGTGAACATTCTTTCCGAAGAGTTTTACTTCAACACGAAAGGCCACGTATAGGCTTTTTTAGCCGATTTTTTGGCCCTTCAGAAATTGAACTCTTTCAGGTATTAGACCGAAAACCAAATACGATTTATGAAAACAGATTTTGGGGCGACCTTGGTTTTATACATCTTTGCTTTGATGTTTATGGGATGAATGAGCTTAAAAAGCTTTGTGAAGATGAAAACTGCCCCTTTACTGTTGATAGTGCCTCAAGTTTTAAAATGGAAAATGCTGCTGGTCATTTTGCCTATATTGAAGACCCTGATCATACTCTCATTGAATTTGTTGAAACCCATAAAGTGCCAATACTTAAAAAATTTGGTTGGTATCTTAATTTAAAAAAACGAAATCCGGAAATACCATTACCTGATTGGATGCTTAAAGCATTAAAATATAACGCTAAAAAAGACTGATAGCAAATAAAGGTATTGATTTACATGAGATTTTCAGATATTCCCGGCCAAGAATTGATAAAAAATCAACTATTAACCAGCATTCATAATAAAATGTTGAGTCATTCATTGTTGTTTATCGGGCATGAAGGATTTGGTGGATTAGCCCTTGCCCTTGCGTTGGCAACATATTTAAACTGTGAAAAACCACAAAACAATGACTCGTGTGGGGTGTGCAGTTCTTGTAATAAAGCAGATAAATTAATACACCCTGATATCCATTTTACTTTTCCAACAATTACTGACGATAGTGGTAAAGCCATTTCATGTTTAAAAACATTACCAGCTTGGCGTGAAACGATATTAGAAAATCCTTATTTTACCAGTTATGATTGGATGAATAAGTTAAAGGCAGGAAATAAACAGGGTAAAATATATATAGAAGAATGCCATCAAATTGTCAAAAATGTCAGCCTAACAGCATTTGAAAATAAAGCAAAAGTTCAGATAATCTGGTCTGCAGAAAATATGGGATTGAATGCAAATGCTTTATTAAAATTAATAGAGGAACCAAGCCCGGGCACTTATTTTATTTTTCTTTGTACTGATCGAAATAAAATGTTATCAACCATATTATCTCGGTCAAGAAATATTTCTTTGCCCAGATTTTCGATGAAAGACATCAGAAATGAGTTAAAGAAATTTAATCAGTCAAACGATGAAATTTTAGATGAAATTGCAGGTTTGGCGGGTGGCAATCTGCACGAAGCCTATCGTTTAATCAAGGAAGGAAATATTAATTATCTTGAAACACTGGCTAATTGGCTACGTGCATGCTATATGCTTGAGAAAATAAAGATTTATAAAATAACCTCAGAAATTTCTGATCTTGGCAGAGAAAAAGTAAAAGACTTTTTACAATATGCAATAAGGATTTTCAGGGAAAGCATGCTTGTATCTTACAATTTAAATGAGTTAAACCAGTTATCTTCCAGTGAACACGATTTTGTCGGCAAATTTTCAAAATTAATCACAGCCAATAATATCATGGAAATTACCGAAGCTATTTCCAGATCATCATATTATGTTGAACGAAATGCAAATATTAAGTTTGTCATTTTTAATTTATCTTTGCAGTTAAATAATCTTCTTTATAAAGGCTAACTTTATCTAACTTGTTGTTTTTGTGATGACTACAAATAATGAAAATACTATAAAAAGAGTAAATAACAGAGAAGAATGTAAGTATTGCTGCAATAAGCTTTCTTCCTTTGATTGGTTGAATGAATTGCATTTTGTTAGGGAGAATGATATACCAGATTATGTTGAAGTACGTTTTAAAAGTATCAGAAAGTGTTTTTGCAGGAATGAGAATAAACTCAAGCTATATACAGGAGAGACAGTAGTTGTTGAGACTCCAACAGGATATGACATTGGAATAGTTGGCCTTGTAAGTAATCTGGTCAAGTTGCAAATGAAAAAGAAAGGCATTTCTTATGGTTCAGAAGAAGTGCTTCCTATAGTCAGGTTGGCAAACGAAAGGGATAAGGCAACATGGTCAGAAACAAAAAAAGTTGAATACGAAACCATGATAAAAGCCAGGGAAATTTCAAAGGAACTTGGTTTGCAAATGAAAATTGATGATGTTGAATATCAATATGATAAAAAAAAGGTGACCTTTTATTATACTGCTGAAGGGAGAGTAGATTTCAGGGAATTGATAAAAATTTTTGCAAAAACATTTCATTCTAAAATTGAAATGAGGCAAATTGGAATCAGACAGGAGTCGGCACGTGTGGGTGGTATAGGTGATTGTGGAAGAGAGCTTTGCTGCTCGTCATGGTTAACAGAGTTTCATACAGTACCCACCATTGCTGCACGCCAGCAAAATTTATATTTGAATCCTGGAAAACTGTCAGGGCAATGTAGTCGGTTAAAATGTTGCCTGAATTATGAACTGGATGCATATTTTGAAAAAATGGAAAATTTTCCTCCAGACACAACAATTATAGCCACACAGAAAGGAAATGCCAAAGTGTTTAAAATGGATATTTTGAAAGAAATTATGTACTTTGGTTTCGATAATGTTTTAGGTGCTGAATTAATACCTATTCATATTAATGATGTAAAAAAACTTATCGAAATGAATAAAAATAATATTATTCCATCTGATTTGTCGGAATGGGAACAGAAAACTGCCGATAAGGTTTCGTTTGTTAATACACTGTCGATCAATGAATACTAAGGAAATAAATAATTTCTTAAAACTTTTCCTGATTTTTACCCTTGTATTGATATTGTTATCATGCGGAAACAAAATAATTTATTCAAAGTATAAAAAAATAAATAACGATACATGGAACTATGCCAATAAACTGGCATTTGAAGTAAATGTAAAAGATACTTCAAAATTTTATGATGTTATACTTCAGTTACGAATTAAAAGTCTTTATCCATACAGCAATTTATGGCTTATGATAAGTGGAAAAATGCCTGATGGAAACGAGATGTTTGCACAGCGGTATGAATTTACACTTGCTGACGAAAAAGGAAAATGGTATGGGAAAGGATTAGGAGATATTATTGATAATGAATTTCTTATTTTACAAGGCTTAAAATTTCCTGTAAAAGGTAATTATACTTTTCTAATCAATCATGATATGCGCATGAACGATTTACCAGAGGTTATGGATGTTGGAATTTCAGTTAAAGCAGCAGAATAATCAATTTTTATGCATCAATATTTGCATATTTTGCATTCATTTCAATGAATTCTCTGCGTGGTGCAACCTCATCACCCATCAACATCGAAAAAGTACGGTCAGCTTCTGCAGCATTTTCAATACTGACCTGTCGTAATGTACGTTTTTCAGGATTCATGGTTGTTCCCCACAATTGTTCTGCATTCATTTCTCCAAGACCTTTATATCGTTGAATATTATAATTATCTTTGCCACTTTGAGTAATTTCAGCAATAATATGGTCTCTTTCTTCGTCTGACCAGCAATATATTTCATCCTGTCCTTTACGTATCAGGTAAAGTGGGGGAGTTGCAATGTAAACATAGCCATATTCAATCAGTTCTTTCATATATCTGTACAATAATGTCAGTATAAGTGTAGTGATATGGCTGCCATCCACATCAGCATCTGTCATGATAATCACTTTATGGTAGCGAAGTTTGTCGAGGTTTAATGCCTTGTCATCCTCGTTTGTTCCGATTGAAACGCCTAATGCTGTAAATAGATTTTTAATTTCTTCGTTGTCATAAATTTTATGTTCCAATGCTTTTTCAACATTAAGTATTTTACCACGCAGTGGCAGAATAGCCTGAAATTTACGGTTACGTCCTTGTTTTGCAGTACCACCAGCAGAATCACCCTCAACCAGGTAAATTTCACATTCTTCAGGATCGCTTGACGAGCAGTCGGCTAATTTTCCTGGTAAACCAGCTGAGTTAAAACCATTTTTTCTTTGAACCATTTCTCTGGCTTTGCGGGCAGCATGGCGTGCCTGTGCCGACAAAACAACTTTATTGACAATGTTTCTTGCTTCCTTTGGATGTTCGTCAAGATAGGCATTTAAGGCATCTGAAATAAAACTATCAATAGCACCCATCACTTCTGAGTTGCCTAATTTTGTTTTTGTTTGTCCTTCAAATTGTGGTTCCTGAACTTTTACGCTTATTACAGTGGTGAGCCCTTCTCTAAAATCGTCACCATTTATTTCAAATTTAACATTTTTAAGTAATCCTTCTTTTTCTGCATAGTTTTTAAATACACGTGTCAATGCTTTTCTAAATCCTGATACATGGGTTCCTCCTTCAATAGTGTTTATATTATTTACATATGAATGTAGGTTTTCGTTATAAGAAGTATTATATTGAAATGCAACATCTATTGGAACTTCATTTTTAATTCCTGAAAAACAGATTGGTGAAGGAATTAGTGGTTCCCTGTTAGAGTCAATAAAGAGTACAAATTCACTTAATCCTCCTTCAGAATAAAATACTTCATGAATTTTATTTCCGTTTCCATTTTCATTTTCTCTCAGGTCTGTCAGAGTTAACTTAACACCTTTATTTAGGAAAGACAGTTCTTTCAGCCGTGTTCTCAGTGTTTCATATTTGTATTCAAGAGTCTGAAATATTTCAGTGTCGGGTTTAAACCAAACATAGGTTCCTGATTTTTCAGTAGTTCCATTTTCCTTGACATTAAAAAGAGGTTTTCCCCTTTCATATTCCTGAAGGTAAACAATTCCCCTTCGATAAACTTCTACTCTTAGTTTTTCAGAAAGGGCATTTACACAAGAAACACCAACACCATGCAAGCCACCTGACACTTTATATGAACCTTTATCAAATTTACCACCGGCATGCAATACTGTCATTACTACCTCAAGAGCTGATCTTTTTTCTTTTTGATGCATTTCTACCGGAATTCCCCGGCCATTATCTTCTACACTGATAGAATTATCCTTGTGAATAATAACATTAATTTCTGAACAAAATCCTGCCAATGCTTCATCAATGGAATTATCAACCACCTCATAAACCAAATGATGAAGACCTCTTTGGTTGACATCACCGATATACATTGCGGGGCGTTTTCGTACTGCTTCCAAACCTTCTAATACCTGTATATTTTCCGCAGTATAACTATTTAAAATTTCTTCTGCAACTGCCATTATTTTATACTAATAATTTTCCTGTAAATTTAGTTTTTTTAAAAAAATCAGCTATTTTTTTAAGTCGCTTTTTATCCACAAATACTGAGCCGAAAAGAGATATGTAAATATTTGAATTACAGTATATTACAAAACTCGGTGTGAATAGCGAACACTTTTTCTTTCATTTCAATTTTATTGCCTGAAACTATCACATAATCAGCGAGTTGTGACTTTTTACTCTCAGGCATTTGGTTGTTGATTCTTTGAATAATTTTTTCACGGCTGATAGCATCTCTTTTCATGATTCTTTCGAATCGTTCTTCATCGCTTGCAGTTACACAAATAACTTTATCAAGAATTGAATTAATACCACTTTCAAAAATAATTGCTGATTCTAAAATACAATAAAGTGAGGTCTGCTGATTGCTCCACTCAATAAAATCTTGTATTACAACAGGGTGAACTATATTATTGAGTTTTGAAAGATTTGAAGGATTGTTAAAAACCAGTTCTGCCAGATATTCTTTATTTAATAATCCTGATGAATAGCTGTTTTCACCAAATTCTGATATTATTTTGTTTTTTAAATGTTGATTAACCAGCATAAGTGTTTTAGCTTTTTCGTCTGAATAATAAACTGGAATACCAAATTCTTCAAAAAACTTACAAACAGTGCTTTTCCCACTGCCTATACCTCCTGTGACACCAATTTTATTCATTTATCGTCTTTCAAAATAAACCCTATATATTCCGGATAATATCTTATATTTTTTACTATTTTATTGTCGTATTTAACAATTACTTTTAGTTTCATGCTTTTCTTTAAATCTTCGTAGGTTACAGTTGGGTAAAAGTCGCTTTCTTTTATTTCAGAAAATTTACTTAATGCTGCCTGATAAGTAATATTTACTTTGTCAGGTATCAGAATGATTTTGTTTTTCATTTCCCTTGGCAAATGTATGTCAATATTAAAATTTCCTTCCGTCAACTGTTCAACTTTTAGATTGTACCTGACTTTTGTTGTGCTTAATTTAATATTTTTATTATCAGGTTTTATAAGCTCAATATCCTGATATACAGATGAATACAAATCTTTAAATTCTATAGCTTTTGTGTTTATAAAATCAATTTTATTAATTTCATTTTCAGGGCCATACAGTTCAATAAATTGAGGAGAAATGTTGGGTTCGTCAGTAATACAATATTGATGACGGCAACTGTATTTAACTTTTGGAATTACAGCTACTTTTTTTTTCGATAAATTGTCATATTCGATGTTGATAAAGGTCGGAGTAATGATAATTATCGATGTTTTATCCAATTTCTCAGGAAGTTGTGACTTTATATATGAATCTGTGAGTAAAAGTGTTTTTTTAGTACTATTTAAATTTATGCTTAACGAATTATTTTTCGCCCATCTTTTAAATCTGATGATTTCAATTCCTTTTGCGTTAATTGTTAAGTATAATTGGTCAGGAAGAGGATAGCGGAGTACTTTAGCATTTGAAATGTGGGAATAATTGATATTTACTTTTATTGTTGTTTTATAGTTTTCTTCAAGAGATTGAAAAAACCACAGTAAAAATGCAACAGCAACACTTACAAGAAAAATGACCCATTTGGATCTTTCTCCATTCTTAAGTTTAGATTTATTAAAAAACGATTGTTCTGCTGTCAATTTTAATAAAATACTTTATTTTTTATCTTGTGCATTTAATGCACGCGAGGCTTCCATTGAAACTGCTTCTTTTTGAATAGTAAGTTTTATTCCTCCACCAACATCAATGATGAAATCTTTTTCTAAAACTTCAACGATTTTTCCATGCACTCCGCCAATCGTGATTATTTTATCGCCTTTTCCAACACTCTCTTTGAATGCTTTTTGTTCTTTTGCACGCTTGCTTTGTGGCCTGATCATGAAAAAATAAATAATTACCAATATAAGAATAAATGGCAATAAAGATGTTAACGGATTTGATTTTTGCCCTGAAGTGGATGGTGGCGACATCAATAATACATAATTTAAAAAATTCATAAACATATCATTACTTTTTAATATTTCCTTTAATAAAAATTTGAGTAGTGTTAGGAATTGTGTTGGAATAAATTGTTACATCTTTTGTAAATGTACCTGAACGGCCTTTACTGTCAAATGTTACATCAATATAGTTTGATTCCCCAGGTTTGATAGGTTCTTTGGGGAATTTAGGTACTGTGCAGCCACACGATGGAATGCAATTGGCTATTACAAGATCAGATTTTCCGGTATTTGTAAATTTAAAAGAAAATGTTGCCTGTGTGCCTTCTTTTATTTCACCAAAGTTGTGAATGGTTGATTTAAATGTAATTTCAGGTAATTTTCCTTTTTTTGTCGAGGAAGCTGAAGCAGGATTATTTACTAAGTCAGGGCTGATTTTATTATTGGATTTTTGATTACATCCAATCATGAAATATGCTAAAATTATCAACAGAAATAATACAAATTTCCTCATTTTTTAATACATTTTAGAGTTTGCAAAGATACAATAACTTTAGTTATCAATAAGTCCAATACCTTTTTTTGAAATTTGACCAGATTTTTCCAGTTCTATAAGCAAATTATCAAGCACACCATTGATAAACTTTTTACTATTTGTAGTACTGTAGTTTTTTGCCAGTTCAATGCATTCATTTATGGTTACTTTTACAGGAATGCTATCAAAATAAAGAAATTCTGCTAACCCAATGTTAAGAATAACTACATCGAGTAAAGGTATGCGGCTTGGTTCCCATTTATCTATTTTTTGTGTAATCAGGTTATTAAAGGTGTTCCTGTTGCTGACACATGTTTTAAACAACTTGATTGCAAAATCGTAGGCACTGTCAGCTTCACTTGTAAATGGTATTAAAATATTGGGTTCATCAATATCCGACAAAATTATTTTCAGGCTTTTAACAGCCATATTTACTGAAATCTTTGCATCATCAAACCAATTTATATAAAGGTCTTCTAAATGTTGATCCAGTAATGTAAAGTTTGTTGTATAAAATTTGAGGAAATATGCAAGAATTTCAAAGTCGTTTTTAAGGTCAGAATCTTCATTTTTTATATACTCTTTATATACTTCATTGTTTTTAAGGTCAACAAACACCTTTCTTAGTAAATCAATATTTTCAGGGTTGAAAAATATTTTATTTTTAAGACAAGTGTCATCAAGTATTTTATTTTGTTGAAGTGAAAGTATTAAACTATTACTGTAAAAACGTTGATTTGGATTATTAACTTTTTCAAAAGGCAGATTTGCCTTCATTTCGTCATCATATTTTTCTGCAAATGATGCCATCTCCTTTATAAAGGTAAGTAAGTACAAATACACATCATACAGATAGTTGATATTTGCAATGAGGTCTTTTTGATAGTGCAGATAATCAGTGTTTTCATCTGAAATGTAGCAGGAAAAAAGTGCCTGCATTACTTTAATTCTGACATGGCGTCTGTTCAGCATAGTTTAAAATATCATAATAGCATTACAATAATGCAAAAATTTGCTGCAAAAGTACAATGAAGTTTTATCTTATATCATAAAAAGGATAAAAAGTTTATTCAAACTATTCAATAATAATTCGGGAAGAATATATTCCTGTATTGTCTGAAACAATGATGAAATAAATTCCTTTTCCAAGTTTATTTAATTCAAAAGTTTTTAAATTATTATCCTGTTTTAATGTCCATTTTTCACTATAAATAATTTCTCCCAGCAAATTAACAAAATTCAATTTTACTTCTTCATTTGTATTTGAATTAATCTGTATATTGAAAATTCCTGAAGATGGATTTGGAAAAACCTTAATTTTATCAGATTTAGCAGGTTCAAAAATAGATTCGATTCCTCCGAATGGTACTTTTTCAGATGAAGCAAAACATCCATACTGATTAGTAACGACAACTCGATACCAACCTTTTTTTGTGCAATAATATGCCTGACCAACAGCATTTGGTATCAGGGTATCATTTCGATACCATTGATTGTCAGTTAGAGAACTTGACACCAGCAGAGAATCACCTTGTTTTGTAATTGTTGGTTTTGCTGGTTTAGGATAATAATTAATGATAAGTGGATCAGATGTACCAGCACAACCTGTTCCTTTTGAGACTGTAAGGGTAAAAGTGCCTCCTTCTTTAATGATAAGTTGTTTTGAGGTAGATATTGTAGTGGTGCCTTTTTTCCATTCATAAGTGTTATAATTTTCCAGTGGTTCTACGATAAAGCTGTCACCAGAACACAATAGTTTTGTTCCTGAAATATTAAGAGTTGGAAGAAGATTGCCTATTGAAATTTTTATATTATCGCTTGTTCCTTTACAAGGACCTGAAATTACTTCAAGTTTGTATGTACCTGAATCATAAACTGCAATAGTTTGTTTATTAATACCTTCAATGAATTTTACACCATTTTTATACCATGTATAGTAGTCAAAACCAGATTGCCCGACCAAAAAAGCACTGTCGCCTGTACAAAATGATTTCTTTGTAGGAATTAAACTTGGTTTGAGTGAATAAACAGTAATTTGAAAAGTATCAGAATATCCTGTACAGAGATCATTATTAACCACTTTTAACCAAACAGTTTTTGTAGCATCAACAATGATGCTTTTTGATGTTTCACCTGTTGACCAAGTATAGCTTTTAAAACCATCAGGGGCGGTTAAAGTTAACTTGTCGCCTTTACAAAATATGGTAGAACCACTAAGCTGAACATTTGGCTTATATGGATCGCAGATAGTAATTTTTCGAATTACATGAGTATTGTAATCAGCAGCATAAACAAAATGATAGTCTTTTGGGTCAACAACCATTTGCCTTACACCATTGAAACGTGCTGCATAACCCGTATCATTTTTATAACCTGTTTCGTTATGGTACTGACTACCGGCAAACACTGACCACTTGGTTCCTTCGAGCCTGATTATGCGGGCTAAATCGCTGATATACAGAATACCTCGTGAATCGAAAATAACATCACTGGGATTGAATAATGGAGGAAATTCCAGAACAGTACTGACTTTTCCACCACTTATTTTTCTGAGTTTTGCATTTCCCCATTCAGCTACATAGATATCTCCGTTATCGGTAATACTAACACCAACAGGATAATTAAATTTTGCACTGGAAGCATTTCCGTCAACATCTCCTGGAACAGTAGGTGTACCTGCGATGGTTGTAACATTTCCATCGGTACCGATTTTTCGGATACAGTGATTATTTTTGTCAGCAACATAAAGGTTGCCATTTTTATCAGAACAAACATCAACAGGTTCATTAAATTGTGCTGAAAGCCATTTGCCATCAGCATAACCAGGTTTACGAACATAACAATTAGGGTTAGGTGTTAATGAATCGTATTTACCAGCCTTTACTGCAACATATTGTGTATTACCAAGATTTTTATAAGGTGTTATTTTTCTTATTACATGGTTTCCCTGATCAGCAAAATATATAGTGTCGCCAATACCCACACAAATACCTGATGGATTGCTTAGTCGTGCTGTTATCCCTGCTGCATTTTTAAAACAGTCTTGTAAATAACCACCTGCCCTTACATACACCATACCTGATGGTGTAATCATCCTTATTGTATGATTTGACCATTCTGATACCCAAAGGTTTCCATAGCTATCGTAGGCAAGGCCATAAGGATTATTAAAATAAGCGTATTCCTTACTTATACCGGTTGGGTTTTGTCCGATTGAATCAGGTACACCAGCATAAAGGGATACTTGCTGAGCATTTAATTGTGCTGAAAACAATATAAATAATAAGAGAATGTATAATTTATTCATAACCAAGTATAATTAATAAGTATTTTGAACCATCATTACCAATATGCAAAAATAAAAAAAGATGCAAGTAAATGCATCTTTTTTATCATATAATTATTTTTAAAAAATCTATTTAAGTGGGTATTTGTTAAAAATAATATTCGATTTCATTAGGATATCTATATACTGGGCTCTTTTATAGGCATAATGGTCTTTAATATACTTTTTTGACATTTTACCTCTGAAATCTTTAAACGAGTAGTAATTTTTTTCTGTCATCCATTTTTCAATATCTTCAATCATTTTTGTGATATAAGAAGGTTTGTGTTTGAAAATGGTACTTACCACCTGAACACAATCTGCTCCTGCTAAAATGGTTTTAATAACATCATTTCCTGAAAAAATTCCAGTATTGATACATATTGAAGCGTTTAAATTGTCAAAAAGTAAACCTGCAAAACGTATCCCCAACCTGTTTTCATTAGCATCGCTGAGGTTATAAGGGAATGACATTTCCAGGGTTTCTGTATTAATGTCGGGTTGGAATAATTTGTTAAATAAAACAAAGCCACTGACTCCATTTTCATCCATTTTTTTTATTAAACCTAATGGATTTGAATAAAATGGGCTGAGTTTTACACTAACAGGAATTTTAATTTCTTTCAAAACTGATTGCAAAATTCCTATCTGTTCGTTTTCAATCTCTAAAGATGTTTTGTTGAATTCTGATGGAACCCAGAAAAAGTTTAATTCAAGTGCATCAGCACCAGCTTCTTCAAGTTTTTTAGCATATTCTATCCATGTATCATTAAATACACAATTTAAACTGGCAATGATAGGTATATTAATTGTTTCTTTGGCTTTTTTAAAAAGTAATAGGTGTTCTTTTGGGCCTGAATGAGCAATATCAGGAAATAAGCTTATCATTTCAGCATGACGTTCACTGTATTCCTGCATTTCGAGGTCAAATTCCAATTCTTCCAACTGAATTTGCTCTTCAAAAAGTGATTTATATACTATTGCAGAAGCACCAGCATTTTCCAGCTCTTTAAGAGTTTTTAAATCTGTACATAAGTTACTTGCGCCTACAATAATTGGGTTTTTAAGCTTCAGTCCAAGGTAATTAACATTGAGGTCTAACATGAAAATCTATTTTAGTTAAAGATTAATTTTTTAATTATCCGTTATAGCTGTGAATTTAAATAATTGATTGATTTATGCAAATATTTATCCATATTTTGAAATATTTTCAGATTTATTATTGCGAATCAAAAAATATTTTTTTATCATCATCATAAGGTTCAACATGTATGTTTACCGTGATATATTTAAAATGATTTTTAATTTCCCACTCAATTTTATCGCATAAATCGTGAGATGCTTTAACAGTCGCACTCCCATGTGTTTCAAGGTGAAATTCTACAAATCGATTTTTGCCAGCTTTTCTTGTTCGCAAATCATGGTATTGTATTTTTTCATCACAATATTTATCAATAATTTGAATAATTTTTTTATATTCTTCTGAAGGAAGAGTGGAATCAAGTAAGGGATGATAAGCATGATTTAATAATTGCCATGCTTCTCTTATTATTAGCAAAGCAACCAAAATTGCAATGACAGGGTCAAGAATATGCAGCTCTTTAAAACCAGCAAGCTCGGACAACCAAATTATCAATAAACCAACAGACACTCCCAGTGAAGTATAAACATCGGTTTTTAAATGCAATGCATCTGCTTCCAGTGCGACAGATTCTGTTTCGTTAGCTACTTTATAAAGTCTTCGTGATACAAAAAAATTTATTGTAGCAGAAACCAGCATAACGATAAATCCAATACCTATCGAGTTAATTTCATCAAGATGAATAATTTTTTTTATTGCCTCAACTATTATCCATATAGCTGCTATAAATATTAGCAATGCTTCAATAACTCCTGAAATATTTTCAAATTTACCATGACCATACGGATGTTGTTTGTCTGGAGGATTATCAGAAATTTTTACTGTAAAGAATGCAATTATTGCTGCTGCAAGATCCATTGTTGAATGTATTGCTTCTGAAATAATACTTACAGAGCCGCTTACAATACCAACAATGAGTTTAATCAGTATTAAAAAAGAGTTGGAAGCAACTGACAGTTTTGCTACATTTACTTTTTTATTCATATAATATTGATAAAATTTCAAGGCAATACTTAAAATATTGCCTTGAACAACCATTTTTTCAATTTATTTTGAATAATCCATTTCTGCTAATCGCTTATAATAGTTATACCTCCATTTTGCATCTGTCTCTGCAATTTCAAATAACTTCATTGCTTCTTCTGGGAAAGATTTTTTTAATGAAGAGTATCTTACTTCGCTGGCAAGAAATTCCTGAAATTTTGACCAATCGGGTTCAGCTGAGTCAAGAATAAATGGATTTTTACCTTCTTTTTCTAATAATGGATTATATCGGTACAAATGCCAATATCCTGCTTTTACAGCATCTTCCATTTCTTCCTGTGATTTACCCATGCCTTTTCGTAATCCATGGTTGATACATGGTGAATAGGCTATAATCAATGAAGGTCCTGGATATTCTTCAGCTTCTTTTACTGCTTTAAGGAATTGAGACTGGCTGGCACCCATTGAAACCTGTGCTACATAAACATATCCATAAGTCATGGCCATAGCACCAAGGTCTTTTTTCCTCGTTTTCATTCCTGATGCAGCAAACTTGGCAACTGCACCGACAGGTGTTGATTTAGAGGCCTGTCCTCCAGTATTTGAATATACCTCAGTATCTAATACCAGGCAATTTATGTTTTCACCTGATGCTAATACATGGTCAAGCCCGCCATATCCAATGTCATAGGCCCAACCATCACCACCAAACACCCACACTGATTTTTTTATAAAATATTGTCGAAGTTTAAGAAGTTCGATTGCTATAGGATCTTTTGATTTTTCAAGAATACCAAGAACTTTTTCAGTAAGATTGATATTTTTGTCAGCTATGTCCATTGTATCAATCCATTCTGTAAACAGAGCCTTTGCTTCTTCATTAAAACTGCTGTTAACAGATGACAATAATCTTGCAATACGTTTACGCATATTGGAAATTCCAAGAGCAATACCATATCCATATTCTGCATTGTCTTCAAATAGTGAATTTGCCCATGCAACACCATGTCCTGATTTGTAATTGGAACGATATGGAGTAGCAGGTGCTGAACCACCATAAATTGATGAACAACCTGTTGCATTAGCAACAATCATTCTTTCACCAAAAAGCTGGGTAATTAATTTGATATGTGGTGTTTCGCCACAGCCAGCACAGGCACCCGAAAATTCAAATAAAGGTTGTGCAAACTGACTATTTTTTACAGATTTATCTTTGGGTAAAATGGTTTCTTTATATCCTACTATTTTATCCATGTAATTCCATCGATCTACTTCAGAAAGTTGTGTTTCAAGGGGTTTCATTGTCAGAGCTTTTGTTTTACTTGGGCATATATCAGCACAATTACCACAACCTGTACAGTCTAACACACTCACCTGGATTTTAAATTTGTATCCTTTTAGCTGAGCAACACCAGCAATTGTTTGAGTACCTTCAGGTGCTGAAGCTGCTTCATCTTCGGTTAAAATAAATGGACGAATGGCTGCATGAGGGCAAATATAAGCACACTGATTGCACTGAATACAATTTTCACCAATCCATTCAGGAACATTAACAGCTATACCACGTTTTTCGTATTCTGTAGTGCCTGCGGGAAATGTTCCATCTTCACGACCAACAAATGCACTGACTGCCAGATCATCACCTTTTTGTGCGTTGATAGGTTCAACAACATTCTTAATAAAATCAGGAATGTTACGACTATCTTCAATTTCAACAACTTTAATTTTTTTCCATTCAGAAGGAATATCAATCTGTTCTACCTCTCCACCTTTATCGATGGCAGCATAGTTCATTTTAACAATTTCATCTCCTTTTCTGCCATAGGTCTTTTTGATGGCAGTTTTCATTTCACTAACAGCAAGTTCGTAGGGAATAACATTTGAAACCTTGAAAAATGCTGCCTGCATGATTGAATTTATGCGTGTTCCCAATCCCAGTTCTTCGGCTATTTTAGTAGCATTTATAATATAAAATTTAATATCATGCTCTGCAAGATATTTTTTCATGTGATCAGGTAACTTTGATTTTGTTTCTTCTTTATCCCAAATGCTATTAAATAAAAATACCCCACCATTTTTTAAACCTTTCAGCATGTCGTATTTATCTAAATAAGAAGGAACATGACAAGCAACAAAATCAGGTTGATTGCAAAGATATGTTGCACGAATAGGTGAGTCTCCAAAACGAAGATGTGAAGTAGTAAAACCACCTGATTTTTTTGAATCATAAGCAAAATATCCCTGACAAAATTTATCAGTAGTGGTACCAATAATTTTTATACTGTTTTTATTAGCACCAACAGTACCGTCAGCACCAATACCATAAAATTTTGCTTCATAAGTACCTTTTGCTGCAACATCTATTTCTTCATTTAAAGGTAAAGATAAGAAAGTAACATCATCATTAATCCCTACTGTAAACTGATTTTTAGGTTCTTTCATTTTTAAATTTTTGTAAACAGCAAGTATTTGTGATGGAGTGGTATCTTTTGAACTTAAACCATAACGACCACCGATAATTAAAGGTTTATGTTCTGTACCATAAAACAAATCTCTTACATCCTTATATAAAGGTTCTCCATTTGATCCGGGTTCTTTCGTCCTGTCAAGCACACAAATTCTTTTTACTGAAGAAGGAAAAACCTTGAAAAAATACTTTGGTGAAAAGGGACGGTAAAGATGACAGGTAATCATTCCAACTTTTTCACCTTTATCATTCAGATAATCGATAACTTCCTGCACTGTTTCGGTAACTGATGCCATAGCAACAATAATATTTTCAGCCTCAGGGTGTCCGTAATAGGTGAAAGGATGATAAATACGACCAGTAATTTTACCAATTTCTGCCATATAATGTTCAACTACATCAGCAACAGGTTCATAAAAACGATTCACTGCTTCTTTAGCCTGAAAAAAGATATCCGGATTTTGTGCAGTTCCTCTGGTAAACGGATGTTCCGGGTTCAGTGCATTATCCCTGAATTTTTGTACGGCCTCCATATCAAGCAGCGGAAGTAATTCTTCTTCAGTAATAAGCTCAATTTTATGCAATTCATGTGATGAACGAAAACCATCAAAAAAGTGCAGAAAAGGTACTCTGGTTTTTATTGCAGCCAAATGTGCAACACCTGCAAGGTCCATAATTTGTTGGATACTTCCTGTAGCAAGTAAAGCGAAGCCAGTTTGACGAGTTGCATAAATATCAGAATGATCACCGAAAATTGATAAAGCATGAGCAGCTACTGTACGAGCCGACACATGAAATACTCCTGGTAACAGTTCTCCAGCAATTTTATACATATTAGGAATCATCAGCAAAAGCCCTTGAGAAGCAGTGTAAGTGCTTGTCAGAGCACCAGATTGTAATGAGCCATGAACTGCACCTGATGCACCTGCCTCTGACTGCATTTCAACAACTTTTACTGGCTCACCAAAAATATTTTTTCTACCGTAAGAAGCCCATTCATCAACATTTTCTGCCATATTTGATGAAGGTGTAATAGGATAAATTGCAGCAACCTCACTAAACATATAAGCAATATGTGATGCTGCATAATTGCCATCACATACAACAAATGATTTTTTCTTTGTCATGATACAAAATTTTTATGATTTATTTAATCAGCATTTTTTAAAATTAGTTTAAATCGGCTCGCAATTTAACTATTAAACAAATGTAAAAAAGATTTATTTAAAGATTTCTGAATTTTGAAATGATTAAAAACAAGTTAAAAATTGAGTTCAAATTTTATCCAGATTTATACCTCTTAATAAAATTATATTGCATTATTTTGCCCAAGTTTAAATACGTGTTAAATTTTCTTAAAATTTTGTTTTTTTAAAAAGTAATTATGACTCAAAAAACAAGAGTAATTGAACTTGATCAGGTTGTGATCAAATTTGCCGGTGACTCAGGTGATGGCATGCAACTTACAGGAACCCAGTTTTCTGAAACCTCTGCTATATTAGGGAATGATGTTGCCACTTTTCCAGATTATCCTTCAGAAATCAGGGCTCCGCAAGGGACAGTTTCCGGAGTTTCTGGTTTTACTGTGCATATCGGGCATAAGGAAATTTTTACCTCGGGTGACTTAGCCGATGTATTGGTTGCTATGAACCCTGCAGCATTAAAGGTAAATTTAAAGTGGGTAAAAAGAGGTGCAACAATTTTAGTTGACTCAGATAATTTCAATGAGAGAAACTATGAGCGAGCTGGTTATAAAAGTGATCCATTTTTAGACAATAGTCTTGTTGGGTACAATGTTGTGAAAGCCCCAATAACAACACTCACACAAAAAGCATTGGAAGGGATGGGGTTGGATAATAAAACCGTTGTCAGGTCAAAAAATATGTTTGCCCTTGGGATGCTTTATTGGTTATTTAATAAAGAAACAAGTCCTTCTGAAAAATATTTTGAGAAAAAATTCAGGAATAAACAAATTCTCATAGAAGCAAATAAAAAAGTATTAAAGGCTGGGTATCATTTTGCATGGAATCTTCAGGAATTAGATGTTATTTATAAGGTTCCACCTGTAAAAACCATGGCAAAAGGTAAATATCGCAATATCACCGGCAATGTTGCTACCGCATGGGGATTTATTGCAGCATCAGAAAAAAGTGGTTTGCCTTTGTTTTTAGGTTCATATCCTATTACTCCGGCTTCTGAAATATTACATGAGCTGTCTGGAAGGCAAGAATTTGGTGTAAAAACTTTTCAGGCAGAAGATGAAATTGCAGGTATTTGTTCAGCTATCGGAGCAAGTTTTGCGGGATCATTGGCCATCACCACCACATCGGGCCCTGGTTTTTCGCTTAAGTCAGAAGCCATTGGATTGGCTGTAATGACCGAACTGCCCTTAGTGATAGTGAATGTTCAGCGTGGAGGACCTTCAACAGGTTTACCTACCAAAACCGAACAGTCTGACCTTATGCAGGCACTTTATGGGCGTAATGGAGAAGCACCATGTATTGTTATTGCAGCCAGCTCTTCTTCAGATTGTTTTTATTATGCATATATTTCAGCTAAATTAGCATTAGAGCACATGACACCGGTTATTCTGCTTACTGATGGATATCTTGCCAATGGCTCGGAACCATTGAAAATACCTAAAATGAGCGAATTACCTGAAATAAAAACTCAGTTAGTGCCAAAAGAAACAAAAGAGTATTATCCTTATAAACGTGACCCTGAAACATTGGCACGTAATTGGGCAGTTCCCGGAATGGCTGGCCTGAGGCATAGGGTTGGTGGCCTTGAAAAACTGGATGTAATGGGTACAGTGTCTCACGACCCATTAAATCATCAGAGAATGACTGAATTAAGACAGCAAAAGGTTGAAAGGGTGGTCTCTCATATTCCTGAATTAGAAGTACATGGTAGTCAGGAAGGTGATTTACTCGTTGTTGGCTGGGGTGGCACCTATGGTGCACTTCTGACAGCCGTTACTGAGTTGCATGAGCAAGGGAAAAAAATTGGCCTTGCACATTTCAATTATATTTATCCTTTACCTGCAAATGTTGATGAAATTTTTAGTCGTTTCAAAAAAATAATAGTCTGTGAGCTGAATATGGGACAATTTGCAAACTTTTTAAGAATGCAGCACCAAAAATATGCTTATTATCAATTCAATAAAGTTCAGGGATTGCCATTTATGGTTTTTGAACTAAAAGAAAGATTTGTTCAATTATTAGAAAATTAAGAAAAAATGGAAGATATATTATTAAACGACCAACCAATGCTTACTAAACAAGATTTTATACCAGAAGGCGAAGTAAAATGGTGCCCTGGCTGTGGTGATCATGTTGTATTAAATGCAGTACAAACAATTTTACCTGAAATTGGGAGAAAAACAGAGGATATTGTATTTGTTTCAGGAATTGGTTGTTCATCGCGTTTTCCCTATTATGTACATACTTATGGCTTTCATGGAATTCATGGCAGGGCTCCAGCCATTGCAAGTGGCGTAAAGATTGCGAATCCCAAACTAAGTGTCTGGCAAATTACCGGGGATGGTGACTGTATGGCAATTGGTGGAAATCATTTTATACATATTGTCAGACGAAATATTGATATTAACATTATCATCCTAAATAATAAAATATATGGACTGACTAAAGGGCAGGCTTCCCCAACAACTCCAGTGGGTAGTGAAACAAAAAGTTCACCTGCTGGTACTATAGAGCAGCCCTTTCGTCCTGGACTGCTAACTGTAGGTGCAAGAGGGCACTTTTTTGCACGTGTACTGGATACAAACCCTAAAATGATACGTGATGCGCTCATAGCTGCTGAAAATCACAGAGGTACTTCTGTTGTCGAGGTGCTGCAAAACTGTGTTATTTTTAACAATCAGGTGCATTCAATAGTTACAAATAAAGAAACCAGGGATGATCATCAACTGCATCTGGCACATGGAGAACCTATGTTGTTTGGTGCAAATAAAGAAAAAGGTATCATTTTAAATCCGAAGACAATGAAACTTGAACAGGTCGTTTTAGGAGAAAATGGTATTACCATAGATGATATATTAATTCATAACGAAAAAGACCTGGATTATACCCTTCAGCTAATGGTTATGCGAATGCATCCTCCTGAAATGCCACTTGCTCTCGGTGTAATTCGAAATGCAACAAAGCCATCATATAACGAACTGTTGGAAGCACAAATGGAAAACTCAAAGAAAGTCTCAAAATATAAAAGCTTTGAAGACATGCTCTTTAGTGGTGATGTTTATGATTTGGGATAAATATCAATAATTGTATTTTATTCTTTCTTTTGTTAATTTTATTCTTTTACTCATCAGATTGAACATTATCAATCTAATTTTTTTACAGAATTCAAAATAAACAGAATTCAATTTGTTTAATTAATTATAGTCAAGTGGCAAAATAAATAATTATATTTGTCAAAATCATTTTTTCAATTGATTTCTTAAAATAAAAATTAATTGTACTTTTGAAAAAAGTAAAAAAAATACGTATGAAAAACAAAATTTTTATATTGATATTCATAATTATATCAAGTAATGCTATTGTTGCACAAAACGATTCGGTTACAGTAAACCCTATTCATCTTGGAGGACCACGTATAGGAGTAACCTATATTGGCCCTGGTGAAATTGCAGATAAGTTGAAAAATGATTTTAATGCAACGCCTTTTCTTACTCAATTTGGTTGGCAGTTTGAAACACGATACTTTACTTTACCCTCAGGTGAAGCTGGTCTTTTAGAAGCAGTGGTGATGGTTGGGGGTCTTGAACAAAATTTGTTTTTACCAAGTGGTACCTTTTTAATTGGCTACAGGTCAGCTAATGGAATTGAATTTGGTGCTGGACCTAACCTTTCAATTTCCGGTGCTGCTATTGCAATTGCAGGAGGTTTTAATTTAAAAACTGAAGGCATCAACTTTCCGATTAATCTCGCATTAATTCCTTCTTCAAAAGGCATTAGATTTACTTTAACAATGGGCTTTAATGCGCGTGTAAAAATGTCAAATGGTTGCTCATTACTTGATAGTTTGCTTTAATACGTTTGTTTAATATTAAAAAAGTATGAAAAACAGTATAATCACTTGTGTAGTTTTTATTATACTTTCTTTTAATCTATTTGCTCAGGTAAAAGATAGTATAAAGGATACTATTTCAGAGGGGCATCATCAGGTAACTATATTTGTGTTTCCTACAAATACTCCTTTGATTTGGGATAGCCCTTCATCTTTATACAAATCAATAAAAAAGAACTATCTTAATTCTCTGGATAAACCTGAATTATATTTATTAGGTCATCTTTTTGTGGAAATTAAATCAAGCTTGCTGGATAAACCGATTATAACTGGGATGTCACCATCATCCTCACCTGAAAAAATAAAATTAGTTGTAAAAGATAAAATAGGATTAGGTATAATGGGGGCAATAATGAAGGGATATCTTGAAACTGAGGAAGAACTGAATGCTACATTTAATGTATATAAGGACTTGAAAAAATTGGCTTTTATTACCTATCAAATTAATGAAAAGGCCGCATCAAGAATGATAGATTTCTTATCAAAATTTCAGGAAAAAAATTCGAAAGGAATAGCAGGATGTGATTTGTATGGTGGCATGTTTTGGCCGAGATATGAAGGTGAGGGGTCGGGTTGTTCAGCATTTGGCATTGCCTTGCTTGATGTTGCTAACCTTTTGACACACGATACTACTGAATGGTTACTCGACTTAAAAATACCAATGGAATTAATTGGTGGTGAATATAATAACCACCATAAAGTTTCTTTCAGAAAAATTCGTAAAACGAAGAGTTGGTATAATTGTAACGGTAGTGAAAATGTTGAATTTGTCACAAACAAATTATATGAGCCTACCTTGATTTATAACTGGATTTTAAAGAAAAGAGCACAACATGATTGCAGATTTCATGCTGTGGACAGGAATGGCGTTTCCGGATTATTGATCGATTGCAGACATATTTTAATAGATGATAATGAACCATTGTTTTTTCAAAGAAAAGAACCAAATTTATTTGTTGATGAATATTTGAGGAAAAATTAGCTTGAAAAGTAGTACCAAAATGATGAGAAAGATATTATTTTCTATAATAATCCTTGTGATTATTACATTTTGTGATTGTACACACTACTATTACATGCCTAATATGCAAAATGTACCACTTTTTAAAGAGAAAAATGAAGTAAATGCTACACTTTCTATTGGTACTGGCGATCAAACATCTACACTCGAATTTCAGGGAGCATATTCATTTACCAATAATTTAGCTGTCAGTACCAATTTAATGCTTGCCAACGGTGAATATAATAATGATAAAGGAAATGGAACATACATTGAAACTTCTTTGGGGTATTTTAGACCATTACTATATGATTTTTTAATTTTTGAGCTTTTTAGTGGAGTAGGAATGGGAAATCAGGAACATATTTATTATGACTATCCCTGGGGAGGTAGCCCGACTTACATGGGAACTTCAAATTGTAATTTGTTCAAAGGTTTTATACAACCTGCGATTGGAATTACCTTTTATCCTGTAGATTTCGCTATTTCTGGACGTTTTTCTTACCTCAATTTTATTAAAGTTACTAATAATATTAACAAAAGCTATCCTGATTTTTGTTATCTTGATACAATCTCAAAAAACAGGACTTCTTATTTATTTGAGCCTGCCTTAACAATTAGGTTAGGGTGGAAATATACAAAATTGCAATTACAACTTGTTAATTCATTTAATTTGGCCAATGCTGACCTGAGATTTGAAAAATTCAATTTAAACTTAGGCTTATTTTTAACATTTGCAAACCGTTATAATAACAAGAAAACTAATTAACTAAAATTATGTTTTTATGAAAAGATTTACAATAATTTTACTCTTGTTGGTAACAATTGACTTGTCTGCACAAGAAAAAAAGTGTAACAACTTACCATTTTTGATTTCTATTTATAATAATAGCACAATATTGCCTGGTGCATTATTAAAGTTCCCTTTACACCCGGGAATATCTATAGGAACAATGCTAAAATATAAAGATTCTGAAAAATCAACCTTATTTCAAACTTTCAGAGCCGGGTATTATTACCATAAATATTCTATGAGTGCAATTCAGCTATATACAAACTTTGGATATAAAAGGTGGATTTTTAAAAATATTGGACTTGATGGAACTCTTTTGGCAGGTTATCATCACTCAATACCTGATGTTCAAATATTTAAACTGAACGGGTCTGGGCAATATGAAGCAAAAGTCATTAAAGCCAGGTCTCAGTTTATTACCGGTGCAGATTTTGGTTTATCATATAAATTGAAAAAAGATGAAAGCAAATCACCTGAATTGTTTTTAAGATACCAGTTTTACCTGGAAATGCCTTTTGTGAGTGGTTATGCCCCAATTCTGCCAAACACAGCCTTACATCTTGGGGCTATTTTTTACATTAAACGATAAAAAGAAGAATAAAATGAAAAATTTATTACTAATACTAATATTATTTATTGCTTTACTGACTTCATGTAATAAGGTTGAAGTAGGTCCAACCTCTCCTTGTACCTCTGATTTTCCGGATAGCAGCCTTAAACATCCAAAAGCACAGGATTATCAGGCATTATTGGATGAGTATGTTAATAAAGGATTACCGGGTATTATTCTTTTAATCAAAGACAATGATGGTTTATTTATTGGATGTGCAGGAAAAGCAGATATTGACGAAGATATTGATATGATGCCATGTACTGTGTCTAAAGTAGCCAGTCTGACAAAGCTGATGATAAGTACACTTACTCTTAAGCTTGTTGAGGAGGGAGTGCTCGATCTGGATAAAAAAATCAGTACATGGTTACCTGAAGAAATAATAAGCAAAATTGAGAATGCTGATGAATCTACACTGCGACAATTGCTCAACCATACCAGTGGTATATATGATGTGGTTGAAGACCAGGGATTTTATCTGAATTTACTGAATAATCCGGCAAAACACTGGACTGGTAAAGAATTATTGGAATTTGTTTATAATAAACCTGCATATTTCCCATGCGGAACAGATATTTACTACTCTAATTCGAACTTTTTGCTTATATCGTTGATTATTGATTATGCTACAGGAAAGGACCATGCAACACTATTAAAAGAAAAGGTTTTTGACAAAGCAGGTTTAAACCATACCTACTATTTCTGGCACCAAGCATTACCTGAAAACACCGCACAGGGATATTACGACCTCTATAATAACAACACACTTTTGAATTTAACAAATTGGAATACTGGTAGTGGAAATGGTTATGGTGGAACTTACTCAAATGTTTATGACTTGATGAAATTTATTCAGGCATTATTCGTTGATAAAACTTTAATAAATCAAGCCAGTCTCGACCAAATGATGACCTGGGGAAAAGAAGAAACCGGAACAAAAAGACTGATAGGTCTAGGGTGTTATAAAGACTTTATTAAAAGAGATTCTTCAGAATATGGTATTGGTCATCGTGGACGTGATCTTGCTTATTCAGCAGATGCTGATTATTTTCCTAAGAATGGTACAATTATGACCATGCTTGTGAACTATGGAACGGATGGTGCAAGCCCTCTTGGAGATATTTTTTATGAGTTCAGGGATAAGGTTGTGGATATCATATTTGACTAAGCCTGTATTTGATTTAAAACAAATACCACCCTTTTATTTTTTAATATAGGTTTATTTTTTCTCCAGTCAGCGACAGATTTTGTAACTATAATTTCATTACTGGAAAGAATCTCTGAGGCGATACATAAAAATGTACTACTGTTTAGTGTTCTGAGAGCATCTTCCAGTAAAGAGTCGGTCCTGTATGGCGTTTCCATGAAAATTTGACTATAACCAGTTTTTATAGCTTCTTTTTCAATGGCTTGAAGAAATTTTATTCTTTGATTTTTTTCAACAGGCAAATATCCATGAAAAGTAAACTGTTCAGCATTCAACCCTGATGTTGCTAATGCCAGAAATACTGAAGATGAACCTGCCAATGGAATCACCTTTATTTGATACAGATGAGCAAGTTCAATAATTTTTTCGCCAGGGTCTGCTATGGCAGGATAACCTGCATCGCTGATTATGCCCATACTTTTTCCTTCCAGTAAGGGTTTAATCATTTCTCCCAGTTCACTGTCTTTGGTGTGCTCATTTAATTCATAAAATGTCAATCCTTCAAATGGCGTTTTAATCCCTGCAAGTTTTAATAAGGTATGAGCAGGCTTACGGCTTTCAACAATAAAATATTTCAATGATTTTATCAATGTAAAATTATATTCTGGTATCACCTTATTTACCTTCTCATCAGTCAGCAAGTTTGGAATCAGGTAAAGTACGGCAGACATCTGTTTATATCTTATTTTTGTTATGATTCAATGTTACAAACAGATTGTGATTGTAAAAGTTTTTTCCCAAATTCAAAACCAAAATCAAATAGTTTTAAATTTATTTCTTCTGAAGGGAAAAATTTTACTTTTAAAGCTTCAATAGCAGGTTGTAATTTTAATGTAGTAAGCGAATTGGTAATAATATCAGGTGCTTCACCGCTCCAGCCATACGAGCCGAATGCCCCGAAAAGCTTTCCTTTATCGCGTATTGGGTTGATAGCTCCAAACAAATTGTAAATCTGTGGCAAAATATTTTGATTTATGGTAGGTGAGCCTACAATGAGTGCTGAAGAACTGCTTAATTTTTCATTCAGAAAATGAAAATCTTTGTCCTGAATGTCAGTTATTTCAATGAAAATATTACCGGATTGCTCTATTCCATCAGCTATTTTTTCAGCAATAGCCTTTGTATAGCCATAAGCGGAAACATAAGGAATAAATACTTTAAGAGTGTCAGGTTTTCTGAAATGAATTTCCTGTCTTGAATATTCAGCAGAAAGGTCAATATATTTTTTCCAGTAAGTACGCAGAATTGGTCCGTGACCTGGGCATATTGTTGCAATATCCAATGATTCAATTTTTTCAATGGCTTTAAGCATGAACTTACTGAATGGTTTCAAAATAACATCAAAATAGTAAACAAATGCCTCGTCAAAATTGCCTGTTTTGTCATCAAACATTCTTTCATCACAATAATGTGCACCAAAAGCATCACAACTAAATAAAATTTTATCTTCAATTAAATATGTAAACATGGAGTCTGGCCAGTGTAAGTTCGGAGCGCTAATAAACTTTAAAGTCTTGTTACCTAAATCAAGCAAATCTCCATCTTTTACAATTTTAGATTTGAAATTAAAGCCAACAATATCAGCAAGATATCTGATAGCATTTCCACTTCCCACAACAGTAGCATTTTTTGCTACCTTTAACAAATGTTTTAAACTACCTGAGTGGTCAGGTTCAGTATGGTCAAGAACAATATATTCGATGTCTTCAGGGTTTGTTAAATTTTTTATTTTATCAATATATTCTTCATGAAATCTTTCTTTTACTGTTTCTATAATGGTTTTTTTCTGTGCATTGATAAAATATGAATTATAGGTAGTACCAAATTTGGTTTCCATTATCACATCAAAAACACGTAAATCAGGATCTAATGCACCTATCCATTGAATACTTTCATTGACGTCCAGTATTTTAGCTTTTGCCATAATATCATTTAATTTTAGGTGCAAAGTTATAATTGTTATTTTTCTTTTATACAAAGTTGCCATTCATTTCAAAATTATTATTCACTCATGTTCTATTCTCTGAAAGAAACAAGCATATTATTTTTTAATTCAAATGTTTCTTTTTATTTAGCATGAATTGTGTAAGTAATATTCTGTTAATTTTGCACCCTTAACTTTTAATATTTTAATAATGATAAAAAGAATAATTATTCTATCGGCAGTACTGATACCTGCATTAAACCTTTATGCTCAAAAAAATCAGGATAAAGAAATAAAAATGAAAAATCAACTTGATTCAGTGAGCTATATTATTGGTTATGACCTTGGGAGAAATTTTAAAGCCCAGTCAATAGAAATTAATCCTGATGTAATGATGTATGCTATATTGGAGGGAATGAAGAATGGTAAGTTGCTGATTACAAACGAAGAAAGTGAAAAAATTCTTGCTGCCTATGTTGCAAAAATACAAGCACAAAAACAAGCAAATCAATCAGAGCAGATAAATAAGGTAAAACAGGAAGGAGAGGCATTTTTAATAGCCAATAAAAAGAAAGAAGGGGTTATTACTACAACTTCGGGTTTACAATATAAGGTAATCAGAGAAGGAACAGGTGCATCACCCAAAGTCACAGATAAGGTAATGGTGCATTATGCAGGCCGACTTACTGATGGTACAAAATTCGATGCATCATACGACCGTGGCACACCGGCAGAATTTCCGGTTAATGGTGTTATTAAGGGTTGGCAGGAAGGATTACAACTGATGAAAGAAGGTGGAAAATATGAATTATATATTCCATCTGATTTGGCTTATGGAGATAATGGTGCCGGTGAAAGCATTCCTGGTGGAGCAGTTCTTATTTTTGAAGTAGAACTTATAAAGGTTTTGCCAGAGTAATTGTAGCCTTTTTATAACTTTGCACCTCAATATTTAAATTTTAATAATAAAAAAATCATGAAAAAAATTAGTTTTGCCTTATTAATGGTTGTAGCAGTGCTTGTGTTAACCACAAGCTGCAAAAATGGAAAATTGTTTGGCCCTAAAGAATACAAAGTCGAAAATCACCTTGATTCAGTCAGTTATGCAATAGGTTTAGACATTGGTAACAACTTTTCTAAACAGAATATAGACATTGAAGCTGATGCTTTGGCACAAGGCATAAAAGATTATCTGGAAGATCGTGCTTTGTTTGATGATAAGGAAAAAGAAAAAATTCTGGTTGCTTTTCAACAGGAACTGAGTGTTAAAGCACGTGAAGAATCAATGAAAAAGTCAGAAGGAGCTCGTAAGGAAGGGGAGAAATGGTTAAATGAAAACAGAAAAAAACAAGGCGTTATTGTTTTACCCAGTGGTTTACAATATAAAGTAATAAAAGAAGGAACAGGCCCCAAACCTAAAGCAACTGATATGGTAAAAGTGCATTATCGTGGGAAACTGGTTAATGGAACTGTATTTGACGCTTCATACGACCGTGGTGAACCTATCGAATTTAAGCTAAATCAGGTTATTCCAGGATGGACGGAAGGATTGCAGCTGATGAGCAAAGGTGCTAAATATGAATTGTATATACCTTCTTCATTGGGATATGGCGACCAGGGTGCCGGTGAAATGATACCAGGTGGCTCAACACTGATTTTTGAAGTGGAGTTGCTTGATTTTCATACACCTAAACCAGGCGAAGGTGAGCAAAAATAATTTGTAAAAATTAATATGTTTGAATCCGGGTATAGCTATGTATCCGGATTTTTTTATAATGTAACAGAATATCCAATTCCTGTTATAAATTCTGTTAAAGGATTTTTTACATTCATTTCTTTTTGAATCATATAGTATAAATTCAACTTGTGAATTCTGTTAAATTTATATTCAATACCGAGAGAAAACCGAATGTTATCAAATAAAATTGACTGGCTGGAATTCAAAAGCAAATATGGTTCAAGAAAGAAATATGGGGTTATTTTATCACTTGCATCATACTGTAAGCTTATCTTTTCTCTGAAATGGTTTTTTGGTATATGCCCTTCAGCTGAACTATTATAATCGTTGTATTGGGATTGAAACCTTGACCTAAAAGATACCTGAACCTGATTTACTTTGTACTTGTATGAGAAATCAAAATAATAACGATGCCGTTTACTGTAGCTGTCATCCAACCGTCTTTTGTTTGAAAACCTATAGTTTGCACTTATATCAAAATGCTCAGAAATCCTGTAGTTAAAACTGAAATCGGTAAGTAGGGTTCCTAATTCAGAAAAATTCTCGTTTAGTCGAAGTTCTTCGTTACAACTTATAGATAATGACTGGGTTAAATTTTTTTGTAAAGAAAAGTTTAACCATAGTGCTGCATCATTTTCCTGAGCATAAAGTTTACCAGTGATGCTAAAAATGGCAATAAATAATATGACTTTGAAAATTTTAGTCACGATAAAAAATTCTGATGTTTGCTGTATCTCTTAAGAAGTCAATTCTGTTGATTGTAAAGCGATGTATATTCAAACCTGTTCTGGCTTTCAGGTCTGCTAATAGTTCGTCTTTTTTTTCTGGCTTAATAAGGTCAATTCTTTCGTATCGCAAACGCTTCGAGTATTCCCTTTTTATAATCACATTTCCGTCAAAAATAAATAATGAAATAATAATTATCCCATTTATAATTGCCAGTTCGTGTAATTCAAGTTTAATGGCGTTGATAAGTCCAATGGCAATAAAAACAAATAAGTATGTCATATCCTTCATCGAAATGCCTAAGGTTCGGTATCGCAGCATTGAAAAAACTGCAAACAGTCCGAATGCAACACCCATCGATATTTTGACTTTATTCATTACAAAAGTCAATAGGAAAATGATGATGTTGAAAACAATTAAAGTGAAAACAGTCTCGTTTCTTCGATTTTTTGAGTAATAAATAAAAGAGATTATTAAAAGTATGCATACCAGATTTATTGCAAAATTTTGAAAAAATTGTTTGTCAATTTTAATCTTGTCTTTATCCTTTTTTTTATCAGATTTGGAATCATCAGAAGATTGATCGACCTGAACAGTTCCATCAGAAAGGTTTTGCCCATTCACAGTCATTTCCTTACATGGCATTATTAAAAATAAGCACAGTAATAAGATTAAATTAGATGTTTTCATTGTTTATTTTATTTATTGTCTTTATGCGTGATTTAAAACGATTGTGCTTGATACCTTCGATTAGTGAATTGATACCCAGACAATATTTACTGATCGAAACCTCTCTGATATTGTACTTTTTTAAAACAGGTATCAGTTCTGAATGATTTTTCCTGCTTTGTTTGATTTCAGCAATTACCAGATTCGAAAAACTATATTGATTTAATGAGGATGAAAAATGTAGCTCTGTATCAAAAGTTATTCTTTCCTGCATATTTTTATCTACCAGTGTAATTCGGGAAAAGTCAATATTTACCGATGGCAATAAGTTTTCTGGGAAAAGATGAGTTTTATTATAAAGAAATTCAGAAGATTTTCTGCCAAGCTTTTCACTGAAGTTTGTCTTCGGGATTCTTTCCTTAATGGTGTTTCCTTTATTAATTTTTGATTTTATTTCAAAAAATACAGCACCCGAATTTGCATATCTTCTGATACGAATTTTTTTTCTGTTAAGCTGACCATTATGATGCTGAAGATAAAACTGAAATTTTGGTGTGTCGAGATAGATATTATTATATGTGTTTTGCCGTATGCCTTGAAATTCAAGTAAATAATAATGTTCTATAACGTCATTTAGTATATCAGGCAGTAATCGTTTATTAAAAGCAAATTTAATATCAATCCGATTCAACAATTTAACATTATCGGTTTTATCAAGAGTGATAGGATCAAAGTTGTTTATTATTTCATGTAATTTGTTCACTGCTTATTAAAAAAATGTATATGACCACTTTTTTATATTTTCCAACACATTGTTGCTGTTATATGTTTTTTTTTCTGTTTTCAGATTTTGTGGATTGTAAGTAAAAACAGCTTTTTTAATAATATTGTTACTGGCGTCATAGGTTGTTTCAGAAGTTTTGTTTCCATTTGCCGAGTAAGTATAAATCGTAGTTTTTAAAACTGTTCCCGATTCAGAAAATTCTTTTTCCTCTATTTTATCGTTTCTTGCGTTGTATTTATAGGTGACTTTTTTATAATAGTTGTCTTTTTTAACAAATTTAGTTTCCTCGACAACATTCTGAAATTTATCGTAAGTAGTAGTTTCTTTTGTTTTTATTGAACCGTCTTTTGCATATTCAATTTTTAAAATACAATGACCATATTTGTCGTATTCTTCATAGGATTCTTTATAATTGATTGTTTCTCCATTTTCAGTTTTGGTCATCCATACAGTAACTGCTTTAATTTTATGCGAAATGATATCTTTTTTACTTTGAGGATATATCCAAAATGGCAGCAGGGAAAAAAATAAACATAGTGTTTTCATAATATTAGTTTATTTAATAATTGTTATTTCCGGCACCTGAACATTTTGGTTTTTACCTGTTATTTCAACTTCCTTCACAATTGCAATGTCACCTGAGGGGGAAAGCTGGGTAGAATCTTTTGAATAAATGTAAACTTTATATGAGCCAGGCCTTAAATATTTAAATTGAAAATTTCCTAAATAATCAGTTTTTATGGCATCATCATAACCAATGTTGTCTCCGTAAACGATATATATGTCTTCATCGGCTCCGGCATATTCTCCCTGTAATAAGGTAAAAGTACTGTTATAGTCTCTGACCCATACCGAGCCATATATTGTTGAATTTCCCCCTTCACCAGCATTTTTTTCACATGAAATCAGTAAAAAAAACAGCAAGATTGAGCTTAATATTAAATTCGTTTTCATCATTTTCAAACTATTTTATTCTATTTATTACAACAAATTTACACTTTAATATTTCATTTTCTACCCACTGATAATACTGAAGAATATTAGAATTTTGGGTAAATGCTTATGCCATAAGTTTTATCCATGCTAAAACTATCGTTGTGTGAGCCGTCAATCCTCTAAATTTCATATCAATAGTTAATTTTAGTTACAAAGTAATTCTGTTATTATACTTACTTCGCAAAAATAGCGGAAATTCTTCCATTTGTTATGTTAATGGTATCGGCTTTTGTCCAGTTTTTCAATCTGCATGAAAAAAGGATATTTGCCAGTTTATATTTTAATAAACCTTTTGGGGTTAAAATTAGTGTATCACTGACATTTATAATTTCAAAACTGCTGTATTTTTGATCAAGATGGTAAGGAGAATACAACTCATTTTTATTGTTGTACCATGAAATAAATATTTCTTTCAGTCGTTTGGGGTTGCCTGGTTTGGTAAAGAATGAAGCATAATTGAATTTCCCTGGTTTTATGGTACTGTCAATATCTGCATTAATGTTTATTAAAGGAAAAGTGTAATTCATTATTCCAAGATCGAAATACTTAATATCCTCATTTTCAATATTTGTAAGTAAAAAATGGTATGCTACAAGTGAATCATCATAGGCAAAAACATTATATGTTTTTGCCAAACAATCGTTTATTCCAGCTTGTTTTGTTTGAAAAATGCCATTGAAAAAACCTTCAACAAAAAAAACAGGTGGACTTGTTTTTTCAGGTTCGAGGGTTTGCTTTTCACAACTTATCAATGTATGGGAAAGTATTAAGAGAAATAATATTTTTATTTTTTTGCTCATTTTTCTTTAAAATATCATCCATTTAAAATACACACCAAATTGAGTAATAAAGTCTTTTTTATTGAAAGTATATATTTTGTTATCAATTAAGTCGTTAAAAGTCTGGTTCAATCTTATGCCTGTATAAGCATTACGGAAAAGGTGATACTCATAGCCAAGGCTTAAGCCGAAACTGACGGTACTGATTCCTTCAAAATAGCCTTTTTCTTCAGTAGTTTGAGAATTGAAATAATAGGGGTTCAATATTACTCTTGTTTTTGTGCTTAATGTGTTCAATCTGGTGGCAGTAAATAATCCTCCTGTCAGATAGTGGTTGTTAAATTTTTTTCTCAGATCAAATGAAAAATTAAGAAAATCAATGTTTTTTAAGGAAAGATAAACAGAGTCAATTTCTTTGTAGAAAAAGTATTTTGTATAAACAGCATAACGATCAAGGCTATTGTGCTTACATTGTATGTAGTTGCCACTTAGTATGAAGCTGGTACTTTCATTTATCGGATAATAGTAACTCAGTCCTACGCTGGGCGATATCATGTATTTGGGCTCAGGTGATGCAATATTTGTAAAAGTGTTCATCATGAATACCCCAGCATTTAATGACAATTTGTTGTATTCGGTGATGATTTGAATATCTTGCTTTGCTTCAGTTAAACTATCATTTACTTTTTCTGTAATCAAGCTGTCTTTTTGTTCCGATTTTTCTTTTATCTCAGCTTCAGTTTTAGTAATACTTGTATCGGTTGAAAAAACAACTATATTGTCTTTTTGGTCATTTAAAATATTTTCAGTTTTACTAATAATATTATCCTCACTTTTAATATCATAAACTATCTGCCCTTCGTTCTTGTTGTCTTTTTTTAAGTTATCAGAAACTGGAATTTCAATTTTTTTAATAATTGGTATTTTATTATTTGGAATCTTATGACTGGCTATGCTTTCAGCGTGGTTGATGTCCGACAACTTTATTTCCTGTGACTTTTCAGGTATGTTAACATCTTTTTTCTGTACGCTTATTTCTTTTTGTGCTATAGGTTTGTGATGTTTATTCTGACTGATAATTGTAAAATATACTGCAACTGAAGAAATAATAGATACTGAGGTGATAATAGCTAAAAACTTCCATTTTGCAAGGCCAAGTATTTTAACTACTCCAGTAGCAATTGTTCCTACTGTGGCTCCGGTAAGAATTTTTTCCATTGCTGACCAGTATTCAGGCTTGTAGGAATGCTCGTGTTTTCCAAGCTTTTCTTTAATAAATTCGTCAATATTTATTTTCTTACCTGTCATCTGCTTTTTTTGCTGTTGTCAGCATGTATTTAATTTTTTTTCTAGCAGCTGATAAATGTGCTTTTGATGTGCCAATACTTATGTTTAATGCTTCTCCTATTTCTTTATGCGAATATCCATCCATTACATACATGTTGAACACTGCTTTACACATGTTTGGCAGTTTATCAATAATCTGATAAATTTTATTAATGTCAATGTCTTCTACTTCTTCTTCATCAATCAACACGCTTTCATCACTTGTAATTTCTTCTTTTAATATAAAATGCTCTTCATATTTTTTGTTGGTACGAATATAGTCAAGAGCAGCATTTGTCACTATTCTTGACATCCATCCAACAAAGCTGCCTGTTCCTTTGTATTGATCAATATTATTGAATATTTTCAGGAAGCCATTATTTAATACTTCCAGTGCCAATTCATTATCCGGTATATATCTTCTAGCAATACTCATCATTTTTCCAAAGTACTTTTCGTATAGTTTTTTTTGTAATGTTCTGATTTTCTTTTTGCATCCTTCAATAATCTGAGATAATTCTTCATCATTTTCAAAAGATTGTGTTGCACCTTCCCCTAACTGATTTAGTTTTACTAATCTCTCCCAAAACAATAAACCAATTTGTAAAAAGATATATGGCAATTTTTCTGTTTGTCAATTTTTTTTGCAAAGTTCTTATTTTAGAAGATATAATGTTCTTTTTACTATACAAATATTATCAACTTTTTATATCAATAAGTAAGTCTGTTTAGCTTTATGACGAAATATATATTTTTAGGTTTAGAAAATTCGTTAACTAAAACGATTAAATTGAACTCTATATTACTTGTTTTCTATCAAAATACCTTTTTGAAAACACTCTAAAATAGTAGCTTTTCTATTAATTTTCAAGGTGGCTGTGCGGACAAAGGATTTAACAAGTAATATTTTTGATGGTTTTGAGTAAGATTCTAATGTTTCATTCATTTCAATCATGAATTGCGTTGTAACGGATTCTTTCGTTTTGTCAGTTTCAATCATTAAAATTGGTCTTTGGCCATATTTGCTGTCATCAATGCTTCCAAAGAAAAATGCAGAATCCCCAAAATACTTTGCCATTACAGCCTGGCATTTTAACTCCATTTTTTCAGGAATAAGCTTTACTCCTCCTGAATTAATGACATTGTCTTTACGCCCTAAAATTTGAAAAGTTTCATCGTCCTTAATGTGAACAATATCATTCGTTTTAAGCCAAAGATTATTATTTACAGGAGATTTAATCATTAAACAGGAATCATTATCCTGTTTAATTTTTATACCTGGCAAGGTTTTAAAGAAGTCAGTTTTAAGTTCGCTATTAAGTCTTCTTACGGCAATATGAGTTAATGTTTCGGTCATACCATAAGTTTCATATACAGGAAATGGCAATTTTTCTATTTTATTCTGAATGAAAGAGTTAACACCAATGCCGCCAATAATAACTGCTTTTGACCTGGATAAAATATTCAATTTTTCGGGTGTGTAATCAATAACATTCAGCAGTTGATGTGGTACAAATGCTGAGAAATCAACCAATAAATTATCATTTTCATTTTGCAGAGGATTATTTGAAGGTTCAGCAAGAACAATGTTAGCTTGAGCAATCAAAGCTCTGATAAGCATCATGAATCCAGCGACCTTATTCACTGGAAGGCAACAAAGAAAATGATTATCTTTTTCGAGGCCGAAGTAGTTTATGGTTAGTTTAGCGCTGATTTCCAATTGTGTTCTGGAAAAGGATAATTTTTTAGAAACACCTGTGCTACCTGATGTTTCCAGTAAAAATTCATTATTACCGTTTTCCCAGTTACTAATAACATTTCTAACCTGAAATGCAAAATCATGGCTTTTTTCAAATGCTTTAATGAATTCTTTAAAGCTATAGTTTTTGCACCTGAAGTAAATAAATGTTGACAATTCAGTTATCTTTTCCAGTTTTCAGGAGAAAGACGCCACTCCTTTAGCACTGCAACCTGGTCTTTTGTGATATAATTTGATATAAGGGCTGTTTCCAGCAAAATATTGTAATCTGTAAGTGTATAAAATGGTACTTTTTCAAGCTGAAATGCATCTTTTGCCTTATCGAAATCATAGGAAAAGATACCGGCAACACCTAAAATTTTTAAACCATAATCTTTTAATCCTCTGACGATTTCAAGACTACTTTTTCCGGTTGATATAAGATCTTCAATAACCACCACAGGTGTTTCTTTTTCAATTCTGCCTTCTATCATACTTTTAGTTCCATGGTCTTTTGCCTGACTTCGTGCATAAGCCATTGGCAAGTTCAACTCATCAGCAGCGAGGGCGGCATGAGCAATTCCTGCTGTTGCTACACCCACCAATGCCATTGCTTCTGGAAATATTTCAGTTACTAAATTAGAAATTTCTTTTTTAACAAAATTTCTGTATGCTGGATAAGACAATAAAACTCTGTTATCACAATATATTGGTGATTTCCAGCCTGAAGCCCAGGTAAAAGGTTCATCTGGTCGAAGTATCACTGCTTTTCCTTCCAGTAATATTTTTGCCATTTCTATGGCAGTTTTTTCATTAAATATCATCTTATTTTATACTAATTCATTTTTAATTAACTTAGCAAAAATATAATTGTAATAAATTTGAACATTCAAATTATCAATAAAATGAAAAAAATAATTTATGTTTTGGTGGCATTGCTAAGCATGTCAATGTTTTCATGTAAAACAAGCAGGGAATCTAAAGAAAATAAACCCATTAATGTTACTATTATAAGGTCAGTGTCAGCTGATGCCTTTACCATGCTTGAAAATGGGATAAAAGATCAGCTTAATGATAGTAATATTAAAGTTAATTCATATAGTGCTGAAAGTGATCCTTCAAAATTTGAAACAGTTGTAAAAACAGCACTGCTTGGAAAACCTGATTATTTGGTAATATGTGGAGCATTACTGGCAAATATAGCATACAGTCCACAATACAAAGCCTCATTGCCTGTTGTAATTTCAACAGCTGTTGATGAACCTGATGTTGTTGATATATTAGTCAAAGAAGGCATCAATCCTGTAAGAAAATCAGCATTAGCAATAGTGGCAGGTATGCCTGCACAGGATGCTTATTCTGAATTGGCCCTAAAAATTAAACAAATTAAACCAGAGATAAAACAAGCTGGAATTTTGTATAGTGAAGGAGACATTTCCGCAAAAACTACTGCTGAAAGGTCAATAGCTGCACTTGAAGCCATTGGTGTGTCAGTTGAAAAAGGTTTATTGTCAGCTCCATCCGATGTCATGAATGTGTTAAATGCTCTTCTTGTTAAAAAAGTAGATGTTATCATTTTACCACACGATAAATTTGCTATTATGCAATCTGTAGCAATAGCCGCAGAATGTCACAAACTGGGTGTGCCAACTTTTTGTCTTGATAACATGACAGTAAAAAAAGGAGGAGTCGCATTTAGTGTTGCTATTGATTATCATGATTTAGGGGTGTTGACCGGACAAACTTTAATGGAAATTATTAATGGTAAAAATGCATCAGAAATTCCATTAAAAAAGATAGAAAAAGCTAACTTTTACATAAATAAAAAAGCAGTATTTGATGATTTAAAACTTCAGTTACCTGAAGAACTCATAAAATCAGCAATTATCCAATAATAAATTGGAAAATATATTTAATTTATTAACTGTTGGCCTATATGAAGGGCTTGTTTGGTTTCCTTTTGTATTAGCTGTCGGCATTCTTTACCGTTATATCAAAATAATTGATATCAGCATTGAAGGTGTTGCAGTATTAGCGGGTATCACTGCTGCAATGGTATTTAATTTAAGCCATTCATATCTGTTTTCATTATTCTCTGCTTTTTTGTCGGCCATAGTGGGTTATTTGATAGTTTTTTTGTTTATCAGAAAATTTACTATCCATCCAATATTAGCTGGGATTATTTTCACACTTATTATTCATTCATTATCAGCATTAGTGATAGGTGAGTCGTTAATTTTACAAGGAACGACATTGTTTCAGGGTGTATTTTCATTCTCATGGTTAACTCTGGCAGTATCATTAATAATACTTATAATAGCAGAATATTTTTTTCGATCAAATCTGGGTCTTCAAATAAGATTTAATAGTTCTGAAAAGTCGGCAAGCAATAATAAATCGATAGATCGATCTATGTTATATGCTTTTCTGGTTGTTTCAATTATTGTAGGCACTGGGAGCTTTTTATATATACATAAACAGGGTGTTGCCCGTAGTGGGTCAGGTTTCGAATATTTAATAGTAGCATTGGGCTCATTTTTAATTACCGATAAAATGATAGAGATGCTTCTGCGACCGCTTATCTCGCATCAAAAATTTACATATCGTAAAAAGATTTATATCTTAGTAAACTTTCTGAGATCACCTGTTTTTAAAGCACTTTTGGGTTCACTTTCATTCCAGATAGTTGCTATATTTATTATTTTTTATACACCAAATCCTGCATGGTGGAAATTGCTTTTCGCTTTAATATTGCTAATTGGAGTAGCATCTTTACCATCATTAAGAAAAAACCTGATTTCTTCAGTAAAATTAAAACATATTTCTATAAAATTAGTTGATATTAACTTCAGCTATTCTTTGGGTTATATGAAAAAACAAGTATTTAAAAATCTAAATGCTGAATTTTCTCCCGGGGTCAATATTATCTGGGGAGAAAATGGAAGTGGAAAGTCAAGTTTGTTAAAGTTAATCAGTCAAACTCTGGTTGTTGAATCAGGCAGAATTGAATATTCGGGTGATTTTAATTATCCAGAATCGGTCTTTTATCTTACCCAAAACCCTTTTGATAGCATGAACAGGGAAATGACTGTTTACGAAAATTTATGTGTGAGCTTGTCTGACAAAGGTATTTATATCACTAAAATTAGTAAAATAAGACGCTTGTTAAATGTGAGATTAAAACAATTTGGGATGGAAGAGTTGAATAAAAATGATGAAATGTTATTTTTCCAGGAAGCAGGTAGTCTTTCAGGTGGTCAGGCACAAAAAGTCTTATTGTTTATGACAGTATTAAACAATCCACATGTAATATTAGCTGATGAACCTTCCAGTGGCATGGACGAAAACAATCTTATAGGTTTATTTAAGGTTATTACAAGTTTTGCTTCTGAAGACAGAATCATTATAATGGCTACACACGACACAAGATTAAAAAATCTTGATGCAAACCATTTTGAGTTAAAAAATGGATTACTCAGTAAATAAAAAAGGCAGGCTCAAAATTGAACCTGCCTCTTACTAATAATTTAAACAACTATTCTACAATAAATTTCTTAGTAAATATATCATCACCAATTTTGAGTTTAAGAACATAGATGCCTTTGTCAAAATTGCTGAAATCCATGTATAATGTGTTTGGACCAGTTGTTACCACCCCTTTGTCTTCGAATAAAATCTGTTCTCCAAGTAAATTGAAAACAGAAACACTAACATTATTATCAGCTGATAGTACAAAATCTACATAAGCTTCATTGTTGACTGGGTTTGGATAAAATGTGGTAATGCCATTGCCGGGTGTTGTTTCAGCGTTTATTGATGACATATCAACAGCAAATGCTGATTGCAATACTTCTCTTGTTGAATAGTCCTGTACCCAAATCAATACACCAAGGTCAGTAAATTCTTCTACTGAATTTTCTATAGCATTGTTTATTCTGTTTGCTGCCTGTCCGTTGGTGGGTAATCTGTAATCTCCATTAAAAGTATAACTTCTATTAAGATTATATGGTGTACCTTTTGTCAATGCTCCAATTGAAATACCAGTTTCGTTGGTGATCATTTTTTTCATGACATAGGTGAACTCGGTTTCGCCATTTGTTTTAATATTCTTTGTGGTCAATTTTTCGTAAATGGCTACAAAAGCCCTTAAATTATTTGACGGGAAATTCGTAATAGGATCAAATGTTGCATTAATCTGAACATTTTTACCAATGACTTTATAGGTGGCTGTAATATTCAGGAATGAAGGAACGGCATAAGCATCAAGTAATAATTTTTCAGTGAATGAATTTGCATTTCCATCCCATCCACCATCAATTTCCATTCTTGGAATAGAATTAATGCTATAAAAGCTACGTCTGTTTACTGATTCTGTAGTAGCATAAGGATCTCCGGTACCTGGAAAATCCTGCTGATATTTTAACACAGTATATTTGCCCGGGTGGTTGTCAATAATACTATGCAAATTGGCATTGCCAGGATTGCACGGAGGACAGGTTGAACTTGTGAAAACTTCAAGTAATGGTAATCTTTGAACCATTTGATCAACTACTGTTGTTGAAAATGATTTTTCATCATTGCTGGTATTTCCATCAGGATTTCCGTTCAGGTTGCTTGCCCAAACCTTTACTGAATAAACTCCAGCATTGGATGGTGTCCATTTTGATGGTGAAGTAAAATTGTATTTATCACCGGTTTTTATACTTACTGAATTGATAGTTGCAGTTACAGGAGTACCATTATTAATTGAATAATTTATATCAAATGATGTGACTGTGGTTGCCCCATAGTTAATTAGTGAGCCGAAAATGTCGAATGGAGCTTTATTTAATACATGGTATTTGGGAATATCAATTGAGTACATGGCGAAGTCATAGTTTGGTTGAGTACCGTTAATAAATTCATACCATACATTATCATCAGGAGCAGCACTTGTACCTGCCTGTGCTGCCAGATTAGGCGAACCAGTAACCGAAATGGCGGTAGTACCGTCAATCTGGATGCCTGCAGAAACTACTTTTTCGGTAGCTGTATAACCACCGACACGTTGGTCAACAATATAAATTTTATTTGTAGTTTCTTCAAGAACAATAGCCCAGTATGTGTAGTTACTACCATCTGAAACTTTAGCACTGTAAGAATAGGAGTTAAAATGAATCCAAAGCTGACGGTTTGGTGCTGAACCAAAAACCTTAGTGAAAATATAATCATTTGCTCCAAGTCCGGCTAATCCCCATATACATACCGATTTATCAGGAATACTTGCATCTGGTAAAGCAGCTTTTGTATATGATGGAGCAGTTGCAGCAGTCACATCAAAAGTAAGTACACCAGAGGTTGACACTTTAAAATCTGTGACAGCACTGCCATTAAACTGAAATGCAAATGGTAATGTTTGGTTGCTTGTCCACCTTGCAGTACTTGCAGCTCCAAGGTCAATTTTTGTCCAACCAGTTGGTAAGCCACTTCCTTCGGGATATTCTGCATCAGCATTGATTCCTCCAGGATTTCCCTTATCAATGGTATGTGCTAAGTAATAATACTGTGCTGAAAGCCCTCCCCACAAAAATATTGTGAAAAGTAATAAAGCTAATTTTTTCATTTCACTTAATTTAATTTGTTAATTTAAATATTTTATAAAAGTCAAAAATAATAAAAAATTTTAATTAAGAAATATTTTTAAAACTGCTTATATTAGTACCATCTTATGAAACCTTTAATCAGATTGAAATGAAAAAATTATGTTATCTTTTAATGCCTTTAATGGTGGTGTTTTCGATGTCGTTTTGGGCTTGTGATGAAAATGTTGATGATCCTGAAGATCTTCTTAAAACTATTTATGTTAGTAAAATTGCAAAAAATAAAGTTGCTGTTATTGAAGAATTTACAGGGGTAAAATGCCAGTATTGTCCTGATGGACATGCAGTGGCTGATGATATTATAACAACATATCCTGGGCAAGCAGTAGTGATTGCTTATCATCCTCAGAGCGGTGGTTTCAATACCCCTTATGCCGGGGATGAAGATTTAAGACGTACCTGGCCTGATCCTCTTTGGGCAGTAACATTTTCGGGTAGTCAGGCTATGCCTGGTGCTTTTATCAATAGAAGGGTTTTTGCAGGAAAACGTTGGACAGGAAGAGATACATGGAAAAAGAATGCTGAAACAATCATGGCTGAAGCATCACCGTGCAATGTTGGATTAACTTCAACCTATGATAACACAACAAAAGAGTTGACAGCTATTGTTCAGGTATATTATGCATCTGATATGACAGATGTCAACACACTTTATCTGGTGATGACGCAGGATGATATTGTTACTGAACAGGCTGGTGCAGGTGCAGGTTATGTTCATAAACGTACTTTCCGGGAAGGATTATCAAATATTCTTGGAGATACCATTACAGGCACAAAAGCGGCAGGATATATTTTTGCAAAGAAGTATAAATTCAATAATTCAGGAATGAATTATAATATGAATAAGTGCACTTTGGTAGCTTTTGTCAGAAATACAACAAGTAATGAGATTTTAACCGGAAATTCTGCCAGAGTAAATAGTAGTACTAAGTAGAATTTTAATCGATACCGGCAAAATACTTCATAAATTGTACCCTTTCGAAAGCTGCAGGGTCTTTTATTTTTGACTGGCTCATTTGCCCGCGTATTTCTTCAATACCGGAATAATTATTATTAGTGAGCCATTCTTCAATGCCTTTTAAAACGTCTTTTATATAGTTTGTGCCGTTTTTATATAGGGCAGAAACCATTTGTACAGCATTGGCTCCTGCAAACATTTGTTTTATAACACCTTCTGCAGTATGCACACCAGTTGAGGCACATAAATCACACCTTACCCGATTATACATTATACCTATCCAGCGTAATGATGTAGAAATATCACCGGGTGAACTGAATAAATTTGACGATACGATTTGTTTTCCCGATAAATCAAAATCAGGACTATAAAATCTGTTAAACAGTACTATTCCTTTTATTCCTGTAAAAGATAATTTTTGTATCATTTGTGACAGGTTGGTAAAGTAGTAGCTAATTTTTAGTGAAACAGGAATTTTAACATGTTTGAGAACCTCTTCAACAATTTTAAAATAAGTATTTTCATTATCATCAGAATTGCGACTAAAATCGGAAGGTAAAATAAAAACATTCAATTCAAGTGCATCAGCACCAGCACTTTCTATTTTTTTTGCAAAAGCAGGCCATTCATCATAAGTAACACAGTTGATACTGGCAAAAACAGGTATGTCAACGGCTCTTTTTGACGCCTCAATCAATTTGAGGTATTCCGATAAATTGTGTGCCCGTGTGTAATTTGATATATAATCTTGTGCTTCAGAATAAAGATTGTCACCACCAGCAATATGTATATTTTGATCGATTTCCATGCGAATCTGTTCTTCGAATAATGATTTTAAAACAACTGCTCCTGCACCCGATTGTGCTAATTCCTTTACAGCAGCTACTGAATTGGTAAGTCCTGAACTGCCAGCGATTATTGGATTTTTCAAATTAAAACCCAAATATTTTGTGCTTAAATCTATCATTTTAGTTTGTTTTTATTCTATGCCAAAAACTATATTTTAAAAAAAACATTTGTCTCAGTAGTATTCATATTCTTCAAAAGCTTCTTTACCTGCGTCACATATCGGACATAGCCAGGTATCTGGAAGTTCTTCAAAATTTGTTCCCTGCTGTATATTATTTAAAGGATCACCAACATCCGGGTCATAAACATATCCGCAAACCTGACATTTATACCTGATGTTCATTTTTTATAAATTATCTGTTGCATACCATTCAGCCGAAGAACTGGGAGTCTCAAATAACTTTACACAGTAAAGTTCCAGATTTTCGGGTAGTTTGGATTTTATTATTGCTGCAAAATCAGCGACCATATTTTCGCAGGTGGGTTGATAAGGTGAAAAAATTAAACGACCAGTTGTTTTTCTGTAATGCTCTTTTTCTTCCTCAGAAACAGCATCATTAATTACCAATGTATGATCATATTTTTCAATAATTTCAGTGAATACAATATTTTTTAAATCACCAAAGTCCATTACCATTCCATTTTTAGAATGACCTTCCTTTTCTAATGTGTTGCCTGTTATAGTGACAAATAATCGATATGAATGACCATGAATATTTCTGCATAGTCCATCATAATTCATCAATGCATGTGAACATTCGAAACCAAATTCCTTTGTTATCCTGATTTTTCCCATATTTTTTCTGATTGTAAAAATACAAAAATATATGAGCTAAAAAGGTAGTTTACTTGAATTTAGTTTATCTGCAGTCAGTATAAAAATCAAAATAAGTGAAAAAGCCGGTTAATTAAATCATTAAGACAATACTAATTTAAAACAGGTGAATTTAAGAAATTTTATTTAACGATACTATTAAGCTGTCTTTCATTGAAACCCAGAAATAAAATCAGCTTAAATTGCAACAGAAATTTTTAGCCATTAATAAGCAAAAATCAATGAAAACAGGGCAGGAAGAAGCAAATGAAAAACAAAAATCACTCAATTTTTTAGAAGAAATTATTGAAGAAGATTTAAGGAATAACAAAAATAACAGCAGGATTCATACCCGTTTTCCACCTGAACCCAATGGATACCTTCATATTGGTCATGCCAAGTCAATATGTTTAAATTTTGGGCTGGCAAAAAAATATAATGGTTTGTGTAATCTGAGATTTGATGATACCAATCCTGTTAGAGAAGATGTGGAATATGTTGATTCTATTATGGAAGATGTTAATTGGCTGGGATTTCAATGGCATGGGCAACCTCATTATGCTTCAGATTATTTTGACCAATTGTATCTTTGGGCAATAAAACTGATTAAAGCGGGAAAAGCGTATGTTTGTGACCTTACGACTGATGAATTTTCTGCAATAAAAGGAACTACAACTGTTGCAGGGCAGGAAAGTCCTTTCCGTAATCGTACAGTGGAAGAAAACCTTGAGCTTTTTGAAAGGATGAAAAATGGAGAATTTGAAGATGGAGAAAAGGTGCTTCGAGCAAAAATCGACATGTCGTCTTCCAATATGCTGATGCGAGACCCGGCCATTTACAGGATAAAAAAAGCACATCATCATCGCACGGCTGACAAGTGGTGTATTTATCCAATGTACGATTTTGCACATGGCCAGTCTGATTATCTTGAAGGTATTACTCATTCTATTTGTACTTTGGAATTCGAGGTACATCGACCACTATATGACTGGTTTCTCGATCAGTTAATAGATACTGATTACAGGCCACGACAAATCGAATTTGCCCGGCTCAATCTTACCTATACTGTCATGAGCAAACGCAAATTATTGGAATTGGTGGAAGAAAAATATGTTAGTGGATGGGATGATCCACGCCTATCAACAATTTCAGGCCTCAGACGTAGAGGATACACCCCTGCTTCGATTCGTGATTTTGCTGAAAGGGTTGGTGTTGCCAAACGTGAAAATGTGATTGATGTATCGCTACTTGAATTTTGCATCAGGGAAGATTTAAACAAAACAGCACCAAGGGTGATGGCTGTACTGAATCCTTTGAAACTGGTGATTACAAATTATCCTGAAAATAAAACTGAGTTGTTGAAAGCAGAGAATAATCCTGAGGATGAAACACAGGGTTATCGTGAAATACCTTTTAGTCGTGAGTTGTATATCGAAAAAGACGATTTTATGATGAAGCCTTCCAAAGGTTATTTCAGGCTGGCACCAGAGGCTGAAGTTAGATTAAAAAGTGCATATATTGTTAAATGTACGGCTTACGACCTGGATGAGAACAATGAACCTTGCACTGTTTATTGTGAAGTTGATTTTGATTCTAAAAGTGGTTTACCTGGTGCTGCACGAAAAGTAAAAGGAACAATTCATTGGGTGTCGGCAAAACATGCAATTAAAGCGGAAATCAGGTTATACGATCGTTTGTTTATTAAGGAAAATCCTGATGAAACAGAAGAAGGATATGATTTTAAATCTAATTTGAATCCTGAGTCCTTAAAAGTGATTGAGGGTTATGTTGAACCATGCCTTTCTGGCGCTAAAAGCCTTGATAAGTATCAGTTTCAGAGGCTTGGTTATTTTTGTGTGGATCCTGATTCTACAGAACACAAACTTGTTTTTAACCGTACTGTAACTTTAAAAGATTCATGGTCAAAAAAACAGTAATAATTTTAGATTTCTTTTAAAGTTTTTATTGTGTAATCCAGCATTTCATCTGTAAAATCAAGATGTGTTAGCATTCTGATACGCTGTTTTCCTATACTTAGAGCCAATATCCCTTTGTTTTTCAATAAATTTAGCATCTCTGAAACATCAACAGTGTTTATTAACTCAAATATTAAAATATTAGTTTGAACAGGTAAAACAAAGCTGACAAAACTGCATCCTTCAAGAGTTTTTGCAAGTAAGTGTGCGCGTTGATGATCTTCTTTTAAACGATCTATATGATTATCAATCGCAAAAATGCCTGCTGCAGCCAAAATCCCAGCCTGTCTCATGCCTCCACCCAGTACTTTTCTGATTCTTCGTGCTTTATTTATAAATTCAGCATTGCCACACAATACACTGCCAACCGGAGCACCCAGCCCTTTTGATAAACAGATTGAAATAGAGTCGAAAAGGTGGCCATAATCTATGGTTTTTTCTTTAGTTTCAGCCAATGCATTAAACAAACGGGCACCATCAAGGTGAATGTTTAGTTTATTTTCCCTGCAAAACTCAGATATTTTGATGATTTCTTTTAAATTCCATATAGAACCACCACCTCTGTTAACGGTGTTTTCAATACTCACCATTGAGGTTTTCGGATAATGGTCATTATTTGGGTTAATGTTGTCGGCTACTTGATTGACTGTAAAACGGCCAAGATCACCATCGATTAATCTGACCGATGCACTTGAGTTAAAACCAATGCCACCTCCTTCATAATTATAAATATGAGCTGTTTTATCGCATATTACTTCACTACCTGGTTCTGTATGAATTTTTATCGCTATCTGGTTAGTCATTGTTCCCGATGGACAAAAAATAGCTGCTTCTTTATTAAAAAGTTTTGCAACTTTTTCTTCCAAAGCATTGACTGTAGGGTCTTCATGAAAAACATCATCGCCAAGTGGAGCCGATAACATTGCCTGCTTCATTGCTGGGGTGGGACGTGTTATTGTATCACTTCTGAGGTCTATTATCATCTACTTTTTTTCTTCAAAGATAAAAACTCAGTAAAAACTGGCTTTTAACTATTTTTGAAACCTCATAAATAATGCATGCTTTTCAACTCTAATATATTTCTTTTTGCATTCCTGCCTCTTTTTTTATTTATGTATTATTTATTTCCACTCAAATTCAGATTAATATTTTTGTTGTTCTCAAGCATGGTATTTTTTGCATGGGGAGCTCCTGTGTTTATTTTCATTCTTCTGTTATCCTGCATTTTAGATTATACTCTGGCATTATTTATTTGTAAGGTAGATTTTATTCACAGAAAGTTTTTGTTTTTTGTCGGCATCATTGTAAATCTTTTGTTATTGATTTATTACAAATACACAGGTTTTTTTGTTGAGAATTTTAATTCAGCCATGAAACTGGTGTTTGACGGCACTATATTGCCTGAGATTGATATTGTGTTGCCTGTCGGTATATCATTTATAACTTTCCATAAACTTAGCTATTTATTTGATATCTATCGCAAAAAAACATCTGTTGGAAATTTTGTTGAATATTTATTGTATATACTGTTTTTCCCAAAACTGCTTGCAGGACCAATCTTGTTGTGGAGCAATGCTTATTCGCAATTTACTAATCTTTCAAATGTAACTGTAAATGAAAGATTAAGTGGTTTTATCAGATTTTGTTTGGGTATTTTTAAAAAAGTATGGTTGGCTAATGTAATTGGTGTAGAACTGGAGCACATTTTTGTTACAGGTTTTCATGAGTTTTCAGCTTTAACACTCTGGATTGCTTTGTTAGCTTATTCTTTGCAACTTTTAATTGATTTTTCAGCCTATTCTGATATGGCAATCGGATTGGCGGTAATGCTGGGTTTTCAATTACCCGAAAACTTTAATAATCCTTATGCTGCTACAACAATAAGAGATTTTTGGAAACGCTGGCATATTTCTCTTACTGCCTGGTTCAGGGAATATGTTTTTTTGCCACTGGCATATCGTTTTTCGTCAATACTTAATAAAAACTATTATTTTGGTTTAAAAACAGATTATTTTATTTATATATATGCTGTTATTATTACATTTCTTCTGACTGGTTTCTGGCATGGTGCTGCATGGACTTTTATTTTATGGGGCTTGTATCATGGTATTCTTTTAAGCATCGATAGATTGTTTTTATATAAATGGCTGCGAAAAGTCAGATTTTCAGTTTCGTTTCCTGTTACTGTAATACTGGTTTCGTTTGGCTGGATTATATTCAAATTTACATCATTTAATGAGGTAATAACTTTCATTAAACATTTATTTATTTTTTCAGGCAAAACTTATCATTTTCAGCCAATATTTATTGGTGCTTTATCTATTGCCTGCATCTTTTCATTTTTACCGCTTAATGAGAAGTTTGAGCGATTTATTAAAAGATGGTTCAGTAATGAAACATCAGATTTTATGATTACGATGAAAATTATCATCAGCATAATTTTATTGACATTGGCAATGGCTGGTGTTTCTTCTGGTGGCTTTAACCCTTTTATTTATTTCAGATTTTAATGTATTCAAGGTACAGAAATATTGTTTTTTATTTTATCATCACTGTTATATTAATTCCAATTTTTATTCATATAATAGGTGTAATTAAAATAAAACCTTTAAAAGGCTATTTTAAAGATGAAAAAAATATAGAATTTAATTTAAAAAATTGGTTTTCTGGAGAATTTCAACAACAATATGAAAAGGTATTTCAGCAAAAGCTGCGGCTACGCCCTGTTTTGGTTAGAATTAATAATCAAATCAGGTTTTTAATCCAAAAAGAAATCATAGCAGCCAATGTGGTACAAGGAGCCGATGGTTATTTTTATGAAAGACATTATATCTGGACATATTTAGGTCAGGATTATTCAGGTGAGAAACTTATTAAACAAAAAATGTTGGATTTCAAACAAATCATTGATACTTTGAAGTCTAAAAATGTTGAATTTCTTTTTATCCTTGCCCCCGGAAAAGCAGAGTTTTTACCAGAAAATATTCCTGATGAATATAAGGATGACATTAAAAATATATCAAATTATATATCTTTCAGAAAACAATCAGAAGAGTTGAAAATTAATTTTATAGATTTTAATGCATATTTCAGGCAGATAAAAGATACAATAACTTTTCCTCTTTATACCAAAGGAGGTACTCACTGGAGTATTTACGGGTCATATATAGCCATTGATACCATAGTAAGCTATATTGAATTTTTACTGAAGAAAGATATACCTGATTATATGTACCCGGTTTTTGATATCACAAAAAGACCAAGGGGAAGCGATAAAGATATTGCAAATGCTGCTAATTTGCTTTGGTATAAGTTTGATGAAAAATTGCTGTATCCGTATTTACAGGTTGTTGATACAGTAAAAAAATATAAACCCGATATTTCAGTCATTGCTGATTCATATTACTGGACAATTGTGAATAATGGTGTACAAAAACAATTGTTTGACAATTACAGTTTTTGGTATTATTTTAAAGAAAACCATACCAACAATCCCACCGCCCCAAAGATGATTTCTGACATTAGTGATTTGAAAAAAGAAATTGAATCAAAAGACATCATTGTTTTTCTGATTACTGATGGCAATTTGAGGGAGTTTTCATGGGGTTTTATTGAAAAAATGAAGGAGTTATACAATATTCACAAATAGTTTACTGAATGAGCTTATAGAACTCTTCACCATTGATACACTCAGAGCAAATCTTTTTTTCAAGCATAAGTTTTTTCAACAACTCACTAAGCAGCGAATCTGGCGTGTTGGTAGCTAATATTAAATCATTAAATGACGAAGGTCTTCTTTTAATAGTTTCAAGAATAATATCATCAACATGCTCTCTTTGTAACCCTGAAATGCTTTTAAGATAATTTCGGCTTAATATTTCAGTCTTTAACGGATACAGCAATTCTTGTATCCTGTAAAGATTACTTTCATCAAGCTGTTGCACCCAATCTTCAGTACCTGGTCGATCCAGCGAGTTCAACTGAATACGGTGAGGGCGAATTTTTTCAAATATTTTTTTCGCAGCTAAAATCTCATCCAAACTATCATTAACACCAGGCACAATAAAATATTCCAGCCAGATATAACCTTTAAAATCATTTTTTAACTCAACCAATCCTTCAATAATTTCTTCAATATTTAAACTTTTGTGTGGTCTGTTGACTTTATTAAATGAATCATGAAAAACGGCATCCAACGAAGGCAGTAATAGATCAATTGGAAGTATTTCTTTCCTTATTTCAGATGAAGATAATAATGTACCATTGGTAATTAAAGCTAATTTGTAAAAAGGATAATTCGATTTCAAATGTTCAACAATGTTTTTAAAACCTGAATTTAATAATGGCTCACCTGCTCCACTAAATGTAATATAATCAAGATTTGGTTGGGAACTTAAAAATAAATCAATTTCTTCAATAATTTGACCAGCAGGAATATATTCTTTTCTTTCATTGGTTTTTAATGTGGTTTTACCGCTTTCACAATAAACACAATTGAGATTACAAACTTTATAAGGTACCAGATCGACTCCCAATGAAATGCCTAAACGTCTTGAATTTACTGGTCCAAAAAGGTATTTATACATTTCAGGTTGGAAAATAAAAGTCAGTTTTAATTATAAAATACTGATTTTTTTGGTCAGAATTTCATTGCCGGTTTGTATTTTAACAAAGTAAATTCCTTGAGGTAAGTCAGTTTTAATTAATTCAAGCCCTTTAATTACTTTTTTCTCTGAAAATACTTTTTTCCCTGAGAGATTATAAATCATTACTTCGCTTTGCTCGGTTTGTGTATTCTCTTGATAAATGTAAATATTATTTTGGTATGAATATACATTTGCACTTTCATTTATCTTGTAATCAATATCATTAAAAATCTGTTTTGCTTTATTAAAATGTAATAAAAACCTATTTTGATCATCATTAAAATGTGAAATAAACTTGTATTTTTCACCACTATTTACATCAAAAAACTCTCCTGTAAATAAATCCTGAAGAATTATATCACAGTTTTCATCGAGATGCGAACGGTCGAATTCCAGAGTATATTCTCCTTCAACACCTACATACAGGTTAAGTGGAACTATGGTATTATCTGAAACAGGCTTTATTGAATTGATAGCATATTCGGTTTGTTTGCTATCTAAGGTATAAATCTGTGGCATCGATTTATTAAAGCTATAGAATTTATAAGCATCATACATTCCATCAAAAATACTGTTTGCCAGATTATTGAACCTGATTAATGATTCATCTGAATAATCAAATCCTGAGACTTTGATTCTTAACTCATTGCTGTTATACTCGTTTCGTAGTTCACGGTTGGTTGTTACCCTTACATTATTGTTCATGCCAAGCGTAGTGTTTGAGGAACAGATAACAAAAAAACCCTGAGTAGCAGGGATATAACGTGAACCTCCATTAGTACCTGTTCCGCCTTCAAGGACGTAAGTTTCAACACCTGGAGTATTAGGATTCCAAATATAAACAGCACCATTGACGTTGGTGCGACTCCATCCTGAAGCAGCATCCCAATCGATGGTCGAAGGATATGGATTCCCAACAAGGTTGTATCCTATACCACCCGAAGAGTTATATGTTAACGATATGCTTTGGCTGCCTGTATTGAAAGTACCACTGATATCAACAGTTTTTGCACCGGTATTAGCATAATAAATGTCGTAACCCTTTGTAGTTGTTAAGTTTCCTGAAATAAGTCGGCTCCATGTTGCAGTAGATTCATCATAAGCCCATACCGAACCTCCATTGAAAATACTAACATTAGCAGCAGTAATGGGAGAAGATATATAATGCCATTTATTATCAGTGATGTACTTGCTGACAATGTTAGTTCCAAATGTTCCAGTGCCATAATCAATGAACGATCCAATGTCACCAGCAGAATTTGATAGTACTTTTATTGTTCCTGAGTTTACCAATTGGTCATTGAGTTTTAAAGACCCTGTAGCATTAATTGTAATTGTAGCATTATTAGTTAATTTACCAATAATGTAGTCATTATCAACAGTAATATTGTGATCAATTTGTACAGGAGCATAAGCATTGTTTGGAATAATTCCACTTTTCCAGGAACTGGCTGAGCTCCAGTTGCCTGCACCTGAATTTGTCTGAAACGGCATAGGAACGGTTGAAGCTACCCATGATCCACTGCTCATATTAACAAGTGTGCCAGTATTTGAGGATGTTTCGTCTGATGCTGAAGTGCCTGAACTTTCATTAAACCGCCAATTTGCCTTTAACCCACTTGCAGAACCAGATATTTGAGTGTACATATTTGTCTGAATCTGTGTTTGAGACCTGGTAGCATTCCATAACCTGACTTCTTCCAAATATCCATTAAAATAACTTCCTGAATAATTTCGTCCAATATACAAGGTTTCGGTATTGCTAACAGAAGTTCTGAGATAATAAATTGAACCTATACTTGATCCATCAAAATATGCAGTCACTTCCCATAAATCATCAAATTCATCTGCAGTCGCATAACAAGATAATGCAATATGATGCCAAATGCCATCATTTAAATCACCTATGTTGCCAAAATATTGAGTAGTACTGGTATTGATTTTGAAACCTACTTTTCCATTATTTAATATTAGAAACCACCCATCAGCAGAAGAAGATGCTTTTTTATTAAGTACAGTTGTTATTGTAGTTGAATTGGTTTTCATCCAGAATTCAATAGAAAAACTTCCTGTTCCAAAATTTAAAGAACTGTGGTCACTGACACTTACATAATCATCAGTACCATCAAACAACAAACAGTTTCCCGGAGATTGTGAAAATGAATAATTAATGCCTAATATTAGTAAAAGTGAGATAAATGCTTTTCTCATGATTAAAAATTTATTAAAAATCTTCATAAAATATGCCTTTACTTCAAAGAATTGAAAAACAATTATTTAAGACAGCAAAGATACGACAAAATTTTCCAATTTTAACACTTAAATTCAATTTTAATTCACCTTAATATAGGTTACACTAAATCAAATAATTTTGCAGTAAAATCAATTATTACCTTAGTGACAGTGTTAAAAAAAATGATGATAACCGACCTTGACGGTACTTTTTTGAATTCTTCTGGCAAGGTATCAAAAAAGAATCTTTATTCATTGGATGTTTTAGGTCAAAATGGTGTTATCAGAGTGTTGGCTACCGGAAGAAGTTATTTTTCTCTACAACATGCAAAATTTCATCATCTTCCTTTCGATTACCTGATAGTGAGCTCAGGTGCTGCAATTATTAATAATCATACAAATTCGATAGTTTACAAATGTAACCTGACTCCGCAAGAATCTGCTTCAGCTTTTTATACCTTATCTTCGTTAGACTTAGATTTTTCAATACAATTTGCGGTTCCTGACAATCATTTTTATTACTATTTACAAAAGTCAACAAGTAATCCTGATTTCGAAAGAAGAAATAAAATTTACAAAAATTATTGCTTTAAAATCAGTCCTGACGATTTTAGAAAAAACTATTATAGTCAGATGATTGCCATTACAGATGCAAGCATAGGACCTGATTATATAAATATTTTAAAGAAAAAACTTAAAGAACTGAAAATTATAAGATCAACTTCTCCTATAGATGGAAACTCGGTATGGATAGAAGTTTTTAATAAAAATGCTTCTAAACTGAATGGTATAAAAATGCTTGCCAATATTAATAAAATCAACAGGCATGAATTAATGTGTTGTGGTAATGATTACAATGATGAAGAAATGCTTGAATGGGCAAAATATGCGTATCTGGTTGACAATGCACCTGATGAAATGAGGAGGAAATTTTCAACTGTTCCATCACATGACCATAATGGATTCTCATTTGCAGTGAATAAATGGTTAAACCTCTGAAATGAAAAAAATCTTAAGGTATTTTTATTTGTTATTATACAAATTGCTTTATTTTACAATGCCTGTCAATCCTTATTACATGATAAGGATAAGAAAAAAGGGAATTAAAACTGAGCATATTTCTGCTGAGCATTTGGCTAATCCCAGTCTTGACGATTTCATTGAAAAACAACTACAGCAATATAATATTGAAATCAGGAACTTCTCAATAGATAAGTCTGAATATAAGCTTTTTGTTAAACAGGCAAATTATCCTGTTAGCTATTATGGAGGAGGGTTAAAAAGCAAACTGAATTTTACGGAAAAGACGCTTGAACATTATGTTTCATGTTGCTTTATTGATTTTAAACCTGAAATGATTTTTATTGATTATGCTGCTGCTAACTCTCCCTTTCAGGAAATCGTAAAACATCTTTTTGGAGTGAAACAGGCATTAAAACAAGATATTATTTTTCCAAAGGGATTGAAAGGTGATAAACTTGGTGGTTATCCAAAAGACTTTGGATTTCCAAACGAAAGTATCGATGCTGTTACCTTGCATTGTTCACTCGAGCATTTTGAAGGAGAAAGCGACATTGAATTTTTCCTTGCAATGGAAAAATTATTGAAACCAGGTGGTAAAATTGTAGTTCTGCCATTTTATCTTTCGTATGAATATACCATTCATATTGATCCTATTTACAATCTGCTTAAATTACACACGCCAAAAATAGATGAAAAGGCACAATTACGTTATTGTGACTGGCGCCAGTTCTTTTCAAGACATTATTCTCCTGATGTATTGTACACAAGAATTTTGTCAAAACTTGAAAACCTGAAGCTAACTATTTATAAAGTAAATAATTTCAAGGAGATTGACGAGATGGCATATTTACGTTATGTCGCTGTTTTTACTAAAGTTCAGGTCAATTGACCTCTTCAAAATTAATATAATCATCTTCCTTACTGAGGTTTAAATTTGTTTTTTTTTCAGGAACATAATGTACACTTGTTTCACCATGTTTAGGCGTTTTATTTGATGCATTGAATTTTGATTTTGCCATCATTAACATCAAGCTGAAACGCAGGATTTTATACCCTGTATAAATTAAAATAAAGATCAACAGTAATTTAAAAAAACCCATAATACTTGTTAATTTGTATAATTCTTCCTAATTACCCATTCTTTTGGATAAAAGTTGTTTAATCGCGAACCTGTATTTTTAAGCCAACCTAAAACCACACCTTTATATTCTGCTAAAATCCAACCAACTGGCAATTTTAACTGATTATTTATTTCCATTTTTTTTAAATAGTAAATTGATTGTTTTAAATCAAGTGAAATGACTGGCAATTCTTTTTTATTTATTAAATTACTCATTGCCAGCTCATGAGAAGGGATAAATTCTTTGTTTTTTGTATTAAAACTTCCTGCAAATACTCCTGCTTTTAAAGTATTAAGTTTCTTTAATGCGAAAATAATTTCCTTAAAATACTGTAAGGGTAGAACATAAATTTTATCATTTACTTTAAAAGTATTTTCCAGCAAATAGTCAGGTTTGACAAATTGACCTACCTTTTCTTTTTCATGTTTTGTTAATGGGTGAAGTTCAGATATATATTTTTTTGTAAAGCTTCCTCTTTCAATATTTCTCACAGAAAATGACGCTATAAACATTCCCTCTCCTTCTAACTTATGAGGATAACATCTGTAAACTTCGTGGTTTTTACCTTTTACATTAACATGTAATTTTTTAATACCCCATTCAGGATTAACATTAATTTGTTGCAATTCCAAATTATTGTAATACTTTTTACAAAACCATTCAACCATCTGTTCATTTTCTTCAAGAGAAAAAGTGCAAGTCATATAAATCAGAATTCCTTCATTCTTTACAAGTTTTATTGCCTGATCAAGAATATTTTTTTGAGCAACAGAGCAAACAAATGGTTTATTTTCTTTCCATTCTTTTATCAGTTCATGGTCTTTTCTGAACATTCCTTCTCCTGAACAAGGTGCATCAACTACTACCACATCGAAGTATGCTGTAAAATCTGTGAAGTCCTCAACAGAATTTGTTGTAATAACTCCATTATGATTGCCCCATTTTACTAAGTTCTCATATAGTATTGCTGATCTTTTTCTTACAAGTTCATTACTAAAAAGTATGCTATTTGGGCTTAGTTTTGATAACAACAAAGTACTTTTTCCTCCCGGTGCAGCACACAAATCGAGGACTTTAAGATCTTTCGAAAAATCTATAGCATGCTGAAACATCATTGAAGAGGCTTCCTGAACATAATATGTGCCTGAATGCAATCCAGGGTCAAAAACAAAATCTGGTCTTTCATCAAGGTAGCGACCATGTTCACACCATGGTATGGGTGTGTTATTGTCAAAGCTGTGGTTAGGTTTTAGTGGATTTAATCGGATTGAAACAGGAACCTTTGCATTAAAAGAGTTTACAAAAGGGTCAAAGTCAGCTTCCAATATTTTTTGCATTCTATTTAGGAATGCTTTGGGGAGCTTTATATTATCCATCTATCTATTAATGATTTATTCTGAAACAAATTGTTCCAGAAAACGTATATCATTTTCAAAAAGTATTCTGATATCAGGAATACCATATTTTAATAAAGTCAGTCTTTCAATACCTATACCGAATGCATAACCAGTAAATATGGATGAATCAATGCCGCAATTTTCAAGAACATTAGGGTCAACCATACCACAGCCCATGATTTCCATCCATTTTGTTTCACCATTTACCGGACTAATATCCATTTCAGCAGAAGGTTCTGTAAATGGAAAATATGAAGGACGAAAACGAATTTTAAAATCTTTGCCAAAAAATTGTTCAACAAAATAGAACAATACCTGTTTAAGATCTGCAAATGAAGCATTTTTATCAATATATAGACCTTCAATTTGATGAAACTGAACATGAGATTTATAAGAAATAGTTTCATTTCTGTAAACCCTGCCTATTGAAATAGTTTTGATTGGTGGTTTGTTTGCCTGCATCTCCTGAACCTGTACCGATGATGTGTGCGTTCTTAAAAGTATATCAGGGTCTTTCAAAATATAGAATGTGTCCTGCATATCTCTTGCCGGATGGTCGGGAGGAAAATTAAGTGCAGTAAAGTTATGCCAGTCATCAACTATCTCAGGTCCCTGTGATTGGGTAAAGCCAATTCTGGAAAAAATGTCTATAATTTGGTTTTTTACAATGGATACAGGGTGTCTTGATCCCACTTTAAGGGGAAAAGGTTCCATGGTCAGGTCTTTTTCTTCAAATAATTTTTGTATTTTATTTTTACTAAAATAATCTTTATATTCCTCAACCTTTGAAGTAGCTGTATTTTTCAATATATTAAGGTGTTTCCCTACTTCTTTTTTTACTTCAGCATCTAAGTTTTTAAATTCATTAAAGAATTCATTCATGATACCTTTTTTCCCTAAGTATTTGATTCTGAATTCCTCAAGCTCAAATTCCGTATGTGGTGTGAAATTTTCAGCATCAGAAATCAATTTTAAAATTCTTTCAATCATAAAGATTTTTTTGTTTTGTATTAATAATAAAATTTTACATTTGCAACCCTTTTTAAAGGCCAAATGAGTTTAAAATTCAATAAAAAAACATTGTTTATTTCAAAAAAAAGGCCGAAAATACGATTAGTTGGAAGCATTTTTGCTTGTAAACAACGAATTTTTAATAATATTTCAGATAAAAAAAGCATTTAACTGATATGAGACAGCTTAAAATCAGCAAGCAATTTACAAACAGAGAGAATAAATCGTTGGATAAATATCTCAATGAAATTTCAAAAGTTGAAATGATTTCTCCTTCTGAAGAAGTTGAGCTTGCAATCAGGATAAAAAAAGGTGATCAGAAAGCACTGGAAAAACTGGTAAATGCAAATCTCAGATTTGTTGTTTCTGTTGCAAAACAGTATCAAAATCAAGGACTTACACTTGGTGATTTGATAAATGAAGGCAATATGGGTTTGATAAAGGCTGCTCAGCGTTTTGACGAAACACGTGGTTTTAAATTTATTAGTTATGCAGTCTGGTGGATTCGTCAATCCATACTTCAGGCATTGGCTGATCAGTCACGTTTAGTACGATTACCTTTGAATAAAGTAGGTAGTTTGAGTAAAATATCTGCTGCTTCGGTGTCGCTTGAACAAAAATTTGAAAGAAAAGTTTCTGATTTTGAAATAGCTGATTCTTTAGAAATAAGTCCGCAGGAAGTTGCAGCTACATTGTCATCATCAAGTAAACATGTTTCGATAGATGCTCCTATTAATGAAGATGAAGATGCCACCTTGTTAACAATTTTACCAAATGATTATGAACCGGATCCGGATAAAGGTCTGATTCATGAAAGTCTTCAGGTTGAAATAAACAGGGTTGTATCTATTTTGTCTGATAAAGAACGCGATATTATAAAATTGTTTTTTGGTCTGGAAGGAAATCCTCCTCATAGTTATGAAGATATCAGCGATAAGGTGAATTTAACTCGTGAAAGAGTTCGTCAAATAAAAGAAAAAGCTCTTAAAAAGCTTAGGAAATCAACAAAAAGCAAAATCCTGAAAGCATATTTAGGATAATGTTTTTCCTTACTTTCAATTAGGTCGTTAAAACCTGAATTTATATATACTGTATATTTTTCCAAAATTTAATGATTTTACCGAAAGATTTTAAACCATTTTGGTCTTATACTTGTTAACTATCAAGTTTCTCAATTAAAAAAACTTAAATGCAATATACAAGAATATTAGTTTTTGTGTTTTTTATTTTATTTATAAACACAAGCAGAGCACAAAATCCACGAATGAACCAAAATGCACCAAAAGATGGAAAAATCTTTGGTAAAGTGATTGATGAAACCAATAAACATGGTATTGCCTATGCCAGTATTGCTTTACACCGAAGCACCGATTCAGCCTTAGTTGATGGTACAATTTCCGATCAAAGTGGCTATTTTCAGCTTGAAAATCTGGCTTATGGTAAATATTACCTGATGATAACTTTCATAGGATTTGAAAAGAAAAACCAATCAGGACTTGTTTTAGGGCCACAGCAAAAAGAGCTTTATCTTGGAAATATAGCATTGCAGGAATCAAGTTTGACTGTTGATGAAGTAGAGGTTACTGCTGAAAAACGCAATATTGAATATAAAGTTGATAAAAAAATAATTAATGTTAGTCAGGATTTGGTGGCTGCTGGTGGTACAGCTGTTAATGTACTCGAAAATACGCCTTCTGTACAGGTTGATGTTGATGGAAATCTGACTTTACGAGGCAGTGCAAGTTACACTGTGTTAATAGATGGTAAACCTTCAGTCTTGTCAGGTAATGATGCATTAAAACAAATATCAGCTTCCTCAATCGACAAAATTGAAATTATTACCAACCCATCCGCAAAGTATGACCCTGAAGGTTTGGGTGGTATTATTAATATCATTTTAAAAAAGAATCTTTCCGAAGGATTTAATGGAATACTAAATATTGGTGGTGGCATGTTCAGAAATTACAGCAGCGATGGAACATTTAATTACAGAACACGAAAAGTTAATTTATTTGCTGGTTTTGATGTAAACAGAAGAGGTGCACCTGGAAATTGGATTAGTAAGCGTGAAGCATATTTCGACACTTTGACTTTGTTTACAGATGCTTTTTCGGATCGTGCAAGAATAAACTCAGGTTATTCAGCAAAACTTGGTCTGGATTATGAAATAAATAAAGTCAATTTTATTACTATTTCAGGAGAGTATAGCTACAGGGATTTTGGATACACTTCTCAATCACAATATCACGAATTTACTCAACCTAGTATTTATAACTATTACTATCTGGTTGGCGGGGAAAATAGCTTTGGCCACAACAACCTGAATGCAAGCTTGTTTTATCAGCACAAGTTTTTACAAAAATTTCATGAACTTACAGTTTCTGCCAATTACTCAAATTTTACTGGTGATAATTATGAATATCTTGACAGGATATATACTGATTCTTTATGGATACCATATAGTGAATTAATTCAGGAAAGGGCTCTTTCTTCAAATTTTGGGAAAGATTTTCGTGTAAAGGCCGATTATACAAAACCTTTTGGAGAATTGAGCAAGCTTGAGGTAGGCGTACAAGGTCGCTGGAACTCAGGATTATCAGATTACTGGTATGAAACATTTGACACAGTTTCCACAACCTGGATTGAAAATCTTGAACGCAAAAATGATGTCGATTATTTCAGTAATATTATGTCGGCCTATTCTACTTATTCAGGCAAATTACTTGGTTTTGAATATATGGTTGGTATTCGTTCTGAATATTATCAAAGAGAAATAAACCAAAACATTTTAGATACAATGTATGCTTTTTCAAAATTTGATTGGTTTCCATCATTTCACATTTCCCGACAGTTACCTAAAGATCAGCAAATACTACTAAGTTATAGTCGTAAAACCAATCGTCCTGATGAAATGTCTTTAGATCCTTTTCCACGTTATATGGATAAAAACAGTATCAGAATGGGCAACCCTGCTTTAAAACCTGAATACATGAATTCGTATGAGTTATCTTATCAAAAACGAATTAATACCATATTTTTATCAGCAGAAGCTTATTACAGGGAAACTACAAACAAAATGAGCAGGGTACATTTTTTAACAGATAGTAATATTATGATCATGCGATCTGAAAATATTGCCAGAGATTATGCAGCCGGCCTTGAGCTTTTATCAACTTTTGATATTAAAAAATTTGTTGTGGTAAACATAAGTGGTAATTTGTATCAATATCATCTTGAAGGTAACTTTAATAGCTCTGATGTAGTAAAAGACAATTTTACCTGGAATGCACGAATTAGTTTGTCAACCCGTTTACCTTGGGGTACACGTATTCAATTAAGTACATCTTATCGTGCTTCAAGCATTACATTAAATGGAACGGAAAGAGGTAGCTTAAATTCAAGTATCGGATTAAGACAGGATTTCTTCAAGAAAAAACTTTCAGTAGCATTGCAGATACGTGATTTTCTCGGCTATTCAGGGTTTGGATTTGAATCTGAAGGAGAAAATTATTATTTATATACAACATTTAATCGTGCATGGCCTATCGTTGGTGGAACATTAACCTGGACTTTCAACAACTATAAGAAAAGAACTGACCGAAATCTGGAAGAAAACAACTACAATCAGATGGAAATGTTCTGATTTTCAGTGGCTGTTTGAATGATAAATAGTCCCGCTTTTATTTAGTAAATCACCTTTTATTTTGTAGATTAATATTCCGTAAGGTAAATAATCAGCATTAATGGATACTTTACCATATTCAATTTTTTGTACAAGGTGGTATATGTTTTTTCCTTCTAAAGAAAAAATATCAAGGAAAACACTTTGTCCATCATAATCCTTGAAATAGAATTCCAGTAAATTGTCTGTAAAAGTAGTATAAACAGTATGATATGGCTCATAAAACATACTACCCGAAACAGAGTCTTTATATTGTGGGAAATAGGCTCTCCTGAAAAGTGTGGAGTCAAGAATAAAAGGATTTTTATTTCCCTGTTTTGATGCAATAAAATTATTTCTCCAGTATTCTTCAGCATCAACAGGGTCAAGGTAGTGCCACTGATACAGGGTGCTCATTTGCTTTTGCCAAAAGATGTTATCAAGCTGTGTTGAATAAATAGTATATATATACACCAAAGCACGGGCAACATTTCCTTTGTGATCTTCTCTTGGTTCAAACCATCCGTCATTATCTTTTTCACTGTATTCATCAATAAATGATGTAGGTTTTATCGTTAATGCTTTATCAAAACGATACCATGTGTCAGTTTCAATGTCGGCAATTTCTTTAAATGGAAGATTTCCTCTTGAAGAATTTACCAAACTTCTGGTCGGAAACAAATGATGCATATCGCATTTGGCATTTGATGGAATTTCATTGCCTGAAGCACCCATACTCTGAGGCCATGTGTGTTCACAATCAATTCCTTTATTATAGGCTTCGGTTCTCGGATTGGCAGCTAATGGATTGATATATACTTTTAATCCTGAATAAACACACCTCAGGCTATCATTATTATGCTTTGCAACGGCACCCCAAAGTTCATCCCTTGCATTGTTGTAAGATAATACACTTGCAGGTTTATAATTATTTGAAATTAGTGTCACCAAATCCTGACCTTTTTTTTCTTTATAGATATCTTCCTGGTTTTGACCAAAAGAGTATAAAAATAAACAACTTATCAGCAAAAAAGCACTTAAAAACCTTTTCATTTAAAAGTCAGGGTTTAGTATTTTATAAAATGGTTATTTTATCTCTATGTTATGCGATTTTTCAAGTTTATTAAATCGTAAATAAGATATCACTCCAACAATAAAAATTACCGTAAGAGTATAATATACAAAAGCAGGAACAGGAACAGGGTCACCTGTAGCATAGGAATGCAGACCAGAGAGGTAATAATTGACTCCAAAATAGGTCATAATCACTGAAAAATAACCAATTAACGATGCAAGGTTATAAGCATATACTCCCCGAAGTCCGGGAATAAAACGCATGTGCAATATAAAACTATATACCACAACAGTTACCAATGCCCATGTTTCTTTTGGGTCCCAACCCCAATATCTTCCCCACGATTCATTCGCCCAAACACCTCCTAAAAACGTTCCTATTGTCAATAAATACAAACCAACAATAAGTGTTATTTCATTGATAGAGGTCATTTCGCTGATTCTTTCCCTTAATCTGGAATAATTATTTTTTGTCATTAATATCATCACAATCATACTAAAAAATCCCAATAATGCTCCTAATGCCAGAAATCCATAGCTTGAGGTGATTATTGCAACATGTATAACCAACCAATAAGATTTAAGTACAGGAACAAGGTTGGTTACTTCTGGATCTAACCAATTGAGGTGAGCTACTGATAATATCATTGACGAAAGCAATGCTGTAGCAGTTAATGCAATCGGACTTCTTTTTACAAAGATAATTCCTGCCAAAACAGTTGCCCATGCAATAAATATCATTGATTCATAAGCATTGCTCCATGGAGCATGACCTGAAATATACCATCTGATACCTAAGCCCATTGTATGTAGTGCAAAAGCAAGAATAATGATTCCTGCAGAAACAATAACAATCCATTTTAAGCGAAAACGAGGAATTAATAAACCCATAAAATGCAGGATGAGCAGGAGAAATCCAAACATTCCATAAAAACCTTCTAACTTGTTAAATAAATTCCATTTGTTATATTTTAACTCAAGCTTGATTTTAGCTTTTGGTGGTATAACCTCTTTGCCATTTTTTTCCTGAAACAGCTTCAGAGCATTCAACATTTGATCTGCTTCTTTCCAGTTATTGCTTTTTGAGGCTTTTTTAACTGCTTCAGAATATATATGTACAAAACCCATTACAAATTTTGCTTCATCTCCCATAAAAATATGTTTTGCTTCAGACGGAGCATACCATTTGTTGTTCTGGTCATTTTTATCAGGAAATATTTTCAAAAAATTATTAATGAAGATTAGATATGTGATATTAAGTCTTTCGTCAATGGCTATGACATCCTTATCAAATTTGTTTCTTTCAGCAGGTTTCTTTTGGTTTGCTTCTTTAACATAACGTTCAAGCTTATAGGCATCTTCTTCCAACGAGAAATCAACAATTTGTGTAAAAGATACTCTTTTGGTGGTAACACCCAGTATTTTTTTTACTTCTGGATGCGAGATTTTTATCATAGGCACATTTTTCCAGTGATCAGGGTTTGTTATCATGCCTAATAACACCTGATCTGGTGTTAATCCTTCCCATGAAGTTTTACGTGCAATTTTTCTCAACACTTCTGAGGCAAGCGTATTGATTGGTTCTATACGGCCAGCATGATCCTGAACTAAAATTTCACCAAATTTTTTTGCATGACCAACACTGGGTGCTATATATTTTTCCACTGTCTGCGGAGTATTGACCTGTGCTTTTGCATTTGTATTGAAAAATAAAAATCCAATTAGAAAAATGATAAATATAGAAGTAATTTTTGTTGTTGCATTCCATTCTTTCTTTTTCAACAATGCTGAAAATCTGCTTTTTTTGTTAAATAGCGATAAAACCATTCCAAGTGCAAGAAGAATATAACCAAGATAGGTTATCCATGTACCCCAAAAGTCATGATTAACCGACAATATAGTTCCTTGTTCATCTGAATCGTAAGATGACTGAAAAAAGCGGTAACCTCGGTGATTTAATACATTATTCATAAAAATACTTGTTTCTTTGTTGATATTCTTGTCTCTATCAATTAATGTAACCTTACTGGTAAAGGAGGAGGGGCTTTCAGAGCCCGGATAGCGTTCCAATACAAAATCGTTTAATTTTAATTGAAAAGGCAGGTTGATCATTTTTGAACCATAGGTGATATTGAGTGCCAAATCTTTAAATTCAAAGGAAGCAGCTTTTGTAGTTGTGCCTGAAATATAATAAAGCACACCTTCTTTTGATTCTCCATTGACATTGGCTTCAATCATCAGTGCATCATAATGACTGGCTTCTTTACCTGCACTCAGTAATTCAATTTTTGCTGAGGGTAATACCTCATTTACAACAAATTTTATTTCACCAAGACTATAAATCAGCATTTTCTTCAATTCTGTTATCGAGTCGGCAATCAGGCTATCTGAAACATCTTTCATCATATCGTAAGTACTCATTCCAGCTAAGGGTACGAAATACATATTGTCTTTTGAAACACTCATATTTATTGCACCTTCAATATCATTGTTGTATGAAAATATCAGACCTGCTGCCTCACGACTTTCCTTTTCCGGGATAAACAAATCTTGTCTGTTGCTACCATCAAATAAAACAATATGCATCATGGGAACTCCATCTGATGATTCCACTAACTTTTCATACGCATTTTGAACATATTTTTTGACTTTTACCGTAATTTTATGATCACCATGTTTTAATCTCATATTCAGTTTATTGCCTTTAGTATTGGCTGCCATATATTCTTTTTCAGCTAAAAATGATTTGCCGTTTTGAATGATTTCAGCTGACACATATTTTGTACCTGACATGATGTAATCACTTGATTTTCCCTCTCTAATATGCATAGTGCCCTCATACCCAAAAAAACGTGTAATGCCTGCACCTAAAATGATGATTATAAATGCCATATGAAATATAAAAATCGTGAGTTTTTCACGTTTGTACATCTTTCTTGTGATGACTGATCCTATCAAATTAACTGCTATTAGCAGTAAAAGCAACTCAAACCATAAAGAATTAAAAACTATCACTTTAGCAGCACTGGTACCAAAATCATTTTCGATAAATGTTGCGGCTGCTATCACCACTCCGAAAATAACCAGCAACATTCCTGTTAATTGCATTGAAAACAATAAATTTCCTATCTTTTTCATGATTTATTTTTTTTGCAAAAATACTTCTTTATACAAATTGTTGATTAATTATAATTGGCCTAAATATTGATAAAAGAAAAGATTGACTTAAAATATTTGAATGATGAAGAATTTTACACATTTAGCAGTATTTAGTATTTTTATCATTTTGTTATTGATACTTATCAGTTATCAGGCTATTACTTATTCTGGTGGTCCAAATGCTGGTCTGACAAATGCTCCGGGAGAAAATAACTGTACAAGTTGTCATTCAGGAAGTCTGATAACTTCAGGAAGTAACTGGAGTAATATTGTTCTTAATACTAATATTCCAGCAACAGGATATTTGCCTGATTCAATATATAACATCACCTTGAGTCATTCACAAAGTGGTATAAATACCTGGGGTTTTCAAATAACATCACTGATTTCATCCAACAATAACATGGCTGGAAACATTACCATCACCAATTCAGCAAAAACTCAAAAAAAGACATCAGGGAGCAAAGAATATGTAACACACACAAGTTCAGGCACTTCAGGAAGTGGGTCAAATAGTTGGACCTATTCTTGGAAAGCACCATCTACAAATGTGGGGGATATAAAATTTTATGCAACAGTAAATGCAGCAAACGGTAATGGCAACACCAGTGGCGACCAGATTTTTGCAAAAACATGGACTTTCAGTGTTAGTTCACTCTTACCTACTGCTACTATTAATGCCTCAAAAATCTCTGTATGTGTTGGCGATACCGTATTTCTTACAGGAGGAGGAAATAATAATCCTACATCCTTTTCATGGACAATGACTGGAGGAACTCCTTCTTCTTCTTCAGCACAAAATCCTTATGTAATTTATTCAACATCTGGCACAAAAACAATTTCTTTGGTAACATCAAATACAAAAGGAAAATCCTTGCCTTCCACAGTAAACATAAGTGTTAATGCACTGCCTTCGGCTAATATTTCTGTTAAAGGGAAAACCAATCTTTGTCCAGGTGATTCTGTAATCTTATCTGCACCTTCTGGCAGCGGACTCAATTATTTATGGAATACAAATGAAAAAACACAATCAATTATTGTAAAAACTCCAGGTACTTATAATGTAGTTGTTACAAATAGTTCAGGTTGCAAAGCTACCAGTCAGAATATCACTATCAATGTATTTACTGTAAATCAAAACATAATAACGGCTTCAGATGACAGCATTTGTGCAGGTAGCAATATTACTTTAACCTCAACAACAGGCTTTGAAACGTATTATTTTTATAATGGTAAAACTTTGTTGACTTCTGGTAAAAGCAATCAATGCAGCAGTTCTAATATTGCAAATGGAAATGATCTTTTTTCTGTTGCTCAGGATGCCAATGGTTGTTTTTCCACAAGCAATAAAATTAATGTTTTTGTAGGTTCACCACAGTCGGCACCTGTTGTTAAATGTAAAAATACTACTACAAGCAGCATTGAGTTTGAATGGAGTTCTATTGGCAATGCTCAGTTTTATGAAGTTAGTATTGATTCAGGAAAAACATGGAAATCAGTAGGTTTAAATACTTCATATCTTGTTTCTGGACTGGGTTATAGCACTCTGGCTTCTTTACATGTTAAGGCTTTTGATAATTCAATATGCAAATACAGTGAAATAGGTTCATCACTTTGCCAGACAGACCCGTGTTCACCTGTTGTTTTTACTATTGATGCCGATACCTTGATATGTAAGGGAGATTCTGTAAAAGTTATTCTGTTAGGTTTATCAAATGCAAAATATTCTGTTGAGTTCAACTACTCAGGATTTAAAAAAGACACTATATATTATGTTAAACCTGATGAAACAAAGACATTTAGGGTTGAAGTAATTGATTCTAATTCTTTAAATTGTCCTTCAATGATTAAAAGCCTGAAGATTCATGTTGAGAAACAGAATATTTTTCTTACTAATAATATGAAAAACAATAGTTTGTGTGATGGACAGGAAGTTGAATTTTCAGCAACAAAAGGCTTTAAAGAATATTCTTTCTTTTTAAATGGAGTAGTTTCAACAACAGGAACAAATTCAGAATTTGTCACATCCAACATGAAAAACAATGACCAGATTTATGTTAAAGGTATTTCTAAAGAAGGTTGTGAATATCAGTCAGATACACAAATAATTACTGTTTTTAATTTGCCGTTGGTAAGTTTAATCAGTAACAAAATCAACAACACTATTTGTAGTGGAGATACTATTAAATTTAACGGAACATCAGGTATGTTATATTATGCTTTTGTGAAAAACAATAGTGATACGGTTCAATCAGGGATAAACAATGTACTTGAATTTTATGATGCAAAAAACAATGATCAAATCATGTTATTTGCACAAGATCAGAATGGTTGTACTGGTATAAGCAAGGTGGAAAGTGTTAAAGTTAATAAATTGCCAAATGCAGGATTTACCTTCAGTCAAAACTTTATGCAATTCAACTTTTCCGATACTACCAAAAATGTAACTGGCCGGTTATGGTCTTTTGGAGA
>Ga0172370_10000290_pt1 | contig 76647 bp, 59 predicted proteins | sample LakKiv5m_FD_114538 | JGI IMG/M metagenome (GOLD analysis project Ga0172370, IMG submission 114538) | Freshwater microbial communities from Kabuno Bay, South-Kivu, Congo - kab_022012_11.5m | ecosystem: Environmental > Aquatic > Freshwater > Lake | place: Democratic Republic of the Congo... | reverse complement strand
GAACCACAGGATCAGGCCCGACAGGACCATCACGACGGTGCCCCACACCACCGCGAAGTACTCGAACTTCTCGAACACGTCGTAGCGCCCGGCGCGCGGGTGGTCGGGCGAGAGGCCGAGGGTGTAGCGGATCAGCTGCCACCCCTCCTTCAGGTCGTCGATGGGGCGCGGCAGGATGGCGCGCAGGTTGCGGTTGCCCTCCTCGGTGGCCAGCGCGTACAGCATGTGGTACAGCCCGAGGCCCATCATGGTCACGGCCGCGATGCGGTGGACGAGCCCGCGCAGGAACGAGCTGCCCTCGAAGAAGAACACGCCCTTGAAGGTCTCGGGGAAGAGCAGCGGCACGCCCGTGATGGTCAGGAGGATGAACGTGCTGAGCAGGACGAAGTGCTGCACGCGGATGTTCAGGTTCCAGCGCTGGAAACCGACGCGCTCCTCGGCTATGCGGATCAGCGAGTGCCGCAGGCGCGCGGCCTTGCGCACGATGGCCAGCAGCTCGTCCTGCGTGAACGGCTTCAAGATGTAGTCGAGCGCGCCGCTCTTCATGGCGCCCAGGGCGGACTCGACCGTCGAGTACCCCGTCATCATGACCACGTCGGTCTGGGGGTAGTTCGAGCGCACGTGCTCGATGACCGCCAGCCCGTCCATGCCCGGCATCTTCAGGTCGGTGAAGACCAGGTCGAAGTCCTCGGCGGCGAGACGCTTCACGGCCTCCTCGCCCGAGCTCACGCCCGTCACGTGGTAGCGATCGGCGTGCTTCTCGAGCGCCTTCTCGAACCCCTTCAGGATGGCGGGCTCGTCGTCCACCACCAGGATGCGCGTCATAGAACCCCTCCCCTCGTTTCAGTGACGATGCGCCCCAGAACGTCCATCAGCTCGTGCCGCGAGAACGGCTTGGGCAGGAACTCGCGGGCCCCGTTCCGTTTCATGCGGTCGGCCGTCTCGCCATCGCACAGGCCGCTCATGGCCACCACCGCGACGCTCGGGTGGTTCAGGCGGATCCAGCGCGTCACCGCGTCGCCGTCGAGCGCCGGCAGCACGAAGTCGACGAACGCCACGTCGAACCGCTGCCCCTCGAAGGCGTCTTCGAGGGCCCGGGGCGTGGTGATGGACCGCACGGTGTGCCCCGTCCCCTTGAGCGCCACCTCGAACCCCCGCCCGATCACGGGCTCGTCGTCGACGACCAGGATGTTCATGGCTAGCCCCTCTGCGCCAGCGGCAGGCGCACGAAGAACGTGGTCCCGCGACCCACCTCGCTCTCGACGCGCAGCGAGCCCCCGTGCTGCTCGACGATGCCCCACGACACGGCCAGCCCGAGCCCGTTGCCCTTGACGCCCTTGGTCGAGAAGAACGGCTCGAACAGGCGCGGCAGGTTCTCGGTCGGGATGCCCACGCCCTGGTCGATGACGCGCACCTCGGCGAAGCCGTCGTCGACCACGGCGGCGCTGATGGTGATCGTCCCGCCCTTCTGCATGGCGTCGACCGCGTTCAGCGCCAGGTTCAGGAGCACCTGCTGGATCTGGCCGGCGTCGACGTAGAGCGGGGGCACCGTGCACTGCTCGGGCGGCGTGTAGACGATCTCGATGTGCCCGATCTGCGCCTGGTTGCGCACGATGCGCACGGCGCGCTCGATCACCTCGGCCACGCGCACCGCCGACTTCTGGGGCACGCGCTGGCGCGCGAAGTCGAGCAGGCTGCGGATGATGTCGCGGCAGCGCGTGGTCTCCTGCACGATGACCTGCAGGTGCTCGCGGCGCGGGTCGTCGTCGGCCATGTCGTCGAGCACGGTCGAGCCGCACAGCAGCACGCCCGTGAGCGGGTTGTTGATCTCGTGGGCGATGCCCGCCGAGAGCCGCCCCAGCGACGCCAGGCGCTCGGACTGCAGCAGCTGGCCGCGCGTGTCCTGCAGCGTCTCGGTCATGCGGTTGAACGACTCGGCCAGCACGCCGACCTCGTCGCTGCCGAGGGTGGGGATGCGGTGCTCCAGGTTGCCCGAGGCGACCACGCGCGTGCCCTCGAGCAGGCGGCGCAGGCGGCGGCTGACCAGGCGCCGGAGCATGAACAGCACGACCGCGCACACCAGGCCGATGGCCGCCGCCGACACCGCCAGCACGTGCGTACGGTGCGCGGCCAGCTCGGCGTCGATGGTGGCCAGCGGCACCGTGATGCCCATCACGCCCAGCACCGCCTGCCCCGAGGGGTGGCAGCCGCTCGTGGAGCAGTCGCGCTCGTTGTAGACGGGCTCGATGATCTGGAAGCGGCGCTCGCCGTTCGCGTCGGTGTAGACGTTGGCGAGCTCTTCGGGCGCCAGGGTTCGCGGGGCCTTGCCCGAGGCGTGGCAGGCGCGGCACGCGGTGTCGGCCGTGTCGACGCGCTTCTGCACCTCGTCGGCGCGCGACGAGACCACGATGCGGCCGTCCTTGTTGTAGATGCGGATGCCCTCGATGCCCTCCTGCGCGCCCACGTCGTTGACCATCACGGCGATGGTGGCGCGATCGGTCTCGAGCATGGCGTGGCGCAGGCTGCGCTTCACGGTGTCGCCCAGGCGGTGCAGGCCGCGGAACGTCTCGCTCATGGCCTGGCGCTCGTACGACACCGAGGTCATCCAGGCGCCCACGCCGAGGGCCACGACCAACGTCGTGCCCACGATGACGGCGACACGAGATCCGATACTGCGAGCCCTGGCCATCTCCCCTGCCTCTTCACACCGACCGGTGGGTCGAACTTCGACGGCGCACTATACCCTTTGTAGAGTCGTGGATCAACCGCTGGCCCGCTCCGACGATCGGGCGTATGCTGCGAGCCGTCCACCCCCGCGGAAGGTCCGATCATGAACAAGGCCTGGCTCGTCCTCGTGCTCCTCGCGCTGGCCGTGTCGACCGGCGGCAGCACGTTCGGCTGCTACAACCCCGAGACCCCGGCGGGTCACGAGGGCTACGTGACCCGGGGCGCCATCGTCGGCCAGCGCGCCTTCGTGGGCACCCAGACCGGGCCCACCTCCACGGGCCTCGGCTGGCTGCTCGAGGTCCAGAACGTCGACTTCCGGTGGCGCACCTACAACGAGCAGTTCAAGGTCATGAGCGCCGACAACCTGTCGCTGGCGTTCAACGCCCACCTGGTCGTGCGACCCACCCCCGCCAGCATCAAGGAGGTGGTCGAGACCTACGGCGGCGAGGAGTGGTACCCGCGCTCGGTGCAGGAGCCCTTCCGCAACGCCATCTACGAGGCCGTGGCCGGCTACAAGGCGCTCGAGGCCAAGGACAAGCGCGAGACCATCTCGGCCGACGTGACCGAGAAGTTCCGGGCGTTCCTGGACAAGAAGCCCTTCGAGGTCGAGAAGATCGTCATCGGCACCATCGACCTGCCCGAAGAGGTGGCCAAGAGCCAGGAGCTCAAGATCTCGAAGGAGACCGAGATCGAGCGCCAGGACTTCGAGGTCAAGATCGCCGAGAAGAAGAAGCAGATCAAGGTCATCGAAGCCGAGGGCATCGCCGAGGCGCAGCGCATCATCAACACGACCCTCACGCCGCTCTACCTGCAGCACGAGGCCATCCAGTCGCAGCAGGCGCTGGCCACCTCGCCGAACCACACCACGGTCTACATTCCGGTCGGTACCAACGGGCTCCCGCTCGTGAAGACGGTCGAGTAGAACCAGGGTTGTCACGCTCCCGACCGAGGGCTATGATGGGGTCTCGACGCCGCATCTGACCTCGGGACACGCGAACGGAGGGGTGCATGGTCGCCAGAATCACGTTGCTCGCGCTGCTGACGGCGCTGGTGGTGAGCCTCTCGGGCTGCAAGGGCGAGATCACCGACGAGGACATCGACTTGTGGGCCAACTCCACCGTGGGCTGGGAGAAGATCTCCGAGGTCGTCGACGATCCGGCGGTCCCCACGGCGACCAAGGTCAAGGCGCTCCAACGCCTGGTGACCAACGGCAACGTCTCGAAGGTCGCCGACATCCTGTTCCGCTCGAAGTCCAAGGACGAAGTGGCCGCGGGTCTCAAGACCTCGCTCATGGAGGGCTTCGCCAAGGCCAAGGACGACGAAGAGAAGTACCTCATGAAGGACGGCCTCATGGTCGTCGCCGAGCTCGTGAAGCCCGAGGAGCGCGGCTCGTTGCAGAAGATGCTGGCCGCGTGGGCGTTCCAGGGCCTGACCGAGGCCGACGACTCCGAGAAGGTGCGCAAGCAGATCGAGCACCGCGTCACGCTCGACCAGGTCACGCAGCTCGGCCCCTACGGCGTCGAGGGCGCCGCCCTGCTGCTGTCGCGCGGCTTCGGCGTCGACAAGATGTTCAAGTACATCAAGGACTCCAAGCAGCCCGAGGTGCTCGAGAAGGCGCTCGACGCGTTCAAGAAGCTGCACAAGACGCCCAACATCCAGATCTCGCCCAGCCACCTGCAGATGATCTCCGAGATCGCGACGATGAGCGCCATCGAGTACCTGTTCGACATCTACTACAACGAGGGCATCGAAGAGACCGTGCGCGAAGACGCGCTGGCGCTGGCCATCAACATGTTCGACAAGCCCGAGGTCCAGGCCTACAAGGACAAGCTGGTCCCCATCCTCAAGCGCGTCATGCAGCAGAAGCACCCCGAGAACCGACGCCTGGCCGGCCACTACGCCATGAAGCTCGGCGGCGCGGTCGAGTTCAAGGTGGTGTTCGACAGCTTCGTCGACGACAAGGTCATGAACGACGACGCCATCGACATGCAGCCGTTCTTCCGCGACTTCTGCCTCGACGACATCCTGACGTTGCCGAAGGAGGTCTGGGAGCCCACGGTCCGGGAATACGCCCAGAAGTCGCAGAACCGCTTCCTGCGCGCGTTCTCGCTGGTGTGCCTGAAGATGACGACCGATCCGACGTACCTCGACATCTTCCGGGCGGCCACCCCCGACAAGACCGAGATCGCCGACCTGATCGGACCGGGCATGACCATCGGGCGCCTGGCCAGCAACGCGCTCACGTCGCAGGACCGCATCAACAAGATCCGCGCCGACATCGTGGCGGGGACGCTGCCCAAGGCCGACGGCGAGCTCAAGTCGTCGCTGTACCTGCAGAACCTCGAGTTCGCCGACTCCTACCTCGACGAGTTCGTGCAGATCAAGTTCGCGGCCGAGAAGAAGAAGGCCAGCGAGGCGGCGGCCCCGGCTCCCGCTCCCGCTCCGGCCAACTAGACGACGGGCCCCGACCCGCTCCATTCCTTCGCGAGGGCAGCATGGCTATCAAGATCCCGCGCACGGCGTTCACCTTCGACGACGTCCTGCTCGTACCGCGCTTCTCCGACATCCTCCCGCGCGAAGCCGACGTGAGCACCCGGCTCACGCGCCACATCGGCCTGAACATCCCGCTGGTCTCGGCGGCCATGGACACGGTCACCGAGCACACCACGGCCATCGTCATGGCCCAGGCGGGCGGCATGGGGTTCATCCACAAGAACTTCACGCCGGCCGAGCAGGCGGCCGAGGTGCGCAAGGTCAAGAAGCACGAGAGCTCGGTCATCGTCGAGCCCGTCACCGTGACCCCCGACCTGTCGTGCCGCGAGGCCGCCACCATCATGCGCGAGCGCCGCATCTCGGGCCTGCCCGTGGTACACGAGGGCGTGCTGGTGGGCATCGTCACGGGGCGCGACCTGGTCACCGAGGACTTCAGCCAGCCGGTGTCGGCCGTCATGACGCGCGACCTGGTCACCGCGACCGAGGGCGTGTCGCCCGACGAGGCGCGGCGCCTGATGCACACGAAGCGCGTCGAGAAGCTGCCCATCGTGGGCCCCGGCAACCGGCTGGTGGGCCTCATCACCATGCGCGACCTGCGCAAGCACCAGGAGTTCCCGAACGCGCTGAAGGACGGCCTGGGCCGCCTGCGCGTGGGCGCGGCCATCGGCGTCGACTCGCTCGACGACGGGCGCGTCGAGGCCCTGGTGGCCGCCGGCGCCGACGTGCTGTGCGTCGACACCGCCCACGGGCACTCCAAGCGGGTGGCCGACACCGTGCGCGCCGTGAAGCGCGCCGGCCTGGCCGTCGACGTGGTCGCGGGCAACGTGGCCACGCGCGATGGCGCCAAGGCGCTCATCGACGCCGGCGCCGACGGGGTCAAGGTGGGCGTGGGCCCGGGCTCCATCTGCACCACGCGCATCGTGGCGGGCGTCGGCGTGCCGCAGCTCACGGCCGTGCTCGACGCGTGCGATCTGGCCCGCCAAGCCGGCGTGCCCGTGATCGCCGACGGCGGCATCCGCTTCTCGGGCGACGTGGTCAAGGCGTTGGCCGCCGGCGCCGAGTCGGTCATGATCGGCAGCCTGTTCGGCGGCACCGACGAGGCGCCCGGCGAGATGGTGCTGTACGAGGGCCGGCGCTACAAGTCGTACCGCGGCATGGGCTCCATCGGCGCCATGCGCCAGGGCAGCGCCGATCGCTACGGCCAGGCCGACGCCGAGCCCTCCAAGCTGGTCCCCGAAGGGATCGAGGGCATGGTGCCCTACCGCGGCAGCATCCGTGACGTGCTCGATCAGATGGTCGGCGGGCTCAAGTCCGGCATGGGCTACCTGGGCGCGAACGATCTGCGCCAACTGCGAGCCAACGCCGAGTTCGTCGAGATCACGCAGTCGGGCGTGCAGGAGAGCCACGTCCACGACGTGATCATCCGCAAGGAGGCGCCGAACTACCGGCGGTGAGATCGATGTGCGCCGGGCGGACCTCCCCGCCGGCGCCCCCGGAGGAGTCGCCGCATGAAGACGACCGGCATCCTCGTCCTCGATCTCGGGTCCCCCACCACGACCCAGGTGGTCCGACGCCTGCGCCACCTGGGCGTCTACGCCGAGGTCCACCCCGCCGACGTCGACCCGACCCTGCTGGCCTCGCTCGACCCGCGCGGCGTGGTGCTCTCGGGGGGAGCCGGCAGCGCCCCCGGCGCCGAGCCGCTGGTCCCGCGTCGCAGCGTGCTCGACGCCGGGCTGCCCGTGCTGGCGCTCGGTGACGGCCTGCTGCTCCTGGCCACGCGGCTGCGCGGCAAGGTGCGCCCGGCCGACCCCGCGGGCTGGGAGGTCGAGCGGGTCGGCATCCTGCGCCAGAGCCCGCTCTTCGAGACCCTGCTGAACGAAGGTCGCTTCGCCACGTGGATGCGCACGGGCGACACCCTCGACGACGCGCCCCCCGGCTTCGTGGTCACCGCCAAGGGCGACCGCGGGCGGATAGCGGCCATGGAGCACCTGTCGAAGCGCCTGTTCGCGCTGCGCTTCCACCCCGAGCAACCCGAGACCGAGCACGGCCTGCAGATCCTCGCGAACTTCGCCCACGACATCTGCGAGTCGGCCGGCAACTGGGACATCGACGACCACGCCAAGATGTGCGCCGTGTCGCTGCGCTCCCGCGTGGGCAGCGCACGCGTGGCCTGCGCGCTCGACCCGGCCCCCGCCAGCCTGGTCGCCGCGGCCCTGGCCGCGCGCGCCACCACCGACGGCCTGGTGACCGCGGTCATCGACGACGGCAGCCTCGATCCGACCCGGCTCGAGGCCCTGCTGGCCTTCTCGCGGCAGGTGCTTGGCCGCGACGCCAGCGTGGTTGCGGCCGCCGACCTGCCCCCGGGCCCCGACGCCCGGCGCGAGGCCCTGGCCCGCCGGCTCGAGGCCTCGTTCGTCATCACGCCCCCGGGCCGCCCCGACACCCCGGCGCGCCCCGAGCGCCGCAGCGGCGCCACCCCGCCCGCGGCCGCCATCGTCCACGTCATGCCGCTCGGCGAGCTCTTCCCCGACGAGATCCTGCACCTCGCCGAGGTGTTCGGGGTGCCGCAGAGCCTGTTCGAGGCGTCATGTTCGACGTGATCCGCGACTTCCTGCTGGTCCCCGCGCTGGTAACGGTCGCCTTGCTGGCGCTGCCGGCCGGCGCCATCGGCCTGGTGGCGCGCGGACTGGCGCGAAGCTCGGCCCGGCCGCCGCTCGGCTGGGGCGCCTGGACCGCCGCGTGGGTGCTCGGACTGCTCCACACCCTGGGCGCCATCCTGGTGCTCTTCGCGCTCAGCGTGCTGCGCGGGCAGGAAACGCTGCAGCTCGCGGCCTGGCCGGCGGTAGCGCTCGGCTGGGGCGTGATCTGGCGCTACGTGGCGCGGCTCGGCCTCGCGAGCGTGTGGGCGGCGCTCCTGATCGCGACCCTCGCGTGGGGGGTCGACACGTGGCTCACCTCCGCTATCCTCTTCGAATGATCGCTCACCCGGAGGCCCCGTGCGCGCGCTGCTGATCCCGCTGCTCGTCCTGGTCGCCGGCCTGCTGCCGGCACCGTCCGCCGCCCACGCCGAACCCGCGGCCCCCCCGGACATCATGGCCGGCGTGCTGCAGAAGCTCGCCTGGACCAGCTACCGCACCACCATCGACTTCGTGGTCCAGCGCGAGGGCAAGAGCCCGCTCGGCAAGGGCATCGAGGTCGTGGTCGCCGACGGCCCCGCCGGGCAGAAGCTGCTCATGCAGTTCGTACACCCCGCCAACATGAAGGGCACGGCCTTCCTGGCGCTCACCGATCGCGCGAAGGGCGACGACGAGTACCACCTGTACATGCGCACCCTGCGCCGCGTGAAGCGCGTGCCCACCTGCACCGAGAACTTCATGCTGCGCGACTTCCTGTCGCTGTACTTCCTGAAGCCCCGCCCCGAGCTGTGGCGCTTCGAGCCCGTGAAGGCAGGGGCCGCACCCGACGAGGCCGGCTTCGTGACCGTCGAGGGCACGCCGCTCACGCCGCACACGGTCGAGCTCACCGGCTACGGCAAGCTGCGCCACGTGATCGACCCCGCCGCCGGCCGCATCGTGCGCACCGAGTTCTTCGACGCCGGGGGCGCGCTGGTCCGCCGGCAGCGCGTGCTCGAGTGGCGCGACCAGGGCGGCTTCGGCTGGCCTTGGCGCTTCGAGACCGAGGATCTGCGCGAAGGCGTCAAGGCCACCGTCGAGACCCGCACCCTCGAGGTGGCCCCGACGCTGTCCGACGACACGTTCACCGTGCGCTACCTGAAGCGGTTGTGATGCGCAGTATCCTGCTCGCCATCGCCCTGCTCGCGGCCCTGCCCGCCCGCGCCGCCAGCGAGTCGCCCTTCTCGGGCTACTTCCTGGTCTACGACTACGTCGACCTCACGCGCGCCCTCGACGACGTGGGCTTCCTGGCCCAACCGCACCCGGAAGCACGCTGGTTCCCCACGGACCGCGGCGGGCTGCGCTTCCAGCTGCGCATCAACCAGTCGTTCACGCCCGACGTGCTGCTCGACGCGGCGCTGAACGTCGACTACAACGTGGCCGCCGCGACCCGCAGCCCCACCTCCGACCTCTCCGACGGCATGCGCCTGACCTTCAAGGAGGGCTACATCTCGTGGGGGCGCGTCTTTCCGTGGCTCGACCTGAAGATCGGCCGCCAGTACATCTTCTGGGGCCGCTTCGAGTGGGGCTCGGTCGAGGACGTGGTCGCCCCGTGGGACTTCGCCAACATGGGCGCCGAGAAGGAGAACTTCCGCCTGGCCGTCGACGCCGTGCGCGCCTACGCCACGTTCTCGCCCGTCACGGTCGAGTTGCTGGTCTTGCCCTGGACCACGCCCAGCCGCATGCCCTTCCGCATGCCGGCCACCCTCGGCCCCATGACGGTGGTGCAGGAGGACGCCGTGGTGCCCCCCACCACCTCCGAGAACGTCGAGACCGGTGCGCGCGTGTCGCTGGCGCTCGACGGCGGCGAGGTCGGGCTCGCGTGGTTCCGGGGCTACGACCGCACCTTCTCGCTCTACGCCACCGTCGAGGAGGACCCCGCCACCGGCTGGCCCACCGCCCTGCACTTCACCCCGCGCTACGAGCGCCAGCAGATGCTGGCCGCCGACTTCGAGGCCGAGGCCGGCCCCGTGCTGCTGCTGGGCGAGGTGGGCATGTTCTTCACGGGCGATCGCGCGGGCGACGATCCCTTCGTCAAGAACTGGCAACTGCGCTCGGTGCTCGGCTTCGAGTGGGAGCCCACCTCCACCTTCCGCGTCCAGGCCCAGGCCGGCTACACGCGCCTCTTCAGCTACGATCGGCAGGGCGAGTACGACACGCGCCACGAGCTGGGCGAACCCGAGCCCTACGTGCCCGCCGCCGACCAGTTCGCGGTCACCTACAAGCTGCAGTACCAGGTGCTGCCCGAGCTCGGCCTGCACGCCATGAACCTGGTGAACATCCCCGACTCCCGCAGCGTCGATACGCTGATCCTGGCCTTCGTGGCCTGGGAGCCCCTCGAGGCCCTGAAGCTCTACGCCGGCACCATCCTCTTCCGCGGCCCGGCCGGCACGCGCTTCGGGCGCACCGAGGACCAGGGGCGGTTCTTCCTGGAGCTGAAGCACGGGTTTTAGCCCGGAGTCCACGCCGATCAGCGCGCCAGCGCGCAGGCGTTGGCGTAGGCCCACCAGTCCTCGGGCGAGCGGATGAGCCGGGCGCCCTCCTCCTGCAGGTCCTGGTCGAACGAGAACAGGCCGCCGACGCCGGCCTCCTCCATGGCGACGAGCACCGAGGCCTGGGCCAGGGTCAGGTCGCGGTCCCAGCGGCGGCGCAGGCGCGAGAAGGCCGTGCGGTGCTCCTCCTCCTTGATCCACAGGATGGACAGGAAGGGCCGGTAGGTGCGCTCGAACTCGAGCACCGCGTGCATGCCCACGCGCTGCTGCAGGCGGGCCTCGATGTCGTAGAGCGCATAGGCGGTGGTCCACAACTGGGCGCCGTTCGAGAGCAGCGCCGCCAGCGTGGGGCCGGCGGCCGGGTGGTCGGGGTCGTTCTTCACGAGCGCAGCGAACAGGGCGGCGGGATCGACGAACACGCGCATGATCAGGACCGCGCCCGGTCGTCGCCGCCGCTCGCGGGCAGGGCGGGCTCGGACGGCGGATGCCGGCGCTCGGGCAGCCCGGTCTCGAAGGCGCCGATGTAGCGCAGGGCGCGCTCGAGGCCTTCGTCCTGGCGCCGGCGCAGGTCCTCGACGGCGCGGCGCACGACCGAGGCCAGCGAGCCGCCCGAGCACAGGGCCGCACGCCGGAGGAACTCGAGCTCGTCTTCGGTGAACGAGATCTGCGTTCGGACCACGGCGGACCCCTTACATCGTCCGCCGCGGATCTTACATCACCCGCCCGCGGGTTCAAGGTGATTATTCGCGAATCATGACGAGCAGCATCTTGAAGGGCACCGCGGCGTGGAGGGCGTGGGGCACGTTGGCGGGCATGAGCACGGCCTGGCCCGCCGTGACAGTGACGGGCTGGCCGCCGATGGTCACCTCGGCCGCGCCGTCCAGCACGTGCACGAAGGCGTCGAAGGGCGCCGTGTGCTCGCTGAGGCCCTGCCCCGCGGCGAAGCTGAACAGCGTCAGGTTGCCCTTGGCGCGCTTCAGCAGGGTGCGGCTCACCACCGAGCCCTCGACGTAGGGCTGCAGCTCGGCCAGGTTCGTGGGCTCGGCGGGCGGCAGCGCGCCGCTCTGCAAGGTCTCGCTCATCCCTCGCCTCCTTCGCGCACGAAGCGCGTGCGCACCAGGCCGGGGCCCTCGGCGGTCGACGTACCGGCGAAGCCGCGGGCCGCCGCCTTGTCGATCAGCGGCTCGGGCACGAAGGGCGTCAGCAGGTCGTAGGCCTGGCCCGCCGGCAGCTGCGACAGGTCCTGCATCACGCGCTCGAGCGGGTGCTCGCCGCCGGCCAGGATCGGCCTGGCGTCCAGGGTCTTCCACACGGTCGCGCTCATATCAAGCCTCCGAATCGTACGCCAGGATGCGACGCTCGCCCTCGAGCGCGCGCTTGGCGGTCAGGTCCTGGCTCACCTCGAGGGTGCCCAGGTAGTCGCCCGCGGGGCTCCGCAGGGCGAAGTACTCGATGGACAGGAACCGGCCCTTCATCTGGATCCAGAAGCCGGCGCGCTCCTCGCGACCCGCCTTGAAGTCGGCCAGGATGCGCTCGACCACGTGCACGCTGGAGGGCGGGTGGCACAGGCTCACGTCGCGCCCCAGGATGGCCTTGGTGCGCGCGAAGATGCGCTCGCGGCCCTCGGTGAAGTAGCGCACCTTGTCGTGGCGGTCGACGAAGGTGAGATCGAAGGGGATCGTGTTCAGGATCGCCGTCAGCTCCTCGGCACTGAAGCTGCCGCTCGGCAGCTGGATGCGGCCCGATGTCGTGGGTTCGTCCTCGACGGGCGCGCCCTCGACCGGCGCAGGGCGCCACAGGACCGCCGGGACGACCAGGCAATAGCCCAGCTCGAGCGTGTGCCGCGCGATCGCACCCCACTCGGCCTCGTCGAGCTTGTCGAGGCACATGGGCAGGAGGATCTGCTCCTCCTTGTCGATCATGCCCTCGATGGCCTCCAGGGCCGGCGCGATGGTCGCAGCCGACGGGCTCGCGAGGGCGGCCTTCAGGAGCGCGCGCGCCTCGTCGTGCTTGCCCCACATCACGGTGGGCGGGCCGGTGATGCCGCGCTTCTCGAGGTAGGGGAAGAGCAGGTTCTCCTTGCGGGCGTAGTGCTTGTCCACGTCCATGAGGGCGTTCAGGTGCCCGCGGAGGCGCACCCAGGCCTCGCCGGAGCCGGCGGCGTCGGGCGCAGCGTCGAGGGTGCGCAGGTCGGCACGCACGGCCTCGAGCTCCCACTCGAGGGCGCGGTTCTCCTGGCGGAACACGTCGACGGGGTGCCCCGCCGGCACGGGCTTCGCCGCGCTCGTGTCGATCTGGCCCTTCAGGGCCGCGCCGTGCACGTCGCACAGCTTCAGGACCTCGGTCGCGGGCAGCCCGCCGTCAATCAGCGACTGCTCGACCTCGACCACCTCGTGGTAGGGAACCTGGCCCAGCAGGCGCACCAGGGACTGACGGACCTCGGCCGGGGCCTTGCCGTCGTGCAGCTGCAGGATCAGGTGCTTCAGGAGCTCCTTGCGCCGCTCGGCGTTGTTGATCAGCTCGCTCATGCCGCCTCCACAGGCTTATTCTGGTATTACAATACGTCTTTTCCAGATTAGGTCAAGCAGGAACGCACGCGCTCGGAGATTCGTACGCTGCGACGAGGCTTATCGATGGACCGAGCAGGCGGCCGCGTGCGCGTCGTGGCCCGTGACGTCGGAGAGGCGCGTGCCAGAGAGGTGGGCGTGCACCAGGTCGTAGGCGCGGCCGAGCACGTCGCCCATGGCGCAGTGGTTGGCCGGGCAGAGGGGACGACCCAGCAGGCAGCCACCGGAGTCGAGCGGCCCGTCGATGGCCGTGAGGATGTCGAGGATGGTGATGGCGTCGGGAGCCTTGCCGAGGGCGAAGCCACCCTTGGGGCCGCGGCGCGAGTTGAGGAAGCCCAGGCGCGTCAAGCGCTGGAGCACCTTGCCGAGGTGCGCTTCGGAGACGGCCAGGTCGCCCGCGATCTCGGCGGCGGACCACGGCCGATCGGGGGCGTGGTTGGCGATGTAGAGCATCGCGTGGATTCCCAAGTTCGCAGCATCAGAGATGTTCAGGAGCCGAGACACGGGCCGTCCCCCCGAGTAGCGCAAAATCAGGAGTCAAAATGCCAGAATCACGCCGGGGTGTCAATGACGCAGGCACGCTTTCCCGCGTCGCGATTGACATTCCGGACCGTTTCGGGCAATGTGCGCGCCGATTCTTCGGGGAGAACCCCAGTGAGCGACGCTCCCTACCGTGCCGGCCTGGTCGCCATCGTCGGCCGCCCCAACGTGGGCAAGTCCACCCTCATGAACGCCCTGCTCGGCGAGAAGGTGGCCATCACCGCAGACCGTCCGCAGACCACGCGCGACGCCATCCGGGGGATCCTGTCCCGCGAGGGGTACCAGGTGGTCTTCGTCGACACGCCCGGCATCCACGACGCCAGCAAGCCGCTGAACCGCATCCTGGTGCGGCGCGCGCTCGAGGTCCTCGAGGGCGTCGACGCAGCGGTGCTGGTGGTCGACGGCGCCGACTACGCCTCGGGGCGCATCAACGGCCTGCACCGGCAGGATCGGCGCATCCTCGACGTCCTGAAGGAGGCCGGGTTGCCCACCCTGGTGGCGATCAACAAGGTCGACCTGGTGTCGAAGAAGGTGAAGCTGCTGCCCGTGGCCGACCTGTTCGGCAAGGAGCCGCCCGTCGAGAGCCTGTTCATGGTCTCGGCCGAAGGCGCCGACGGCACCGCCGACGTGCTGGCCGACCTGGTGGCGCGGCTGCCCGAGTCCGATGGGCCGCTCTACGATCCCGAGATCGTCTCGGACGCGCCGCTGCGCTTCCACGCCGCCGAGATCATTCGCGAGCGCATCTTCCGCCTGACGCGCGAAGAGATCCCGTACGCCACGGCGGTCGAGATCGAGCGCTTCGACGAGAGCACCACGCCCGTCGAGGTGCTGGCGCGCATCTACGTCGAGAAGGACAGCCAGCGCGGCATCCTCATCGGCCACGAAGGCGAGATGATCTCGAAGATCCGCCAGGGCGCCGTGCGACGCCTGAACGCGCTGGTGGGTGCCAAGGTCCACCTCGAGCTGCACATCTCCGTGGCCAAGGACTGGAGCCAGGACCAGCGCCGCCTGAAGGACCTGGGTTACGAGTAGCATGAGACCCATCGTCGCCATCGTCGGCCGCCCCAACGTGGGCAAGTCGACCCTGTTCAACTGCCTGCTGCGCGAGAACCGCGCGCTCATCGAGGACCGCCCGGGCGTCACGCGGGACCGCCTGTACGGCGTGGCCACGTTCGGGGGCCGCGACGTCATCCTGATCGACACCGGGGGCATCGACAGCGACCCCGACCACCCGTTCGCCGAAGGCATCCTGAAGCACGTGCAGCGGGCCATGGCCGATGCCGACGTGATCCTGTTCCTGACCGACGGCCTGTCCGGGCTGCTCCCCGAGGACCGCGAGATCTTCGGGCAGCTCCGGCGCGGCACGACGCCGGTGGTCGTGGCGGTCAACAAGTGCGAGAGCCCGGCGCGCGAGGTGGCCGCCAGCGAGGCCTTCCAGCTGGGCGTCGACGTCGTGGTGCCCATCTCGGCGGCTCACCGGCGGGGCATCAGCGACCTGACCGATGCCCTGCTCGACAAGCTGCCCGAGGCCGACGACGAGGACGACACCGTCCACGAGTCCGCCATCCGCGTGGCGGTGGTCGGCCGCCCCAACGTGGGCAAGTCGACGCTCGTGAACCGCCTGCTGGGCGAAGACCGCTGCCTGGTCTCCGAGATCGCGGGCACCACGCGCGACGCGGTCGACGTCGACGTCCGGCTGAACGGCCGGCTGTACCGTTTCGTCGACACGGCCGGGCTACGCCGCAAGGCCAAGATCACCGAGCACATCGAGCGCTCGTCGGTCTACATGGCCATCCGCCAGATCGAGCGCTCCGACATCGTGCTGCTGCTGGTCGACCCCGCCGAGGGCATCACGAACCAGGATCAGCAGGTGGCGTCCCTGATCGCCGCCGCCAACCGGCCCGCCATCGTGCTGGCCAACAAGTGGGACGTGCTGCCCGAGGACAAGCGCAAGTCGAAGGATCTCCCGCTCGACCTGAAGGAGGCGCTGCGCTTCCTGCCCGACGCCACGGTGCTCTACACGTCGGGGCTCACGGGGCGCGGCCTGCAGCGCGTCGCCCCCACCATCGACAAGCTCTACGACACCTTCCACAAGCGCGTGCCCACCGCCGCGCTGAACCGCTTCCTGCAAGAGGCCACCGAGGCCGCGCAGCCGCCCAGCTACCGGAATCACCCCCTGCACCTGCTGTACATGACGCAGGTGCGCGTGGCGCCGCCGACGTTCGTGATCTTCGTGAACTTCCCCGAGGGCGTGGTCGAATCGTACAAGCGCTACATGAAGAACCAGCTGCGCGAGAAGCTGGGGTTCCAGGGCGTGCCCACGGTGCTGTTCTTCAGGAAGCGCGCCGACGCGCGGGGCGGCCGCGGGCCGGTCCACCGCCGCAAGGGCGAGCGCGAGGGTGCGTCCGGCGCCCGCCCCGTGCGCGACGAGAGCGACCCCTACGGCGGCGACGAGGGCTGACCTCACCGTCAGGACGCGTGACAGGCGCGCGCCAATCCGGTAGAAGAGAACATCCGTTTCCACCGCCCGGCGGGGTTTCCATGCAGATGCGGCAGGCCCTGGTGCTCGTGAGCGTGCTCGTGCTGGCGGCGTGCAGCAAGGAGGCCTTCGCCCCTCCGTCGGCCAAGAAGAAGCCCAAGATCGAGGCGCCCGCGCCCAAGCCGACCGAGCCCACGCCGGCAGCGGTCGAGGATGACGAGGACAAGCCGGCCCCCGACACCTTCCCGGCGCTCGCCGCCGAGCTGAAGACCGCGGTCGAGGCGTGCCAGAAGAACTACCTCGAGAGGTTCGACTACGCGCAGCTCGACACCGGGCTGCCGCCGGTGGCGGTCAACGAGTTCGACAGCGTGTGCAAGTCGCCCATCCTCAAGCTGTACGAGAAGCTCGACGGGACGTTCGCCGGCCGCTCGCCGGTGGCCGACGACTGGCTGGCCGAGGTGTCGCTGCTGTCCGACCAGGTGTTCATGCTGTCCGGCATGCTGAAGAACCTGGGCTCGCGCCGCCTGTCGGCCCTGGTGCAGCGCATGCGCTCGGTCGAGCAGGAGTCCCGCGGCACGGCCGAGAAGGTGCGCACCGGCGTGCCCCCGACCGACGACGCGGCGTGGCCGACGTACGCGGCGGCGCTGGCCTCGACCGGCAGCCCCGAGCAGGCCTTCGAGCTCGCGCGCGCGCGGGCCGCCGGCGTGGCCGAGTGGCTCGACCAGCGCGTCATGGCCTTCGTGAAGAAGGACGAGATGGTGTTCTACCTGTCGTGGCTGCAGCGCGTGAAGCAGCTGCGCAAGACCGTCGAGGCGCTGCCGGCCATGGACCGCAAGGCCGAGGTCGACGCGCTGCTGGTCGAGTGGTCGCAGATGGAGAAGCTGCTCGACGGCGACTTCCAGGACCACAAGGAGCCCCTGCTGGACCAGGCCAAGACCCTTCGCCAGGCCACCGACGCGCTGGCGAAGAAGAAGTAGGGGCAGGGTTCACCCCTGCCCTTAGAGGGTATGTGCCCGTCGAGGGCCCGTACCCGCCCGAGGTCAACCCCATGCCCTCCCTCCCGACCGGATCGGTCCTCTTCCTCACCCTCTTCGCGAAGCAGGAGACCAGCTACTTCCTCGACGTGCACCTGGCCTACCTGGCCGGCGTGCTGCGGGCGCTGGGCGTGACGTGCGACCTGGCCGAGGCCTACCTGAGGCGCGGCGACGAGGCCTACAACGCCGATCTGCTCGAGCGCGTGCGGGCGTTCGTGGCCGCGGGTCGCTACCGCAGCGTGGTCGTGGTGCGCGCCTGGGATCCGGCGCTGCTCGAGGCCGTGGCGGCGGCGCCCAACCACCCCCGGGTCGAGCCCTTCGAGCGCTTCGAGCAGAGCGTCGTGCTCTCGACCTTCGCCAGCACCCGCGCCGCGCCGCTCCAGGCCGATTCGCCGCTCGAGCTGCTCCTCCAGGCCGAGCCGGTCCTCGACATCGCGGTGATCAACGCCGACTTCCGGCCCGAGCGCGCGTGGCTCACGCTCTTCGGCGACGACTCGTGCGTCTGGCGGCGCGACGTGCGCGAGGCCGCCTTCCTGGCCGGCTGCCCGTTGCCCGACGACGGCAGCGTCAGCCTGCGCGGCTGCTCGTTCTGCCGCATCCGCAAGGACGCCACCCGCCACCGCGCGGACCGCATCTGGCCGACCGTCGAGCGGCAGGTGCGGCGCCTGACCGCTCTCTGCCCCGACGCGCGCGACTACGTGCTGATCGATCAGGCCCCCTTCGCCTACGTCGAGCGCCTGGTAGGGCTGCTCGGGGAGCTCGGCCCGAGCGGCGCCACGCTCCACCTGCAGGCGCGGGTCGACGTGTTCCTGAAGAACCTGAAGCGCTTCGAGGCCAGCCTGGCGCGCGCGCGCGCCGTCGGGGTCAAGGTCTCGCCCTACCTGGTGGGCATCGAGAGCTTCTCGGACGCCGAGCTGCTCCGGCTGCACAAGGGCGTGACCGCCGCCGACAACGAGCGCTTCCTCGGCGAGCTGGACCGCCTGGCCGCCGCCTGGCCCGACGCCCTCGAGACCCGCGGCTGGAGCTTCGGCTTCCTGCTGTTCACGCCCTGGACCACCCCCGACGACCTGGCCGTGAACCTGGAGGCTTTCCGCCGGGTGGGCATGACGCGTTTCCGCGGCGACGAGATCCTCACGAAGCTCCGGCTCACGCCCGACCTGCCGCTGTACCACAAGGCCGCCGCCGACGGACTGCTGCTCCCCGCCTGGCCCCACCCCTTCCTCTCGAACGCCGCGCGCTGGGGGTACGAGGCCGAGACCCCGTGGCGCTTCGCCGACCTGCGCGTGCAGCGCGTGGCCGAGCTCGTGTTCTCGGAGTACGAGCCGCGCAAGCCCCTGGACCAGTACGCGTTCCTGGAGCTCGTGCTCGACTTCGTGCTCGGGCTGAACGCCGACGCCCTGGCCGACGACGGCGCCCACGCCGAACGGGTGGCGGCGTTCCTGAAGGCCTGCGGGACCGAGTTGGCCGAGCTGGAGCGCGCGGGGCGTGGGGGCAAACGCGTCGGTGCCGACGCGCCGGAGCTCGAGGCGGCGCGCGCGATCGTGGTGCGCCTGGCCGGCAAGCTGCCGGTCGACACGATCGAGATCCGCGACAGCATCCGCCTGCGCCTGCGGGGGGGGCTGGTGCTCGAGCTCGCCCCCCGCGGGCCGACCAGGCCCTGGCTCGAGGGAAAGAGCTTCGGCGCCAGCTATGCCCTGGCGGCAGGGAAGCGCGTCGATCTGCCGCTGATCGAGAAGGTCTGCCGCGCCCTGCTGGCCCGCCTCGACGCCCTGCCGGCCGACGAGCGCGCGCTGATCCGGGCGGCCCTCGAAAAAAAACCTTGACACGCGGGGTTTCGTCACAAAAATGACGCGAGCCAATTCGGCTCTCGCGTCTTTCCCCAATCAACGTCGTCCGGGGCTGGGGGCCCCTCCCAATCGACAGGGAACGCGAAAGGTCTCGAGTTCATCCCATCCACCTTCAGAGGAACCATTCATGAATCTCAAGGAGCTCAAGGAATCCGACATCAAGGATCTGGTCAAGCAGGCCCAGGACATGCAGATCGAGGAGGCCGAAAACCTCCGCAAGCATGACCTGATCTTCGCGCTTCTCCAGGCCGAGGCCGCCCGCGATGGCCTCATCTACGGTGAAGGCGTGCTCCAGGTCCTGCCCGACGGGTTCGGCTTCCTGCGCTCGCCCGAGTCCAACTACTTCCCCTCCCCCGACGACATCTACGTCTCGCCGACGCAGATCCGCCGCTTCAACCTGAAGAACGGCGACACGGTCGCCGGCCAGATTCGGCCCCCCAAGGAGTCCGAGCGCTACTTCGCGCTCCTCAAGGTCGAGTCGATCAACTACGAAGAGCCCGATGCGGCCAAGCGTCGCATCATGTTCGACAACCTGACCCCGCTGTACCCGCAGGAGAAGTTCAACCTCGAGCACGACGCCCGCAACTTCTCGACGCGCGTGGTCGACGTCCTCACGCCGCAGGGCAAGGGCCAGCGCACGCTGATCGTCGCCGCGCCCCGTACCGGCAAGACGATGCTCCTGAAGGACTTCGCTCACGCCATCGAGCGGAACCACAAGGAGGTCTACCTCATCGTCCTGCTGATCGACGAGCGCCCCGAGGAAGTGACCGACATGAAGCGCTCGGTCCAGGGCGAGGTCATCAGCTCGACCTTCGACGAGCCCGCCAGCCGTCACGTCCAGGTCGCCGAGATGGTGCTCGAGAAGGCCAAGCGCCTGGTCGAGCACGGCCGCGACGTCGTGATCCTGCTCGACTCGATCACCCGCCTGGCCCGCGCCTACAACACGGTCGTGCCGCCCTCCGGCAAGATCCTGTCCGGTGGTGTCGACTCGAACGCCCTGCACAAGCCCAAGCGCTTCTTCGGCGCCGCCCGCAACATCGAGAACGGCGGCTCGCTGACCATCATCGCCACCGCGCTGGTCGACACCGGCTCGCGCATGGACGAGGTCATCTTCGAAGAGTTCAAGGGCACCGGCAACTGCGAGATCCACCTGGACCGCAAGCTCATGGAGAAGCGCATCTTCCCGTGCCTCGACATCAACAAGTCGGGCACCCGCAAGGAAGAGCTGCTGCACGACCAGCTGACCCTGAACCGCATGTGGATCCTGCGCCAGCTGCTGCACCCGCTGAACGTCGTCGACGCCATGGAGTTCCTGCTCGACAAGATGTCGCGCTACGACGTCAACAAGGACTTCCTGGACTCGATGAACCAGTAGAGCGCGTGAAGCTCTCCTTCCCGACGCTCTGCCTCCTGCTCGCGCTCGCCTGCAGCGGGGCTCCCCCCGACCTCGCCGACGTCCCCGACACCGACGCCCCAGGCTCCGACGCCGCCGACGTCCGCGTGCCGGATGCGCCGGCCGATGCCGACCCCGACGACACGCCCCCCGGACCGCCGGGGGTGCTGTCGCTGGTGCTGATCCCCCACCCGGCCATGGCCGTGGCGGCGCTGGCCCACGTGGTCGTGCCCCCGGACGCGACGCACCTCTCGTACGCCCACGCGGCCGGAGACGAGCTCTCCGACGCCGACGAAGCGCCCCGCGTGCCGGTGCAGGCCGGAACGGGACCCATCACGCTGCCGCTGCTCGGCCTCGCGCCCGGCACGGCAAACGCGGTGCGCGTGACGGCCTGGTCCGGATCGCACCGGATCGCCGTCAGCGGCGAGCTCTCCGTCACCACGCTCCCCCTGCCCGACGGATTCCCCGTGGTCGCGGTGACCACCGACGACGGCTCGTTCCAGGGCACGCTGCTGGTCTCGGCCGTCACGAAGGACCGCACCGCCGGGTGGGCCGCGGCCTTCGATCGCGACGGCCGCCCGCTCTGGTACCACGCCATCCCGCGCTTCGACGAGCGCGCCGGCGACTTCCAGCAGGGCGCCGACGGACACCTGTTCGTGTTCTCACGGCAGGCCCGAGGGATCGAGGAGCTGCGCCAGGACGGCGAGCGCGTGCGGCTGTGGACGGATCCCGGGGCGTCGCTGGGCCTCGACGGGCACGACTACCACCCGCTGCCCGACGGGCGCCTGCTGGCTATCGGGCGCGAGCGGCTGCCGGACGAGGCGCTCCTGGCCGACCCCGAGCACCTCTCCGACCACGAGGGGGTGGTGGGTTCGACCCTCGACCTGCTCGACGCGGCGGGCGCCGTGCAACTGCACGTCTCGGCATGGCCGTCGTTCACGCCCGCCGACTCGCAGGTGCACGTGGTCATCGACGGCCTGGTCGATTTCGATCACCTGAACGCGCTGGCGGCCCTGTCGCCGACCGACGTGCTGGCGTCGTTCGCCTTCCTCGATTCGGTGGCCCGGATCGACCTCGCGGCCGGAGAGGTTCGCTGGGTCCTCGGCGGCGATCGCAACGAGTTCCGCTTCGTGGACGACCCCGAGGCGGGGTTCTCGGGCCAGCACAGCCTGCAGGCGTTGCCCGGAGGCGACGTGCTGCTCTTCGACAACGGCCTGGAACGCAGCCCCGCGTACAGTCGCGTGGTCCAGTACCACCTCGACGAGGACACGCGTACGGCCACCCGGGTCTGGCAGTACCGGGCCACCCCCGACGTGTTCGTGCGCATCGGCGGCGCCGTCCAGAGGCTCGACGACGGGACCACCCTGGTGGGCTGGAGCCTGCCGGGGCGCATCGAGGTCGTGACGCCCGAGGGTGCGCCGACCTTTGTGGCGACCACGAGCCTGCCCTTCTACCGCGTGCGGTGGGTCGCGTCGCTGATCCCGGCGCCGTGACGCGAGAGGCTCGTCGGCCCCGTCCCTCCCCGATCCCGGAATCGGCGAGACGTATCTATCGCACGCATCGTCGCCCCAGAGGCCGACGCGAACATACCGTAAAGCGCGCCTTACAACCCAGAACAGTAAGTGTAGATTTCGATTTACATTCGTCCTCCGGAGGCCCCTTGCTGCTCCCCTTCCACGAGATCCACGCCCGCCTGGTGGCCGACACACCGCGCGACTTCACGCGATCGCTGTACGATCGCATCGACTGGCGCGCGCGGCTGATCGCTCTGGTGGGGCCGCGGGGGGTGGGCAAGACCACGCTGCTGCTGCAGCACGTTGCGCGGACGCACCCGGAGGTCGAGCGCGGCCTGTACCTGTCGGCGGACCACGTGCGGGTGCAGGCGCTGGGCCTGTACGAGATCGGGGCCACGTTCTTCCGCCGAGGCGGCGAGGTCCTGCTGGTCGACGAGGTGCACCGCTACCCGGGGTGGACCACCGAGATCAAGAGCCTCTACGACGCCTTCCCCAAGGGGCATGTCGTGCTGTCGGGCAGCTCGTCCATCGAGCTGTTGCGCGGAGGCGCCGACCTGTCGCGACGCCTGGTGGCCTACCGCCTGCCGGGGTGTCGTTCCGCGAGTTCCTGAACCTCGAGACCGGCCTCGACCTGCCGACCGTCACGCTGCCGGAGCTCCTGGAGCGCCACGTGCCCCTGTCCCGAGAAATCCTCCCGCGCCTCGGAGGCAGGGTGCTCGACCGGTTCGGCGCCTACCTCGACCACGGCGTGTACCCGTTCTACCGCGAAGGCGTCGAGCTCTTCCCCATCCGCCTCGCGAACGTGGTCGAGAAGGTGGTCAGCGACGACATCCCCTCGGTGCTCGGGGTCCGACCGGGCTCGGTCCCCAGCCTTCGGAAGCTCTTGCACCTGGTGGCCTCGTCCGAACCGTTCACGCCGAACATCGAGCGGATCGCCTCGGCCCTCGGGGTCTCGCGGCCGTCGGTCTACCAGTACCTCGATCACCTGCACAGCGCGGGCGTGCTGGCGCTTATCCCTGCCCGCCGCCGCGGACGTAAGACCGCCCGCAAGCCGGCCAGGATCAACCTCGACAACCCCAACCTGTTCCCGGCCCTCGTCGGGCACGCCGAGAGCCGCGAGCGCGTCGGGACGATCCGCGAGGCGTTCTTTGGCCGCCAGGCCGGCAGCCTGGGCTCCCTGTCCACGGCCGCACGCGCCGACTTCGTCCTACCCACGGGCCAGGTGGTCGAGGTGGGCGGCGCCTCCAAGACCGCCCGCCAGCTCACCGGAGAGCCCGACGGGTGGCTGGCCCTCGACGACCTCGAGGTGGGCGAAGGCCGCCGCGTGCCGCTGTGGTTGTTCGGGTTCCTGTACTGAAGCCCGATACCCCGTGGCGACGGGTCCTCCCGCTCTCGAAATCCCGACCATCCCGCCCCCCGATGCCGTCTTGCCGTCCCGTGACGATCCTGTAGAATCCCAGGCGTCATTGGATAGTTTGGGGTCATCGGCATGGCATCGGCCGATCCTCTCATCGGGCACGTCGTAGGAGACCGCTACCGCCTCGTTCGCGGCATCGGGCAGGGGGGGTTCGGCGCCGTGTACGAGGCCGTCCACGTCTCGCTCGACCGGCGGTTCGCCATCAAGACCCTGCGCCGACACCTGGGGCACGATCCGAGCCTGGTGCAACGCTTCGAGCGCGAGGCTCGGCTGACGTCCAGCTTGGAGCACCCGCACATCGTCCAGGTCACCGACTTCGGCCACGACGACCGCTTGGGCTCGTGGTTCGCCATGGAGTTCCTGCGGGGCGAGGATTTGCAGACGCGCCTGGTGCGGAAGGGGCCTATCGACTCCCTGAGCGCCGTGCGCCTCATGCGGCAGATCGTCGACGCCTTCGCTTACGCACACGCCAAGGGCGTCGTGCACCGCGACGTGAAGACGCCCAACATCTTCCTGGTCTCCACTGAAGCCGTAACCGACCACGTGAAGGTGCTCGACTTCGGCATCGCGCGCTTGAGCGCGCTGACCGAGGATGACGCCAGCGGCAAGCTGACGAAGACCGGAACCGTGATGGGCAGCCCGGCCTACATGGCGCCCGAGCAGGCCCTGAACGGCAAGGTCGATCACCGCACCGACCTGTACGCCCTGGGCATCGTGTTCTACGAGATGCTCACGGGCCGCGTGCCCTTCTCGGGCACCAGCGCGCTCGAGATGCTGTCGAAGCAGGTGAACGAGGTGCCGGCCGCCCCTTCGGCCATCCGGCCCGATCTGAACGTGCATCCGCGCACCGAGCTGATCGTCTTGAAGTGCCTGCAGAAACGCATGGACGAGCGCTATAGGGGCATTCGCCGAGGACGTTCCCCTTACGGCAGCAGGAGGGAAGAAGGCTCAAACGGCCTATGGAGATTCAGAACCCGGATCCATCGTCGGCGGCGGACAGCCGCACAACAACCTACAGCCCTCGGTCGCGCTACTCCTCTGCGTCAAGCAATGACAGGACCTACCGGCCCCGTCGCCGTTCGCCTTCCCGTCGGCGCGGGGCGTGCTACAATGACGCCATGAGCGGCACCACCCATCGAACCACACCGCGAGCCCCCGAGCCCGGCGTCGTCTGGAGGATCCGAGCGTCCCACGCTCGACGAGCAAGAGAGATCACCTTGCGGTCGCTCGAAGCCGACCTGCCTCGCGCCGTCGCGCTGGCCGTCCATGCCCACTGCACCGAAGTGTGGCTGGTGGGCTCGTTCGCCCGGGGTACCCCCGCGCCGGAGTCCGACGTCGACCTCCTGGTGAGGAACCTCGCCACCGAACGGCGCGCAGAGCTCGTCGACGCGCTGGAGCACCTGTTCCGCCGGCCGGTCGACCTGGCCGAGATCGAGCGCATCGCGCCCGAACGCCTCGCCCTCGCCCTCGAAGGTGCACGGAGGTTGTTCCCATGACCCGCGACGAGATGCCGGTGCTGGCCGCGCGGTTGCGCCTCGAGCTCGAGCGCATCGACAAGACCGTCGAGCTGGTCTACGAGCACGTGGCGAACGCCGGGGGACGCTCCGACCCGGCGCTGGCCATGCTCTCGACCCTGCTGCACAGCTTCTACAACGGCGTCGAGCGCTTCCTCGAGACCGTGGCCCGCGACATCGACGAATCGCGCCCCACGGGACCGACCTCGCACCGCGACCTGCTGGATCAGGTCGCCGCGCCCGTCCCGGGCCTCCGCGAGGCCGTCATCACCGAAACCACGCGTCGATCGCTCGCGCGCTACCTCGACTTCCGCCATCGGTTCCGGCACCTGTACTTCTTCGACCTCGAGTGGGTCGACGTCGAGCCCCTGGCGCGGGATCTGGCGACCGCGTGGCCGCCGGTCCGCGTTGAGATCGAACGATTTCTGGCCTCTCTTCCCGCGACCCGAACGCGTCGAACGCGATAGCGGCGGCAACTCGCGGTGGACTGCTCGCGTCCTTCCATCATCCTGCTCGACGAGCTCAAGCTGCTGGCCAACCGCCGCGACGTTCCGTACCAGTCCCTCTTGAAGATGTTCCTGGCCGAGCGTGTGCGCGAGGAGTTGCGCTCGTCTGGTTCGCACGACGCGGCCACGGCCTGCGTCAATCCTCGATCTCGGGATCGTTCGTCTCGCCGTCCCGCACGGGCTGCCCTTGTACCTTGCCCGGGCCCTCGACCGGCGTCATGCCGGGCACCGGGTCGATCTCGAGGGGCAGGTCGCACTCGCCCTGGTGGAACTTGACCTCGTAGGGGGCCTGCAGCTCCTTCTCTTCGGGCGTGATCTTCTCGCGCTTCACCATGATCTCGAGCAGGCTCTCGAGCTGCCGGCGCCAGCCCTCGGAGACCTTGCCCTTCTTGTGGTGGAACTCGTCGTCGAACTTCTTGGGGTTCGGCAGGATCGACGAGAAGAACAGGCACTCGAGCAGCGTGAGGTCGCGCGGGCGCTTGCAGAAGTAATGGCGCGCGGCCTCCTTGATGCCGTAGACGTCGCGCCCCAGCTCGATGACGTTGGCGTACAGCTCGAGGATCTGCTCCTTCTCGAGCTTGTCCTCCATCTGCCAGGTGATGAGGAGCTCCTGCAGCTTGCGCGAGACGGTCTTCTCGCGGGTCAGGAACACGTTCTTCACCACCTGCTGGCTGATGGTGCTGGCGCCGCGGTAGAAACGCAGCTTCTGCAGGTCCTGGATCAGCGCCTTGCGCATCTGGGTCTTCGAGAAGCCCTCGTGGTCGAAGAACGACCCGTCCTCGGTGGTCGTAACCACCTTCACGAAGTCGGGCGGGATCATCGGCAGCGGCGCCCAGCCCGGCGTGCCGGGGCCGAACTCGCGCGTCGTCACGATCTCCTTGCCGGTCTTTTCGTCCTTGCCCTCGACGATCTCCTTCTGGAAGCGGCCCTGCACGGCGGTGAAGTCGACCAGCGAGCCGAGCGACGCGACCTCGATGCCGTTGGTGATCGGCTTCACGTCGTAGGCCAGCGTGTTCAGGTCGCAGGCGTCGAAGGTAGCGTCGATGCCCACCTCGAGGTCGCCGGCCACCTGCGCGTCGGCGAGCAACGGGAGCAGCCCGCGCGGGATGCGCTGGAGCAGGTCGGCCAGGCCGATGCGGGGCAACGCGAAGTGCAGCTCGGCCTTGGGGCAGGTCGCGAGCTCTCCCACCTGGCCGGTGATGCGAAAGGGGATCCGCGAGAACTCGAGGTCGCCGCGCTCGACGACCACCCGCGGCGGGTCGAAGTCGCAGCGCACCGACACGTCGGCCTTCAACGACAGGTCGCGCAGGTCGAACGAGCTGACGCGCGGGTCGAATACGTGGAAGCCGCTGACCTCGGCGCGCACGCCCACCGTGGCGGTGCGCCGCGCGCCATCGTAGTCGAGCCCCAGGTCGAGGCCCTGGAGGCTGGTACCCTTGTCGACGATGAGCGAAGCGGGCAGCAGGTCCTGGAGCGGGTAGGCCGGCACGTGCGCCAGGCGGATCGAGGCCGAGATCGAACCTGCCGGGTCGCGTCGGTAGCGCAGGCGGTCCTTGTACAGGCGCGTCCCGCCGGTGTCGTACTCGAGCAGCGCCTCGAAGACGCCGTCGGCGTCGAGGGTCACGTGGCTGTCGAGGTGCGTGAGGTTCGCGAGCGCGGGGTTGTCGCGCAGCAGGGCGTCGGCGAAGCGAACCTCGCCGTCTTCGATCGTGAGATCCCGGATGGGCAACTGCACGCCCACCGCGTTGGCACGCTTCAGCGCCGACTCGAGCCGCAGCAGCCCCCCGAGCGCGGTCTCGCGCAGGACGGCGTGGAAGTGCTTGCTGTCGGGGTCGACCTTGACGGCGGCGGCCAGGGGCGGTACGGCCGACGCCGCGGTGGCGACGGGAGGTGGCGGAGCCGGGGGGATGGGCTCCTCGCCGGCCGGAGTCGTAGATCCCTCGCCCCGCATGCGCCGGGCCACGCTGGCTCCCTGGTCGAGCAGCAACCCGAACGTGTCGACGTCGACGAACAGCCGGGGGCGCGTGACGACGATGGGCTCGTCGAGGGCTGCGCGGGCGATGGCCGCGAACCCGCCCGAGACCCCGCGGAACGGGATGGCCACGCGCTCGACCTGGAGGAGCCCCGGCACGTCGACGTCCTCGACGCCCAGGCGTCCCGGCAGGTCGAGGTGGACGGCGCGGAAGCTGACGTCGTGGCCCTTCACGTGGAAAGCGCGCGGCGTCGCGAACGTGACCGAACCACGGGCGCGGCCGCGGGCCAACGTGACGGTCGCACGCGCCTCGTTCTCGTCGGCGAAGGTCAGCGCGCCCTCCAGCAGGTACTCGGGGTCGTCGACCATCCACGATACCAGCTCGGCTCGCGCGTGGCCGCCGCTCAACCGGAACGTGTTCTCCCGGTAGGAGACCACGCCCGACAGCGCGGCGACCTCGGCCAGGCGCACGAGCGGAAGACGGCGCCCGGAGGGCGAGGGCGGCGCGGCGGGTTCGGAGGGCGCCGGGCTTCCGTCGCCCCCTGCGGGCTCGACCGACGCTTCAGCGCCGGGCGCCGGTCCGCGGCCGGTGAGGGCGGCGAGCAGGGCGCCGTCGGGGTCGTCGAGCGCGAACGTCACGCGGGCGACGCGGATGGACTCGATCACGCCGGCGCCGTACAGGAACGACAGCGGATCGAGCGCGACCGCCACGCCCTCGAGCGAGACGACCGTCTGGTCATGCCACAAGACGCGCAAGGACGGCAACGCCAGGTGCCCCGAGAGATCCGGGGTGACCTCGCCGACCACGACCTTGACGCCGACACGGCGCTCGAAGCCGACGAAGGCGCTCTCGAGGCGCGACGTGAGGAGGCCGGGCAGGACGAGGTAGGCGATCCCGACGCCGCTCGCGAGGAGGACGAAGACGCCGAGAAGGACAATCCAGGTGCGCGAGCGACCCATCATCGAATCTATACCACAGGCCACCTCGTGCGGCAACGAGGGCCCCTCGACGCGTCCCCGGACCAGCCTCGGCTTGATCGCGGGCTCGCCGTAAGCTATATTTCGCGCGAAACCCCGCCGGAGAACCGCGATGCGGCGTAGCTTCCCCCTGGCGATCTTTCTCGTCACGTCGCCCCTGTGGCTGGCGTGCGGCTCCGGAACCGCCCAGCACGAGGCCGAGGCCGACCTGTCGAATGCCCTGGTCGAGCGAGCCGACATGAACGGCGACGGAAAGCCCGATCTCTTCCGCTACTTCGCGGAAGGCGGCACCGAGGACCAGAAGAAGCTCGTGCGCCTCGAGGTCGACCTGAACTTCGATGGACGCGTCGACAAGATCAACACGTACAACCCCGAGACCGGCAAGCTGACCAAGGTCGAGCTCAACTGGGACTTCGACAAGGCCTTCGACATGGTCGAGTTCTACGACGCCGACGGCAACCTCGAGAGCGAAGAGATCGATCGCGACTTCAACGGCGCCTTCGACGTGCTGAAGAAGTACAAGGGCGGCCTCCTGTACAGCCGCCAGATCGACACCAACGCCGACGGCAAGTGGGACCTGTGGGAGTACTTCACGAAGAAGGGCGACGTCTACCGCCTCGGCAAGGACCAGGACGGCGACGGCAAGCCCGAGTACTTCGAGGACGTGAAGAAGAAGTAGGTCCACCCGCGCGGATCGATCGTCGGGGGCCCCCATGTCCGACCTGCGCGCGGCCCTCCGAGCGAGCGCCACCCCCATCGACGGCATCGACGCCTGGCCCTGGCAGGGGTCGGCAGCGCCCGTCTCCCTGCCGGAAGACGCGGCGGCCTGGATGGCGGCCCTCTGTGCCGTCGCAACGACGACCGTCACGCTCGACGGCGGAGAGCCCCTGCGGGAGCCCGGGTGGCCCGCGCTCGTGCGCCAGGCGCGGAGAGCGGGGCTGGACGTGGAGGTCGCGACCAGCGGCCGCCTGCTCGGCTACCCGCGCGTGGCCGGCGCCGTGGCGACCGCCGGCATCTCGCGACTGCTCGTCCCGATCTTCGCGGCCGCGCCCGCGCTGCACGACGCCCTGGTGCGGGTCCCCGGCGCGCACGCCCAGGTGCTCGCGGGCCTGGCGGCGCTCCGGACCCACGCCCGAAGGCCGGCGCTGGTCATTCGCACCTGGCTCGACACGCGCACCCTCGCCGACCTGCCCGCCCTGGTCGCGCTGGCGACCCGCCTGGGCGCCACGCGGCTCGACGTGCGGCTGACCTCGGCTCCGGAGCACCGCCCCGCCGTCGACGCGGCGCAGGCCGCGTTGGCCTGTCTCGCGCGCGCCGCGACCTCGACCAGCCTGCCCTGGACGCTCACCGACGTGCCCCTGTGCTGGGCCGGCGCCAACGCGCTGGAGCCCTTCCTGGCGGGGCCGACGCCGGCCCTGGTCGCGGGCGCGCGCGTCGGCGAGCTCGTCGAGCCCGCCCTCGCGGCGGCCCCCGCCACCGCTTGCACGTGGTGCGCGGTCGCCGAGGCCTGCCCCGGCCTTCCCGTCGACGCTACCGAGGCCGATGCGCGCCCCCTGGCCCTTCCCATCCCCAACTGCTTCGAGCTCGCGGCGGTGGCCGAGTTGGCCCCCGGTCCGGTCGCCTGTCCCCGCGAGCGCGTCACCGGACCCCTCGACCCGCACCGCCACCTGCTCTACCAGCACGGGTCGAGCGCCTGGCTGCTCGAAGCCCAGGGGACGTTCTTCCCGCGCCGGCGGCTGGTCGAGACGCGCCGGCGCGGGCTGCTGTATGTCAACGTCTCGGGTCGTGCGCGGCTCGACGACTTCCGCGAACAGCTGCGCCGGCTGCAGCCCGCGCCCGCCTGCGTGGAATGCACGCGGCCGTGCCCGGGAGCGTTCGAGCACGCCCCCGAGCCGGTACTCCAGCGCGAGGAGGCCCGGGTCGTCGAGCTGCTCGAGGAGCTCGCCGGCGACGTGCTCGACGTGGGCTTCGGCCCGAACTACCACCGCGAACGGTTCGAGCGGTTGCACGACGCCGGGCGCATCCGCTACGCCGGGGTCGAGCCCGACCCGCGGGCGTTCGCCGCGCTGGCTCGGGAACGCCCCGATCTGGCGTGGCAGTGTACGACGCTCGAGCAGCTCGAGCCCGGAGAGCGACGCTTCGACGCGGTCCTGCTGCTGCGCTCGTGGAATCACCTGACGGCGCTGCCGGTAGCCGTGGAGCGCCTGCGGAGCCTGCTGACGCCGGGCGGGCGCCTGGTCGTGGTCGACAACGTGCGCTTCGGCTACCATCTGCCTGCCGGGGCCGAGCCCGAAGACGGCGGGCGCTTCGAACACTACCGGAACCACGATCTGCCCGACGCCGAGCGCGTCCTGGAGGCAGCCGGGTTCCAGGTCGTCCGCCGCGCGCCCATCGTCCCCGGCGGCGACAACCAGTGGATGCTGGTGGTGCAATGGCCCGCGTCCTGATCGTCTACCCTCCTGCGTGGCTACCGCCCGACTTCGTCGACGTGCCGCCGTTCACGGTGCTCGGTGCCTTCGACCTGCTGGCGGCGCTCGCGGCCGAAGGCCACGAGGTCGCGCTGCTGGACGCGCTGGTGCTGGGCGAGCCCTTCCGCCGCGAAGATCGCTGGCTACGCATGGGCGCTTCGGTCGACGACGTGCTCGCCGCCGCGGCGCGACACGAGGTCGACTGGATCGCGATCCAGCGTACCCCCTACCACCGCCTCACGCGCAACGTGACCGGCGTACTCGACCCGCTGCTGGCGGGGCTGTCCTCCCTGGGAGCACGCCTCGTGTTCTTCGACGGCCACCTGGGCGAGACCCACTACGTGCGGGACGACCCGGAGCGCGTGCTGGCGCGGCATCCGGGCGTAGAGGCCGTTGCGACGCGCGAATCGTCCCACGCGCTGGTCGAGCTGCTGGCGGGCCGCCGGACGCCCGGGCTGCACACCCGCGCCGAGTTGGCCGCGACGTTGACCCCCGCCCCCGCCCGTCCCGAAGGGGGCAGCGCCCTGCACGACCTGCCCCTCGACCGCCTCGACGTCCCGGTCTACATCCAGCGCTTCCGCCTGCTGGCCGACGAGGATCTGGTCCTCGAGGTCCACGACGGGGCCGCCATCTTCCCGGTGCAGTCCAGCCGCGGGTGCCCCTACGCCTGCCGCTTCTGCACGCGCGAGGAGGGGCGGCGCTGGGAGCCGCGCGCGCTCGACGCCTTCGAGGCCGAGGCGGCGCGCCTGAAGGCCGCAGGGGTCGAGCGCCTGCACGTGGTCGACGCCATCGCCAACCTGGACGCCGAACGCTTCGACGACCTGCTCGGTCGCCTCCAGCGCGTGGGGTTGCGCGTGGCCTTCCCCAACGGCCTGCGCGTCGACCGCCTGCGCGAGGGTACGGCGGCCCTGCTGGCCCGCGTCGCCGACGAGCTCACGGTGTCCGTCGAGTCGGCCGACGAGCACGTCCGGACCGTCGCCCTGCGAAAGTCGATCGACCTGTCGCGGGCCGAGGCCGCCGTCGCCGCCGCCCACGCCGAGGGCCTGCCCGTGTCGGTGCACTGGATCCTGGGCGCCCCGGGCGAGGACGCGCGGGCCGCCAACCGCACGTTGCTGGTGGCGGCCGACTGGCTCGAGCGCTACGGAGCGCGGCCTCTAGTGCAGGCGTACGTCGATCCCGCCCGTCTCCAGGTGCCTCCCGGCGCCGACAGCCTTCCCGACGACACCTACGCCGAGTTCCAGGCGACGCACGTCGATCGCGACCTGCGCGCCCGGCTCGTGGCCATCGATCGCAAGCTGGCCGAGCGCGGCGAGGCCAAGCTGATCATCAACCTCAGCTACGCCTGCAACAACTCGTGCGTATTCTGCTCGGTGGGCGATCGCCCGAGGCGCGACGGCGACTTCGACCGCCAGTTCTCCGAGCTCCGCGCGGCCTGGGACCGCGGGATCCGCCTGCTCGACCTCGACGGCGGCGAGCCCACGCTCTATCCCCGGCTCTTCGACCTGATCGCGGCCGCCCGCGACGTCGGCTTCCGGACCATCACGGTCACCTCGAACGGGCGACGCCTGGCCTACCGCTCCTTCGCGACGCGGCTGGCCGCCACGGGCGTCCAGCTGCTCGTATCGCTGCACGGCTCCGGGCCCGCCGTGCACGAGGCCCTCACCCGTGCCCCGGGCAGCTTCCGACAGACCATGGCGGGCCTCGCCGCCTCCCTCGGCCTGTTCCGCGACGTGGGCGTGAACACCACCGTCGTCCGCGGCAACGTGGCCGACCTGCCCGCGCTCGGCGAGCGCCTGGCGCGGCTGGGAGTCCAGCGCTGGACGCTGCAGGCGCTCACGCCGTTCGGCAACGCCAGCGGCGCGCAGGCCATCGCACCCGACGAGGCGCGTGCGGCGTTCGAGCAGGTGCTCGAGCGGCTGGCGGGGCGGCTGTCCATCTCGATCATCGGCCTGCCCTACTGCCAGCTCCCCGGGCTCGAAGCGCACGTGCTCGACGACCACTTCAAGATGGTGCGCGAGATGCTGTTCGCCGACGGCACGCTCGTGAACCTCGGCCGATACCTGGCCGAACGGCGCCGGCACGTCCCCGACCTGTGCGACCCTTGCCCGTGGCGCGTCATCTGCAACGGCTTCTGGCAGTTCCCCGATGACCCTTCCGCGCCCTCCGACCTGCCCACGACCTGTCCACCCGCCTGAAATGGGCCGAATCCAGGGTTGCCAAGGCCCCCGCCGACGCATACAATGGCCGACGGCGCGCAGTTCGCTGCGGGTCGCCCGACCGTCCCGCGATCCAGGAGGCTAGCGGTGGAGATTCCCCCGAAGATCTACGTGGTCGTGAACAACGAGCGGCTCGAGATGTCCCCCGAAGACCTGGACGCCAGGCTCCAGTCCGGCGAGGTCACGCCCCAGACGCTCGTCTGGTTCAAGGGCATGGAGAACTGGACTTCGCTGCAGGAGGCGCCCGGCCTGCTGGCGTTCCTGGGCCGCGAAGCCGGCGGCGCCGCGATCCGCGGTGACGTGGTGCAGGAGGCCGAGGCCGTGGTCACTGCCGAGCCTGAGCCCCAGCCCGAGCCCCAGCCCGAGCCCCAGCCCGAGGCCCGGCCCGAGCCCCAACCCGAAGCCACCGAGGAGGCCCACGGGGCCGACGAGGGCGATCAGGTGTTCGGGGGTCAGGCGAGCGAAGAGTCCGCCGAGGAAGACATCTTCGCCGGGTCCAGCGACGACTTGTTCGGCAAGAAGCCCGGCCTCGTCGGCGGTTCCGAAGCCGAAAAACAGGCCGAAAAGGACCGGATGGTCTACCAGCGCCACGAAACGTCGGTGCTCTTCTCGCTGTCCGACATCAAGGACACCAAGGACCGGGAACCCGCCGCGACGCGCGACGAAGGTGTCATCGATATTCGCGCCATCGCCCAGCAGGCCAGCCGCGCCAACGAGGGCATCGATCGCATCATCGCCGGCTGGGAGCGCGGGCTCGACACGCCGCGCGCCGAGTCACCGTCGCTGGTGCAAGGCCTCGAGAACGTCCAGGCCCCGCTCCTCAAGAAGAAATCGAAGCTGCCGGTGTACCTGCTGATCGGCGCGTTGACGGTGGGACTGATCGCCGCAGCCGCGCTCGTCGTGCTGAAGGATCGCGAGCTGAAGAAAGAGCAGAGCGACCGCATGGCCGAGGCGCCCAAGGTAGCCCAGCCCGCCGCGCCGGCCCCGGCTCCCGCACCCGCCCCGGCTCCCGCTCCGGCCCCCGCTCCCGCTCCGGCGGCACCCGCGGTGGTCGAAGCGCCGCAGCCCGCCGCCCCGGCCGTGGCCGCCGTCGCGCCCGTCAAGCCGTCCGCCCCCCCGGCCAAGCCCGCCAACGGCAAGCCGGCCGCCAAGCCCGTCGCCAAGCCCGCCGAGGTGAAACCCGACGTGGCGAAGCCCGCACCGGTCGTGGCGGTCGACGACAGCAAGAAGGCCCCGAAGAAGGACGCCGACGACATCCTGGCCAGCATCGGCTCCGGTACGGCGCCGGCCGGCACGGCGTCGAAGCCCGGAGGCACCAGCGCGCCCGCGGGCGCCCTGCCCGGCAAGCTCTCGGCCGCCCAGAAGAAGAAGGCCATGGACACCGTCGCGAGCAAGGTCCAGAGCTGCTTCGCCCGCTTCGGCAACCCGCAGGCGCTGAACGCGCTCAAGGTCAAGCTGACCGTGGCCGGCGACGGCTCGGTGCAGGACGCCGCCATCGTGTCGGCCGGCGTGGCCGGGACACCCCAGGGCAACTGCGTCGAAGGCATCCTGAAGAAGGTGCGCTTCGACGAGTTCAAGGACCGCACCGACTTCGTCCATTACACCTACCCGGTCCAGTAGGCCACGGCCCATGGGGTCTCCGCCCCACGCCCCCGCGGGCGAGCACGACGTCATCTACGACTGGAATCGCGTCTACCACGATCAGCCGGCCATCGGCACACCGGTGACACTGCTGGACGAGACGCTGCGCGATGGCATCCAGTCGCCGTCGGTGGTCGACCCGAACATCAACGACAAGATCCGCCTGCTGCACCTGATGGGCGAGATCGGGGTCGAGACGGTCGACCTGGGGCTGCCGGGTGCCGGTCCGCGCGCCTACATGGACGTGCTCGACATGGCGAACGAGATCGTGCGCGGCGCGTTGCCCATCCGGGCCGCCTGCGCCGCTCGCACGCTCGAGAAGGACATCGAGCCCATCCTCGACGTGGTCGACAAGACCGGCCAGCCCATCGAGGTCATGGCGTTCGTGGGCTCCAGCCCCATCCGACACTTCGTCGAGGGCTGGGACCTCGCGCGCCTGGTCCGCCACGCCGAGGACTCGATCCGACTAGCGGTCCAGCACGGGCTGAGCGTGACGTTCGTCACCGAGGACACGACGCGCAGCCACCCGCAGACGCTCGAGACGCTGTTCCGCGCCGCCATCGAGGCCGGTGCCCGGCGGCTGTGCCTGACCGACACCGTGGGGCACGCCACTCCCGACGGCACGCGCGCGCTGGTCACCTTCACGCGGCGCGTCATCGGCGCGACGGGTGTCGACGCCGGCATCGACTGGCACGGGCACAACGATCGCGGCCTGGGCCTCATCAACACGCTGTGGGCGCTCGAGGCCGGCGCCACCCGCGCCCACGGCACCGCGCTCGGCGTGGGAGAACGCGTGGGCAACGCGGCGCTCGAGCTCATCGTCCTGAACCTCAAGCTGCTGGGCGCCCTCGAGCAGCAGGACGTCTCGCACCTGCTCGAGTACTGCCAGGTGGCCGCCCGCGCCCTCGAGGTCCCCATCCCGGGTAACTACCCGCTGGTGGGACGCGACGCCTTCCGCACGGCGACGGGCGTACACGCCGCGGCCATCCGCAAGGCGCAGGCGCTGCACGATCGCTGGTTGGCCGACCGCGTGTACTCCGGCGTACCGGCCGGCGTGTTCGGCCGTGAGCAGGAGATCGAGATCGCGCATACCAGCGGCGGCGCCAACGTCGAGGCCTGGCTCGAAGCCCGCAACATCCCCTTCGACGACGCCCTGGTGGCCGAAATCCTCAAGGTGGCCAAGCGCGGCACCCGCGTGCTCGACGAGGAGACCATCCGCGTGGTCCTGGCCGAGCAGTTCCTGAAGCGCGGGCCGCAAGGCGGCGGTCGGGAGCCCGGGCCATGACGAGCGAGCGCTCGCTCGGGCGACGCCTGGGGCTGGCCGCGCTGATCATGGCCGGCTCGGTCTTCCTGTCGCGCATCATCGGCTACCTGCGTGACGCCATCATCGCAGCCCGCCACGGCGCCGACGCGCAGACCGACGTCTACTTCGCGGCGTTCACGCTGCCGGACCTCATGAACTACCTGGTGGCAGGCGGCGCCCTCTCCATCACGTTCATCCCCATCTTCTCGAAGCACCTGGCCGAGAAGCGCGAACAGGACGGTTGGGAAACCTTCTCGCTGGTCGCGACGACGGTCGGCGCCATCCTGCTGGTGCTCGTCACGGCCGCTGCCGTCTTCGCCGAGCCGCTGGTGCATCTGCTGGTGCCCGGCTTCACGCCCGAGCAGGTCGAGACGTGCGTGGTCCTCACGCGCATCGTGCTGCCGGGCCAGTTGGCGTTCTACTGGGGCGGCTTGATCCAGGCCACCCTGATGGCCGACAACAAGTTCGGCGTGGTGGCGCTGGTGCCGCTCGTCTACAACGGCGCCATCATCGCCGGCGGGCTGCTGCTCGACCCGTTCGTGGGCATCGCCGGTTTCTCGTGGGGCGCCCTGGCCGGCGCCTTCCTCGGCGCGTTCGGGCTGCCCCTGTGGGCGCAGCGGCGACGCCTGCACTTCCACCTGCGCTTCGCCCTCCGCGACCCGCGCTTTCTGGACTTCGTGCGGGTCACGTTGCCCGTCATGATCGGCTTCTCGCTCGTCACCGTCGACGAGTGGATCGCGCGCTGGTTCGCCTCGTCGCAGGACGCCGGCGCGATCTCGTGGCTGAACAACGCCCGGCGCCTGATGATGGTGCCGGTATCCATCCTGGGCCAGGCGGCGGGCCAGGCCACGCTGCCCTTCCTGTCACGCCTGTGGGCCGAGGGGCGCACGGCCGAGATGGAGCGCCTGTTCCGCCGCACCCTGGACACCGTGGTCTTCGTCACCCTGGCCGCGTCGGTGTGGATGACCGTGTACGCCCTGCCCATCGTCCAGGTCTTCTTCGAGCGCGGCCGCTACCAGCCCGACGACGTGGCCATGACCGCCACCCTGCTGTCGCTGTTCTCGGTGGGCATCGTGGCGTGGGCGGTGCAGGCCATCGCGGCGCGCCTGTTCTACGCCCGCCACGACACGCTGACGCCCATGCTCATCTCGAGTGGTGCCGTGCTCGCGGCCCTGCCGATCTATGCGCTGCTGGCGCGCTGGATGGGAGTACCCGGCCTGGCGCTGGCTACGTCGCTGGGCATGTTCCTCACCGCCCTGGCCACGGTGGTCGTGCTGGTCCGACGCACGCACGCGTTGAAGGCGCGGCTCTTCCTCGCGGACGCCGCCCGCAGCCTGGCGGCGGCCCTGGCGGCTGGAGCCCTCGCCAAGGGCCTGCTCGCGCTCCTCGCGCCCCTCGGCCTGCCCGCCCTGGTGCTCTTGACCGCGGGCAGCGTGGTGTACGGGTCGACCGTGCTGGGGGCCGCGAAGCTGCTGGGCGTCGAGTCGGTCGACGAGGTGCTCGACAAGGTGCTACGGAAGCTTCGACGGGGTCGGACCTGATCTAGAGCGGAAAGCCCTCTTCGACCAGCAACACCGGGATGTCGTCGTCGACGGGATACGCCAGCGCGCCGTCTTCGCGGAGCAGCGCGGCGGAGAGAGGCTCGGTGCGCGCCTTGCCGGTGCGGTTCACGAGGGACCCCGCCTGCACGCGCGCGTTCAGCCCGGCGAGCTCGGCGGCGTCGGCCAGGCGCAGGCGTTGGCGGGTCTCGGGGCAGCGGATGAGCTCGAGCAGGTCGGACGGCGGCACGCGGGGCATCAGGGCTCCTCGGGCTCAACGTCGCCCAGCGGGAAGGGCTCGTTGGGATCGAGGATGCTGCGGATCTTGCGGACGCCGCTGACTTCCATCTGCCGAACGCGCTCGCGCGTGAGGTTCATGATCTCGCCGATGCGCTCGAGGGTCATGCCCCCCTCGTCGGCCAGATCGAGCGCGCAGGTGTGCGGCAACTCCCAGACCTCGAGATCGGGGAAGTTCAGCTTGATGGAGCCGGTCTCGGGGTTGACGTCGAGGTACAGGTGGTACTTGCAGCTCACGAACAGGCAGGGTCGCGCCGCCTTTTCGCAGTCGAGGCGGTGACGCGGCCGCTGGTAGTCGACCATGTCCGCGAGGCGCTGGCCTTCGACAATCTCGTCGCGCGTCAGCTTGCGGTTCGCGATGGTGCGCGCACGGCGTCGCTGAGTCTTCGGCGGGAACCGACGGGTCATCGGGAGCGGGCTCCCCTGCTGGGCGCGGGTGTCACTACCCACCGAGTCTAGACAACGGGGGTGAAAAGGCAAGCGTCGATTGGCGCGGCCGACGAGGACGGTTGCGACGGACCCTCGTCAGCGGCTCAACTGCACGGGGACGGGGCGGGAAACCCGTTGCAGGTCTTGCCGGAAGCCGGCGTACACATCGGCGTCGACGATCTGGGGCCGCACGCGGAAGCCCGAGGTCCACGTGACGCCGTCGTCGTCGCGGGCCAGCGCGGCGTGGCAGCTGAAGAACGCGTTGCGCTCGTCGAGGGGGGGCAGATCGACCGCGTGCCAGTCGTCGAAGCGAGCGCTGATCTCGACCGCCAGGTCGGAGTCGACCAGGATCGGGTAGCGGCGAGCCGCCGGGCCGCCGTACCGACGGAGCAGAGCCTCCGCGTACAACAGCGGCTCGACGCGCAGCGTCCCGTCAGGCCCCGGGGCGAGCGTGACCCGGCCCTCGACGCGGGCGCTGTCAGGGCGGAGGTCGACACGCACGCGCTCGGCGTGGTCGGCGACCGGCACGACCTCGGACACCAGCGTCGCGAACCATGTCGCGCGGGCCTCGCCGTCGGCGTAGGACGACAGCTCGCGCTCGAGCCACACGCGGTGGCCGCCGGTCGCGCTGACGGTGACCTTGCAGGTTCGCTCGCAGGCCAAGTCGACGCGCAGCAGATCGGTCTCGGAGGTGGTCTCCGGTGTGGTCAACCGGAAGGGTGCGCCGGGGAAGCCGAACGACCAGGCGGGCCGCCCCAGCAGGCGAGCGGGGAGCCAATCCCACGGCGTGGGTCGCGTCCCGGGGTCGAGCCAGACCACCCGCCCCCGCCCGATGTCGACGGCCACGACCGGGATCGGAAAGTCTTGCGAGCTGAAGCGCGCCGCCGAGGGCCGCTCGAGCTCGAGGGGGTTGACGAGGACCAACCGCGCCGGACGCCCCGCCGCTCGCAACATCGCGAGCAGGACCAGGGCCGGGTTGCCGCGACGCGTGCTCCAGGCCTCGTCGGCGGGGCGCATCGCGTAGGCCTCGGTCAGGGGCTCGATGCGCTCGCCGACCGCCGCCAGCGCCGCCCGGACCAGCCCCTCGGGATCGCCTGCGTGGCGTGCGGCCAGGTCGGCAGCCGCGCGCTGGAGCGCTCCCCCCACGCGGGCAACGCGCCACAGGTCGTCGTGCACGCGTCCCAGCGCCTCGCCCTCGTCAGCCCACGGATAGATGGCGACGTGCGTCCGCGCCGCGTCGGGCTGGAAGGCGTCGGGCTCGGTGACCAGCGGGGGGACACGGCGCGTACACCACTGCGAGTAGGCGGTCCCATCCGCGAGGTTGCCGCCCTTCTCGAACATCCACAGCGGGCCGCTCTCGACCTCGACGCCGGGTCGCGCCGCGGCGGGTCCGAGCACGGTGAAGCAGCACCGGGCGACCCGCAGCTCGCGATCCTGGAGGGAGACCGTGCGGAATGCGGCCGCTGGGCCGCCCCCCGGGACCAGGTCCTCGACCCACTCGAGCTCGATGACGTCGCCCGGTTCGAGGTCGGGGAAGGCGTGGACCGGGCTCGCGCCGTGCGTCTCGGGGAAGACCACGGAGTGATCGGGCTTGATGGCGCGCACGCGCAGGACCAGCGGCGCGCCGTCGGGGCTGAACTCGCCGAAGCGGCGCACGCCCTCGACCGTGTCGATGCGCACGGCGCGGTGCAGGTACAGGAAACGCCCGGTCGCGATGGCCTCCTGAACGAGCACCGTGCCCGGGGCCTCGCTCGGCGGCTCGTCGCGCGAGGCTCCGAGCAGCTCGTCGAGGGGTGTGCGCAGCGGATCCCAGAACGTGCGTTCTCCCAACACGGCCAGCAGCTCGTGGGCGTCGGCCGTGTCGAGCGCCCGCAACGTGGCCGGAAGTCGCTCGAGGCGCTGTTCGCGCACGAGATCGGCGCCGAGCACCGACGACGGCACGCCCCGCTGCACCTGCTCCTCGGGCGGCAGGGACGCGATCGGCGGCGTGGCGGGGGGCTCCCAAGGCAGGTTCCAGTCGGCCTGCGGCGTCAGGGCCGGCCAGCGCTCTGCCAGGCGGGAGCGCGCGCGGGCGGCCTCGGCGGGCATCGACGCGCGCTCCCAGGCGGCCGCGCGCGCCACGCCCCAGAGCGGCGACGCTGCGCCCCGAGCCTCGCCCAGGTCGAGATCGGCCAGCGCGCGTCGCAGGTCGAGCGACAGATCGTGGGCCCGCGCCAGCACCAGGTGGGCGAGCGCGAGCCCAGGCATCTCCTCGAGCGCCGACGTCAGCCCCAGCAGGGCCTCGCGCCGCGCGGCCTCGTCGTTGGGCGCTCGCTGCAGCCGAACGCCCGCCAGCAACACCCGGTAGGTGGGCCCCGGATGACGCGCCAGGACCCGCTCGGCCAGCTCGAGCCGGCCGGAGGCGAGGGCAAGCCAGGCGCACGCCCAGTCGTCGAAGGGCCCCGGCGAGGATCCCTCTGCCCCGCAGGACAACGGCTGGGCGCGACCGGGCAGGGGCAACAGCGTCACCCCGAAGTCGGCGTCCGGCGTGGCCAGGGCCAGCTGGACCTCGAGGGGCGAGCCAGCACCGTGAGCGGTGAGGTAGCGGACCGGCAGCGCGGCCTCGCCGGGAGGGTTCACGTCGAGCGGCCCCTCGGCCAGGCCCAGCAGCTTCACCGGGTTGCGGCTGCGCACCACCGCCAGCACGGCCGTCCCGGCGTCGAGCGTCGGGGCGAAGCGCAGCCGGTAGCGGCCGGGCTCCAGCCACGTCGGGAACGGCACGCCGTCGCTCCACTGCAACCGGCGGAGCCCGGTCTCGTCGACCGGCAAAGCGCGGTCGAAGGCAGCCAGCGACGGCCCCGGGAACGGACCGACCACCGAAAACGCGCCGTCGCGTGGCTTGACCTGATGTTCGAGCCCGTAGACCTCGAGCGGAAGCCCACCCGTTCGGTAGGCACTCTCGAGCACGCGGTGCCGGCGTTCCGCGAGGGCTCCCGCCAGCGGAGAGCGCCCGAGCCGCACCAGCACGTACCCCTGGGTAGCGGCGGGCCAACGGTGGAGGTCGTCGCCGCCCAGCAGGCGCTCGCCGATCTCGACCAGGCGGGTCTCGTCGACCCGAAGGTCCGCGCAGACGAAGGCTCCGAGCAATGCGCGGGGATCCCCGCCAGCGCCGGCGTCGAGCTCGCGACAGCCCTGTTCCAGGTTCCGTCCGACCTCGAGGTACCAGGCGCCCAGGGCCGCCTGTGCGTTGCCGGCCAACAGGGCGTCGGGGGGAACGGGGCGCAGGGAAGCCGAATCCCCCGCTCCGCGCGTGGACACGCAGGCGACCGAGACGACGAGCAGGAGCAGCAACGAGCCCCGGCGCTTCACCGCCCCCCCCTCTCCCAGGCCACGTCGGTCGGTTGCCCGACCCACGCGGTGCGCAGGACCTCGGCCTCCTTCGCCGGCAGATGACGGCGTTCCTGGCGATAACCCACGTGCAGGGCGACGATGCGGCCCTCGAGCTGCGTCTCGACCCTCAGTTGGGCACGCGACGTGGCGACCCGCCGGAACGGCGGCAGCGTGGCCACCTGCTCGGTCGGCAGGCTCGGCAGGCGGAAGGTGCCCTGGTACGTGTAGGGGAAGCCCTGACCCCAGGCGTCGAGCGTCTCGCGCAGCATGTGCGGGTCGCGCGCGAAGCCGCTGCAGCGCCGCCCCGTGGACGTGCCCGGCCCCGCCTGCGTGCAGAGCATGGCGTCGACGCCGCCCAGCGTCACGCTCAGGGCCGGGACGCGGCCCGAGACGTCCACGCGCGCCTCGGCCTGCTCGACCTCGAGGGAGGGGAAGAGCGCCCGCAGCAGATCGGCCAGCCCCTCCGCGCGCGCGGCGGGATCGTTCAGCCACTCGCGGAACGGAAACGCCAGCTCGCCGGTGAGCGTGAGCACCGCCTCGACGTGGAAGCGCCCGTCGCCGGCGGCCGACCACGCGACATCCTCGCGGAAGAGGTTGTCGGCGGGGTCCTGCTCGGGCAAGCGGTGCGGCGCCGTGCTGCCGTCGATGGCCAGCGCCGCGCGCCCCGCCACGTGGGCCGGCAGGAATCCGGGCGGCGTGCCGGAGAGCGTGGGATCGAGGTACCGGCCGTCTTCGGGCAGGTACAAGAGCAGGTGGTTGAACACGTCGAGCATGGGCAGGTCCGGGTCGAGCTGCACGCCATCGGTGCCGGCCACGAGCACCGGGACGGCGTGCACACCGATTTCGGCCAGCAGGGAGGCCAGCAGGGCCGACTTGTCCTTGCAGTCGCCGTACCCGCGGTGCAGCACCGTCTCGACCGGGTAGGGTACGTAGGCGTGCTCACCGAGCTCGACCCCGAAGTAGCGGATGTTGTCCGAGACCCAGCGGTGCAGCGCGGCCACGCGGTCCCCCGTGTGCGACAGCCCGGCGACGACGCGCCGCGCGAGCTCGGCCACCTCGTCGCGCCCGGTCAGTGCACGGGCGAAGCGCCCACCGTAGTCGTATCCGAGCTCGATCCACGACGCGTAGGTGGACCAGGCGGCGTAGTCGTCGTCGCCGCCTTCCCAGGCGGGCAGGTCGCGGCCCACGACCTCCCACGTCCGCGCGTCGCGATCGTCTCGCACCGTGCCCTTCAGGCGATCGTGCTTCGAGAACAGGCCGGTCTTCAGCACCCACCGCCGCGGAACCACGATCTCGGCGCGCGCGTCGAGCACCGGATAGTCGCGCCGGAAGAACACCAGGTCGGCCGGTCGCTCACGCTGGCCGGGCAATCCGCGCGACACGCGTAGCGCTTCGATGACGAAGACGTCGCCGGGCTCGAGGTCGCCGAGGGGCACCGAGACCTCTTCGGTCTCGTCGACCATCCCGTCGGGAGACGCGCTGGACGTCTCGACGCGGTCTTCGGGCAGGTCGACGACCCCTCCGGCGCGCTTCACGATCCTCAGGCGCGGCAGGGCCAGGGTCTCGGACCCGGCGTGGACCTGGAGGGTGTAGGCGGGCGTTCCGGTGAGGGGCCCGTCCAGGCGCGCGAGGACGACGCGCGTCCAGGTGCGGCTGGTTCCGTCGGACACCACCACGCGGCGCTGGCGCTCCTCGAGGCCGATCAGGCCCTTCGCCCCCGCCGCCTGCTGCTGCAGCCAGCGCGCGCGCAAGGCCTGGGCGTCGAGCGGGCCGAACGTGCCGTCGAGCCCATTCTCGACGCGGCCGAGCGCCAGGGCCAGCAGGCGAGCACGCTCGGACGACGGGTTCTGCTCGAGCGCCGCGTCGACCAACTGCAGCGCCTCGGCGTCACGCCCCGCCGCCCGCAGGATGACGGCCACGTCGAGGGACGTGCTGCCGCCGAGCCGTCGTGCAGCCGCCAGCAACGGCCCCACGTCGGCGTCGCCGCGCTCGCGGACCAGCGCGCGGGCCTCGGCCAGGTCGGCCTGCACCAGCCACGGCGCGACCCTTCGCAGGCGGCGGGCCAGGGCCTGCACGGCCCGCCCGTCGTTCTCGTCCTCGAGGCGCTCGAGCAGCGCCAGCGCCAGCTCGGGGTCCAGCCGCCGGGCCAGTCGCCCCTCGAGCCACGCCCGCCCCCGCCCCGCCTGGCTGCCCAACGACAGGATGCGCAGCACCCCCTGGCAGGTCCACCGTCCGAAGGACAGGCCCGGCGCCAGCAGCCGCTGCACCTCGTCGACCGCCGCCCGCGCCGCGCCCCGCTCGACCAGCAGCCCCAGGTACGACGCGCGCGCCTCGACGAAGTCGGCGTGGGACCGGAGCGCGAAGCGCAGGATCTCGGCCGCCGCGACCCCCTGCCCCGTTCGATCGAGCAGCAGCGCGAAGAAGAAGAGCGCCGCGGGCTCGTCGTGGCGCCGCGTGAGCGCCCGCGAGTCGTCGCGCCGCAGGATCAGGTTGCCGCAGAACGGATTGTCCGGTGCCTGGTCGAGCAGCAGCGCGGCGTCGCAGGCGTCGCCACCCGGCCCGGCGGCCACGCGTTCGAGCCGGGCCCGCGCGCCCTCGAGCCGGACGATGCCCCGCGGCGGACGCGCCGGAACAGACGTCGCCGCGGCCGGCTCGTCGGTCAGCCAGGGCCGATCGCTCCGCCACGCCGGACGCAGGGGTGCCTTGACGGGTCGCAAGCGCAGGTAGAAGGGCTCGAGCCCCGCCGCACCGCCGTCGGCGAACTGGATCTCGAGCACGTGCCTGCCCGCCGACAGGTCGAGTTGGGTCAACTCCCCGTCGGGGAGCAGGCGTCCCCGGGCCTCGCGCACGAGCAGGCGTTCGCCGTCGGCGCGCACCTGCGACCCCATGGGTCCGTCGAAGCCGACCGTCACGCGATCGGCTTCGCCGAGCTCGAACGCAACGCGGAACCGGCACGTGGCGCCCTGCGCCAACCCGGCCAGCCGATCGAGCGGTACGGGCTGGCTCCAGGGCGGCAGGGTCACGCGCACCGCCAGGTCGCTCTCGCCACAATCGAGCGTGCCCTCGGCCCACCACCCATCGACCGCAGCGAGCGCCAAGGCCTCGTCGACGGCCTCACGCTCGGCCGCCGCCTGGGACCGGACCAGGCCGATGACAGGCCCCACGGGCGCCGTCCCCGCTGCGCGCGCCACCCGGCCGGCGACGGCTTCGAAACGATCGGCGTCGATCCACTCGCGCCAGTCGCAGAGCCCCAGCCAGCGCGTCAGCCCCACGTCGGGGACGCGCGCAGCGCTCTCGACGGCCCGCGCGTGGCGATCGAACGCGGCCGCCAGCGGGGAGCCCGCCGCGAACGCGCCGGCCGGCGCGAGCAGCAGTCCGACCCAGAGCCCCAGCAGCCCACGCGACAACCCGGTCCTGGCGGCAGCGACGACGCGCATGATCTCCTGTCCGGCAGCGCCCCCGCGCGGGGTGCGCCAGCAAGAAAGGCTACCACCGAACCCGGGCCGCCGCAAAGCACGCATGGTGGCGCCGACGTTTCGAGCGGTCACGCGAGGCGAGCCAGAAGCGAGGGGACGTCGCGGGCTTCGTCGGGGCAGCGGATCGTCGTGATGGCGAAGGGGGGCAGGGGCTTGCCGTAGCGATCGGCCAGGAGGCGGTGTACGGGCTCGAAGACCACCGTCTGGAAGCCCGCCATCTGCTCGGGGGCGGCGTCGGCCAGCAGGACGAGCACCCCGGCGGAACGCGAACGCGTGACCTGGTCGTACAACCGGAAGCGCTCGGCCAGCTCGAAGCCCAGGGTCTGCCACACGTCGTCGGGGATTAGCCCCCCGTCGGGGGCGCTCTCGAACCCCACGCGCAGCACCAGCATGCGGCGGCCGTGCCGCGCCACGTAGTCGAGAACACGCTCGAACACCGTCAGGAACACGCGCATGGGCAGGACCCCGCGCTGGGTGCCGGGGCCGTGAGCCTCTTCGGCTCGGACGACCCGGTCGACCAGGTCGTCGAGCACGCCACCCAAGGGGCGGCTCGCGACGGGCGCCAGGCGCTCGCCGACCTCGGTCACCGGGATCGAGTCGGCGTCCCCGGGGCCGATGAGGAAGACGACGCGCGGCCCCGTCCCGTTGGGCTGGATCCGCGCCAGGACCTGGTCGGGCGGGAGCCCGTCGAACACGAACGGCGTGAACACGACGTCGGCGCCGGCGGCCACCGCGGCCGAGAGGTCGCCAGCGTCGCGGACCCGGGAGACCGCGGTGCCCCCGACCGACAGCAGCGTCTCGAGGCGTTGGCACGAGTCGTCGACGGCCGCCACGACGGCCCGCGCGATCGTCGCGCGACCAGCCAGCAGCGCCCGCACGCGAGTCGAGAGATCGCCGCGGCCGAGCGGCCTGGCCAGGAAGGCCGCGTCGCCGAGCGGCGCGTCCTCGCGCCCATTCGCGAGCCGGACGAGCAGGACCTCGGTGTGCGCGAGGCGCGAGTCGCGACGCCATTCGTACAAGCGCGCCCACCCTTCGGGCTCCGAGAACGGATCGAGGACGACCAGCGCCGGCAGCGCCTCACGCGCCCGTTCGACTACTTGCGCCGGCGCGCAGCGCACCACGGAGAAGCCACGAACCTTCAGGACCGTTTCGATGGCCCGCGAAGACCGCGCGAGCGCGACCAGAGCGCGCGGCCCGGCGCCTTCGTCGTTCTCCTCGATCAGGGGCAGGGCGGCCAGCGTGGCAGCGTCGGGGTCGGCGCCGAGCACGCCCGCCTGCAACGAGCCCCGCAGGGCCGCCGAGGCGGCGCAGTAGGCCGCCACGGCGTCGGCCAGGGGACCGGTGCGCGTCGAGCCGCGCGACCACTCGTTCAGCAGCGACTCGACGGCGACAAGGTGGTCGGGGAGGCTCTCGGCTCCTGGAGCAGACGAACGTACACGCCGGGCCACGGGGACTCACGACTGGTTCAACAGAGAGATTATCCCGCGTTCGAAGGAACGATTCAAGCGCGCGCACGCGCGGGGAAAAGAGGCGGCGGGAGGGACGCTACTCTTCGTCTTCCTCGACCATCTGCTTGCCGGCCTCGGCGACGATCTTCTCGCGCTGCTGCAGCGGCACCTCGTCGTAGTGCGAGAACTTCATGATGAACGAGCCGCGACCGGAGGTCATGGACTTCAGGTCGGGCGCGTAGCGCAGGGTCTCGACCATGGGGATCTGCGCGCGCACCACGTTGTTCTTGCCCTTCTCGTCGACGCCGGCGATGCGGCCGCGACGCGAGTTGATGTCGCCCATGACGTCGCCCAGGCTCTCCTTGGGCACCGTGATCTCGAGCTCCATGACGGGCTCGAGGATGGTCGGGTCGGCCTGCGCGGCGGCGAGCTTGTAGCCCTTCGAGCCGGCGATCTGGAAGGCCGCGTCGGACGAGTCGACGGGGTGGTACTTGCCGTCGAACAGGCGCACCTTGAAGTCGACGATGGGGAAGCCGGCCAGCGGGCCGCGCACCGAAGCGTTGCGGATGCCCTTCTCGACCGAGGGGATGAAGTTCCTGGGGATCGAGCCGCCGACGACGTTGTCGATGAACTCGAAGCCGGAGCCGCGCGGACCGGGCTCCATGTCGATGTAGCACACGCCGAACTGGCCGCGGCCGCCCGACTGCTTCTTGTGCTTCCCTTCGACGTTCGTGACCTTCTTCTTGATGGTCTCGCGGTACGGCACCTTGGGCATCGAGAGGTCGGCGTCGACGTTGAACTTGCGGCGCATGCGCTCGATGGCGATCTCGACGTGGATCTGGCCCAGGCCCGACAGCAGGAAGCCCTTCGAGCCCTCGTCGCGCGAGAGCTGCAGGGTGACGTCCTCGTCGAGGATCTTCTGGATGGCGGGGCCGATCTTCTCTTCGTCGGTCTGGGTCTTGGGGTTCACGACGAAACCGATGATCGGGGGCATCAGCTCGGGCATCTGCACCACGAACTTGCCCTTGCCGGTCGTCAGCGTGTGGCCGAGCTTGGTGTCCTTCAGCTTGACGAAGGTCACGATGTCGCCGGCGGCGGCGCCGCTCAGGGGCTCGAGCTTCTTGCCCTGGATCGCCTGGAGCGCCGCGAAGCGCTCGACCTGGTCGAGGCTGACGTTGTTGAACGAGCCGTCGCTGCCGATCTCGCCCGCGTACAGGCGCACGACCGTCATCTTGCCGGCGTAGGGGTCGACCAGCGTGCGGAACACGAAGCCGACCATGTCACCGTCGGCGGTCGGGACGATCTCGCCGAGGGTCTCGCCGTTCATGTCCTTGGCGGACAGCGCGCGGCGCTCGAGCGGGTTCGGGAAGACGTCGACGATGAAGTCCATGAGGGGACGCACGCCCAGGTTCTTGAGGGCCGCGCCGCAGAGCACGGGCACGAACGAGCCGGCCTTGAAGCCCTTGGCCATGCCGGCGCGGATCTCGTCGTCGGACAGCGTGCCCTCGGAGAAGTACTTGTCCATGAGGGCCTCGTCGCACTCGGCGACGCCCTCGATCAGCTGCACGCGGGCCTTCTCGAAGGCGTCCTTCAGGTCGGCGGGCACGTCCTGCACCGAGACCTCGCCGGCCTCGTTGAACATCAGGGCCTTGCCGGCGACCAGGTCGACGACGCCCTTCAGCTTGTCCTCGGCGCCGATGGGCAACTGGATGGGGGTCGCGGAGTGCGTCAGGTTCTCGCGCACGTCGGCCAGCGCCTTCTCGAACGAGGCGCGCTCACGGTCGAGCTTGTTGATGAAGATGGCGCGGGGCAGCTTCTGCTCGCCGATGATGCTCCACACCTTCTCGGTGCCGACCTCGACGCCGTCGACGGCCGACACGACCACGATGGCCGCGTCCATGGCCAGCGTCGTGATGGTGGCCTCGTTGATGAAGTTGAAATCGCCGGGGGTGTCGAGCACGTTGATCTTCTTCTTCTGCCACTCGACGAAGCCCACGCCCGTCGCGATGGACGAACGGCGGTTGATCGCTTCGGGCTCGAAATCGAACGTGCTGTTGCCCTCGTCGGGCTTCTGGAGACGAGGCGTCACCTTGGCGTTGAACAGGAAGGCGTCAGCCAGGGTGGTGGTGCCGGCGCCGCTGTGCGACAGGAATCCGACGTTTCGGATGTCCTGCGAGGCGATTTTCTTCATGGAGGCCTCTCCGCTTCGTGGTTTCGTCTGCTCACGCCCCCGAAGGGGTTCCAGGGGCAAGGCAGTGTTGCATACCCCGCTCATCCCCGTGAGTCAAGCGGAAAGAGGCCGTGCCGTCAGCGGTTCCGGACACTTGGAGGGAGGCCTCACGCCCTCAGGTCGGGGAAGCGGATCGCGGACTTTCGACCCGCGTGGTAGGCGACCTGCGCCTCGCGCTCGGCCGGGCGATGCCGCGCGACCGAGCCCCGCAGGAACCCCTGGAACGCCTCGGACGCCACCTCGCTCGCCGGGGGCAGGTCGATGGTCGAACCGACGAGCCCCGTGACGTCGGGCAGGTGCGACGCGTCGAAGGTCAGGCCCTGCTCGAACCACGACAACGCGAACACGAACGACAGGCGCGGGCGCGGCAGCATCTCGAGGGTGCGGCGGAACAGCAGGTAGTCCCGACCCTGCATCTGGACCGCGAGCAAGGGACGGCCGTCGGCCGCCGGCAGCGTGCCCACGGGCAGCGCGGCGGCGCCCAGCAGGTCGGCCAGCACAGCGGCCAGGGGCGCCGACTCGCGATCGATCGGCAGGACGCGCCCGGGCGCGATCTGGAACGTCTCGAGCAGCCCCAGGAGCCGCGCTACCGTGACGCCCAGGTGGTCGACGCCGACGTGCACACCCACGCGCGGGGGTACGGCCACGCCATCATCACCGGAGCTGCCGAGCAGCACGCGTCCGAGCCCCTGGCAGAACGCGGGCTTGAGGTTCGGTCCCTCGCCCTCCTGCCCCGGCACGACCATCGGCAGGCTCTCTCCCGACTCGAGCAGGCGGCGGCGGCTCTCGAGCAGGTCGAGCATGGCCGCGTCGCAATGGGTCAGGCGGAAGTGCGCGGCCTCCTCGCGGGCGTCGGCGGTCTCGGCCAGCACGTCGTGCAGCTCCCAGCCCCGGGGGTCGTCGCGCTCCTTCTCGAGGAACTCCTGGATGGCCACCATGCCCTCGCGGGCGCGACCCTCGGTCTCGAAGGAGCAGGCCACGTGGAACAACGGCGAAGGATCGGTGCCCAGCGAGGCGGCGCGGCGGAGCGCCCGGCGCCCGTCGTCGGCGCTCCCCATCTCGAGCAGCGCCAGGCCGTACTCACGCCACAGGTCGGGGCTCTCGCCCACCTTCAGCGCGCCCTCGAACGCGCGCACGGCCTTCTCGTACTCCTCGAGCCGCGCGTGGGCCAAGCCCAGGAGGTAGGCCGCCGTGAAGCTCTTCTTGTCGCGCTCGACGGCCTGCTGGATCAACGGGAGCGCCCCGGCCGCGTCGCCCTCGGCCAGCAGGCGCCCGCCGTCGTCGAGCAGCTTCTCGATCGAGGCGCCGTCCATCAGCAGTACGCGGGGTCGCGATAGACCCCGAGCTCTTCGCGGAAGATGTCCGAGATCTCGCCCAGCGTGACGTCGTCCTGGACGGCGTCGACGATCACCTCCATGAGGTTCGCCTGGCTGCGGCACGCGGCGTGGATGCGCTCGAGCGCCCGCGCGGCGCGCTCGGCGTCACGGGTGCGCTTCAGCTCTTGCAGGTGAGCCTTCTGGCGGTCTTCGACCTCCTGCCGGATGTGCAAGAGGGGGATCTCGGGGTCGGCCCCGTCGCGGTACTTGTTCACGCCCACGATGACACGCTGCCCGGCCTCGATCTGGCGTTGGAACTCGTAGGCCGCGTCGGCGATCTCGCGCTGGGGGTAGCCCTGCTCGATGGCGCGCAGGATGCCGCCCAGGTCGTCGATCTTGCGGATGTAGGCCATGGCCTGTTCTTCGATCTGGTCCGTGAGCTTCTCGACGTAGTAGGCGCCGCCCAGGGGATCGACCACGCTGGCCACGCCGGTCTCCTCGGCGATGATCTGCTGCGTACGCAGCGCGATCTTGCACGCGGCCTCGGTGGGCAGCGCGTACGTCTCGTCGAGCGAGTTGGTGTGCAACGACTGCGTGCCGCCGAGCACCGCGGCCAGCCCCTGCAACGCCGTGCGCACCACGTTGTTGTAGGGCTGCTGGGCCGTCAGGCTGACACCGGCGGTCTGCGCGTGCGTGCGCAGCAGCCAGCTCTTCGGATCCTTCGCACCGAAGCGCTCCTTCAGCGTGCGCGCCCAGATGCGGCGGGCGGCGCGGAACTTGGCGATCTCCTCGAAGAAGTCGTTGTGTACGTCGAAGAAGAAGCTGAGGCGCGGCGCGAACTCGTCGACCGCCAGCCCGGCCTCGAGGCCCGCCTGCAGGTAGCCGATGCCGTCGGCCAGGGTGAACGCGAGCTCCTGCACCGCCGTCGCGCCCGCCTCGCGGATGTGGTAACCGCTGATCGAGATGGTGTTCCAGCGCGGCAGGTGCCGGGTCGAGTACTTGAGCACGTCGACGATGATGCGCATCGCCTGGCGGGGCGGGCTGATCCACTCCTTCTGGGCGATGTACTCCTTCAGGATGTCGTTCTGGGTCGTGCCGCCGATGCAATCGAGCGCGATGCCGCGACGCTTCGCCATGGCCGCGTACATCGAGATGGCGACGATGGCGGTGGCGTTGATGGTCATGGAGGTCGTGACCTTGTCGAGCGGAATGCCGTCGAACAGGCGCTCCATGTCGGCCAGACAGGCCACCGACACGCCCTCCTTGCCCACTTCGCCCAGGCTCATGGGGTGGTCGGGGTCGTAGCCCATCAGGGTGGGCATGTCGAAGGCGGTCGAGAGCCCCGTCTGGCCCGCGTTCAACAGGTACTTGAAGCGTGCGTTGGTGTCCTCGGGCGTGCCGAAGCCCGCGAACATGCGCATGGTCCACAGGCGGCCGCGGTACATGCTGGGGTGCACGCCGCGCGTGTAGGGGTACTCGCCCGGCAAGCCGAGCTTCTCGAAGTAGGCCGCGTCGGGCTCTGCGGGGAAGTAGCAGGGGGCCACGTCGATGCCCGAGTGGTTGCGGTACAGGGCGTCGCGCTGCGGCGCCGCGGCGATGCGCTTCAGGTAGGCCTCGATCATGGGGTCTCCTCCCGTACGACGAACAGCCGGCGCACGAAGACCTGGACCAGGGCGTCGAGGTCGGCGGCGGCGATGCGATCCTCGAACATCGAGAGCAGGCGGCCGCTCTCGATCCACACGTCGGCGTGCTGGTAGTCGCGGTCGGTGGTGACGGACAGCACGAAGCGCCCGCCGTCGGGCTCGAGGCGCAGCACCAGCGTACGCGACAGGTGGCGCCAGCGCATCCGCGTGCCTCCGGCCTCCTCGACCGGGTCGACGACCAGGCCCGCGCGCTCGGCCACGTACGCGACGGCCTGGGCCATCCGTTCCCGGGTCTCGGCGAAGCGCGCCTTCAGGACCTCGGGATCGCCGGCCGCGGTGGTGCTCGCGGCGGCGGACTCGGGACTCGCGCGCAGGTCGTCGACCAGCTTGTCCTTCCAGTCTGCCATGGGGATCCCCTGGGGTCGTGGACCGGGCGCGGGCGCTCACTCGTTCGTCGGGAGCGCGCCCACCAATGGACGGTATACCACCAGCCGACCCTTCCTGCCAAGGGTGGCCGACCGGTTCAGGACCCCCAGGCTGTTCTCGAGCGTGTTCTCGACCCAGATGTGCCGAAACCTCAGCCCGCGCGCCAGGAACCAGAGGCCCAGGCGGTTGTGGGAGTCGGCGCGCGAGTCGAGCACCAGCCGGTAGCCGTCGTCGTCGAGCTCCTGGACCTCGGCCACCGTGCGGCTGACCGAGTGCGAGCCCGGGATGGCCACGACCAACGCGCGCACGGGCAGCATGGGCGCGATGCGCTCGCGGAAGGCGTCGAGCTGGTCGAGCGACAGGTGCAGCAGCGTGCGCTCGAGGATCTCGGCCAGGTTCGGGGGCGTCAGCTTGCCGAGCGCCAGCAGCTCGTCGGGCTCGAGGAAGAACCAGATGCGATCGGAGACCTGGTCGAGGAAGCGGAACGTGGCCCCGTCGAGCGGCTGGCCGCGCAGGTCGGCCACCAGGCCGTGTCGCGCCAGCGTGGGCTCCAGCGTGCGCGCCAGCGCCTCGGGCTGGTCGAGGCCGAAGGGCAGGACGCCCGCCAGCGGCGGCTCGAGGAACCAGTCGTCGTCGAGCGGCCCGGTGGGGATCAGGCTGAGCCAGGCCGAGAAGGCTCCCTGCAGGCGCGTGACCTGCACGATGGGCAGCGGCACGGCCGAGATGAACTCGCCCCCGAGGAGCGTGGCGGGATCGATGCCACGCTGCTCGGCCAGGGCGTCGACCAGCGACAGCGCCACCGCGAAGCGGAGGTCGAGGTTCGACTTCGAGAACAGGTCGTCGAGCACGGCCTCGACCGACGGGATGTCGGCCACCGGCAAGTCCTTCAGGAGTGTGTGAAGGCGCCCCTCGATCTTGGCGATCTCCTTGTCGACCGAGGCGAACTCCTTCACCTCCTCGACGCGCTTCAGCGGGTACTTGGCCTCGCCGACCGTCGCGTCGTTCAGGATGATGCGGCTGCGAATGACCACCCAGCCCCGGCGACCACGCAGGGAGGCGAGCTCGATTCCGGCGATGGACATCAGTGGTCTTCCTTGATCTTGTATTCCTTGACCTTGTACAGCAGCGCCTTGTGGCTGATCTCGAGCAGCCGCGCGGCCTGGCTCTTGTTGCCGCGTGTGCGCTGCAGGGCGCGGCGGATGAGCTGCTCCTCCATGGCCTTCGAGGTGCGCTTGATCGACAGGTCGCTCTCGTCGAGCGTCTGGAACACGCGGCTCGGCGGGGCGAAGAACTTGTCGGGCAGCACCTCCTCGGTGATGACGTCGCCCTCGGACAGGATGTAGGCGCGCTCGATGGTGTTCTCGAGCTCGCGCACGTTGCCCGGCCAGGGATAATCGAGGAAGAGCTTCATGACCTTGGGGCTCACGCGCAGCACGCGCCCGCCGCCGTCGGTCTCGTGCTCCTCGTCGTACTTCTCGGCGAAGCGATCGAGGAAGTGCTGCACGAGCAGCGGCAGGTCTTCCGTGCGCTCGCGGAGCGGCGGGATCACCAGGTGGATGACGTTCAGGCGGTAGAACAGGTCCTCGCGGAAGGCGCCGGCCTCGATCTCCTTGGTCAGGTTCTTGGAGGTGGCGGCGACCACGCGCGCGTCGATGGGCCGCGAGCGGGTCTCGCCCACGCGGCGCACCTCCTCCTCTTGCAGCACGCGCAGCAGCTTGACCTGCAGCATGAGCGGCAGCTCGCCGATCTCGTCCAGGAAGAGGGTGCCGCCGGAGGCCTCCTCGAACAGGCCGGTCTTCTCCTTGACCGCGCCGGTGAACGAGCCCTTGGCGTGGCCGAACAGCTCGCTCTCGAGCAGGTTCTCGGGAATGGCGCCGCAGTTGACGGCCACGAACTTCTGCTTGGCGCGCGGGCTGTTGTAGTGGATGGCGCGCGCGAAGAGCTCCTTGCCGGTGCCGCTCTCGCCCGAGACCAGCACGGTGGACTTGTAGGCGCAGATCTTCTGCACCGTGCCGAAGAGCTCCTGCATGCGGCGGGAGCGCGCGATGATGCTCGCGAACTCGTACTGCCCCTTCACCTCCTCGCGCAGGGTGCGGTTGTCCTCCTCGAGGCGCACCTTGTCGTCGAGCTTGGAGATGGCCAGCAGCAGCTCGTCGGGCTTGAAGGGCTTCGAGATGTAGTCGTAGGCGCCGAGCTTCATGGCCTCGACGGCCGAGTCGATGGTGCCGTAGGCCGAGATCATGATGACCGGCGTCTCGACCCCGTAGGTCAGGAACGTGCGCAGGAACTCGATGCCGTCCATCTCGGGCATGGCGATGTCGGAGACGATCAGGTCGACGGCGTGGGTGCGCAGGTACTCGAGGGCCTTCTTCGGCTCGTAGAAGGTGGTCGGCTCGTAGCCCTCCTTCTTCAGGATGAAGGAGAGCATGTCGGCGTAGCTCTTCTCGTCGTCGAGCACGACGATCTGCTGGATGCGGCGGTACGCCATGCCTCGGGCCTCCGGGTAAAGGCCAATCTACCGGATCTGCGGGGGGGTGGCAACGGGCACGTACGGCCGGGCGGCCGCTCGGTCACTCGGACGCGCGCTCGACGTCGAGGTAGAGGTAGTGGCCTTCCTGGCGGTACAGGAAGCTGCCGGCCTGCTTCAGGCGGATGTGGATCTCGGCGCCCTTGCCGCGCACCTCGGGGACGACCCGCGAGACGCGCGTGTTGAAGTCGCCCGTGACGATCTCGCGCTCGGTGTTCTTGTCGTGGAACACCGTGTTCTCGAAGACGATCACGATGTGCGTGGGGGTCTTCTGGAGCACGGTGAAGACGGGCATGTGCGAGGTCTGGACGAAGACACGCGAGAACAAGCGGCGGTGCTGGTAGCCGACCCACACGATGGTGTTGGGCTGGCCTTCCGGGACCCGCAGCACCTCGAGCTCGTCGCGCACGCGCGGGATGATGCCCTGGTAGGGGCGGTTCCCGTACAGCGCGTTGTCGTCGTCGACGAAGACCTCCTTGAAGCCCTCGAGCTCCCAGTACTTCTTCTCTTGCGCCTGGCCGGCTTCGTCCTTCTTCTCGTCGGGGTTTCCGGTGACCCAGACGGCCTGGGCCCGGAGCGGCAATGCGACCAGAAGGGCGAGCAGCACGATCGTGAGCCGGGAACATCCGGCCATGCGCAGCCTCCGCGAGCGGATCCTTGCCGGCCCGATTCTACAGGGCCCTCGGAGGGGCGCAACTTTTTCGCCTCCCCTCCGAAGGAGTTGCACGAGCGAGTGGATTGGACTAAACCCCGAGGGCGATCGAGGCGCGGAGGGAGACCATGGCGGTGCGACGGTTCGACGCGGTCGTCGTAGGCGGCGGCACGGCGGGGGCGGCCTCGGCCTGGGCGCTCGCGAGCCGCGGTCTTTCGGTGGCTCTGGTCGAGGCGCGGCCGCTGGACGAAGCGGGCGTGCGCTGGGTCGTGGGCCTGCCCGCGTGGGTGTTCGACACCCTGGGCGTGGCACGGCCCGCGGGTCCCGAGCTGATCGAGCCGGGGGCGCGCACCCACTTCGGCACGCTCTCGGGCAACCGGGTGTTCACGCTGGAGGCCGCCGCCAACCCCATGTGGACGCTCGACGGCTCGCGGCTGACCACGCGGCTGCAGGGGCTGGCCCTGGGGGCGGGCGTGGTGCCCTTCGAGCGAGCGCGGCTCGGCGACGTCGTCTTGCGCGGCCACCGGCCCGTGGCGCTCGACGTGAGGCTCCCCGACGACCGTGGGGTGCGCTTGCAGGCGCCGCTCTTCGTCGACGCGTCGGGGGTGGCCCAGGCCCTGCTACGCCGCGTGCCGGCGCTCGCCGTCGACTGCCCCGTGCCCGGGCGCCGCGAGTACTGCTCGGCCCTGGCGGCCTCCTGCTCCATCGCCAGCGCCGGCGGGGCCCTGTCCTTCCTCGAGCGACGCAGCGCGCACCCCGGCGAGGCCGTCAACTGGTTCGGGGTCGAGGGCGGCTACTCGACCGTGCTCCTGCAGGTCGACACGCGCCTGGCCCACGCCCACGTGGTCATCGGCGTGACGGCGGGCCGGCCCTACCGCACGGCGACCGAGGTGTTCGACGACCTGCGGCGCCGCGAGCCCTGGCTCGGCCCCCGCACGTCCAGCGGCGTGCGCGCCATCCCGCTGCGGCGACCCTACGAGCGGCTGGCCGCGCCCGGGCTGGCGCTGGTCGGCGACTGCGGCAACATGGTCTACTCGGCCCACGCGAGCGGCGTCGGCATGGGCCTGGTGGCCGCACGCGCGCTGGCCGACACGGCGGGCGGCGCCTCCGATCCCGGCAGCCTGGCGGCCACCTGGGCCTACTCGGCGGCCTTCCATCGCAGCGTGGGCGCGCGGCTCGGCGGCATGGACGTGCTAAGGCGCCTGTTCCGCAGCCTGACCGGGGCCGAGTCCGATCGCCTGCTGGGGGCCGGCTTCCTGGCACCCGACGCCACGCGCACCGGCCTCGCGCTCTCCGAGCCCGTGCCGTCGCTGCGGGACGCCGCGTGGATCGCGCGCGCCTTCGTGCGGGCCCCCGCCTTGGGAGCCAAGGTGGCGCGCGCGGCGGTGCGCATCCCGGCCGTCATGGCGCTGCACAAGCGCTACCCCGCCACGCCCGACCGGCGCGCGCTGGTGCCCTGGTCGACCGCGATGGCCCGCATCGCGGGCGTGATGCCCGACGTGCAGTAGCATGTCGCCGCCGTATGTTCGCGTGAGCTTCGACCAGGGCTCCGCCCCGTGGCTCGCGTGGCGCACGGGGGGCATCGGCGCCTCGGACGCCCCGACCCTCCTCTGCGAGAACCCCTGGAGGTCGCGCACCGAGTTGCTGTCCGAGAAGTGCGGCCGGGCCAGGCCCGTGCCCACGAGCGCGGCCATGGCGTTCGGGACCCGCACGGAGCCGGAGGCACGCGCCCGCTACATCGAGGCGGTGGGGGTGCCGGTCGAGCCGGCCTGCCTGCAGAGCACGGCCCAACCCTGGCTGCGCGCCAGCCTCGACGGCTTCTCGGCCGACGGTGCCCGGGTCGTCGAGATCAAGTGTGGCTGGAACCTGTACCAGACCACGGCCAACTCCGGCCAGCCGCCGCGCCACGTGGTGGGCCAACTGCAGCACATCCTGGCCGTGACCGGCCTCGACGCCATCGACTTCTGGTGCTACCTGCCCAAGAAGGCACCCGTGCTGGTGACGGTGCCGCGCGACGAGGCGTACATCGATCGACTCCTGGCGGAGGAGGCGGCCTTCTGGGCCGAGGTGGTGGCGGAGCGTTCGCGGCGCTAAAACCTGATATACTGGTGCGTGCTCCGACAACTGGAGGGGCTGGATTGTTCGTCGCGTCGCGAATCTTGGCGCTGGTGGCCGCTTCGATAGCCCTGTGTTCGTGCATCCACCGCGACCCCTGCAGCCTCGAAGTTCCGGTTACCGACGAATTCTGCTCGCGCCTGCTCGGTGCAACCAACGCCAACGGCGCCGCGGTGATAGGCCGGCTTGCCGCGACCTACGAAGAATTGCCCTGCTACCGCTGCGGGGAAGATCCGATGCCGACGGCCGATGACCCTACGCCTTACGAGCCAGAAGTGTGGATGCTCCGGTTCGACGTCCAGGTCGACCAAGTCCTTTACGCGGCGATGGCGGAAACGCCGGACCGCTTCGTCGTCTACGATGGCGCTGAGTGCCTGCGGGTGCCGCCCGACGAGATCTTCGAAACGTCTTGGCATGCAAGGTGCCGCTCGACGCTGGACTCCGTGACCATCGGCCGAAGCGCGCTCTGGCTGCTGGAGCTGGCAATCCCTGGCGACACGTACTACCTGGCCTCGCGCTGCCACGACCGCCACGACCCCGACGTGGCCGTCATCTGGCAGCCGACGACGGCCTGTTCGTCCCCGATTCTACGCGAAGAAGGCCAGGACCAATGGTTCCTGGGAACGGGCTTCGCGGTGTCGACCGGGGAGCTGGTTGCCATCATCGCGGCTGCCGGACAGGACGCGAGCGCGCCTGTTCCCGACTACGGAGCCGACGTGTGTCGCTCCTGGATCGAGCAGGTCACGGGCCGCGCGGTCCCCACCACGGCTGGTGGCTGTGAGTAAAGTTTCTGGCGGCCTCCCCGCGCTCCTCCCGTTGCGAGCCGATCGAAGTTGACGCTTTAGATTTTCATGAATATCTTAAGCGCATGTTTGAACGCCGCCTAGTCCTCGACCCTTCTCCGACCGAGAGCTTCTTCCTGTGGGGTCCCCGCCAGACAGGGAAGTCGACGCTCCTTCGCGCAACGTATCCGAACGCCCACTGGATCGACCTGCTGCGCTCCGATCTCTATCGGCGATACCTCGAACGTCCGGCGCGGCTTCGCGAGGAGTTGCAGGCCATGGACCGGCCGAACCTCGTCGTGATCGACGAGGTTCAGAAGGTACCGGACCTGCTGGACGAAGTTCACCTGTTGATCGAGACCCGAGGCATCCCGTTTGCCCTGTGTGGGTCGAGCGCGCGCAAAGTGCGGCGTGGCCATGCCAACCTGCTGGGTGGAAGGGCGGTCCGCCACGAGCTGCACGGGCTGGTCTCGGCCGAAATCGGCGCAGGCCTGGATCTGGTGCGCCTGCTCAACCACGGCTACCTGCCGCGTCACTACTTGGCGGAACAGCCGCGCCGTCTGCTCGACGCCTACGTCTCGGACTATCTCAAGGAAGAGGTCGCGGCCGAGGGCCTGGTGCGCAATCTGCCTGCCTTCTCCGGCTTCCTGGCAGCGTCCGCCCTGTCCGACGCCGAACCGGTCAATTTCTCGACGATCGCGCGCGATTGCGGCATCTCGGGGCCGACTGTCAAAGAGTACTTCCAGATCATGGTCGACACGCTATTGGGCCACTGGTTGCCCGCCTTCACGCGTCGCCCGAAGCGACGCCAGCGCTTGGCGCCAAAGTTCTATTTTTCGGACGTGGGCGTCGTGAACCACCTGGCTCGTCGAGGTCGCGTAGAGCCCGGCTCCGAGCTCTTCGGCAAGGCCTTCGAGAACTGGATTCACCATGAACTGTCGGCTTGGCTCGCCTACACCGGCTCACCCGCCGACTTGTCGTACTGGAGCCTCACGACCGGCGGAGAGGTCGACTTCATCGTGGGCGACATGGAGTTGGCCCTGGAAGCCAAAGCCACGTCCCGCGCGACGAGCGATCACCTGAAGGGCCTTCGTACCTTGACGGAGGATCACCCCGAGGTCAGGGCCCGCTGGCTGGTGTGCCTCGAAGACACGCCGCGCCGCACGGATGACGGCATCCTGATCCTTCCAGCCACCACGTTCGCCGAACGGTTGTGGAAAGGAACCTGGTCGGTAGCCGCCTGACCACGCTCTCCGCAGCTCACCCGATCATCCGCCGCACCAGCCCCTTGCCCACGCCGATGGCGCCCTCGGGGCAGATCTCCTGGCACACGAAGCAGTGGATGCACGCACCGCGGAAGATGGTCGGGGCCTTGGCGCCCTCGGGTAGGGCCATGGCCGTGGCCGGGCAGTGGGTCACGCACAGCTTGCAGGCCGTGCAGGCGCTCTTCTTGATCACGGGCCGGGTCTCCATCAGGCGGCGCGTGAGGCTCTGGAACGGAGCGGGGACCGGATCGCCGGTCACGGGCTTCGCGAAGCGGAAGTTCGGCACGCGCAGCTCGGCCAGGGGCGGGCCCTGGTAGAGGGGCGGCGCGAAGGCGACCGGACCGCCGTTCACCTCCCACTCGAGGCGCAGCGTGGCCAGCTCGCTGGGCGGGAAGCCCACCACCTCGCACAGGAACTGGTCGAGGGCGGTCATGTCCGGCGAAGCGGCCAGCAGGCCCACCGCGCGCGGATCGCCGGCGCCGGGGCCGTTGCCCTCCATGGCCACGACGGCGTCGGCGATGGAGAGCGCCGGTGCCACGCGGAGGGCCACGTCGTTCAGCATGCGCCCGAACTGCACGGGGTCGCGACCCGCCTCGAGGTGCCAGGCCGCCTTGCGCAGGCCCACCACCGCGCCGAACGTGTTCTTGGTGGCCAGGGTCAACGCCATGAGCGCATGGGTCTTCAGCTTGCAGAGGTTCAGCACCACGTCGGCCTCGACCACGGCGCGCGCGAGCTCGAGCTTCTTGTAGACGCGGCCGGCGGGGTTCTCGACGGTCACCGGATCGTCCAGGTCGACGACCTCGACGCCCAGGCGGGCCAGGGGCTCGAGCAGGCCGAGCTTCCTCGCCACCGCGCGCCCCGAGTGCACGCCCGGGGAATCGCCCACCACCACGCGACCGGCTCCCTCGGCCAGGGCAGCCTCGACCACCGCCAGGATGACCTCGGGGTGCGTGGTCACGGCCTGGTCGACGCGCGCCGTCTTCAGGAAGTTCGGCTTCACGAGCACGCGGGAGCCCAGGCGCACGAAGGCACCCAGGCCGCCGAGCGGCGCCAGCACCTCGCGCAGGGCTGCGCGGACGCGGTCGGGCGAATAGTCGGGGCAGCGGACGGCCGAGACGACGGTGGAAGAGCGACGGGCCACGCGAACACCTCCCTGACGACGCCGACGATCGCACGCAGGCCGGACGGGTGCAACGGGATCGTGCGGCCCCGAGGCCCCGAGCGCAGCCAAACCCAGGAATTGACACTCGGTGCCAGTTTGTGCCAAGGTGATCGGGTCACCGGATCCGGAGGCCCCCCGTGAACCTGCCGAAGCAAGGCCTGGACCGCGCCGTCCTCGAGGCGCGCCTGGAGGAGATCGCCGCGCACGACCTCGACTGGAGGAGCGGCCGCGTGTTCGCCTACGTGTACGACGACCTGCGCGGCGCGCGCGACGTGGGCAAGGCCGCGTACATGCGCTTCCTGACCGAGAACGCCCTGGACCCGACGGTCTTCCCGAGCGCGCTGCGCTTCGAGACCGACGTGGTCGACGTGTCGCTCCGGCACCTCGGCGCGGGGACCGGCGCCGCGGGCACGTTCACGAACGGCGGCACCGAGTCGATCCTGCTGGCGGTCAAGGCCTGCCGCGACCACGCCCTCGCTACGCGACCGCGCCTGAACCGGCCGCAGATCGTGCTGCCCGACACGGCCCACGCCGCGTTCCACAAGGCGGCGTCGTACCTGGGGCTCGACAAGGTGGTGGTGCCGACCGACCCGCACACCTTCCGCGCCGACGTCCAGGCCATGCGCGACGCCGTCACCGACCGCACCATCCTACTGGTCGGCTCGGCGCCGTCCTACGCCCACGGCGTGATCGACCCCATCGCCGACCTGGGGGCGCTGGCCCTCGAGAAGAAGCTGTGGCTCCACGTCGACGCCTGCGTGGGGGGCTGGCTGTTGCCGTGGTTCCGCCGGCTGGGCGCGCCGGTGCCGGCCTACGACTTCGGCGTGCCCGGCGTCACGTCGATGTCGATGGACCTGCACAAGTACGCGTTCTGCCCCAAGGGCGCGTCGATCGTGGCCTACCGAGACCGGACCTTGCGCTTCTACCAGCACTTCGCGTGCGCGCAGTGGTCGGGCTACACCATGATCAACCCGACCATCCAGAGCTCGAAATCGGTGGGCCCCATGGCCTCGGCGTGGGCGGTGCTGAACCACCTGGGCGACGCCGGCTACGAGGCCATCGCGAGGGAGACGCTCGAGGGCACGCGCAAGCTGGTGGCCGGGCTGCGAGCCATCGACGGGCTGCGCGTGCTGGGCGAGCCCGAGTTCTCGCTGGCGGCGGCGGCGGCCGAGGGCTTCAGCGTGTTCCACCTGGTCGACCTGATGCGCCGCCGCAAGTGGTACGTGCAACCCCAGCTGCGCTTCAACGCGTCACCCGAGAACGTGCACTTCTCGCTGCACCCCGGCAACGTGCGCCACGTCGACGCCCTGCTGGCCGACCTGCGCGAGGCCGTGCCGGTGGCGCGCGCGAAGCCCGTGGGTGTGAAGGCCAAGGCCGTGAAGCTCCTGTTCCTGGCAGGCACGCCGCGCTTCAGCGACGGGCTGTTCCGCAAGCTGCTGGCGCTGGCCGACGTAAAGGGCAGCGAGCTGCCGGGCGACATGGCCGACATCAACGAGATCCTGAACTCGCTGCCCCGCGACGTCACCGAGAAGCTGCTGACCGCCTACATCAACGAGCTGTACGGCGCGGGCCACGCGGCGTCGGGGGTGCCGGACGAGCCGGGCGCCGAGGCCCCGCACGAGGACGAGGAGCCGACCAACGGGCACGCCACCGCTTCGACCCTGCCGCCGCGCCTGGCCGCGCTCGACGCGGCCCTGCGACGGCTCCCCACGGGCGATCGGGTCGCCGACGAGCTGGCCCGCGTCGGCGCGCTCCTCGCGACGCGTTTTCCGTTCCTGCGCCGGCATCTCCGCGGCGATTGACAAGCGCGCGAGGCCAAGCGAGACTCGCTCGGCGACAGAGGGAGGGTACCATGCGTCGATTCACGTTCACCGTCCTCGTGCTCGGGCTGGTCGTCGGCGCGTGGCAGGGCCCGGCCTCGGCCGAAGAGACCGCGGGGACGGTCACGGCCGGCAACGCCTCGAACACGGGGCTGCACACTTGGATCGACTTCGTCTCGACGTCCCGCGGCAAGCAGATCCGGCACGGCGACGCCATGGTCCGCCGCCTGGCCAACTCGGGCAACTTCGGCTTCACCTGGGCCAACGACCTGCTGGCGGTGCGCGTCACCGACAGCCTGGCCGAGTACGGGCAGTTCACCGCGGCGGGTGGCAAGGCCCTGATCAACATGATCTCGCCGCTCACCAATCCCACCGCCGTGTTCTCGGTGCGCCCGGTGAAGATGCTGCGCTTCGACGTCGAGGCCGACCTGCTGTGGGCCTTCGACATGCAGAACGGTCCCGGCGACTTCTCGTACACGTCGGTGTTCGGGGGGGCCTTCGCCGTGTGGGAGCCCCTGGCCCGCTTCGTCGGCGACCAGCCGCTCCTCGAGGTGGCGCTCGGCGCCAAGGGCGGCAAGGCCTGGACCGACGCCGACCAGGCGCCCGCGGGCCAGGAGTTCAAGGGCTCGCGCCTCCTGACCGGGCTGCGCTTCAACCTCGTGCTGCCGATCCGCGCGGCCCTCGGCCCGTGGACCGACGCCGGCCTGTACCTCGGCGCCGGCTACTTCGTCGACCCCATCGGCGACTACGACGCCGGCAAGATGTTCAAGATGGCCGACGTCGAGTGGACGCTCGGCATGCGCTGGTTCATGTAGGCTTGGTCGACGCCGCCCTCCCCGACATCCTCGCCCTCCTCCACGACCGTGACGTGGTGCTCGAGGCGCCGCCCGGTACCGGTAAGACGACGCGCGTTCCCCCGGCCCTGTTGGCCGGCCGGGCGGCCGACCGGCCCGAGATCGTCGTCCTGGAGCCCCGCCGCCTGGCGGCCCGGTTGGCGGCAGCCCGCGTGGCCTCGGAGCTGGGCGAAACGCCGGGGGCGACGGTGGGCCACCGCGTGCGCTTCGACGAAGTGGGCGGAACTTCGACGCCGCTGTGGTACGTGACCGAGGGCGTCTTCCTGCGCCGGCTGCTGGCCGATCCGCTGCTGGAGCGCGTCGGCGTCGTCGTGCTGGACGAGTTCCACGAACGCAGCCTCGACGCCGATCTGGCCCTGGGGCTGCTCCGCGGGCTGCGGCGCTCCCTGCGCCCCGATCTGCGCCTGGTGGTCATGTCCGCGACGCTCGACGCCGCCCCCATCGCGGCCTTCCTCGACGCGGCCGCCGTGCGCGTCGAAGCCCGGCAGTACGACGTGCGCGTTGAGTACGCGCCCCCGGCGCGCGACGCCGCGCTGGAGGCGAGCGTGGCCGTGGCCGTCGGGCGGCTGCTCGCCGAGGAGCCCGACGGCCACGTACTGGTCTTCCTGCCCGGCGCCGCCGAGATCCGGCGCGCGCTGGCTACGTGCTTACCCGTGGCTGCCCGGTACGGAGCGGCCCTGCTGCCCCTGCACGGCGACCTGCCGCTCGGCGAGCAGGCGCGCGCCGTCGCGCCCTCGCCCATCCGCAAGGTCATCCTGGCCACCAACGTGGCCGAGACGTCGATCACGATCGACGGCGTGGTGGGTGTGGTCGACAGCGGGCTGGCCCGCGTGGCCCGCCACGCGCCGTGGTCCGGGCTGCGCTCGCTTGCCGTGGCGCCGATCTCGCGCGCCTCGGCCGCCCAACGCGCCGGGCGCGCAGGCCGGACGCGCCCGGGCCGCTGCCTCCGCCTCTACGCGCGGCTGGACCACGACGCGCGTCCCGAGCGCGAACTGCCCGAGGTGGCGCGCGCCGACCTGTCCGAAGCCCTGTTGTTGCTGGCGGGGCTGCGGGACGACGCGCGCCGACCCGACGTGCCGTTCGCCTGGCTCGACGCTCCTCCACCGTCGGCCCTGGAGGCCGCGCGCGCCCTGCTCCAGCGCCTGGGAGCGCTCGACGACGCCGGCCGCCCCACCCCGCGAGCCCGCTCCTTGCTGCGTTGGCCCGTACACCCCCGCCTGGCCCGCGTGCTCGACGAGGCCGTGGCGCGTGGGCGCGTCGAGGACGACTGCGGGCTGGCGGCCCTGCTGGCCGAGCGCGATCCGCGACGCTCGGGCCGGGGAGGCTTCGAGCCCGGGCGCGGCCCGGCGGCCCGCGCCTGGGACCCGGGCGAGGCGCCGCTCGATCCCCGCCACGTGCTCGCCGACCTCCTGCAGCGGCGCCTCGCCGACCGCTCCGGCCGGCCTGCCCGCCGAAGCCTCGGCGAAGGCGGGGGCGGCGCCCGCGTCGTGCTCCCCGACACCTACGACGCGGGCGCCGTCGCGCTCTTCGAGCGCGCGCGCGAGCGGCTGCTGCGCCTGGCGCCCACCGGCCGCTCGCGCCCCCCGGCCCCGCTGCCCCCCGCCGACCGCGACGCGCTCCTGTCGGCCCTCCTGCTCGCCGGCTACCCGGATCGCGTCGGGCGCGTCGTGCCAGCGGCCGGCACCGCCCCCGGTGCCGGCGCTTCGGACGTGCTGCTGCCCGGCGGCGGCCGCCTGCGCCTGTCGGACGCCGCCGGGCTGCCCGATGGCGAGCTGGTGGTCGTCCTCGACGCCGACGAGCGCCGCGAGGGACGCCGCGTGACCAGCCGGGCGCGCGCCCTGGTCCCGCTGGACGCCGAGTGGCTGCAGGAGCTCTTCCCGGAGCGACTGGCGGACGAGGCCGTGCTGGCGTGGAACGCGGACAGGGAGCGCGTCGAAGCCAGCTCGCGCGTCACGTACGACGGGCTGCTGCTCGAGGAGCGACCGGGCTGCGCCGACCCGGCCGCCGTGGCCGACCTGCTGTTCACCGAGGCCTCGCGCCGCGGCGCCGCCGCGTTCTGCGAGTCGCCCGCCGACCTGGACCTGTGGCTCGGCCGCTTGGCCTTCGTGCGCCGGCATCGCCCGGAGCTCGCGCTTCCCGAGCCCGGCCCCGAGCTGCTCGAGGCCGCCCTGCGCGACGCGTGCGCGGGACGCCGCTCGTTCGCCGAGCTTCGGCGCGCCGACCTGCCCGGTCGGTTGGCGGCGCACCTGGGACCGGGGGTCTCGGCCCTGCTCGAACGCCTGGCGCCGACCCACGTGCGCCTTCCGGGCGGCCGACGGCTCGCCCTGGCCTACCCCCCCGACGGCGAGCCATCGGCCTCGTCGCGGCTGCAGGACTTCTTCGGGCTGGCCGAATCGCCGCTCGTACTCGACGGCCGGGTGCCGCTGGTGCTGCACCTGCTGGCCCCCAACGGACGCGACGTGCAGGTCACGACCGACCTGGCCGGATTCTGGCAACGGCACTACCCGGCCCTGGCGCGCGAGCTGCGCCGGCGCTACCCGCGCCACGCGTGGCCCGACAATCCCCTGTCCGCAGTTCCCCCTTCCCCCGGGCGCCCGCGCTGACCCTTCCGGGCCCCTGATCGCCCCGTGGTGACCGTCGACCGAACTTGGCGACAAGTGCCAAGCCGGGCTGAACCACGGTTGCACCACGAGCCTTGCCCGACCACGGGACCGACGCTCCCTCGCGGCCCGCAGCAAGCCCGCGCACCCGCGGAGTCCCTCTTGGCATGGTCCCTGCAAAGACGACTCGACACGTCGACGATCCACGGCCACCCGTGGCGCGAGGAGGACACGATGATGAAGCACGCAGAGCACGACAAGACGACCGTGATCGAGGTCGTTTCGTTCCTGTTCTTCACCCTCTTCGCCATGATCCTGGCGTTCTTCACGTCGGCCAAGGCCTTCGCGACCCCCGTCGACGGCCTCTGTGGGGTCGACCCGTCGCGCAACGGCGTCGTGATCGCGCCCTGCACCGGCGACGAGTCGGTCGGGGCGTCGTTCTCCTTCGGCGCGCCCTCGCTCTACGGCCTGCCCCACCGATAGTCGGAGCGGCCTTCGTTTTCTCTGCAACTCCGGACCCTTTCGCTGCACCCGCCGACGCTTGACATCCGGGCCCGTCACGCTACGATGCGCGCGAATCTGCAAGGGGGACCCCATGCTGCGTCGCTTCGTCGCGCTGCTCTTCGTGCTCGCGCTCACCCTTGGCACCGCCGCCTGCGGTGGCTCCGAGTCCCAAGGCAACCCGGATCGGGATGTCAGCGGTGACGCGCCGTTGAGCTGGGACACCGCCGACGACGTCCAGAAGGACCAGCCGGGCACCGACACGACGCCGGCTCCCTGCGAGAACGACCTCGAGTGCGACGGCAAGATGGGTGCGGCCCCCGCGTGCCGCCGGTGGACCTGCGACCCCACGGTGGGCTGCGTGCTCGCCGACCTCGACAACGGCGGCGCCTGCGACGACAGGAACGCCTGCACGGCGAACGACCGCTGCCTGTCGGGCGGCTGCGTGGGCGACGGCGTGGCCTGCGACGACCAGAACCCCTGCACGGCCGACACGTGCGATCCCACGACCGGCTGCCACCACGCCAACGCCGATGGCGCCGCCTGCAACGACGGCGACCTGTGCACCCTCAACGACGCCTGCGCGGGCGGAGCCTGCACGGGCGCCGCCAACCCCGAGTGCGTGTGCGACGTCGACGCCGACTGCGCGCAGTTCGACGACGGCGACCTCTGCAACGGCGTCAAGATCTGCGTGGGCACCACCTGCATCACGAACCCCGACTCGATCGTCGACTGCACGGACGTGGCCGCCGGTCCCTGCGAGGTCGTGGCGTGCGAGGCGGCCAACGGCCAGTGCAAGAAGTCCCCGAAGGCCAACGGCGCGCCCTGCACCGACGGCTCGGCCTGCACCCTGAACGACGCCTGCGCCGCGGGCGAGTGCGTGGGCTCCGCGCTGGCGTGCGCCGACGCCAACCCCTGCACCGACGATACCTGCGACCCGAGCTCGGGCTGCGTCTACCTGGCCAACACCGAGGCGTGCGACGACGGCGACCTGTGCACCGAGGACGACGCGTGCGCCGAGGGCGCGTGCTCGGGCACGCCGAACCCCGCGTGCCAGTGCACGGTCGACGCCGACTGCGCCGCCTATGACGACGGCGACCTGTGCAACGGCACACTGGCCTGCAGCGCGGCCGGGCGCTGCGAGGTCAAGGCGGGGTCACCCGTCACCTGCAGCCCCGACCTGGGCGGACCGTGCGACGAGGTCTTCTGCGAGCCCGCCAGCGGCGACTGCAAGGTGAAGGACGCGCTCGACGGTACCACCTGCGACGACGGCAACGCCTGCACCGAGAACGACGTGTGCGCCGCGGGGATCTGCCTGGGCGACATCCGCGAGTGCCTCGACAACAACGTGTGCACCGACAACGCCTGCGAGCCGGCGACGGGCTGCAAGTTCACGCCCAACACGCTGACCTGCGACGACGGCAACGGCTGCACGCAGAACGACGTGTGCGTGGACGGCGCCTGCGTCGGCACCGCCGAGCCCTCGTGCCAGTGCGATGCCACGGCCGACTGCGCCGCGCTCGAGGACGGCGACCTGTGCAACGGCACGCTGACCTGCGAGGGCAACCAGTGCGTGGTGGCGTCCGCTTCCGTCGTCACCTGCCCGGAGCAGACCGGCTGTACCCAGTTCGAGTGCGTGCCCGAGACCGGCGCGTGCATCGAGAAGACGGCCGCCGACGGCACCGCGTGCAAGGACGGGAACAAGTGCTCGCCCAACGACTCGTGCAGCGCCGGCCAGTGCGTGGGCGCGGGCGAGCTGGTCTGCGACGACGGCAACCTGTGCACCGACGACGGCTGCGACCCGGCCACGGGCTGCCAGCACACCTACAACACGCTCGGCTGCACCGACGGCAACGACTGCACCGACAACGACACGTGCAGCGAGGGTGCGTGCGTGGGCACGCCCAACCCCGAGTGCGTGTGCCTGGCCGACGCGGACTGCGGCAAGTTCGAAGACGCCGACCTGTGCAATGGAACGCTGGTGTGCGTCGAGCACAAGTGCGTGGTCGACACGGCCACGGTGGTCACCTGCCCGGCCGATGACCCGAACGGGTGCAATTTCCACCTCTGCATCGCCGAGACGGGGGCGTGCGAGCTGATCGCCATCCCCGACGGGCGCCCGTGCAGCGACGCCGACGCGTGCACCACCGGCGACGTGTGCAAGGGCGGCACCTGCACCACCACCGGCACGCTGGAGTGCGGCGACAACAAGCTCTGCACCGACGACGGCTGCGACGCCGCCCTGGGCTGCGTGCACGCCTTCAACACGAGCCCCTGCGACGACCGCGACCCCTGCACCTCCGGCGACACGTGCGTCGAGGGCGTGTGCCAGCCCGGCGCCACCAACATCTGCCCGCAGAACTGCTCGCCGGCCGAGACGATCTCCTGCGGCGGCAGCGTGTTCTGGTCGACGACCGGGCCCAAGGCCACCAACGAGGTCGCCGACTACCCCTGCGCCGTGGCACCCCAGGACGGCCCCGAGTACGCCTTCCGCTTCGACGCCCCCTACGAGGGAAAGGTGCGCGTGTTCCTGACCGGCGAGGACAGCCAGACCAACCTGTTCGTGCTGAAGAACGCGGGCGCCGGCTGCAGCCCCGACACGTGCCAGGAGTGGGATTTCGCGAGCGTCGAGTTCCCGATGGCCGTGGGCGACGGCTACTATTTCGTGGTCGACTCGATGGCCATGCCCACCGGCATGGGCTTCTTCACGCTGAACGTCGAGTGCGTGCCCACCCACGAGCTGGCCTGCAACGACGGCGTCGACGACGACCAGGACGGGCTGACCGACTGCGCGGACACGACCGACTGCCCGCTGGGCTCCGACGCGTGCCCGTCGCCTGACTGCGCCGCCGACTGGACGCTCTACTGCGGCGGCACCGACACCTGGACCAACTACACCTCGGGTGCCACGGACGTGGTCTCGCAGTACACGTGCGCGCCCGGTACGTTCGGCGGGTCCGAGTACGCCTACGCCTTCGTGCCCGAGAACGACGGCTCGGTCACGCTGAGCATGACCGCGAACACCGCGCCCCTCGAGATGTTCGTGCTGACGGGGGGCACCGGCACCTGCAACGGCCTCAACTGCGTGGCCCACGGAGCCGGCACGCTCACCTTCGAGGCCAAGAATGGCGAGGCGTACTACGTGGTCGTCGACGGGGCCGAGGGCATCCAGTCGGCCTACACCCTGAGCGTGAACTGCGTGAGCGTGGTCGAGACGGCCTGCTACAACAAGTACGACGACGACCAGGACGGCAAGACGGACTGCGCCGACGAGGCCTGCACCGACGACGCGGCCTGCAAGGCCCAGCCCTGCGTCGTGCAGCAGACGTTGTCGTGCCACCAGACGGTGAGCGACTCCACGCTGTCGCCGGCCGCGAGCGACCTCATCCTCACGGCCGGCTGCGACAACGTCATCGGGCTGCTCGACGGCAACGAGATGGTCTACCAGTTCATGGCCCCCTACGACGGTACGCTCGACCTCTCGCTCGACTCCCCCACCCTGCTGGCGCTGATGGTCGTGAAGGCCACCGCGGGGGCCTGCGACGTGCTGGCCGCCGGCTCGTGCCTGGCGGCCTCGTACATCGGCTCCGTGCTCGACATGAAGGCCGGCGAGGTCTACTACCTCATCGTCGACTCGCGCGCCGACCAGGCGGGGACGTTCTCGCTGGGCGTGTCCTGCACGGCCCTGTAGGCTTTTTATGGCATCGCCGAGGTGAATCGGTGACAATGCCGCCGACCCTTCCCGCCGGGAGGCCCCTTGAACGCTACCGCCACGCTGGACATCTCCTCCCAGGAAGTCCTGGGGGCGTTCGTGCAGGAGCTGCACGACTTCATGGCGTCGTTCCAACTGCGCGCGCCGACCGAGGCCGACTGGGAGCGCTTCCGCCAGATGCTGGCCGACCTTCAGGCCAAGGCCCAGGCCACGCGCGACCTGCTGCAGGCTCGCCGGGCCACGCTGGCGCCCAAGCTCGAGCAGCTGTCCGAGAACCTGCGGGCGCTGTCGACCGAGTTCGCGGCGAGCCGACGGGCGCGCATGAAGGAGCTCTCGACGCAGATCGCGCTGCAGTACGAAGACCTGCGCCGCGCCGTGCAGCGCTTCCCGAAGGTCTCGGCCGGGCTCACGCTGCGCAAGCTGAAGCCGGTCAACTACGGCCGCAACCTCTTCCACGTGAGCAACGGCGTGCTGGCCGTGGCCGCCGCCGAGCTGCTGCCCGCGAGCTTCTGCACCTGGGCCATGGCGGGCTTCATCACGATGGTCGTGGCCCTCGAGACCCTGCGTCGCCTGGTCCCGGCCCTCAACGACTTCCTGATGGACCGCATCTTCCATCGCATCGCCCGCCCGCGCGAGCGCAAGGAGGTCAACTCCGCGTCGTGGTACACGCTGGCGCTGACCCTGACGTACTTCCTCCTGCCGTTGCGCGCGGTCGAGGTGGGCGTGCTGGTGCTGGCGTTCGCCGATCCGGCCGCGTCGATCGTCGGCAAGCGCTGGGGCCGCACCAAGGTCTACCGCGAGAAGAGCTGGCTGGGCTCGGCGGCCTTCGCGGTCACCGCGGCGCTGGTGTCGTTCGGCTTCGTGGCCCTGATGGTGCCCGGCGCGTCCCTGGCCTGGCGGCTGGGCGTGGCCGGCGTCGCGGCCGCGGTGGGTACCGTGGTCGAGCTGTTCAGCGAGAAGCTCGACGACAACTTCAGCGTACTGGTGGCGGTCGCCGGCGTCCTCTCCGTCTCCTTCTTCTGAGCCGTTCATCATGCCGCTGAAGGTGCTGCTGCTCGTGGCGCTGTCGTTCGGGTACGCGGCGCTGCGGTACGTGGTCTTCGGCGACGTGACGGCGTCGCACCTGCCCGCGTTCGTGGCCAACAAGGCGCTGGCGCTGACAGCGGCCCTGGCGCTGCTTCCCGCGGCCCTGGCGCGACACCGGGGCAACGGCCTGGCCGCGCGTGGTTGGGAGTGGACAGCAGGCGCGAGCGCGCTCCTGCACGTGCTGCTCAGCCTGGCGCAGATCACGCCCGCGAGCTATCCGACGCTGTTCGAAGGGGCGCGGGCGAACCTGAGCGGCGAGCTGGTCATCCTGTCGGGTGTGCTGGCGGCAGGGCTCGCGACGCTGGCGCGGAACGAGCGGAGCGGGGGCGCGCGCTGGCAGGTGCCGCTGCTGCTCGTGCTGCTCGGGCACGTGGTGGCCCGCGGCCTGCCCGGCTGGCTCGCGCCCGCCACCTGGCCGGGCGCCCTGCCCCCCATCTCGCTGCTGGCCGCGCTGGCGATGGCCGTCGCGCTCGGGCTCAGGCTCGCGCGCCGGGCGTGACGAACGACCTACCTCTCTCCCAACCACTCCATCGCGTTCAGGAACAGCACGCGGTTGTCCTGCACCGCGCTGTGCCACGCGTCGTGCGCCGCGTTCACCGTACCGTGCGAGTCGCTGCCGTCGCCGCCGATGGCCGAGTCGGTGAGGAAGACGACGCGCCCCGCGCCCACCTCGACCACGCCTACCGCGAGGCCGGACGTGGCGTCGGCGGCGTCGGAGAACTGTACCAGGGCCGTGGCCGTGGCGTTGGTGCCCGTCAGGCGTGCCGTGCAGCCCTGGTAGAATCCCACCCGCGCCACGGTGCCGAGGGGGCCCGCGATCACGGGGTGCGTCGGGGCGGCGATGCGGTCGAGGGGCTTCGTGACGTCGACGTCGACCAGGTCGAAGCGGAAGCCGAAGGGGTCGACGCCCACGGGGTTGTCGTCGAACAGGTCGTCCCAGGCCTGGGGCGCGCTCCAGCCGTTGCCGTCCCGGTCGGCGCCCAGGTGGTTGGCCACGGCCAGCAGCCCGCCCCCGGCCTGCACGAAGCGCACGATGGCCTCCTTCTCGGCCGCGCTCATCTGCCGGCTGGGCTCGAACACGACGAGGACACCGTAGCGGGACAGGTCCTGGGGGTTGGTGGCGTCACCGTAGCTCAGCCGCCCGTCCCAGGCCAGCAGGCTCTCGACCGCGAAGCCGCGGCCTTGCAGGTCGAAGCCGAACGAACTGAGCGCCCCGGCCCAGGCCGAGTCGTCGGTCGGGTTCGAGGGCGACGGGACGCGACGGCCCGCGTCGACGATCCAGTCGGAGTTGGGGCCCTGCGCGGCGGTCTCGTCGAGCGTCTGGTCGAAGAGCACCCGCACGGAGCCGGCGGGCAGTACGCAGGCAGGCTCGAGGGCCAGGCAGTCGAGGTCCGCGCACCCCACCACGCCGTCGCCGTCCCCGTCTGCCCCGAGCCCCGTCGAGGGGTCCGTCGCGTCCTCGCACGCGCACTCGACGGCGGGCTGGGGGCACACGGCGTGGAAGGGGTTGCGCGCGCAGTCCGGGTCGGCGCAGTCGACCAGCCCGTCGTGGTCGTCGTCGTGACCGTTCGCGCACGCCACGGGGTCGTGCTCGTAAGCGGCGTCGGCGCCGCACACCGTGACGGCCGGGTTGCGGCTGCAGGCGAAGTCGTCGCAGTCGGCGTAGCCGTTGCCGTCGTCGTCCTGGTGGTTGGCGCAGGCCGCATCGCTGCTCTCGCTCGACCAGGGGAAGGCCGAGGGCGCGGACGCGACGGGGAGCGGGGCGCAGAGCGGGGTCGCGTCGGTCTCGGGGGGCGCGTCGGCCGCAGGGGGCAGATCGAGCTCGACCCCATCTCCGGGCGGTGCGTCGATCGTCGCGTCGGCCTGCGCCTCGGGGGCCACGACATCGCCCGGGGAGGCGTCGGAGGCGCCCGCCGAGCCGCCGCAGGCCTGGAGCAGCGGACCGAGCAGGGCCAGCGCGAGGACGAGGCATGCCCCACGGGCGAGGGGCCGATCGGCGTCGAGGACCGGCATGGCGGGCTCCGAGATCAGTAGCAGCCGTCGCTGTGGCAGGTCTGGCCGCTGGGGCAGAAGTGGTAGTCGTAGTACCAGCACCCGGCCGACGTCTTGGAGCAGACCCAGTACTTGGTCGTCGTCTCGCAGGACCAGTAGTTGGAGTTGGAGCACTCGTTGTCGCAGACGCACTCGCCGTAGCTGCAGACCGATGCGGTGCCGCAGTAGCCCGAGTAGCCCCACTCGGTGCACGGATCGTCGTCGAAGTCGCCGCACTCCTGGATGGTCGTGGCGTCAGCCGGGTCACAGCGCTCGTTGCCGTTCACGCACTCGTTCGAGCAGGTGGGGATGCACGTGCCGCTCTTGCCGCACACGGGCTTGCCGGCGTCCTTGCAGTCGCTGTTCTTCAGGCACTGCACACACACGCGGTCGGTGGGCCGGCAGAACTGGCCCGCCTGGCAATGGCCGTCGTTCAGGCACGACCAGCAGCTGCCCCCGGAGGGGTCGCAGTACCAGCCGGCCACCTCGCATTCGTTGTTGTTGGCGCACGCCCGACACGAGCGATCGAAGGGGTCGCAGATGCCCGAGCCGCAGTCGTAGGCGCTGCCGCACTGGTAGCAGCCGCCATCGACGCAGATGGGGGTGGCGCTGTTCAGGCACAGCAGCGACAGGATGCAGCTGTCGACGCAGGTGCGCGTCAGCGGATCGCAGAAGCCGCCGTACCCGAGGATGCCGCACTGGTTGTCGGCGGTGCAGTAGCCGCTCGGCAGCGCGAGGCACTTCTTGAGGTTCGGGTGGCAGTACTGGCCGCCCGCGCAGTCGCCGTCGACGTTGCACCCCGTGGACTTGCACTGGTTGGCCGCGCAGGTCTCGTCGGCGCCGCACTGGGCGCTGCTCGTACACTCGACGCAGGTGCCGTTGCCCCCGGCCAGGCAGTGCAGCCCCCCCGTGCAGTCGGCGTCGTTCACGCAGCCGGGCACGCACACGTTCTGGGCCGTGCAGACCTTGCCGGCGCCACAGTGCGCCTTGGCCGTACACGCCACGCAACCCGCCCCGGCCTTGCAGTGCAGGCTGGTGGGACAGTCGCCGTCGGCCTCGCAGCCCGCTACGCAGGTGGTGTTCACGCACAGCTTGCCCGCGCCGCACTGCGCCTTCTCGAGGCACTGCACGCAGGCCCCCGACGGGCTGCAGTGCAATCCCACCGGGCAGTCGCCCTCGACCTCGCAGCCCGCCACGCACGTCCCCTGCTCGCACACCTTGCCCACGCCGCAGTGCGCCTTCTCGAGGCACTCGACGCACGTCCCGGTGCCCCCGGGCTGGCAGTGCCCGCTGGGGCAGTCGGCGTCGGCGCCACAGCCCGCCACGCACTGGTGCTCGACGCACACCTGGCCCCCGGCGCAGTCGGCCTTGACCAGGCAGGCCACGCATCCGCCGGTCTCGGGCAGGCAGACCGGTAGCTCGGGCGGGCACGTGACGGCCGAACAGTCGATGACGCACGCGTGGTCGACACACACCTTGCCCGACGGACAACCGAGCGCTCCAACGCACTCGAAGCAACCGCCGTGGGCCCCCACCGCCGTGTCGCAGAGCAGCGGCTCGGGGCAGTCACGATCGCCGCGGCAGCCGGCCACGCACGCCGTGCCCTCGCAGATGCTGCCGCTGGCGCAGTCGGCGTCGGCCAGGCAGGCCACGCAGAGCGAGGTGGCCGGATCGCAGTGAGCGGCGGCGGGATCGGCCTGGCAGTCGTCGTCGGAAGTGCAGGCGATCTTGCAGACGCCGGCGACGCAGCGGGTCGCCACGCCCGCGCAGTGGGCGTCGGTCAGGCACTGCACGCAGGCCCCGTGGGGCGGCACGGCCGGGTCGCAGAAGGCGCCCTCGGGGCAGTCGCGATCGCCTTCGCAACCGGACGTGCACTGGCCCTGGAGGCAGATGCTGCCGAGGGAGCACTGGGACGAGGTCTGGCAGAGCGGCGTGACACTGTCGGACGAGCCGTCGGAGGCCGTGTCACCGTACGGGCCTCCTGGATCGCTTGCGACGCCGTCGGGATCGACGGACTCGCCGATCACCACGTCGATCAGGCAGCTGTTGCCGCTGCACACGTCGTCGTTCGGGCTCGGCCCGCGCTGCCCCTGATCGGTCGACCCACAGCCCAGGAACGCCAGCACGGACAGGGAAAGGAGGACCCCGCGTCGCATACCCACCTCGAATCTGGAAGGGGGGATCGCCCGGGGGCGATCGTCCGAAAGAGTGTAGCAGGGTCCATGCCCCGCTTCCATCACGACCCGGCTACCGGCACGCCCCCGCGTCCTCCCAGGCCAGCACCTGGCCCGCGCCGGCGGTCAGGAAGCCGTAGCGCCGGGCGTTCCAGTAGGGCTCGGACAGGTCGGCGCCGGGCATCTGCGTGCCACCCTCCAGCCCCACGCCCTTGCGCAGTTGGTAGGGGTTGCGCTGCCACAGCCAGTCGGTGTACTGGCGGAGCGCGACCGGCAACGGCCCCGAGGTCATCATGTCCGTGCACTTGCCGTTGGGCAGCGTGCACCGCCAGGCGTCGGCCGTGTCGCAGGGGATGTACTCCATCAGGTTCTGGCCCGGGAACGTGATGTTCTTGTACACGATCTCGGTGGTGCACAGCTCGTACTCGCGCTCCGTCGGGCACACGGCTTCGAGGCCGTCGGGGGTGTGCGCCATCACGAAGTCGGGGGTCAGGGTGTAGGAGCGGCGCGGGTCGTCGAGCAGCTGCTGGCCGTTCACGAAGCCGTTGCCGCCCATGGTCGCGAGCTGCTCCAGCGCGTACGTGAGCGCCTGCTCGCGCCCCGTGCCGATGCTGGCCGGGACCTCGCCGGCGTACATCAGGTAGAAGTCGGCGTTGCCCTTCTCCTTCAAGAGCTTGTCCCACATCTCCTCGTGGAACGCCTGCTGCAGCTTGGTCTTCAACGGCCCGTCGTCCAGCATCGACAGCAGCACCCACCACGAGCCGTAGGTGAGCTGGTCGCCGAAGAAGTGGCTGCAGAACTTGGGCTGGTCGAAGGCGCCGGTGGTGAAGATCGTCGCCATCCCGTTCAGGTTGCCGAGCAGCTCGTCGAAGAGGAACCTGCGGTACTGCTCGTCGCCCGTGAACTCGTAGGCCATGGCGGCCAGGTGCATCAGGTGGATGGTGTCGCCGCCGCGCAGGTTCGGGAAGTAGTAGTGGTCGATCTGGTTCGGGCCGCCGGCCGACGTGTCCATGTCCTGGGTGAGCTTCAGGAAGTCGCCGAGGAAGGAGGGGCTGGTGGCGTCGATGACGCGCCAGGGCGTGAGCTGCACGGTGTCGGGGCAGGAGCGATCGAAGGTGTCCTCGTTGGCGGTGTTGATCTGGCGCTGCACGTAGGCCACGATGCGGTCCAGCTTGGTCAGGTCGATGTCGCCGGGGTCGAGCTTCAGCTCGCCGGCGTTGAAGAACTGCGTGAGGGCCGTCAGCAGGTCGGGGTTCTGTTGCAGGTTGATGATCTCGATGCGCTGCAGGCGCTTCAGGTAGCAGGTCAGGTGGTGGGTGATGCGCTCTTTCAGCGTGTCGTCGCGCAGCATGGGGTAGGCCATGGGCAACGCGTTCATGGGCCCCGTGTTCTGGTCGATCGAGGGGCGGCCTTCCCACATG